>Ga0209517_10007095_pt1 | contig 13569 bp, 11 predicted proteins | sample PeaSoiMetSII2010_FD_187695 | JGI IMG/M metagenome (GOLD analysis project Ga0209517, IMG submission 187695) | Peat soil microbial communities from Weissenstadt, Germany - SII-2010 (SPAdes) (version 2) | ecosystem: Environmental > Terrestrial > Soil > Wetlands > Peat | place: Germany...
GTCGGAGCCGCCGGGATAGCGCACGGCTTCAATGTGGGTGTGTTCGTCGATGTAAATGCCGGAGCCGATCGCAATACCCTGCGAGAGATCCTCGCCACCCGCTGGCATGCGCGCTCCGATCAGCGATTCAGAATTGGTGCGCACGTGTTTGCCCAGACGGCGGCTGATCGCCGGTAGCGACCCATTTTCTTTAAGACGAAATAGCAGTTCCATGGTGCCGAGTGAAGACGCGGAGAAGACCACGCCGCGGCAGGTCAATTGGTGGGATTGGTGGCGAATCCACGCCGTCGACTTCACCGTTCGGACGGCGTATCCGGCGTTGCCGTCGCTCGCACCGGCGCCGTTCAGCGGCCTCACGTCTACGACCTTGGTTTCTGGAAAGACCTGGGCTTCGCGTTTCTCCGCCAAGTACAGGTAGGTGAGGTCGAGGGTGCTTTTTGCGCCGAAGCGACAGCCCATCATGCAACCGCCGCATCCCGTGCAGGTGGTGCGGGGCGGACCTTCCCCGCCAAAAAATGGATCGGGACAAGTTTTGTTGCCGGCTTCTCCTTCTGCGGGCTGGAAAATGCCGACCCGGGTGCGGTAGAAGGTAGATCCGCATCCCGCGGCTTCCGCGGCCTTTTTCAGAAGCAGGTCGGCGGGGCCGAGGATGCGGTTTTGAGTTACGCCGAGCATGCGCGCCGCGGTTTGGTAGTGGCGAGGCATCTCCGATTTCCAGTCGGCCAAGCCGGTCCAGGAACCGGCCTCCCAGACTTTGTCGGGCGCTGGAAGCAGCGTGCTGGCGTAGGTGATCGATCCGCCGCCGACGGCACAGCCGTGGTAGATGGTGGCATGGCGGAAGAAACGCATGTTGAAGAAGCCGCGCAAGCCGAGCTTCGGCCGCCAGAACCAGCGATGAATCGACCAACTGGTGCGCGGAAACGATTCTGGCGTCCAGCGCAGCCCCATTTCGATGACGGCGACGCGATACCCTTTTTCCACCAGTCGAAGCGCGGAGACGCTGCCGCCGAAGCCCGACCCGATCACTATAAAATCGAAATCGAATTGCGGCCTGCGGGTTGTCATACAGCACCGTCCACGCGCTCCGGCCGGAAAATCGCGGAGTTATACGACCAGATACTTTCCGCTCTCGATGACTTTCTGCGCGATCGTTTGCCGCAGGGCCACCGTGTTGAAGGGTTCGTACTTGCACAGCCGGCGCAGGATAGCCAACTGCGAACGCAGCATATCGCCTTCACTGCAGGCGGCCAGCACCATTCTGGCCGCGCTTTCGATTCTCTCCATCGCACCGGACATATAGACGCGGGCCATGGCGATGGAATGCACACAGCCCGCCTCGCCATTCCGCGCGGCCAGTTTCTGCGCGCGCAGTACTGCGGACTCCATGGCATAAGTTTCAATGACCATGTTGGCAATGGCGCCCATGATCTCCTGCTGATCCTGGATCGCTTGCATGTATTTCTGGGTGGCGACGCCGGCTGCGAACAGGCCAATCTTCTTTGCCGTCGCGACCAGCTTCCGCTCTGCAGCGAGAGCGCCTTCGTCGCCATCCTCCGTGGTTCCAGATAGCACTTCATCCATCAGCTTCTTGATCGCCGCCATCAACGGGAGTTGCCCAGATATGGCCCGTTTCAGCAGGAACCCCGTAATGACCAGCCGGTTGATTTCATTCGTGCCTTCAAAGATCCGGTTCACGCGGACGTCGCGGTAGTTGCGCTCGGCCGGATACTCCTCGACGAAGCCGTATCCACCGTAGATCTGCACGGCTTCGTCAACCACGTAGCTGATGAATTCCGATCCCCACACTTTAAGGATGGAACACTCGACGGCGTACTCGTCGATGACTTTGCGAACACCGGCCATGTCGTCGTGCACGGGGAGTTCGGCAATGGCCGCATCCATCATGCCGGCGGTGCGATAAGCCATGGCCTCTCCGGTGAAAATGCCGGCAGCCATGTTGGCCAGCTTCTCGCGAATCAAGCCGAAGTCAGCAATCACCTTCCCGAACGCCTTGCGCTGTTTGGCGTACGCGATCGCCCCCTCGATGCAGTTGCGGGCAGAGCCAACGCACCCTGCACCCAGCTTGAAACGGCCAACGTTGAGGACGTTGAAGGCGATGTGGTGTCCCTTGCCCAGTTCACCCAGGACATTCTCCACAGGAACTTTGCAGTCGTTCAAGATGAGCGGACAGGTGGAGGAGCCGCGGATGCCCATCTTGTGTTCTTCCGCGCCCACCGAAAAACCAGGGAAGCCGCGCTCCACGATGAACGCGGTAAATTTCTCCCCGTTAATCTTGGCAAAGATGATGAAGAGGTCGGCGAAGCCTGCATTCGTGATCCACATTTTTTCGCCGTTCAAGAGGTAGTGCTTGCCGTCAGCGGAAAGCGTGGCTCGCGTCCGGCAATTCAGTGCATCGGATCCTGACGACGACTCGGAAAGCGCGTAGGCGCCGACTGTCTGTCCGCTGGCCAGCCCAGGCAGATACTTCTTCTTCTGTTCTTCCGTGCCGAAGTACACGATGGGGAGTGTGCCGATGCAGGTGTGAGCGCCCCAGGTCGTGCTGAAACCGCCGTATTTCGCCATGCGGTCGGCGATGATGGCGGAGGTCACCTTGTCCATCTGCATGCCGCCGTATTCTTCAGGAACGTCCACTCCGCTTAGTCCGAGTTCGCCCGCCTTCCGGACCAGTTCCCGGCTGACGGCAAAGTCCTTGTGCTCCATCTTTTCAATATTGGGGACGATCTCTTTGTTCGCGAATTCCTCCGCGGTTTGCGCAATGAGCAAATGCTGGTCAGTAAAATCTTCTGGAGTGAAAATGCCCTCGGGCTTGCGTTCCTCGATGAGGAAGCTGCCGCCGGGAATCCTAATAGCGGGTGTTGCGGTAACGGTAGCCATATTCGGTCTCCCTCAAAGAACTTTCGTGCGCGTTGCGATTCATCTCAAATAGGGTCAGTGGAATTGTCGCGGGATTCAGCCGGAGCAAGCGAAAAGGCGCCCTCAGGCGAAAGTGTTTCTTTCGCCTGAGGACGCATCAGACTTGAGCGAATCCGGCGCTTCTCCGTTCTCAGGCGACGGCTGCTGCTGCCTTCGCCTTCTTGACCGTCTTGCGGGGATGATGTTCCGCTTTCGCAACATGCGGCGGCTTCACCATCACCTCCATCAAGGCTTTCTGGGCATCGACGTAGCTCTTGACCGCCTCGCGGGTGAGTTCGCTCACCGGAAGAAACGGGAACGGCTTCAGGAGTTCCAGCGTCTTGCCGGCAGTTTTCACGCTGGTGTTCATCTGACGTCCCGCAACGTCAACCAGCCGCTTCTGCGCTTCCAGGAAGGAGTCGGTGGCCTTGCGCGCCAGCACCGACAACTCGGCCTTCTTCGCTTTCTTTCCTGCGCTGTTGGTGTGCTTGCCGCCGGTGGCCTTGGCGGTTTCGTCGGCCAGAACGTCCATGAAGCGCTTCTGTGCCTTGACGAAGTTTTCCATGCCCTCGCGGGCCAGATCCACCACGTGCTCCGGTTGATACGGCTTGCCGGCTTTGGCGGATTCCACCCAGGTGTGAGTTTGTTTGCTGGCGATCTTCAAATACTCTTCCTGCATCTCGATGAAGGTGTCCACGCTGCGTCGCAGCAGATCGGTCATGGCATGCGCCGCGGGCCAGTCTCCCATCCGTTCTTTGACGCCCGTCATCAGGATTTCGTTCTGTTGTTTACCCAGTTCGAGCAGGATCTTCTGTCCTTCCAGAAAGTTCGTTAAGCCGTCCTCGGCAATTTCGCCGAGAATGGCGGTAGGAGAATGATGTGGGTCTGATAGTTGCTGGCGTACGGCGTGCATCACGCTGGCATTCTGCCGCATGGCCAGATCGATGAGGATCCGTTGCGTCGCGAATAGCGTCTGCACCCCTTGCTGCGCCCAACCCGAAAGCAGAGACATGGTCGGCGATTCTTTCGGATGAGTGGATTCATGCTTTGCTGCCGGTGCCATAAAGTACCTCCAATTGCTGCATTGCAGCATCGACTAAAACTATACGAGGGCAAGGGGCTTGTGTCAAGATATTCCTGCATCTTTGTGCACGGCAGCATGGGCAGGTTCCAATGAAACCCTCCGCCATAATCATCAAGAAGTACGGCAATCGCCGGTTGTACGACACCACCAGCAGCCGGTACGTGAACCTCGACGATCTGGCCGCTCACATTCGCGCGGGCCGCGAGGTGCGCGTAGTCGACGCCAAGACGGGGCAGGACCTGACTCGCGTTTTGTTGACGCAGATCATCACGGAAGACGCCAAGGACAGGCCCACGGGATTGCCGCTCGAATTGCTGCGGCAACTCATCATCGCCTCCGATGAAGTGCGTCAGGAGTTTCTGATGTGGTACCTGAAGTCCGCGTTTGACACCTATGAGAAGGTGCAGGACGCGGTGCAGAACCGGTTGAGTGAAGTTCAATCCGCGATTCTCTCTCCGGTGGACGTGATGAAACGTTTCCTGGGGGCGGGGGCGGCATCGCCTGCGCGAATCGGCGACGAGTCGGAAGTGGAGGCGCTGCGCAAGCGAGTGGCAGAACTCGAGGCCCGGCTGGTAAAACCGGCGCGCGCGAAACCGCGTCGCAGTAAGAAGCGCTGAACTTCGCCTTTCATGCGTGGTTCCCCTCGAATGTTCCTTAGCCTGTACGAAAGTCTCTTGGACCGGCGATATCCTCGGGGTATAATTGTGCGGTGCAGCATCCGCCTGTTCCGCGCGCCGATGCGGACGGCGGCAACTCAGGGACGAACTTGCGGCAGAAAACGAAAAAGGCAGCAGCGCGTCCTTCCCCGGCCAAGCGGCGCAAGCCCGCTCCGCAGCCCTATCCCAAGGCCAACACTTCCAGTTTTTGGACGGAGGCTCTGTTCGGGGCCGAGATTCTTCTGCTGCATGCGACGCCGGTGTACTACGGCTTGGGCGTGCCGCGCGGCGACGGCTCCGCGGTGGTCATCATTCCCGGTTTTCTCGGTACTGATCTTTATCTGACGGAGCTTCACGCCTGGCTGCGGCGCATTGGATACCGGCCCTATTTTTCCGGCATCGGCATCAACGCGGAATGTCCAAACCTGCTCATCCAGCGCCGTCTGAACCAGACGATCGAGAGAGCGTTGAAGGAGACCGGACGCAAGATTCACCTGATCGGTCACAGCCTGGGAGGAGTGATCGCCCGCTCGGTCGCAGGGGGACGGCCGAAGGACGTGGCTTCTGTGATCACGCTGGCCGCGCCCATCCGCGGCACCGTTGCCAATCGAGCCGTTCTCCGCGCCGCCGAAGCGGTTCGTCTCCGGATTCTCGAAGAGCATGGCAAGGCAGTGTTGCCCGCCTGCTATACCGGACGCTGCACCTGCAATTTTCTGGATTCGCTGCGCCGCAAGGTTCCCAACGCGATGGTCGAGACTGCGATTTACACGCGGCAGGACGGCGTTGTGGACTGGCGCTATTGCATGACGATGGACCCCGAAAAAGATGTTGAGGTTCCGGGCACTCACATCGGAATGGCGTTCAATCCGGCGGCCTACGCGGTTGTGGCCGAGCGCCTGTTCCGGGCGCAATCGCCCGACTAACTCAGCAAACGAAAGTTCAGCCAATCTGTTTTTCAGCCAACCCTCTCCAGCACGGCGCCGGTTGTGGTTTCGAATCGTTCGGGAGGCCCGCTCGCACTCTCCAGCAGAAGTGAAGCCGACGCCAGGCTGTTGTTCCTTACTTCGAAGCTTCCGGAGCAGTCGGTCTTCAAGTAAGGAAGGCGATGTACGCTCGGACCGCGTCCGTCGATCGACGCTTCGAGCCGAAGGTTGTCTCGCGTCGCACAGCGAAAGTTCCATTGCATGTTTTCCCGGTCACCTGTTTCCCGCAGGTTCCGGAAGACGTGCGGCTGTCCATCGTGCCAAAGCACTGCTTTGCGAAAGACCAGTCCGAACGGCATTTCATAGACCAGCGCTTCCAGAGTGGTTGCCGGTCGGTCGTCACGAGGAAAGTACGCGTGGGCCCACGCCCAGAAATTGCGATGCCGGTAGCCGCAGTTATGTCCCTGCACTCCAAGTCCCAGGGGCTCACCGCGAAAGCTCCGGCCATCTAGTGTGATTTCTCCGGAAAAAACCGCATCGGAGTGCGGCGTACGCGAAAAACCAATCCAGCCTTTATTGCTCAACGTCACGCAGAATGTGGAACGGTAGCGCAGGTTCCAGGTGATCGTGTGACCATCCACTTGCAGGGCGCCGCGGCAGAAATCTTCTTCGATGGCGTTGTCTTCCCCGGCGTTTCCTGTCCGAAAGTGAAAAGGGGCCTGCCCTTTGCGGCTGATATCTAACCCGCGCAGCGGAAATCCTTGAATGAAGCTCTGCGGCTTTCCGCCTGCCGGAAACCACGTGGCCCACACCTGCACCGGCATCCCCTGAGGGTTTCCGGCGCACCCGCCGCGCCCGGGATTCATCAGCAAGTAACGGAACCACCATGCGCCAGTGCCGTCCACCAACCCCAGACGAACGAACCACACTTCATAGCGGCGCCGGACCGATAAGTTGGAGAACACTTCGTTTAGAGTGGCCAAGGATTTCCCCGCTCCCGACAACACGAAACTATCTCACAGACCTTCGAACCCTCCGGTGATGGCAGTCACTGCGCATCCCTGTGGGCGCGACCATAGTGTGACCTGGTGACTTCCCTCTATGCTGGATGCGTCCGCCATCACCGCCGGCTTCGGCCAGCTCGCTCCCGGCCAGTTGCGCGTTGCCCTTGAGAATTTCCTGCCCAAAGAAGCCACACCTGCCGAAAAAATCAGCGCGATCGAGGCCGGACTGCGAAGTCCCGCTGGGCAGTCGGTGCGGGACGCGATGGCGCGATGGATCGTTGATGAGGTCGTTCCCGTGGATGCACTGGTTCCGCAAGCTTACGTCCAATGGCGTCCGCCGGTGCGGGACGCCATGATGTTCGTGGTGGCGCATCTCTCGCCGGCGCGCCTGGCTCCGAAGCTCCTCGAGCAGATCGAGCTTCCCGTCGAGACGCCAGCTGAAGTCCGCCTGCTGCGGCTGATCGCGAAAGTGCCAGGCTTGCAAAAGCTGGGCCAGGTTATCGCGCGAAACCGACATCTGCGGCCGGCTCTACGCAAGGCGCTGGGTAAGCTGGAAAACGGGATTCGCGACGTCAGGCCGGAAGACATGCAGGCCATCATCGAGAAGTCTCTGGGACCGCGGCTCAAGACGTTTGCGGTCGAAATTGCGCCGGGTATTCTTTCCGAGGCCAGCGTCAGCGCAGTGGTGCGTTTCACCTGGCGAAATCCGGGAACGAGGCGACGTGAACGTGGCGTCTTCAAGGTTTTGAAGCCGCACATTCCCGAATACTTCGCCGAGGACATGGACTACCTCCAGGGCCTGGCTCAATACTTCGGAGACCGGCATCACACTTACGGGTTTCCGGCAGACCTGATCCCCGACACGTTTCGAAAAGTGCAGCGCTTGCTGCGTCACGAAGTCAACTTCACGCGCGAACAAAAAACGTTGCTCGAAGCGTGGACTCTGTATCGATCGATTCCCGGCGTACGAGTGCCGCGCGTGATCTGGCCTCTGTGCACTCCGACGATTACTGCGCTCACCGAGGAGAGGGGCATCAAAGTAACGAGCGCGGCCGCCCGCCTGCCGGTCTCGGGCCGCCGCAAGTTGGCGGAGCAACTCGTCGAGGCCCTGGTTGCCGTGCCTCTATTCGCCCCGGTTCAGGAGGCCGTCTTCCACGGGGATCCGCACGCCGGCAACTTGCTTTATGACAACCGCAGCGGAGAACTGGCCATCATCGATTGGGCCCTGCGGGAGCGGCTGGGCCGCGAGCAGCGCCGTCATCTGGCGCTTCTGTTTCTGATGGTCAGCTTGCGCGACCCAGTGGGCATCTGCAATGAAGTGGTGGCGCTCAGTCAGAATCGAATACGCCTGACCTCGCCGCGAGGGCGGATGGTACGCGAGTGCGTGGCCGAATTTCTCGACTCAATGCCTGCATCTCGTTTGCCGAGCGGAGCCGACGCGATGCGACTGCTGGAGCGGGTTGCGCTGAAAGGACTCAGGTTTCCCGGCTCGCTGATTATGTTGTCGAAGGTAATGTTGACGCTGGATGGGATACTGGGCGACATCGTTGGATCCGATACGGGGATGGGTTTCACCCTCGCTCGTCATGTCGCCCAGCATTGGCTCAGCAACCGCTCGGCATTCCGTTCGCCACTGATCACACGGGACTGGATTACCCTGCAGTGCAGCGCGTTCCTCTATGCCAGCCGCTTGTGGGTGCAATGGGAGCAGGCGCTCCTGAACCGCTTTCTAACGCCTAATTCGACACCTGAACCTGCGCCCAGCTAAACGCCGGCGCGATCATCTGCAAGCAACTATCGTCCCCACCTGACCAGCAACGCAGCTTAAGCAGGCACAACCTTGTGTGGACGAACGGCGCGAACCCGCCCATGCCGGACGATCTTCTTGGGCGGCTTGATCTTGGACGGCTTAATCAGCGATTCGATCAGGGACGTCTCTTTTTGCATGAAGCTCTTTACGCCTTCGCCGGTGCGGGTAGCGATCGGCATTAGGCGGAACGGCGATACGATCTTCATGGCGCGAGTCGTCGCGTCAAGGTTCACATTCATCTGCTGGCCCATGACGTCGAGGATTCTCTTCTGCGCCTCGATAAAGGCGTTCCCGGCTTCTCGCGCCAGTTGCGCCACTTCAGTCTTCTTCGCGGGCTTGCGGTCGCCTTCCATCTTGCCGCTGGTAGCCTTTGCGCTTTCTTGCGCCGCCACGTCGAGGAGCTTCTTCTGCGCGCGCGCGAAAGTCTCCACACCCTCGCGTGCAAATTCGACCAACTGAGCGGCGCGCTTGCTCTTCCCGGCCTTTTCTGACTCCAGCCACTGCAGCGTCTGCCGGCTGGTTGAGGTCAGCAACTCCTGCTGCATGCCAAAAAGCGTATCGAGGCTGCGCCGAACCAGGTCGGTCATCGCAACCGCCGGCAGGAAGCTGCCAATCCGTTCTTTGACTCCGTTGAGGATAATGTCGTTCTCTTGTTGCGCCAGGGTGAGGAGCGCGCGTTGCGTTTCGACGAGGCTCGATGTTCCCTCGACGGCCAGTTCGGTCAGAATGTCCAGGGGCGATTGTTCATCATGGGGCTTGGTGCCGGTTGCCATAAAAACTTCCTCCGATTGCTGCATTGCAGCATTAGCAATACTATAGGGCTAGCCATGGGCGCAGTCAATGAATGTTCCGCACTTTGTGCGTCGCATCAATGCGAGACGTGATCCCAGTCACGCCAATTGTGCCACCAGCTATGGTCTGCTTTTTCTTTAGGATTGCCGTGATGGAAAAACTCCGTGAGGTCGAGACCGCGAAAGCGTTGATGACCGAGGCGGTGGCGTGGTCGGTGATGAAGTGGCTGCGTGAAAAGAAACGAGTGCGGAAAACTGCCGACCAGGCCAATGCCGCCCTTGATCAATTGAACCAGGCGGTGAAAGATCGGTGGCCGGCTGAAATGAGGGCAGCATACGCGAAGAAAGTCAAAGACGCCGATGACGCAGCGTACCGCGCCCGCATGGACGCAGAGGCAACCTTTGATGAAGCAGAGAAACAACTGAGCACCAGACTAGCGCGAGAAGGCTGCCGGAAGGCCATCGAGTCGTGGGATCTGCACGAAAAAGCAATTCGCAAGGCGGAAGCGCTGATTCTGTCCTCGTAACACAAACGTACTCAAATTATTTCTTCTGGGGTTGTAGAGCTCGGCGCGTAGCCTCCAGCGTCTTGATCAAAGACTCTTCTGGCAGTTTCTGGATAATCGGCTCAATCGCCCATCCCAGTCCAAAGGGCACATCGCGGGTCAGCGAAATCGCCCGACACTCGGCATACACGCCACCGCCCCGTTCCTCGAACCGCCAGTAGGAATACAGGCGCCACAAGAACCCATGTCCGGTGTCAGGCGCCAGCACTCGCTCGTTTGAGCCTCCCGCATTTTCCACTTCTGCGATGCGCGTCGTGTACGAGTGGCACGCGTAGCGGGATCGATCCAGAGCACGGTAATGCACTTCATGATCGGTGTCGAGCACGACCGTTATGACTTTCTTCTTCAGGAGCCGCAGATAGACTTGAAAATCGTTGCCGTCGCGGCTAATGAGCCGCGAAGCTATGACCTCGGGCTGGTAGATGTTCTTGTGGTTGTCATAGTCCTGAATCAGCGTCAACGTGCTTGCGAGGGTCGTGCCGGGAATCGAGACGGCGCTCACCCAGTCGTGGATCAATCCATGCGGGACCTTGAGCGGGCCACGGCCTGCCCAGAATTGCGCGACGACTTGTCCGGCTCGGACCTGCTGCGCTCTCTCCTCCTCGAGGTCACACCATAGGAAAGGACCGCCAGCGCGCAGACGCTGCTCTGCGGCCGATTCGGCTTCGCGAATGTATGCGTCAAAGGGCTCCAGAGTTTGAGGCTTCAGCAGCGCTGGCTTTGCAGTTTGCGCCATAGCTCGCTTACGCGCTCCGATCCCTGGCCGCCCAAGGCCTGGCACTCACGCTACTACCGAGGAGACTTCAGCATCCTCGTACAGGTCGTCGATCTGCTTGCGGTAGCGCTCCTCAACGGTTTTGCGGCGAAGTTTCAAGGTCGGCGTAAGGGTACCATCGTTGGCCGTGAACTCCTCCGGCACCAGCAAGATTTTCTTCAACGTTTCGAAGCGAGCCAACCCTCGGTTCACTTCTGCAATGATGCCTTGGTAGAGCGCTTTGACTCTCGGGTGGGCAACCAGCTCCTGGCGGGAAGAAAAAACGATGTGGTTGGCGCGGGCCCAGTCTTCGAGCAGCGCAAACGAAGGGGAGATAATCACGCAGGCGAATTTTCTCCGGTCCCCCAGCACCACTGCCGTTCCGATCAGAGCATTCAGCCGGATGGAATTCTCGATCGGCTGCGGCGCAATGAATTTTCCCCCCGAGGTCTTGAGCAGATCTTTCTTTCGGTCGGTGACCATCAGAAATCCATCCTCATCCAGCTTGCCGATATCTCCGGTCTTGAACCAGCCATCGGCAAATGCGTCTCTGGTCTCGTCAGGCCGGTTCCAGTACCCGCGAAAGACGGAAGGCCCGCGCACCAGGATTTCCCAGTCCTGCGCAATCTGGACCTCGACATTGGCCAGCGGACGCCCCACTGTACCCAGCTTATGAGCGCGTGGTGTGTTAATCGCGATGACTGGCGAGGTCTCCGTCAGGCCGTAGCCTTCGTGGATGCGAATCCCAATACTCGCGTACCACTCGGCCAGTTCCCGGCCCAGAGGCGCTCCGCCGGAAACAAAGGTTCCCACTCTGCCTCCCATTTGGACGCGCACCTTCGAATAAACCAGCCGATTGGCCAACTTCCATGCCAGCGACTTGGGCACTTTGCCCGCCAGAATCTTGGCACTGTGAACGCGGCCCACCGAAAGCGCCCAGCGGTAAATCGCGCGCTTGGCCAGCCCATTGGTTTTCTGTTCCACCTGGTTGTAGATCTTTTCGTAAACCCGTGGCACCGCGACGAAAATCGTGGGCGCCACTTCCAGAAGGAATTGCGGCAACTGTTCGATGAACGGGCAATAGGCCAACGTCGCGCCGCGGTAGAGCAAAGCGAAATCGGCATGCCGCGCGGTCACATGCGATAACGGCAGAAAGGAGAGACTGACGTGCCCCGGCTGGATGTCGAAACCGTTCAGGGAATTCAGCACATTCGAAGTCAAATTGCCGTGCGTCAGCCGCACGCCTTTGGAGGTACCCGTGGTTCCCGACGTGTAAATAATGGATGCGAGGTCGTCGGGCGCGATCGAGTGCGCCCGGGCATCCAGTTCCGGATCGTGTCCGGCCGGACCGTTGTGCATCAGCCGTTGCATCGACGCCGCATCCGCGGTTTCCGCAGGATCCATCAATACAACTCTTTCGACGGCAGTTTGAGGTTGAATGGAGAGCACCTTTGCCAGCTGCTTTTCCGTGGAGACGACGACCGTTTTGGCTCCGGAGTCGGACAGGATGTACGCCGTTTGCTGGGCGGTCAGCGTCGAGTAGATGGGTACCACCACTACGCCTAATAAAAGAGATGCAAAATCCGCGACCGCCCACTCCATCCGATTTTCGCTCAGGATGGCCAGTCGATCTCCCTTGCTCAGGCCCCACTGGCTGAGCGCCCGGGCCACGCCCGCTACATTCCGGTAAAGGTCCTGGGAACTGATCGGCGTCCATTGCGATTCATTGCGAACCAGCATCACGCGATCTTGCCTGCGTTCCACGATGGCGAAGAAGATGTCGTTCAGAGTCTGAGGCTTCATAGATGGGCTGCCTCCTGACGTGGCGAACGGAAGGCATTCGCCGCTCTCGAACAATTGAACCGGGAACTCCTTAAATGCACCCCATCCCTACTTCAAGTGGCCCCAGCGAAAAGTCGGGCCAAAAGAGAAACGAATATAGTTCTGCCGGGGCACCAGCAAGTTGGAAAACAGGTGAGTGTTGACCCAATCGGCTGCGAACCGCACGCCAACCTTTCGGGAAACATTGAGATCGAAACCGCCGCCCAGCCCATAGAAGAGTTGGGTATCAGTCTGGTGAGCGCTGGGGAGCGGAATCCCCAAGGTTGTAAACAATTGCCCTAGGCCGGGCGGAAACGCGATATTTGCGTTCTCGTGAATCCCCCCAAAGCCGGGGCGGGCAAACAAAGTGACCTTCTGCCACTTTCGCAGATAAAACTGCGGGCCGGCGGCAAAGGTGTAGGTGGTCGACTGAAAAGGCACTTCGATTGTGTCTGGAGCCGGCGCACCGTACTTTTCGTTCGCGATCAGGATCGGCGCGTAGACGGTTTCGCTGCCATTGATGGTTCCGGCGCCACTAATGATGTCGCTGCCCAGCGCACCGAAATCTCCGCCCAGACCCAGCCAGGGTTTCACGGTGACGCCGAAATCGGTTTCGAATCCGCGCTCCGTCAGGTTCCGGGCAGGGCTGATCATGTAATCGAACCCGGTAAATAAGGTGTAGCGGTTGATGTCCGTCTGCTGCGCTAATGCCGGCAGACACATAAATATTGCAAGCCCGCAAAAAAACCAACGACTCATACAACCCATATTCCACCTCTTGAGGTTCTCACCTTGATTCGTGAATGGTGGCTGTAGATGGCTGCCGCGCGACTGCGGGATGAGAACGGTTAAGTGTCCTCGCAAGAAAAGAGGGTTGCAGTGATGCCCGTCACTGATGTCGCCCCGACAGGGTTCTGGGCCGGCCTATCTATTCGGAGAGGTAAGGGGGGAGGAATTGAGGTTATTGGGAATGCCTGCCGTCATCCTTGCTCGCGTCCATGAAGACGGCCGCGGCCTGGAGGACTTCGCTAATCGCCACTCAGACGCCGGTGCGGCGCCCGGTAGCCGAGTTGCATGGCCACATGCCGCGCCGCGTCCTTCAACGCCTCAACGATGCGCGGCATGGTTTGCGCGCTCACTTGATTTGTGGTGCCGCTCAAACCAATGCTCGCTTCGATGGCCCCACTCTGATTGAAAACGGGCGCGCCCACGCAGCGGGCTCCCATGTTGTTTTCTTCGTCGTCGAC
>Ga0209517_10007096_pt1 | contig 13567 bp, 14 predicted proteins | sample PeaSoiMetSII2010_FD_187695 | JGI IMG/M metagenome (GOLD analysis project Ga0209517, IMG submission 187695) | Peat soil microbial communities from Weissenstadt, Germany - SII-2010 (SPAdes) (version 2) | ecosystem: Environmental > Terrestrial > Soil > Wetlands > Peat | place: Germany...
TCGGTGCGGCCCAACTTTCAGATTTGAACAGGAGTTAACGGAGGTAACGGAGATTTCCGTTCCGGTCTCTGTTATCTCTGTTTGCTCCTGTTAAATTCTGGTCTTCATCGGTTCGCTGCGGGAAGGCTTTCAGATTTGAACAGGAGTTAACGGAGGTAACGGAGATTTCCGTTCCGGTCTCTGTTATCTCTGTTTGCTCCTGTTAAATTCTGGTCTTCATCGGTTCGCTCCGGCAAGGATCAGCCGGCTGATGCCCTCCGTGACTTTCATTTCATGGAAATTGATGAGCAGGCCCACCGGGACGTCGAGCAATTTCATGTAGCTCAACAGTTGCGCCCGATGGATGGGGAGAATCTTCTCCACCGCCTTGGTTTCCACCAACACGCACCCTTCCACCAGCATGTCGAAGCGCAACGGCTCTTCGCGGGTGAAGCCTTTGTATTCCACCACAACCACCTGCTGGCTCACGCAGTTCAAGCCGCGCAACCCGAGCTCCTTCGTCAGGCACCACTCGTAAATGGACTCAATCAAGCCCGGCCCTTTGTCGCGGTGAACCTCGATGGCTGCCCCGATGATTGTCTCGGTCAGACCGGACGCTTTTTCAAACAACGAATGCATACGTTTGTGAACAGAAGGATTTTAACAGGAGGGTACAAAGGGAACGGAGGGGGAACGGAGGATTCCATTTCCTCTCTGTTACCTCTGTTTGCTCCTGTTAAATTCCGGTCTTCATCTCCACCGCCTTGGTTTCCACCAACACGCACCCTTCCACCAGCGCGCGGGCGTTTTCATGGGTTGAGGTTTTCCAGATTTGAACAGGAGGTAACGAAGGTAACGGAGATTTCTTTTCCGGTCTCTGTTATCTCTGTTTGCTCCTGTTGAATTCTGGTCTTCATCGGTTCGCTCCGGGGAGGTTTCCAAATTTGAACAGGAGGTAACGGAGGTAACGGAGAATTGCTTTCCGGTCTCTGTTACCTCTGTTTGCTCCTGTTGAACTCCGGTCTTCATCGGTTCGCTCCGGGGAGGTTTCCAAATTTGAACAGGAGGTATCGGAGGTAACGGAGAATTGCTTTCCGGTCTCTGTTACCTCTGTTTGCTCCTGTTAAATTCCGGTCTTCATCGGTTCGCTCCGGGAAGGTTTTCGGATTTGAACAGGAGGTAACGGAGGAAACGGAGAATTCTTTTCCGGTCTCTGTTATCTCTGTTTGCTCCTGTTGAACTCCGGTCTTCATCGGTTCGCTGCGGTCATAAGAAAACGCTCCGCCCCGTCGCTTCGCAGCCTTTTGGGCCACGGGCGGCTGCGGACCGCGGTTCAAAGCGATGCGGCCGTTCAATGCTTATCTTTTGTCACTTCCGAGGCTGCGGTTTATCCAACTTCAGCCGGAAGCAGGCCTCGCCGAAGCTGTCGTATTGCTCGACGGTAATACGCCGGTCCTCGCCCAGGACGTTCCAATCCATCTTGCCCCTTCCCCGATTTCCCAGCTTGCCCCGGCGAATGATGAGATCGAACAGTTCCTCTTCGAGGGCGCGGTCCTTGAGCACGGTTCCGATGCCTGACTCTGCTGCAAGGAAGCAGATCTCCAGCCCCTCCGGCACGCGCTCCAACTCCACCGTATCGGCCCCGCTCTCGACGGCCTCATGAAGGAGGCCGTTCAGGTAGTCGGTGGCTCGTTGGGATTCGTGGTCCTGGGTGCTCATGGTGGTGATGAGGGTTTCAGGGTAGTTGTCATCTCCGCCGCAGGCACAACGGGCACGAACAGGCCTAGGCCGAAATGGGAGCCGTAGCCGAAGGCGAGCGGGCCGCTAACGGGTTCGGGGAAGGTGATTACGAAAGCATTGCCGGAACCGTTGCCGCGTTTGCCGCCACCGTGATGGCGGATGGCCTGGAATTGCAGCGAGGTTAGGCGCCGGCTCCCAAATTGAAACGGGCGGTCGCGCTCCTCGAGTTGCTTTACGGTGGCGGCGGTTCCCTGCGGATGCAGAGCGAGGAGGCGGAGCAGGTCATGCGCGCCGGAGCCGAACTGCCAGCCGTTGGCGTCCATTTTCGGCCGTCCGTCGCGGAAAGTTTTGGAGTGGCGCGTGGAGACCAAGGGTGTGAGCGCACGCCAAACTCTGGCTTTTCCGAAAAGCGCCGAGTCCTTGAAATCGCCAGCTCGGCCGATGCCGTGGAGGACGAGGCGAATGTCGTGGCCGCCATGGCCCCAGACTGTGTTGAGGCGGCGCAGCGCGAGGCAAGCAGTCTCGTTGAATCCCATAGGTGCCCAGATTGTAATATGGGTAATCGCATCGCGCGGGCCGTTGGCTTCGCAGAAAATGTGGGCGTGACGGTGGTCGGTGCTTGGTTTGCCGACATCACTGACGCCGGTGAACACGGGGGCGGGGCCTTTGCCTTGGTCGGACCATTTGCAGAGCGCATCATGCACGCGATCGGCGAGGGAGACCGCCTGCGTGATGCTCGGCGCGACGGCGCTCACTACGGCGTAACGCGCCGCGGTTGGCGGTGCCTTGCTTCGGCGAGGCCGCGGTTTGGTGGCCGGGGCGAAGGCATCTTCCGGGCGGATATAATTCACGTAAAGCGCACCGGGCGGAAGATTCCAGCCTGCGGATTGGAGATCGCCGGTGTCGGCGTGGAGCGCGGCGAAAAGGTCGTCAGGGACTTCCGGTGCTCCGGCTCTTTTGTTGTCCCTCTTCTTCCCGTTGGCCAGCGGCGCATTCGCGGCGAGAAACTCTGTGCGCCATCTCTTGTAGCCCACTGGCGTCATTGGCGCGAGGAGGCGGATGAGTTCAGTATTCGGCGGCAGCGGTGTGCCCTCAGTAAGCGGCGCGGCATTAAGTTCGATCCCCGTGACGCCTCGCAGCACACGGGCTTCTACGAGGCTTTCCGCGCGTCCGAAGTAGCCGAGTCGCTCGACGAGCGTTTGCAACGCGGCGAGTTGCTCGGCCGGCAAAGCCACGTCCCACGCAACGAGTATAGCGTCGCGTACCGGGAGCTGAACGAAGGTGTCGAAAACCTTGGTGGTCTTCTCGTTCTTGCCCTCGTTGTACGGCATGTAGTGCCTCGTGTGCGCGGTGGTGGCGCGAGGCAGCCGGAAGACCGGCGGCTGGCTTAATGCATCGGCAAGTGCGCGGATGGTGCGCTCGGGAATTTCCTCGTCTTTGCGCGCCTTCAAATACCAGGTCGCAACCAAAGCGCGAACGATACGCCATGGCGACGGCGGCCATTCGACAGCGCCCTCATTCACATGGCGACCCCAAGGCGTGGCGTGATAGCGCCCAGCGGGGAAGCGCAGTTCAAGAACGGTCATTGTTATTCCTCGAAGGTGAGGATGGTTTCAGCCGGTTTAGCGAAACCGCTTGCCGCCTTTTTGATGAGGCCAGGCAACGCCTTTTCGAGTTCGTCGAGTGACGGCACGGCGAAACCTTCGGGGCGCTCCACGATCAGGTCGCCAACAATTTCCAAATCGCACGCTGTCCGCAGCCGCAGGCCATCGCGTAGGAGACGCCGGATTTTAAAAAGCGCGACGGCGGCGAGCATCGCCTCGACCTCTGCGCCGAGACCGAAGCCACGGATGAGCGCCAGGTCGAGGTTGAAAAACGCGGTGATACTTCCGCTGTATTCATCGCGGTGGAAGGGGACATTACCAAATCCCTTCGCCGTGTCGCCGGAAGGGTTCACCGCATCGTTTTTCACGCCGCCACTCGCGGCGACAGTCACGCCCTCGGCTTCAATGAACGCGGTGAGTGCGCGCGGGAGGCGCATCCGGCCACCGGCGATTTCCTTTTTGGCCAGGAAGACGCCATGCAGCAGTGCATTCGTATCGTATTTCAAGAGCGCGGCGGTGAGCTTCCTAATGTCCACGATGCCTTTCTCCGCGATAGCGAGTTCTTTCTGGAGCGTCGCGAGAAAGGCTTTGTCCTTGCCTTCGAGAATATAAGGACTGTTCAACCGATGGGCTTCAAGCACGGAATTCGTGAGCGGTTTGCCGGCCTTGCCTTTCACTTTCACGACGGGCAAGCCCTTGAGTGGCGTCACCCAATCGTCGGCGATGGTGTCCCAGCAGACGGCCTCGAGCCGATTCGCCATGCTTTGGGCAGACTCGACGAGGAGCATCTTCTTGCCATCGGGGCCATCATAGGTGGCGGCACCGAGGTCGGGAAAGCCAGTGGGTTGAAAGCGCGTGCCTTGCACAGGCCGCAAGGGTGCTTTGAGGAGCAAGCGTGGCTGGTTTTTGAGTGGGTCGAAGTTCATATGTTTTATGTTTTTAGTTTTTGAAGAATGGTGCGTTCGAGGAGGCAAAAATCGCGGTGGCTGATGGAGAAGAGAATGGCAGCCGCCGTGCGTCGGGCTATGTCACCGCTGACGGGCAGGTCTCTAACGAGTGCCGCTGTTCCTGAAGCGCACAGACGGCGGGCAGCCAGCTCTGAGGCCGCTTTGCCGTCGCCATTTATTGAGCGCTGGAGAATCGCGGGCACGACCGGGATAGCGCCATCCTTTCCGCTCGAGCGGCGGAAGCAGAGCCGAAGCATGGCGTAGAATGAAGAAGGAACTGCATCCGGCAAATCGTGGGATTCAGGCATCAACGGTTTCACCTGCTGCCAGTCGAGCAGGCTCAAACCCCATATTAGGTCCGCGAGCAGGGCGTCGTCTGTGCGACCCTCGATAAACGACGTAATGTCGTCAAGCGACGAAGGCCGCGATGAATCGTCTGGCCAGCCTTCCCTGCCGGACTGTTCCACGCGCAGGACTCGGCGTACGAGGATGGCGTTGAGGGTGTCGATCAGGTCGCCATCGTGCCACACAACGTCGTTGCCTGGCGTGTCGCCCCAGCTGATCCAGGAGCGTTCCTTGTTTGATGATACGTGGATTGGTTCGAGGTGCTGTCGAAACCAAAGCGTTTCCTTTCCAAACCACGCGCGCGTCGCGGCGACAGCTTGGGCGAGCCTGAACTCAGGCGAGTTGTCGTCAGCATCGTCGAGCCAGCGCTCCTTCAAACCATGCACAGGCCGCAGAAACGCCGCAGTTGTCCATTTGAAACTTCGAGCGAGCGCCCGCTCAGTCGCGCCGAGCGCAGCGAGGAGCGCTTGGAGCCTGCCCGGCGAGTCGTCGCGGCACAGTTCAACCATACGGCGCTCAAGCTGGTTCAGAGCACGGGCGACTGACGCAGGCGGTTCAGGCTTGGCGCGCGGTCCGGCTTTTTGCCGCAGGCGATCATACCATTCCTCGAAGTCGGCAAGCAGATCGGCTCGCGCGTTGCGCCGCACGATCACGCGCTCCAGCGGCGTGGCGAAATAGGCGAGGCCGTTGCGGACTTGAAACCCGTACCTCTGAAAGGCTGCGATGCCACGGTCCACACCTAGTGTCACGGCGGCTTGCGCGAAATCGACGCCGCTGCGCGCGCTGCGGCCTCGTACCTGCGCCCGGCCTTCGCCGAAGATGGCGCGCAACTCGGAAAGCGTTGTCGGCTGGGTCCACAGCGGCATCCACATTTCGCAGCGAGCCTCGACCTCATCCGCGCCTGCGGCGCTCGCGTAACCGACACCAGCATGCCTCACGCAAAAGGGATACACGAGTGTACCGTCGTCGGAGCTTTCGAGGCGTTTCACCGACGCGGCTGCGAAAAGCACCGCGCCTTCAATCATCAGAATGAAATCCCACGGGTTCACGGCCGACGGCGCATCGAACCCCGAAGTCGCATTCGCTCCACCCGCGGTACCGGGGAAAAACTGGCCGACGGGTGCTTTGTTTGCAAGTCCGGGAGCCGCACTCCCAAAGAGCGCCGCCTGAAGCCAGCGACCCGATTCCGTCGTCGGTTCGCCGGTTGCCGGCCTCATCACCTCGGTGATGCGCTGCATGAAGTTGTTCGTGAACTCCAACCGTCCGTCGTTGCCGCCCGTGCCGAGCAGTGGCGGGAACTTTGCGCCGTCCTGACTGAGCACAAACACTGCGTCGAGCCAGCCGAGCGCGGCTTCGGGAAAGGAGTTGCGGCAGCTTTGGAGTAAAAGTGCCTTGGCTTCGCCGTCCGGCTTCGCTTTGAGCGCGAGCCGCTTCAGCTCCTGCCGTGCCGCCGCGATGCCTGCTCGATATGGCTCCAGGCGCGACGCAGTGCCGTTTTCAATCGCGGTCAGCGCCTCGTCGTTATCTTTCGGGAAAAAGCCGCTCCCACCGTTCCACGGCGCGAGCACCGCAGTCGGCCGGTAAGTGTGCGCGAAAAACTCCATGAGAGCCGCGGCGCCCGCCGACGAGTGAAGCGAAAGATGGTCGTTCAGCCATGCGCCGCGAGCGGTTACATCCACTTGCTCGGATACAAGCCTGAGGATGCCCAACGCTTTCAAATAGTGAGCGAGCGGAATGGGAGCGCAGCCGTTGAGAGTGGTAGTGGTCATGGCGTTAGGTTGTTGTTTCGCGCGAAGCACGTGCGTCAGCGGCGCGCAGCAGGGTTTCGAGAAAAGCCAGCCGAAACGGACAAAGGCGGTCGCGAAGCGCGACGGTGCGCGCAAGCCACGACGGACCGTGCTGGCCTTCGCCCATTTGCATGAAGCTAAGGTCGAGCGTCGTTGGACCCGCGATGATTCCAGGAATCGGCGGGAGTTTGTCGCCGTGGCAGATGCCGCGGGCGAAGAGGGCTTCGGAGTCAGTGGGATTGCCTTGTTCCTCAGGGAGTGAGCGAATGGAGAGGCGGACTTTACCGTGGTGCGCAGCGATGAGGTAAGCGATGAGGTCGCGTTCAGCGGCATCAGCCGGAGTATTCAGGAGCCAAGCGAGGGCGGAGGCGAGTTCGTGCCGGAATCCGGGGCGCCGGCATTTACCGTTCTTGTTTGCTGATTTCGCCCAAAGACTGCCATGGCGTGAAGTGTCGTCGCCGACGAGCATCGCTTGGAATTCATCGTGCGCCTTACCTGTGTCATGCCATAGCGCGGCGGTGCGAAGCGCTACGGCAATGGAGCTATCCAGCGAGAGGGCGTTGGTAAGCCTGTCGGTTTCGCTGACGATTTGGGCAGTGTGCGCGGCGAGCGGTTGCCACTGTCGGACAAAGGCGAGGCGATCTCCGGCATATCTGGGAAGCTCACCGTCCTGCGGTGGAGGCGGTGTGGGCTGGTCCTTAGGTTCGCCAGTCCAGCCGGTTGCATCGCTGTAGCCACCACTTTTCACTTCCACGAGATACACGGCACCTGGACGTGCGGTTTTGGCCTCGTCCCAACACTCGCTCAACGGATTCCAGCGCCATGCTCGGGGCTTCTTGCCGAGAAACTTGACGGCGTCACCAATGGAGACGCGGCAAAGTTCGTCGCGTTGGGGAGGAGGCTCTTTGTCGGTCGGTGCCTCGCCTTCGACGTTGCGCCAGAAGAATTGCACGTCGTTGTCGTCGCCGTCGCGAATGTACCGAGAGACATCCACGTCTTGCCCGCAGATATCCGACGTGGTGTCGAACAAGTCCACAAGATCGCGACGGCGGATGACGGGGCGGATGAGTGGTTTCGGTTCAACCTTGATTTCGCAGAGAGCGCGAGGGCTGGCATTGGTGAGCGGGGCGATCGCAGTGCGGGCTTGGTCGAGCTCGTCTTTCGAGTAGGGAAGGAGTAGTTCGCCCTTGGGGTCGGGTTCGATGTCCACCCACAGCACCCGCGCGTCACGGCTGTCTGCGCGCCGATTGCACCGGCCCATCCGCTGGACGAGAGAAGACCACGGGGCCAGTTCCGTGACGAGCAACCGGGCCGACACGTCAATGCCCGCCTCGACGGCCTGCGTGGCGATGACGATGCGGTCGCCATCACCAAAAAGGAGCCGCATGTGCCGCCCGCGGTCAATCGGGCGGAAGCGCGAGTGAACGAGCGCGACCTCCTTCAGCGCGTAGAGCGGCTTCTTCCCGCCAGTCAAGGTCTCGAAAACTTCGCGCGCGCGGGACACGCGATTCACTACGACGAGTGTGAACGTGCCGGGCTGGTGGCAATCTTTGATGAGACTGGCCAGTTGTTTAGCGTAGCCGCCCTTCGTCGCCGAGTTGAGCGCGACCGGAGCCGGCGCGAGCTTCTTCTGCGCGGTGATTAGTTTATGCGGCTGGCCGCTGGTTTGTTCGGTATCACTCAGCTTTTCCGTACGCCAGCCACCGACGGGTCTCGGATGATCTACTGTGGCGAGGCGCGCTTCGTCGAGGGTCGCACTCATCCACCATGTGGGGCACGCGCCGAACGTTGGCATTTTCCCATCGTGCCGGAAGCCATCGAGTTGCGCGCTCGTTTCCACACCCACGCCCATGAGTTGCGTCTCGTCCATCACCCACAGGCAATCGTTGTTGAGCAAACCAAAATGCATCGGCCAGCGGTAGCGACTCATGCCGTAGCCGCGATTGAGCGCGCGGCTAAGGAGCATGTCTTGGGTGCCGATGAGGATGGCGGGCTTTTCAGGCCAAACGTCCCATTCGTGATCCGCATCTTCGCCGCCCATAAGGACGATGGGGGAATGTTGGGAAAGGTCCCCCAGTTCGCCTTTGTCAGGGTAGGCCGCGGCGAGTTTTTCCAGCCACTCCCTCACGTTGTCCCGCGTCTGCTCCACCAGTGTGCGCATTGGCAGGCAGTAAACGAGTCGGCGGGGCCAGTCCGCCCGCCCTAAAGCGATCCGGTTCCAGAGCCAAGCCAAGACGGCGGCAGCGGTCTTGCCCAAACCGGTGGGGATGTTGATGAGGCGGGATTCGCACCGACACCCGCCTTCAGCCAGACGGCACTGGTAGTCGTATGGTTCGCGGCCGCCGGTGGCGGTCTTGAAGAATTCCCGAAATCTCATGGTGCCTTCAGATTCTGAGTTCCCGGACCGCCGCGCCTCCCGGTGCGGCGTCCAGAGGACGTTGTGCGCCCGTTTCCGATTTTTAGCAACAGTTATTTTGGCAAGATGCCGGACATGTTCGATGGCTGACTCGCTAGCGCTCGCCGACGCCACAGGCTCCGGCCCCGGGAATGTGGTGGCCGAGAATGGCGAGTTTGCCGCGCAGGAGGGAGTCGAGGTAAGGTTTGTCGCACGGGTGAACAGAAATCAGCCGCTTGCCCTCCTGCTGATAAAGCTGCTGCTTCTTCAACATGCCAATTCTGTAGTCAGCCGTATCCAGGCCCCAGTACTCGATGTAAACGTCCAGTTCTGGCAAGTAGAAGTCGGGCCGGACGGCGTGGCCGCTAAGGATGCGAAAGCGTTCGTCGTAGCGAAATGCGATGCTATGCACGGTCAGCCAGTCGGCGATGAGACGCTCGCCGTCGGATTGGACGAGCACGCCCGCCCTCGCCTTGATGGTCTTGTTCAGTTCGACCTTGGTGTCAAAGTTGCGCCGGTCAAGGAAGACCTCGTCGAAGCACGAGTCGCAGAACGTGCGTTGGAAAGCCTGTTGACTGCGGGTGTGTTCCTCGGCGGTGGTTTCACGGCCGCATCGGGCGCATTTGTGTCGAACCACTTCTTGTTCAAGGCGCAGGGCTTCGCGGACCGCCTCGGCAGCCGAGTGAGCAGCGCGGCGCACGTAGTCCTTTACCCGCTCGTTGAGCGCCAGGTCGTCGAGGTCATGGAGGTGCTCTCCGGCAGCGGCGCCGTACGCTTTGAGCGCTTTCAAGGCGTACTGCTGGACTTGGGGATGCGGGTCGCGGAAGGCGACCGGCGCCAGAGCCCGGACGGCCGCGTCCCGGTCGGCGCCCAACGAACCAAGTTTGCCGATCGCCGAGGCGGCGAGGCGGCGGACTTCCGCGGAAGGCATCTTCAGCAGGCGCGCGAGTTGAGGCAGACCGCTCGGATCGGTGCCGCGGCCCAATGCGAGAGCTTGTTGCACCGCTTCATGGTGGAGTCGGCGGTCTATGTTGCTGTTCATTGCAGGTAAGAGCTGTAGCGTCAGCGAGCGCAAGCGAGTCAGCGGCTTTGACCCTCAGCGCACGCATAGCGATCTCCTCTGCCGCCAATGGCGGCTTTGGAGAAATGCCCAAAGCTCATGGAGCCTTCAGATTCTGAGTTCCCAGACGACCGCGCCTCCCGGTGCGGCGTCCAGAGGACGTTGTGCGCCCGTTTCCGATTTTTGGCAATAGTTATTTTATCTCGTTGGGACGCCGCCTCGCGATCACTCGCCAACGCCAGGGTGCCGGGACCGGGAAAGTGGAAAGCCTCCACGAGGTAAGCAGCCGATGGGTCGTTGAATTCCAACGGGATAAAAACGAAGACCTGCGCCGAAGACTCCCTTCGGGTATTCTGGCGCGGCTATGCGGTCTATAATTTGGAAACAGGCACCCGCTTTTCCCCTGGTTGGATGCCCAGTGGCAGGCGGACCGCCCAGCGTTCCTCGTGCCCGTCCACGCTCAAAAGAACATGGGCCGTGCCAGCCGGGTGTTCCGCCGGCGTCTCGAGGAGTAGGAAATCGGGGCCCATCTGCGCAACGGGCAGGGTGCGCCCGTTTAAGAGCAGAGCCATCCGGACGTCCGCGGAGTGTCCATTGCGTTCTTGCATGATCCAAAATGACCCAATCCTGTTCCAGAAAGCCATCTCGTTCGCCGCCCGGCGCCAGATGCGGCTCGGCCAGCGATTGGGCCTTGGGAAACACGGTATCGTGTTGGTCGCTGAAAGCAACCTGAAAGCAATGAGATCGGCCATCAAAATCCATAGCGAAGCCGAGGCCTATCATCGTGAGCGTAGTGTGTACGAGAGGTTGGCGGAACATGGCGTGAAGGAGATTGAGGGGTTTAACGTGCCACAACTCTTGAGCGTTGACGATGAACTGCTGGTGATCGAAATGACGGTGGTGACCCGCCCATACGTCCTTGATTTCGCGGGCGCCTACCTGGACCGCCCTCCAGAGTTTCCGGCGGGGGTACTCGAGGACTGGGAAGCCGCCAAGCGGGAAGAGTTCGAGGCGAATTGGAAAGTGGTTGAATCGGTCCTCCAGACTTTGCGCTGGCACGGTGTGTATCTCTTTGACGTGAACACGAACAACATAGCATTCCTGGATCGCGGATGACGGTGACGGCTGCGGTCGAGGCTCCATTGAAGGGTGTTGTCCTTGAGGAAGCCATTGCTGGAAAGAGTAGAATTCCGCGCCCGAAAGGGCGCGGCCCCATTGAAGCTGGCTTCTCTCCGGGCAGGCGGTATTCTTACATGAATGTCTCTGACGATTGAGATTCCGGATGAGGCGGTGCGGGCGATGAACATTCCGGCCGCGGAAGTCGAGGCCGAGCTGAGAAAGGAGCTCGCTGTGGTGTTGTATGCCCGCGGGGCTCTTTCCCTTGGAAAGGCGGTCGAGATGGCCGTCACGACCCGCGCGGAGTTCGAGCATGTGCTCGGCCAGCGGCGCATCGAACGTCCCTTCTCCAAAAAGGAATTGGAGCACGACCTCTCCGAGGGCAAGGGCCCAGAGTGAGGCGGCCTCCAGCGGGGAGCGGTCGCCCCCGTTCGCCCTGACGCTGGCATAGCGATCTCCTCTGCCGCCAATGGCGGTTTGGAAGAATTGCCCAAAGCTCATGGAGCCTTCAGATTCTGAGTTCCCAGATGACCGCGCCTCCCGGTGCGGCACCCAGAGGACGTTGTGCGCCCGTTTCCGATTTTTAGCAATAGTTATTTTATGAAGTTGGCCAACGTGTTCGGGGCTGAGTGGCTAGCGCTCGCCGACGCCGGGAGCCCGGCCCTGGGAATGTGGTGGCCGAGAATGGCGAGTTTGCCGCGCAGAACAGAGTCCAGGCGGGATTTGTCGGATGGGTGAAGGGAGATCAGAGCTTTGCCCTCCTGCTGGTAAAGCTGCTGCTTCTTAAACATACCAATCTTCACCTGCTCGTTGAGCCCCAGGTCATCGAGGTCATGGAGGTGCCCTCGGGCGGCGGCGCTGTACACGCTGAGCGCTTTCAAGGCATACTGCTGGACTTGGGGATGCGGGTCTCGGAAGGCGACGGGCGCCAGAGTCCGGACGGCCGCGTCCCGGTCGGCGCCCAACGAACCCAGTTTGCCGATGGCGGAGGCGGCGAGGCGGCGGACTTCCGCGGCGGGCATCTTCAGCAGGCGCGCGAGTTGGGGCAGAGCGCTCGGATCGGTGCTGCGGCCCAATGCGAGAGCTTCTTGCACCGCTTCATGGTGAGCGGTTTAAAATCTTTCTGCCGGTTCATTTTTCTGCCACGCACACCCCCTCCCCCATCGGTGTGCAGTTAGTGCGGCGCGCACGGAGTTCGCCGGGCTACGGTGGGCAAGGCGCGGCGCCCTACCCTTCCCCTATCCGTGTTATCAGCGTGATCCGCGGTGAAAAAGCGTCCCCTTCTTCTCTGTGCTCTCGGTGTCTCTGTGGTGAGAGATCATCCCGGTCCGGCTCCCTTTCCCCCTAGTTCCCCGGAATTGCAGGACGGTTCAGGCGATAAAACTTCTGCGGCCCACCGGCCGAGTTCGTGACGACATTATTGGTGCCGATGATTACCGGCAACGGCGTCACCGGCAGCCAGTTGGTCGGGTTCAAGTCAGTGCTGAACTCCAGAGCGAACAACGGGTCGTTGGTCTGCCACGACAGGAGCACCGAATTGGTTGGGGTCTGGATGGTCAGCACCGGTGGCGGCGGCGTCACCTGGCGTGAGAGCACTACGTCGTTGCCTGTGCCGCCAGTATAGCTGATCTGAAACAACTCGCTGCCGATATACAAGGTCCCGTTTTGTGGCAAACCGTTAAAAGTGCCGATAATAGGGTTTGGAACGCCATAATTGACGATCTCAAACTGATCGCCCACGGCCGAGGCATAGTTGAGCGACGCGCTGAGCCTAATGCCTGAAAGCGACACAAACAGTCCGTGGGCATTCAGTTGGGAATACCCACTGCCCGGGGTGGTGCCGTCCAACTCGATCTGGAGCGTCGCAGCGCCTGAGCTCGGCCCTTCAACAAGTCCACAATTCAAAATGCCCGGACTATCTCCGGGAGCCACCGTCGAACCGTCCGCCAATTGGATATAACCGACGGTGCCCGTGCCCCTCAGCGTCCCGCCGCTATTAACCAGCACACCGCTGCCCGGTTGAGAGCCATCCACCTGCAGCCAGCCACCCGCCACCGTAGTGACCCCCGAATAGGTGTTGTTGCCCGTCAGAACCAACCGGCCCGGGCCGTCCTTCTCCAGACTCCCGCCGCCGGAGGTCTCTCCGATGGTCGCGCTGATGATGCATTGCGGCCCACCCGACGCGACCAGATTCTGGCCGACCGTAATATGGTGCGGCCCCGAGTCCAAGCCCAGGTTGCCGGAGAGCGTGGCGCCGGGAATGCCAAAACCCCCCGGATTGACAACGACATCACCCCCGACGGGGAGATAGACAATGCCGCCGCTGAGGGTCTGCACGCTACCGCCCGAGTTGAGGGTCAGCGCCGGACCCCCTCCCAGCGCCGAGACGGTGAATCCTTCCGCGAAGCCGTTGAGATCCCAGATGCTGCCGTAATTGACGGTCACACGGCCCACAATGGTAAAGCTGCCTGAGGTGTCGGGCGCTGGCCGTGGTGGCCGCGGTGCCTCCCCCGATGACCAGGTTCCCCGGTATGGCCTCCACCCCGCTGGGTTTGCCCAGATAGAGCGTGCCGCCGTGGACCAGCGTGTCGCCA
>Ga0209517_10007098_pt1 | contig 13566 bp, 9 predicted proteins | sample PeaSoiMetSII2010_FD_187695 | JGI IMG/M metagenome (GOLD analysis project Ga0209517, IMG submission 187695) | Peat soil microbial communities from Weissenstadt, Germany - SII-2010 (SPAdes) (version 2) | ecosystem: Environmental > Terrestrial > Soil > Wetlands > Peat | place: Germany: Weissenstadt...
AAGCCTCGGCTTCTTTTCTGTCAGAGTCCACATAATCGGCGAATTGCGGTTTTTTCTGTCTCAACAGAGTTTTGTGGATGGTCACGATTTCTGCAATGTCGTTTCGTGCCTCTGCCGGATTTCCGCTGCGGGCGGCTCCAATAGCGCGGGCCCAGTAGGTGACGGCGTTGTCGCCCAGGTTCGCTCCTGGGACCAAAGCCAACGACGCAGCGTCACTCCAGTGATGAAGTTCCAACGCGTAGCGAGCGGAAAACACAACCAACGAGTAGGTGCGCGGATCGAAGTCTGATCCGTACATGTTGTCCTTCATCTCAGGCATCGCCTTGACCTCATCGATCAGGCGCTGCGCATCGGCCTCTCGCCCGGATTGCAAATACGCGTATTCCAGGAAATCCATGGCGTGGAACTGATGACTTTCTCCGCCCATGTGCATGGCGGCGGTCTTCCTCGTAGCCGCAATGGAGGCGAGGTTACAATCAATGTCGTCCTGCCAGAGCCCCAGCCGGGCAAAGATGTGCGAAGGCATGTGCAAAGCATGCGGCGCGGCAGGCGCGATCTTGGCATAGGCGCGCGCCGCCGGCAACCCCAGTTCTGCTAACTGCGGGCTGTCATAACTGTGAATGATGTAGTGCGCAATTCCCGGATGATTCGGCTCTTCCGCGAAAAGCGCCTCCAGGATTGCCCCTGCCTTCTTTTGATTGGCGAAAGTCGTGTCCCGGTCCGGCGCCGAGGCCAGCAACGCGAGCGCATAAAAAGCTGCCCCTTCCCGGTCTTCCGGATGGCGCTGATAGTTCGTCTCCATGACTTTCGTATAGGCCCCGGCACGATCATGGAAATCGCGGCGCTTGGAACCGCCGTAGAAGGCATCGATGGCCGAGATATATCCGCGCTCACGGTCATTGGTGGAATGCAGCCTCTCCGCCTTCCTAACTTCCGCCAGGCCCTTCTTGATCGTCTTGCGGTCGGGATGGTTCCAGAGCTGGTGCCAAATGCTCAGGGCCACGCCCCAGTGCGCCATGGCGCAGCGCGGGTCTTCCTGGACGACTTGATCGAACTGCTTCTCCGCTTCCTCGTACCAGAACGAGTGCAGCAACGCCACGCCGCGTTCAAATTGCGCTTGGACCTGGATGACGCAGGAAGTTGGGAAATGCACCGTTCCCAGTTGTTCCGGAGTCACATCTTCGTGATGATGAGCATCATCATCGGCGGGCGCAGCGCAGGCGCATAAAAGGAAAGCGGTGAGGATCAGAACCAGACGCTTCATGGGAAACCTCGCGGTAGTCGAGTGTAATTCGGTGACTGCGGCGGGGTCAATTCCAGCGCGGTACGTCTAGTGGATTCTCTGCGCGCACTTAGCGGAGTCGTGTCTTATGAGGTTAAGAGCTTTTACCGCAAGGGGCGCTAAGGTTTCGCAAAGGTCGCTGAGAAAAGCTCAGCTATTGCAGCCGGTAGCGTTCGTTCATCAGGCGTTGCAGACGCGGCTTATAGAGCAGATCGTAGGCGAGTTCCTTGTCAGGAAACATGGCGAGTGCGGCACGCTTGGCGTTGGCGGCCAGTTCAGAGGCCTCTTCCACGGTCAGGCTGGGATCCTGGCTGATCACCGACATCACCATGCCGATCATGACTTGCAGGCGGCGAATGTTGCGGGCTTCCTGTTCCTTCTCGCTGATACTGACCGTGTGCACAGCCCGCTTCGCGCTCTCCATAGGTCTCTACTTCACCTCGGTTAGGCGGCCTCGGCGCAGGTGGGTTGCGCCAGCCCATGAGCTTTATTCTGGGGGGAATCCCGGCCCCGCGCAATGGCCCCAAGGTGTAGGACTTCGGTCACCTGTGGCGTAGAATACGGTACGGGCAAGACGGCTGCACCGGCTGCCCGGTGAAGCAGTTCCGAGGAGAAGCGATGCCACAGGCTGGTTCCGCTAATAAAGAACAACACCCGAACCCCAATGAGAAGCTGGTGCGGGTGTTCGACACCGAACAGGAGTCCGAGGCCCTGGTAGTTCGCGGTCTGCTGGAGTCCACAGGGATTGATTGCGACATCACTTCCCTGGCTGCGCAGCAGGACATCCTGCCAGGCGTGGGCGGCACGGTCATCCTGGTGCGCGAGGAAGACGCCGCGAAGGCGCGCAAAATGATTGAGGAATACCGTCAGGCTCCCGACACACTGGAGACGGCCGAGATCGACGTCAGCGATCTGGCTGGCGAGGAGTAACGCTCTTTCCGTCGAGATAGAACGTGACCGCGCCGTCCAAGTCCGTGCGATAGGTCCTCACGTGGGACTCCGCCAGCCGTTCGAGCACTTCCAGGCGCGGATGTCCGTACACGTTGCGCGCGCCCACCGAAATTACCGCCCACCGGGGATGTACTGCCGCCAGCAGTTCCGGGATGGTGGAAGTTGCGCTGCCGTGATGCCCCACCTTGAGCAGGTCGGCTTGCGGTTCCTGTTCCGCAATCCGCCGCTCGCTTTCCTTTTCTGCGTCTCCTTCCAGTAAGGCGGAAGTCTGGTCGTAAGTGACCCTCATCACCAAAGAATCGTCGTTTCTTTTCCGCGCAGAACCTTCCCCGTCCGCCGGCGGAGCCAGGATGCGAAAAGAAAGATCGTCTGCCGTGAAGCTGTCTCCCGCCTTGAGGGGCACAATGGCAATGTTGAGTTCTTTCGCTTCCCGCAGCAGATTGTCCAACTCTGGACTCGCCGAGGTAGCGCCCATCCATAGTTCGCGCGGATGGAAGTTCGCCAACACCGCTTTCATTCCTCCAATGTGATCCGCGTGAGGATGTGTGATGGCCACCCCATCCAGACGGCTAACCCCTCGCGACCACAGATACGGCGACACCACATCTTCGCCAATGTCGAGTTCGGAGTGCATCCAGTGCGAAATTCCACCGGCGTCCACCAGCCAAGCGCGGCCATGGGGTGAGACCACCAGAATGGAATCGCCTTGTCCCACGTCGATGGTCGTTACCTCGAGCGCACCTGGGCGCATCTGGAGCCGTGGCGGAACGGCGCAGATCCAGAGAGCACTACCGGCCAGGACGGTGAGCCCTGCCGCCGCGAACCGCCAGCGTCGCCGCGCCAGCGCCATTGCCAGCACCAATGCCGCCACGCTTGCCAAAGTCAGCCAAAACCCGGGAGTGGCTATGCGAGCGTCGGCGATCCGGAGACGCCCCATCCAGCGAACTGATCCCGTCATCGCCTGCAACGATAACCCAGCAATCCACGCGGGAAGTTTGGCGAGACGCAGAGAAGCATAGCTGAACCCAATGGCCACCAGGCACGCGACCAGCGCAATCTCGGTCAGGGGGACGGCTAGGATGTTCGCGGGTAACGAGACGATGGTCGCACGGTGGAAGTCATAGGCCATGGGCAGGGTGAAACCCACTTGCAGCACCAGGGAAATCACTAGAAACTCAGCCCCTAGCAGGAGGGTGCGAGCCGCAACGGCAAGCATGATCAATGGAATCCGAGGGCCGAGAAAACGGCCCAGTCGTCCGGCCACCATCCGCAAATCGAGCCGCAGTTGAACCAGCGTGGGCGGGAGCGCGAAGTCATAGCCAGTGGAATTTAGATTCTTCACCGCGGATGAGACCGGCTGCGTGGTTCGCTCCAGAATCGGGGTTCCGATCGCTGTGATGATGAGCACGCACAAGAAGCTCAGTTGGAAACTGGCGCCAAAAAGCGATGCCGGATCGATCAGCAAAAGGATCAGGGCAGCGACGCCGATGACGTTGAGTATCGACTTCCTCCGGTACATCAACTTCGTACACAGATAGAGAGCCAGCATCAGCGTGGCTCGCCAGACCGGCGCGCCCACGCCCGTCAAGACCGCATAGCCTACGGTCAGGAACACTGTGATTGCTGCTGAGACCAGATCGCCCACCCTCAACCGTCGCAGCAACCAGAATGTGACCAGTGCCAGGATGCTTACTTTCAGCCCCGAAATCACCAGCACATGGTAAGTGCCGGTCCGCTGAAAATCGGTGAGCAGGTCTCGTCCGACCAAGGCGTTTTCGCCGACCAGCATGGCGGCAGCCAGCGCGGCTTCCTTTTCCGGCCAGAGAAGATGAATTCTTTGAATGAGGTTGCGGCGGGCGCGGGTTCGCCAGAGTTCGAAGCGGCTTCCGGCAAATCCCGGAAGCAGTTCCACCTCCGCTGTTTTGGCCGAAGCCAGCACTGTGATTCCGTTTTCGGCGAGGTAGCCTTCGTAGTCAAAAGCACCAGGATTGCGGAAATTGTGCGGCCGATAGAGCTTGGTGGAAAAGCGAACTCTCTCGCCGTAGCGAAATTCGTGAATGGCGTCAGGCGAAACCCCTTTGCCATAAAAACTGGCACGAATGCCGACGTGGGTGGCCACCGTTCGCCCGTCACTATCGATCTGCTCGGCGCCTAGGTCCAATTTCTGCTGAAGGTCACCCAGGCCTTTCCGGAGCACGCTGCCTTCGCGGATCACATGGGCGGTAACAACCACGTCCTGCCCATCGCCCAGCGACGCGTCTGCAATTTCATCGCGTGCAGGGCCGCCTACCTGAATGGTGAGGGCTCCAAACACAAACAGTGAGAACCAAGCTAGAGCGATCCCCACCTGAGCCCGCCGACGAAGGAAACAAGCGGCCGAGAAGGCGAATACCAGTCCGGCAACGAGCCACCACAAAGGTGGCCGCCATGCGTAATGGCCCGCGAATATCCCGCCGGCATAGGCCAAGGCGGCCCACAATAAGGGCTGTCGGGTGGCAGCTTTGCGCGCGCCGAGAACAGGCGTGCTGGGATGCGAATTCATGGCACCAGGGGCGGGGTTAGCGAACCAGGTGAAACACACTCTCCAGGTGATAGGTCTGGGGGAAAAGGTCCACCACGTGGGCTTGCTGGATATGGTATCCAGCACCAAGCAGACTCGCCAGATCGCGACTCAGCGTCGCGGGATCGCAGGAAACATAAACCATGCGACCTGCTCCCAGACCTGCCAGCCTGCGGACCACCGTTTCCCCCAGCCCATGGCGTGGCGGATCAACCACGACGAAATTGGGCCGCAACTTATCCGCCACAGTCTCCAGGAACTGCTCCGTGCTTGTCGGAACAGTTCTCACATTGGATGGAGAATTGTGCACCAGATCAGGGTGGGATGTCGGTGACGATTCAACCGCAATCACCTGTGCAAAACTCCGAGACAGAATCGTCGAGAAAAGTCCCACCCCGGCATAGAGATCGAGAGCCAGGTCTCCGGATTGCCCTTCCGTCACCGTTCCCACCAATTTGTCCACCAGGTGGCGATTCACTTGAAAAAATGCGCCTTGGCTGACCCGGTAAGAGGCACGCTGCGTTTTGTAGGCAAGGCTTCCAGCCCCCAGGTTCACAATTTGTTCCGTTTCGGAACCGTGGCCGGCTCGGCGTCGCCGTACCGAGACTCCAACGATCTCCGGCAGGACGGACTTTATCTCCTCCGCAATTTGGATCGCCGCTTGACGGCGAATCTCCGTGGCATGCAGTTGCAGTAGCAGCTCAGAGTCCTCCGCGTTGGCAAAGAATTCGATTTCCTGAATCCCTGGGCCCATCTTGCCCGCTCGCCCAATCTGCCATACTGCCGCCACTGCGCGGTTGATCAGCGGCGAACTGATGGGGCAGTGCTCGACCGACAGAACTTCATGCGAGTTGAATTGGTAGTAACCGAGTGCGAACTGGGGCTCGTCTCTCACTTGCATCCGGGTACGATTTCGGTAGTTCCACTCCGGGGACGGATGGAGGATCAGGTCGGTCGCTAGTTCCAGCTTGGCGATGCGACGGAGGTTCTCTTTCAGGATGGCGGCTTTAATCTCGAGTTGATGCGCGTAGCTAGTGTGCTGGTAATGGCAACCTCCGCATTCACCGAAGTACGGGCATTTCGCCGCGATGCGCAGGGGCGAAGCTTGAAGGATGTGATCGACGCGGGCACGGGCGAAGCCACGTTTTTGTTCCAGCAGCGAAGCCTCAACCGTTTCGCCTTCCAGGACAAAGGGCAGGAAGGCTGCTTTGCCTCGGCCGTGTTCATCGGCGGGCAGACGCGCCAGCCCATCTCCGCCATACACGAGTTTTTCGATGGTGAGCTGCAAGAGAAACCTAACAATCACATGTAGAACAAACTCAGCCGTGGCACGCCATATTTTTCCAATAGACGCTTGTGAACGAACTGCTTCTGCAGTTGTTCGATTTGCGTGCCTGACATTTTGCTGCGGTAGGGAGCCAATTCGCGATCGGCTTCCGCCCGGACTGCGACAACTCTGTCATCGGGTGTCGCCGCCAGCAGCACAGCAAACAGCTTCTCCTCCGCTACGGTGAGCTTTCGCTCCAGATCTTCCAAGCGCGGCTTAGCTTCTGCCGAATCCAGCTCCGCCGCAATTTCGCGCAACGTGCTCGCCGTTTCCCTGGCTACTATCTCCCCGGAAACTCCTGTTCTCTCCGGCAGCTTTGCGATTTCCAGTTGGTCGGCATTTCGCCGTAGAAAGGCAGCGACCGCAGCTTTCTCAAAACCCGTTTGCCGCTCGGGCTTCGTGGTCCCGACCGCGGCTTCTTTCATGTCCTCCGCGGCCACCAGCACGGCTTGCGCGCACCAGGCTAGGCCATTTATCTTCCGGGTCTTCGAAGGGCGTCGTTCGTACTTATCGAAGGCTTCGTCAATCCCGCGCAGAACGGCGTCAAGTGGAATGCCAGCATCTTTCCATACCTCAATCATCACCCAATCGAGATTGGAAAGCAGTAAAGCGGTCCCACGCCGCCGCTGAAAGTGCTCTTCAATTTCGGTGAAATAGTTGAAGTAGTTTTCCACGACAATCTAGCGGGCTCTGCTTCCCGAAGAGACCCGAGGAGGCCGCGCCGCAATCGTCGCGCGCTCGCCGACGGGTTTGGTGGTCACATTACGCTCCCAGATAATCCGCAAACCCTCCAGGGTTAGGAAGTCGTCGACCTGCTCAATGTACTTTGACCCCTTGCCAATCAAAGACGCCAGGCCACCGGTCGCAACCACTTTGGTTTGCTTGCCGAGTTCCGCCAGCAGTCGCTCCAGGATGCCGTCCACCAAACCCAGATATCCGTAATACAGCCCCGATTGCAGGCTGGCAACGGTGTTGGTACCGATGATCTGCGCAGGTTTGCGGATGTCCACACGTGGCAAACGGGCGGTGCGGCCGAACAGAGCATCGGCGGAAATCCCAATCCCCGGACAAATTATTCCGCCCTGATATTCTCCCTTGGCAGTCACGCAGTCGAAGGTGGTAGCCGTGCCAAAGTCCACCGCGATCACCGGCCCGCCATATTTTTCGAATGCAGCCACCGAGTTCACAATGCGGTCGGCGCCCACCTCCGCCGGGTTCTCGTAAAGCACTGGCATTCCGGTTTTCACGCCCGGGCCGATGAAAAGTGGCTTAGTGTTGAAGTAGCTCTCGCACATCTGGCGCAGGGTGGAGTCGAGCGGCGGCACCACCGAAGAAACCACAATGCCATGGATTTCTTTCACTTCCAGATTGTCCATGGCAAACAGGTTGCGGAAAAGCACGCCGTACTCGTCGACGGTTTGGGTGGCAATGGTGGCCACTCGCCAGTTCGCTGCGAGGTGCTCATAAGGGGCCGCGGTGCCGCCTTTCAGCGGGGCCAGTTTGGCTCCCCTGGTGAAGACGCCCAGGACCGTGTTCGTGTTTCCAACATCGAGGACCAGAAGCATAAAGTCTTACTGTTTTCTTACCGTGCCGCTCAACACCGTGCGCAAGCCAGTCGCGGTTTTCACCTGTAGAAATCCGCGGGAATCCAGCCCCTGGGTCACACCTTCGAAGCCGCCATCTTGATCCACCGTGACGCGGGCGCCATGAACCGAGGATGATCGTTGGGAAAAACGGGTCAAAATCGACTCGCGCGCGTTTGCATTCTCCTTCAACTCGCGGTATTCCCGGTCGAGCGATTTTAGCAAAGCGGCACAGAGTTCCACCCGCGACCACTCGCTTCCCGTAGCCAGGCATAGAGAAGTTGCCACGTCTTGCAGATCCGGCGGAAAGGTCGCTTGGTTGGCGTTAATTCCGACGCCTACTACCACATGCCGGACGCGGGTGACCTCAGAGTTCATCTCGGTGAGAATGCCGCAGAACTTCTTGCCTTTGATGAGGAGGTCGTTGGGCCACTTCAGGTCAGGCGTGACCCGCGGGTTAATCTCCTGCACGGCGGCATAAACAGCCAAGGCCGCCGCCAGGGAAAGAACCAGCACATCCGACGGCGACAGCGCCGGGCGCAGTACCACCGAGCAGTAAATTCCTGCCGAGCGGGCCGAGTGCCACTGATTAGCGCCCCGGCCGCGGCCTGCCGTCTGCTGCTCGGCGAGGAACACGCTGCCTTCGGGCGCGTCCGCATTGGCCGCGTCCATGGCGAGGTTGTTGGTCGAACCGGCTTTGTAATAGTGGTGGATGTTCTTGGCGAAAATGTTTCCGTGCAGCAACGGCGTCAGAATGTCCGGCAGCAGCAGGTCAGGCATGGAGTTCAGGCTGTAGCCGGTCGCCGGATGTCCGCCAATGTTGACTCCCAGATCGCGGAGTTGCTGCACCAGACGCCACACTTCCGAACGGCTCGTCCCGATCTCGGAGGCGATCTTGGTTCCGCTGACTACCACGGTTGCGTGGTTCGCCAGCAGGCGAACAATGCGTCCCAGCCGGGCATCGGTTTGCGGGGCGGGCTGGTGGGGCGCAGACGGTCTTTTTCGCCCACTGCGGATTGGTGCTGATTTCTTGATGGGAGAATTATGAGCGCAAGCGGCCAAAACAACAAATTAGGAGGTGGAAGACGTTAAGCCGGCGCCACCCGAAGGCTCATATCCACCGCTGGCGCAGAATGGGTAAGCGCGCCCACGGAAATAAAATTTACCCCGGTCTCCGCGTAAGCGCGAACATTCTCCAGATTGATGCCACCCGAGACCTCCAGCGGGATATGCCGGTTCGCCTGCGAGCACCGTTCCACGGCACGCTTCACCATCTCCACCGGCATATTGTCGAGCAGGATGGCTTCCGCTCCGTGCTTCAGAGCCTCCTCCAGTTCGTCCAACGCGCGCACTTCGATCTCAATCACTTGCTCGCCACGCCGGTTCTGGTGGGCCCGTTCCAGCGCCGGCCCGACCCCGCCGGCGAGCGCGATGTGGTTGTTCTTGATGAGTACGCCGTCCGATAAATCCAGGCGGTGGTTGTGTCCGCCGCCGCAGCGCACCGCGTATTTATCCAGCGTTCGCAATCCGGGCATGGTCTTGCGCGTGTCTAGGATGTGGGTGTGGGTACCGGCCACTGCATCTACAAATTTGCGGGTCAGCGTGGCGATGCCACTCAGCCGCTGCATGAAATTCAAAATCACGCGCTCGCAGGAAAGTACTACGCGGGCGTTGTGCCGGATCACCGCAACCGACTGGCTCTTGTGCAGACGAATCCCGTCGAAGATCTCGGGGTGCGTGGTGACCTCGTAATGCGACGTGACTGCGCCATCGAGTTCCGCGTAGACGTCGAGAATGCGCGCCACACAGCCGATCCCAGCCAGAATACAATCCTGCTTGGCAAGGATGGTGCCCGTGGCGCGCTGGTTCGGATCCACACAAGCGTAGCTGGTGGCATCGCGCGTGGCCCGGTCTTCCTGGAGCGCGTTCTCGATGATGGCGGTAATGCGTCGGCTATTCCAATCCATAATGGTCGTCGGTCGTTCATCCCTTCGCCGTTCGGCTCAGGGCAGGCTGTTGGTTGTCGGCGAAGGTCACGTGGGGACAGCCGCCCTCGGCTGTCCGGTCGAGCGCAAGCTCGATTATTTCAATTCCTCCAGCTTGCTCTTCGTCTTCTCGCGCAGGACCTGCAATTCCTGCGCGCGTTTTCTCAGTCCTTCAACCACGTTTGCCGGGGCTTTCGCCAGGAAGCCTTCATTGCTCAATTGGCGCTGACCGTTGGCGATTTCTTTTTCCATTTTCTCTAATTCTTTCGTCAAGCGCTCCCGCTCGGCAACGACGTCGATCTTCTTCTCGTAAATGACACGCACGTCGAATCGCGCGGTGGCACGCGATGGCGCCAGATTCGCCCGCGACTGCGTCACATCAGTAATGGTTGAGACGCTTCCCAGCCGCTCAATCGCCTCCCGATTCTGTTCGACCAGGAACTTCGTCTGGGGATCATGGGCGAAGAGCTCGATCGGCACTCTCACCTTGGGTTCGACTTTCAATTCCGCCCGCAGATTGCGCAGGCTGACAATCAAATCCTGCAGGATTGCCATATCCGTCTCAGCAGCCAGGTCGAGTTGCTCCTTGTCTGACTGCGGATACGCCGCCAGCGCGATCGATTGTCGCGGCGGCTTTCCATCATAAATTGCCTGCCAGATTTCTTCTGTAATGAACGGCATGACGGGATGCAGAAGCCGCAAAGCAGCCTCAAACAGGCTGACCAGGTTCTGGCAAGCAGCCTGCGCCGATTCTCGCGAGGCCTCATCCATCAATCGCGGCTTGATCAGCTCCAGATACCAATCGCAGAACTCGCCCCAGAAAAAGTCATAAATCTGATTTGCCGCTTCATGAAAGCGATAGGCCGCGAGCGCGTCATTCACGCCCTGCGTCACACGATTGAAGCGCGAGAGAATCCAGCGGTCTTCGAGAGTGACAGCTTTGAAGGCTGCGATGCCAGCAGCGCCAATCCGGTCCACATTCATGAACATGAACCGAGCCGCATTCCAAATCTTGTTGGCAAACGCCCGATAGCCTTCCGTCCGGCTCTCGTTGAATGCGATGTCCGTTCCCGGCGCAGCCATGGCTGCCAGCGTGAAGCGCGTGGCATCCGTCCCGAAGCGCTCGATGATCTCGATCGGATCCACCACGTTGCCTTTGGTCTTCGACATCTTTTGCCGCTCGGCATCGCGCACCAAGGCATGAATGTAGACCTGCCGGAACGGGACGCTGTCGTCTTTCTTGTCCGCCCAACCGCTGGCCGCTTTGGTTTTCGGATCCTGCTGATGACCGTCCATGAAGTGGCAGCCGAACATGATCATGCGCGCCACCCAGAAAAACAGGATCTCGTAGGCGGTGATCAGCAACGTCGTGGGATAAAACACCTGCTGATCGCGCGTTTTCTCCGGCCAGCCCAGCGTTGTGAATGGCAACAGGCCGGACGAGAACCAGGTGTCGAGAACGTCGGTGTCCTGCGTAAGTTTTGAACCGTCGCACTTCGTACACTTGGCCGGAGCTTCCCGGGCAACAATGATTTCGCCGCACGCGCAGTGCCACGCTGGTATGCGATGCCCCCACCACAACTGGCGGGAAATGCACCAGTCATAGATGTTGTTCATCCAGTTCAGATAAATGGTCTTGTAGTTCTCCGGGACAATGGTAATCTCGCCGCTCTCGACCGCTTCAGTAGCGCGCTTGGCCAGCGGCGCAATCTTGATGAACCATTGCGTCGAAAGCCGGGGCTCTACCACGACCCCGCAGCGGTCGCACTTACCGAGAGCAATCGTGTAGTCCTTCTCGCCGACCAGAAAACCCTGCTCACGCAAATCCTCCAGAACCTTCTTTCGCGCCGCAAAGCGGTCGAGCCCCGCGTACGGCCCGGCGTTCTGGTTCATGTGCGCATGCTCATCCATCACGTCGATCTGCGGCAGTTGATGGCGCAATCCCGCCTGAAAATCGTTGGGATCGTGCGCCGGTGTGACTTTCACCGCTCCCGTCCCGAACTCCGGCTGAGCCAGATCGTCGGTGATGATCGGAATCTCGCGATTCATCAGCGGCAGCAGGACTTTCTTGCCATGCAGATGCTTGTAGCGCTCGTCTTTCTCATTAACGGCAACGGCGGTATCGCCCAGCATGGTTTCCGGCCGCGTAGTAGCCACCGTGATAAATTCATTTGTCCCGGCCACCGGATAACGAATCTCATATAGCTTGCCCTGCACTTCCTCGTGCTTGACCTCGAGATCGGAAATCGCAGTCTCGCAGCGCGGGCACCAGTTCACGATGTACTTCCCGCGATAGATCAGGCCTTCTTCATACAGGCGAACGAACACCTCACGCACCGCGCGATTGAGGTTCTCGTCCATGGTGAAATATTCCCGGTCCCAATCGACCGACGCGCCCAGGCGCTTCATCTGGTCGAGGATCGCGTTGCCATAGAGCTGCTTCCACTCCCAGACCCGCTCGATAAACTTTTCGCGGCCCATATCGCGGCGTTTCTTGCCTTCGCTGGCCAGTTGCCGCTCGACCATCATTTGCGTGGCGATGCCGGCATGGTCGGTACCCGGGAGCCACAGTGTGATGAAGCCGCGCATGCGATGCCAGCGCACAATGATGTCCATCTGCGTCTGGTTGAGCATGTGGCCCATGTGCAGACGGCCGGTGACGTTTGGCGGCGGCAACAAAAGCGTGAACACCGGTCGCGTTTCGCCCGGTGGAGGGGTCTTGACCGAGAACAGCTTTTCCTTGATCCAATACTCCGCCCAGCGCTTTTCAATCGCGCCCGGCTCGTAGGATTTGGGAAGGTCGTGGGGCATGAAAAAGCACTCAGCACTCAGCCGTCAGCAATCAGCCAGTCAGGCTTCGGACGACGCTCGACAACTCCTGACTGAATCCTGAGTGCTGAATGCTGAGTGCTGCTTCTGATCTTACAGGCGGCTTCAAAAAGCGGTCAAACGACGAAATGGAAGTGTAGCGGGGCTTACCTGCGCTTTTTCTCTTTACCCATTTTCCTGGAAATCTCTTCCATCAGTCTGGGCTTGAGATCGGCCAGTACGCTGTCCACGATGCTGGCGACGGATTCCTCTTGGCCGCCAGTTTCATCGTCAGATTCAGTTTGCGGACTGGAAGCCTGCGCTACTTCGGGTGCGGGCGCCTCGGCAGGAGCATTGGAGACTTCTGATTTGAGTTGCGGTTCGACGACCGATTCGCGAATATGTTTCCAGCTCTCCCACGCTGCCGCAAGTTCAGACTCGCGTTGGCGTTCGACCACGTCGCCAGGCGAAGACGCTTGTGGTACTTCGGATGGCACGACCGACTGCGAGACGGCATCCCCGCCCACCGCTGCCGCGGCCGCAAATGCCGCTCCTTGCGGTTCCGTGGTCGGTTCCTCAGCTGACGCGCGAGGCAGAACCGAATCCACCAGGTCCGACAAGGTGGGCAGGGCGGTCTGATTGATCATCGCCGCCATTAACGAAGTGGAAGCTTCAGCTTCGACGTTCTGGGCGATCGCAGGTTCTGTGGGCGCCTCCACTACTTCCTGACGCGCGTCTTCCATGCTGTTAAATGCTGGAGCTTCTGGCGCGCTCGATGACTGCCCGGTTTCGCCGGCGTTCATCACCGCCATCGCCGCAACCGCCTTTTGCATCTCCTGTTCCAAAATCAGCGCAGACTCTGCGTCCGTAACCGCAACCAACTCGGCAGTCCAGCGCGGACCGCTGAATTCCTGCGGAACTCCATGTCCGTTTGCCGGCGCTAACGACGCCAAGGCTGCCGCAAAGTCATCTCGCTCCTCGGCCTTCGGGAGCGAATCGGCGGCAGTGGCGCTCACGGCTTCTTCGGTCGAAGTCGTCACCTCCGGCTGTGTTTCAGGAGCGGCACTTGT
>Ga0209517_10007100_pt1 | contig 13563 bp, 11 predicted proteins | sample PeaSoiMetSII2010_FD_187695 | JGI IMG/M metagenome (GOLD analysis project Ga0209517, IMG submission 187695) | Peat soil microbial communities from Weissenstadt, Germany - SII-2010 (SPAdes) (version 2) | ecosystem: Environmental > Terrestrial > Soil > Wetlands > Peat | place: Germany...
AGGAGCTCCTGACCCTCAACGGAAAACCAAAATGCCGGACCTCGATCCCGCTCGAGGCGCTGCGCAGGCACGTGTGTGTCCTAGGGACGACAGGCTCGGGCAAGTCCACGTTTGCGAAGATCCTGTGCACCGAGCTCAAGGGGTTCGGCGTGCCTACGCTCGTCTTGGACAGGACGGGCGAATATGTCGCCGCCGTCGGGGAATCCGCGGGGGCCAGCGTCTTCACGCCAGGGAAGAACCTGACCATCTCCATGCTGAAGAGGCGAGACGGCTCGAGCGACGAGGCACCGGACCTGGGGGCGCAGGTCGAGGACTGGGTCTCTCTCCTCGACCACTACGCGCACGCGACCTGTGGGGCAGGCCTCTCGCCTCTCCAGGCAAGGGTCCTGAGGGACGTCCTCTCCGAGCACTACCATGGGACGAGGCAGACCTTGACAGTCACGCGCCTTATCGAGCTGCTGCAGGAATATGAGACTGACGTCATGGACGTCAGGGGGTGGCCCGAGAGCATCGAGGCAGTCATCTCGAGGCTCTGGCCACTGGTCGTCGGTCTGGTCGGAGAGGCGCTCGACCGGAGCTACGATACGTTCGTCGTCGCTGACGTACTGAAGGGCGCCCTCAACATCATCGACCTTTCGGTCATCGAGGATGATCGGGCGAAGACCCTCCTCAGCCAGGTCGTCCTCAAGAAGGTCTACGACGCGGTCAAGCGGATGGACATCACCGAGAGGCTGAGAATCGTGGTTATCGTGGACGAGGCGCAGTTCCTCGCCCCGAACGAGCGCGGCTACACGAGCGTCCCGGAGAAGTGCGCCATCGAGCTGAGGAAGTACGGCTTCTCGCTCGTGATGTGCGCCACCCGCCCCTCGCTCATCAGTGCCAACGTCGTCGCGAACAGCAACACGCTCGTCTCGTTCATGCTCAACAACCAGGACGACGTCGAGACTGTCGCGGGGTACTTCGTCGGAGGGTTGAAGGACGGTCGCGTCCAGGAGACGCTCCGCAGGCTCCCGGTGGGAGAGGCCATGGTCCAGCTGAACCATCCCCAGCCGAGGGACGCCATCAGGTGCAGGATAGGGACGGAGGAGCAGAGGAGGCTCGTGGTCAGCTCGGGCGCCCTTGCGGGTCTTGATCCTCAGCAGTAGGCGCGCGAAAGGTACGGCACGACAAGGGCCAGGAATATCGCCAAGATCACGCCGCCCTCGATGAGCTTCTTCCCCAGCCTCTCGTTGAGCCTCGTATAGTAGACCAGGAAGCCCGCGATTATCAGGAAGACCAAGGCGCTCTCCGCGACCGTCAGCATGAAGTGGTCGAGAGAGACGAGGACGGCGTTCGCGTCGGCGGAGAGGTAGTTCTCGTAGGTCTGGATGAACGGCAACAGCTGGTCTGGCGAGGCCGGGGCAGGCGCGGGCGACGCTGCGGCCGCCGTCGAGGACATGCACATCTCAGGTTTCACCGGCCTTCCTTGCAGGCATGGTTGAATCTGTCTTGGGAGTGCGGTGAGATTAGTTTCGTGATTACTCTTGTCGCACAGACAGGCGGCAATGCGACAGATAGTGGCGTTCAGAGCTGGGGCGAGAGGGAGTCGTGCAGCGCGACCCCGATGAGGCCCTCTCTCGAGCTTGCCTTGAACGACTTTTCCAGCATCCACCACGTCAGGTTTTCGCGCTTCAACGAGTACCTGGGTCTGTCCTCCGGGCCGCTCCTCGAGAGCATCCCCGACCTCTCCATCCGCTCGATGACCCGGCGGAGCCTCCTCTCCGGGAGGACCAATGCCCTGCTGACGCCACACTTGGAGGCGATCTCCTGGAGCGACTGCGGCTTCTCGCTCTCCACGAGTGCCTTCAGCAAGTTGTGCTCGAAAGTTCCGAGGTAGACGGCGTCGTTGATTGCCCTGAAACGCAGGTAGAGCTCCCTGACCACCCACCCCTCGAGAAAGTCGACCATGGCCGCCGCCATGGCTTCCTTCCTCTCCCATTCTTCCTCGACTCCTCGCGGGCTAGCCATAGATCCTCACCGCCGTCCTCAGCTGTGGCCTGGTGAGCTCGACGGGCGTCCCGCCAAGCGACTCCACCATCAACGTGGAGCCTGTGTTTCCCGTCTGGGCGGCGCCCTTGAGGGTCAGCTTCGTGCCCGGCGGCTCCCCTCTGCTGAGGTGCAAGCTGTTGAGGAACATCGCGTATCCGTCCGGCTCGGAAAGCTGGAACCTTTCTTGAAGATAGGAGACCACCTCCCAGAGGAGGGCTGGCTTCTCGAGAGTCTCACGGGGCTGGGGCAGAGACGCGCTCATCGCGTGGGGGATAGCCCTGGACCCTGCCGGAGGCTCAGGGATCCCGGCGATGACCCTCTCGACCTCTGCGTCCCTCGCCGAGCGGGCGACTCGGTATGCTCCGAGCTTCTTCACGTTGACGCCGTCGGCCTTGACCACAAGCACGTCGTAGGGGGAGTGGCCTACCGCGACCTGGACCCCGTCTCGGTCCGCGTCCAGCTTCAAGGGCTCGAGGCCAGACTGGAACCTGCGCACCGCCTCGGCGCTGTCCAGTGGGAGCAAGAACGCCCCTCTCCTCGAGAGCATGCCGGCCAGCCTCCTCAGCCGCTCGGACATCTTCGCGTCGGCGCTTCGGTATGTGAACGCCGCCACCTTGACGGCCAGGTAGGCCGACGCTTTCTCGGAGGGAGAGGCGACGACCACGAGCTCGTCGCGCAGCACCGAGAGCGCCCTCGCCGACTCGGGGCTCGAGAGCTTGACCTCGGCGACCGTCAGCCACTGGAACGGCAGGAGCTGGCTCCTGAGTATGGTCGACTCGCATACGGGCGAGTATCCGATCGCGGGGACACACCCGCTCCTCGACAGCGGCGTCCAGAGGAAGCACAGCGCCGCGAGGCCGCCGAGGACAAGTGGCGAGAATGTCCCGTGCGCGCCAAGGCCGAGGAACGCCCCGAGAAGGAAGAGTCCTCCCAGCAGGTACCTCCAGCGCCACGAGACACCCGCTCTGCTCCGCTTCCCGCCCTCCCTCGCCGAGATATAGTCCTCCGTCCCCTGTGGGGCGACTACTATTGTCCGTGCGGACTTGTGCCTCCACGACCTCCAGCCGAAGAAGAGGTACACGAAGATGATCGCGCTCACCCACCAGACCCCCGCGCCGAAGAAGACGAGAGCGAGGAGGACGAGGAGCCCCTTGAACATCCAGCCCATCTAGTGGAACCCCTCCTCGTCTATCTTCGCGTACCCGAACTTGGAGTACTCCGCCATCGCGGGGTGCCGCGCGACCCAGAAGGCCTTCGCCGAACCCTCCTCGGCCTCGGGGTTGATGGGCTGGGGGTTCATGTGGCCGTTCCTCGTCGCGGTCGCCTTTGTCAGCTCGAGGCTGAACTTGGCGTCATGCCCGAGTATCACCCCGCCGTAGGGGACCCTGTCCCAGGCCTTGATGGGGTCTATCGAGACGTGGCTTATCACCAGCACCGCGATCCCGAACTCGACGCAGAGCCTCTGCGCGTGTGCGAAGATCATCGCCATCCCGGAGCTCCTGGCGGGGAGGTCCTGCGTGCTGGGGAAGGAGGCCTTGAAGGGCGCGGAGATCGAGTCGTAGACGAGGAGTTTGGCTCCCGTCCTCCTGATTATCTGGTGGAGCACCGACTGGTAGGTGGGGGTGCCGCGGAGCCTAAGCTCGACCCGCCCGCCCTCGGAGACCTCCTTCGCGGCGTCTATCCCGTGGAGGTTGAGTAGGTCGGTAACCTCGGGCACCTGCATCACCATCACCGCCGGGCCCGCCCCCTCCTCGAGCTTGACGTCGAACTCGGGGGAGAGGGTGTTCGCGATGGAGCCGAGGTGCGCGTCGGTGTAGGCCACACCCAGCCTGTTCAGCATGCTACCCAGCTCGGTGATGAGCTGCCCCCTCGTCACGGTCTTGTTCTTCTTCTCGCTCTTTGGGACCCTCTCGGCCTTCAGGTCGACCACCTTCACCTCCTTCCCGAAGCGGCGGCCCATGCTCCCCTTCCAGTAGGGCATCAGGTAGCTGGAGTAGGACTGCTCGGTGTCCAGGATTATCGCGCTTGCCCCGGACGCCACGGTCGCGCAGGCTGCCTGGAAGGAGATGATGCTCTTGCCCAACGCCTTCTCCCCGAAGATCTGGGTGATTGTCCCGGTCGCTAGCCCTCCATCGGTGAGGGTGTCGACGGCCAGGCACTGGGTGGCAATCCTATCAAGGCGGGGGATTGCCGGCTTCTCTTCCATCTAGGCCAGCCTCCCCAGAAGGTCGCTTCCCTCCTTCGTGAGCGCGAGGGTGAGCATCGTCCTTCCCGACTTTTGCCCCTTGGGGGAGAGCTTGAGGAAGCCTCCCTTCTCCAGTGCGTCGATGGCTTTCTGGATCGCGTCCTTCGGGAACTCCGCCGAGAGGTAGCTAACAAGCGACATCATGCTGGGCGAGTCGTAAGCCTTTACCTCCTGAAGGATGCGTTTCGTCAGAGCGGGGTCGGCATCGACCTCGTTCCCTGCTTCCTGCGCCCCTTCTGGCTTCGCCGGGGGTAGCACGTCTCCTTGCCGGCTATCGACGGACGCCTTGGCCTCGAAAGGCCGCGCGACGAAGGGCTGCGTCGACCCGTAGAACCCGTGTTGGAGGACGAAGGAGTTGGGGAGCACGGGCGGAGGCGTGGGGGGAGCCGGCCTGTCCCCACGGTTGGCGCCCCCGTAGCTAGGGTTGCTCCAGCGCCTCTTCTCCCTCTCGATCTGGTTCCACGCGTCCGCCGAGAGCATCCTCGTGGGGCAGGCCTCGAACACCAGCGGGCTGAGGGCCTGGCTCTGGTCGGAGGCGAACACGCTGGAGAGCGGGCTATCGAGCATGGCCGTGAGCAGCCTGTTGCCGTGAAGGGACTTCGGGAGGGCCCTGAAGACCCGGTGGACGCCGTTGACCAGGACGAAGCTGGGCCGCTCGCTCGGAGGGGTCGCGTGGAAAGCGGAGATGAGCTTCGCGATGAACAAGGTGGCCCCCAGCTCCGCCGCCCGCGGCATTCCCGAGGCGCTCAGGTCGACTATGGCGCCCTCGGGGTGCGAGAGGAGCTGCGCTACCGAGACAGAGTCCGCCGCGTCGAGGGACTTTAGCGTCCCGATCCTCCCCTTCAGCTTGTCGACGTAGAACCCTCTGAAACCCTCCACCCCGGACAGCGCGTCGTAGACGACCGGCGGGCTTGCCATGGTGTCCTGGGCGGCGAGCTGCTGCATGGCCGCGTCGAGGATCGCCTCCTCCTCGAAGGTGAGGTCGAGCGCCGCCGTGTAGGCGGAAGAGAGGAGCTCCCCGTGCGCCCGTGGCTCGCCCTCGTCCATCCTGTAGAGGTCGTAGAGGACGTCCGAGAGGCGGTGGGGCGCAAAGTAGCCCGAGACCTTGGAGGAGAGACACCCGTCCATGTCAAGGATTACTGGCTTGAAGCCCGCCTCGCGGCTTGCGAACGCGAGGAGCGCCGCCATCTCGTCTGCGCGCCCCCCGAGGAGAAGGAGCCTCCCCCCGAGCTCGTCCATCCGCAGGTTCGCCGCCCCTCCCGTCTGGCTGTATCCCAGCCACACCGGCCTCAGGAAAGTCGAAATCATGCGGAGAAAGGACGGAGCGAGCTTATAGAGAATTGCTCATCATAAGCACTCATTTATGATGAGTGCCAATGATGAGTGCCCAAGTTGATTCGCTTCGCTATTCAGCAACAACGAGGGTTCGCATAAGAAAGTTTGACATGTTTCAAGTTTTTATGTAAGACGTGACAAACAAGTATCCGCAATGACCACCGATCAGAAGGTCAGGCTCGGATTGATGGCAGTGACGGGGGCGTCCGTGGTGTTGGCGGGGCTCGGAATCCACATGTCGCCGCTCTCTGCCGATATCGCCGGCGGCGCGGGCGCGGGGTAAGCAGAACCCCGCTCCCCGGCCTTTTTTCTGATTCTGGACATTCTAGAAATCAGTGCAATTGGCTTCGGCCTTAGGCCTCCATCTTTCGTCTTTTCTCGATTAGTCTTCTGATGGCCCGAAGGCCTTGCTCCCTCGCCTTGATTTCCGTCTCTCGACTCTCCTCGCTTTCGAAGTTCTCGAGTGGCTCTTCTTTCACTTTGGCGAGCTCTACTACGAACTTTCCTTCCATCTTCAGCAAGGCCCTGAGCGGTGGGACGTAGTGAATATCCAGAGATCCGACCTCCAGTACTCTCATCGGCAGCCATCCCTTGTAGAGTCCGGTCTTGCCTTTCCTCTTGGGATATTGCACCTTCTTTTGAGCCGCGGTCTTCATCGAATGCCGTTGATTCCGAACGAACGGTGGTGGTTATCAAGCATTCGAATGCCCTCCGGCCACGAGTGCCCCTCCGGCTATGCCACTCCTCGACGTCGTGCGGCTCGAGATGTGGTTGGTTAACCGCCCCGTCCCTCGCTTGTTCTTGGTAGAGTCCGCTGGGTCTCGGTAGGAAATCGTTTGTCGAGTCGTTAGGGCCACGCCGTCTTTCTGTTGCCATCTCGTGCGCGAGAACCTGTTTGCCGTCCATCCCCGATGGCTGCTGGAACCCTAGAAGAAGAACTGCAAAGTCCATCGAGGCGGATGTCGGTCGGTTCCCTGGCCGCAGGCGGTTGAGAACGAAGGCGTCGACCTCTATTCCGTGTCTATCGTTGGGATAGAGCTCGCTGTGTCGCCAACTCGTGGCTTTCGCTGAAAGATCTTGAGCGTCTTCCCTTTTCCTGACCAGTTGGCCGCCCTTCCGTGTAGGGACCCTGACACTCTCGTAGCTGACACGTTTTTGCGGCGCAGGACTTCCTGTGGATCATCTCTCTTCGATCAAGCAGAGACTCATCTTCGTGTCTTCGGGCAACATGAACACGTTGTTTGCGATTTAAGCGCCAACACGCCTAATAGCGTGCCATATATTCCGGGGTTCGAATCTTTCATCCGAACGCGGGTCGCTATGCTGAGCTTTGGTTTTACCGTCCACAGATAGCTCGAACTTGTTGCCATAGGTTCCAAGCATCAAATTCTGCCAAGAATGTTAGTCAAATTCAGGTCTGAGGTCAGTTGGGTTCCGTCTCTCTTGGTGAATTATCGCAGAAAGAGGATTTTCGTTAGAAAAGACTGCCGTAGGCGCCCGTTCCAATTTCTTCGACGAGTGATTTCGTATTCTTCGAAAGGGGCATCAAGTCCAAATCGCCTGGTTCGAATTTGAGTAGGCCCCCACCGTATCTTCGTCCAAGAACACCACGTCTCATCATGATTTCAACATCTTCATTCAACAGCTCTGCCAGTCTCGCCATGGTATTGTGGTAGTATTGTGATTGAATCTGGGGGGAAGAAATCAGGCTGACGCCCAACAAGTTAGTAAGATTCCACAATTTGTCGGGATTGTATACGAACCGTGGATATCCCCTGAACATGTAAGTAAAAAAGAATTGAGGGATGCTTTCAGTATTCCACCTAATCGAGTACCAACTCTTACGAATCGCGCAAGTTCTTATCTTATGCAGTTCCTTCTCCTCTCCAAGCTCAATATAGTGCAAGAGGCCTCTGGGAAGGTCAGTCCTCTGGATCTTTTCAGGAATCGCTAACATCCAACAAGGCTTTCCTAGCTTTCGAAAATTATTCCAATCATCCAACGTGAAGCGGAGGTAGTTCATCCGAATCTTTGTTGGAACGACCTTCCGCAAGAACTTCTCCGGGATTGAATACTTGTCGACTTCAGATTGGGTCAAGACAAAGAAGTCATTACAGCCTGTTGAGATACCCCGATGCACATTTGCGAAATCCTCCAAGTGGATTTCATTTCGAGGTTTCGAGGCGGGCAAGGCTGTTTTCGCGGTTTGTGGATTTGTCTCAAAACTAAACATGGTCATGTCTCCATAATGCCCTACCCTCGTAACTTTGAACCTAGTTCCCAATTGCTTGAGCAAGTCATGGCCGTAGTCGACCTCGTTCATTCCCAACGGGAATAGGAATACCATTCTACCCAGATTACTCAATACCGAGACAGACTGTGCCAGGAAGTGCGAATGCAGCCCCGAAAAACCTGAAAGACGAAGATCTGACCTTGTTGAGATTCTCGAAGTCACTTGTGTGATGCCTTCCAACATGTGGTGACGCACGAAAGGCGGATTGCAAATTATTCGATCCGCCCGCTTGATTCCTATGTGACTGAGATATTCTGGGTCTAGCCGTAGGAAGTTAGAGTACACTATTCGCCAATGAGGCGGCGCGCCTGCAATTTGAAGCGCCAACGATCCTGCAAGCGCCAGCGCAGGGTCATCCTCGATTCCAAGATACGTGACCCTGTCTGCGAAACTTCGGATGCCGTGTAGGAGAGCGACTCCGAAGGCTGCTGAACCGCAACCCGGATCCAGGACAAGTTGTCCTTCAGATACCTTAAGATTGGAAACAGCAATCTTTGCAACATTCGGGCTCGTAATGAATTGACCTAATTTCCTCCGGGCCTTCTTACTCTTCGAGGACTCGAATAACGACCACAATACGCCGGGAGTCTTTTCTGGGTGCTCTTCCAGAAACATTTGCAGATTCCGCGTTTCGTCTTCGAGAGCGTCGCCGACCTTCAAAGGATATTGCGGGCAGAACATTATCCTCTGAAAAGTAGAATCGTTTGAAAGGCCCAAAAGGATTTGAAGTAGCAATACAGGCTTCTTGCGAATATTTCGCTCTAGCCTGCGCATGAGTTGTTGAATCGACAAGGGATTTGCCAATATGGTAGTCATGCGTTCAGCGCTTCCCATGATTCGCGAACTATTCTAGCCATTTGTTGTCTAATCGACGGTTCTCGATAAGTCTGACCAATGGCTTGCCTAAGTGCAGGATGGCAGAGAATCCTAGTTTGAGATATCGAAGTCAAATCATAAGATGCGGAGTTCAATGGATATGGTTTGTCGGTTTCTTGATAGTATGTCTTCTGTCGCAGTTCTGGTACAATCATCACAGGCCGCGCCGGCTGGTATCCTGACTTGTGTTCAGGGTTAGGAATGTCGACTAGAATTGCAAGATTCGCAGAGCATATGGATTTCACTTCGCTTACGTCTTTTAGGTAGACACTATGGAGACTCCCCCATTTCTTCGTTATCTCAATCTCTATTCTGTTCTGCATCTCTTCGCAGAGGGCGACTCGCGAGGACCATGAAAGAGGCCATTGTTCACCGAAAATATCTTTGTGTTCCGATACAGTAAATGTCACCACGCGCTTGTACAATGAGCGTTTGCTGATTGCGCTCAACAGTGCAATTGACTTAGCGTTGTGTTCAGGAAGATTAGCCCTTAACCAATCCATCATGAGCCAATCCGTCCACGAGAGTCCAGCATACCAGCCAAGTTCAGAATCCGCAGCGTCTCCCGCCGATTCTAGGGTTGCTCCCACGATGCCAGCTGGGGCCTTCACCACATCCACCTTTTGGACCGACGCGACGCGGCCCCTTGTGCTCTGTAGGGCTTTGTCAAATGGAGGAGCCAAGCTCGTAATGAACGCTATTAATTGGTCGCGAAAACGATCAACGCTGTCACCCCTTTCTACACCAAGCAATTTCGGCCCTAAGCCCAGAGCAACGGAATACTGGAGCATCGCCTTGCTTATCCTAGAGGTGTGGTGCCAATAGACCGATGAAAATAACGAGTTCCTGGCATTTCCGAATGCCTCGGCACTAGGCTTCCCCTTCTCGTACACGCCAATCGCCGCTCGATGGCCAGTTGGGGACTCTTCTAGGACCGCCACAGTCAGAACTCTCAGAAGCCGATCTATGTCCAACTGGTCGCCATAAGTGAGCCTGCACTGGGCTGAATCACGGAGAATGTAATCTGCCTTGTCCGCGTCTATATGGCCATCGATGAGGGCCGATAGCATGTCAACCCGAAAGTCCTGCAAAGCGCTACCCGCATCCAGTGATGCACTGGCGCGGGCCTTAAGTATGTCTTTCAGGTAAGTAATGTCGACGCCCCAGCCATCAATCCCATCTTCAATTATGTCTTGAAGCGTCCGCTCTTGATTGTCCCGCGTCTTATCATCCAGAAGCATTCTGGTAATGCGATTGTGATTAAAAATCTGCGAATGAACCTCTTCAAGATCGTGGGCGAGGGGATACTGACCAAGGTCATGCAACAGGGCGGCAAGAAGGGCTGCTTGTATGTCTACAGTTGATATCAGATTCCTGAACAACGGATTCTGAGGGTCATTGAATAGACTCTTGATATAACCGGTCGCGAACGTAAAGGTCCCCAACGAGTGATCGTACCGGGAATGATCGGCTGTCGGATACAAGAGAGAAACTAGGCCAAGCTGCGTTACTGCCTTGAGCCTGGCAAAGAGAGGATGTTCGATAATGCTTAGTATTCTTGGGGTCAGAGGCGTATTCATGCTTGAAACAACGCGTATGGTTCGCTGTGGATAGCTTTCTAGCTCAGGCACCGCTTTCTCGAGGCTCCAATATCCCAGTTCTTTTTCGAGGTCTTGGACGACATCTTTCATGTCGATGTACCTTAGAGAACGATAATCGTTACCGACCAAATCTCCGAAGATCTCGCCTGCGGCCTCCTTTGTCTGGCTTCCCCTGTTTTTCCCGTCCAACAATCTTGTTCCGAGAAAATGAAGATACCGGAACATCGGTCTCTGTGGACTCGTGTTAGGACTAGCAGTAGCAATAGTATTGAGCAGTTCGAGAATCGATCGGCCGAGAGCATAGTAATCGAAAAATCTCGTTAGCTTTGATCTTTGTAAGGGCGTGTACACTCTGTCGGATTCTGTCTTCACGTAGTTTACTTGCAAGTCTGGGTGAGCGTATCGTAACGTATAGACCACATTCGTCGTCCGACTATCATGAAATCCCGCAACATTCTCAACTCCACTAGTTTCCAAGATATCGAAGTAGCCAGAATTCTGCGGGTTAGATTCTTTGGCAGTTGTCATGAAATCTTCCGCTGGACGCTTCTTCGCGGATCCGAAATCTATGACGTACAAATGACCTGATTCATCAACCACGGCGTTCATGGGCTTGATATCTAAGTAGAGCAATCCTGAATCATGGATATACAAGATACTTTTCGCCCACTGAAACAACAACCCAGTAAGTGTAAGCAGAATCCTATCGATTTCCTTGGCTTCAAACGGAACAAGCGATCGCTCGTCTCTCGCCTCGGTTGGACTCGGTTGAGTTGCCGCCGTGGCAAATTCGGCTAGTTTGGAAGCAACAAACTTGTCAAGTGTTTGGGCCTTGGCAATGAACGGTTCTACGATAAACGAGAGGGGATTTTCGCCATCTTCATGCCCCATGTCAATGATATGGATGATATTCTCGTGGTTTACTTGCGAAAGAATTCTCCTTTCATTCTCGACAGCATTTTTGTAGACCGAGCGGAGAGGTCTGTTGAATTTTATGACAAGATGTTGCGGAACGGTAAGATGCTCCGCTTTGAGAACCACGCCAGTGCCGCCAACTCTGTACGGACATACAATCCGATATTTCCCGCTGACCAGGATTCTGAGTCGCTCGAGCATGAGAATCACTCTTGGTCTTTCCTGCTCGAACTCTTCCTTCTTACTGTACAGGAAGCTGAGCTGAGTGATCCATTCTTCGAGCTCCAGTTTCTCACCTCGATTGATGAAGAACAGATTTCGCTCGTCGTCAACGGAGACAAGATTGTCGAAGGAGATTTTGTTTCCGGCCAAATCACTTAGCACCCATTTGTCTCGGTCGAAATCCGTACGACCCCGACTCTCTAACGCCTTTACGCATGCGGTGAGGTACTTTCCTCCCTTTTCAAAGTCAATTTCGGTTTCAAGACCTTCGACGACGAAGTTGAGTTTTCCCATGCGATTCCGCCTCTGAAACAGCGGATAGTCCTTCTCAGATATAAGATTGCGAAAAATTACCATTTCGGTACGAATTTCTTGGCTTAAATAGTTGAGAGAAACCAATTATCTGCATCAGAAACTGCGTGAAAGAAGCACTGAGTGTCCCAGCACATTCTGAAGGATACAGCACTTCCAACAGCATCGGAGAAGCTCATAGTGAGAATCAGGATGTATACTTGGCTGATGACGAGCTACTAGTTTACGCAGTTGCTGATGGTGTCGGAGGATATAAGGGCCCGAAACTCGCGAGTGACCTGGCTATCAATTCCCTCAAGAGTCTCCACGCGAGAATCGCGAATGTCCAAGAGCTGGAAAGTGTAGTTCTCGTGGTTCATACACGAATTCAGCAATTAGCAAATGAATTGAGTTACCCAAACATGGGCACTACCATTTCGATTGGCGTTGTGAAGCCCAAAGACAAGTTACAAGGCAGGATACTCACGGCCAATGTCGGAGATTCTCCAATCCTTCTCGTTCGAAGGACAGGTGCGGAGATACTGTATCAAGACGATTCGGAGCGGGCGAACAAGGAGTCTTACCGAGCAATGCGGCAGTACGCTGGGTTGAATTGCGAACTCAAGGTTCACACCTACGAAACGAACTACTCAAATGGAGAGACCCTATTTCTTTGCTCGGATGGCATAACCGACAACTTAGCACCTAGTGGAGGATTCGAAGCGATAGTCTCACTTGTCAACTCCAAGTGTTCGGCTCGCGAGTTGACGGAGAGAGCGATGAATGCGCGAGTCAAAAAGGACGATTTGACGGCAGTATTGGTCCATTTCTAAAAAGCTGTATGACTCGAGAAGTCCGCGTGGTGCCAGATCTTCGGGAGTGAACCTACAACTTCATATCTTGTGAAGATCCTACTAATCGCAACATCACGGATTGCCTGCATCCGGTCTGGATGCCCTGTCGGCCGCGCCTACGCGAGTCCGGGGCAACAGCAGTCATTCGTGGGCGCTTTTATCGCCTTTCCTAATGACTTGGCATGTCTCTACCGTTGATCTTGGAGGCAATGACGAACTCGACGACCACCGCGGTCGACGCAGCCCCCGCCCAGCTTGCCCCAGCTTCGGCCGCGAACTCGACCGCGGCCTCAGGCCTTGTCCCCAGTCTCCAGGGCTGGGTGTCCAGTTTCGCTACGAATGCTGCTGCCGTGACCCTGACGATGGACAACGCAACGATCGACATCGGCAAGGCCGCGGTGGTTTTTCTCGTCATCGCCGGAGTGGTCCTTTGGTTCACCCACGTCAACAAGCACCTCGGAAAGGAGCTCCTTGAAGGCGGGATAGTCATCGGCCTGTTCATCGAGTTCGTGGTACCGGTCCTCATGAGCATACACTTCCCCTGACAGGGGAGGAGTCACGTGGTCAGCGGCTTTTGCTCTAGGTGCGGGGGTGAGATAAGCGGGTTCCTGAGGCCGCCCCTCTAGCAGTGCCCCACCTACATGGGGATATTTGATGCGAGAAAGACGGTTTCCAGCCAACGAGGCCCATCACCCCTTAAAAGACACGCCTGATTTCGAAGCTTGTCCCGTTTGGCTAGGAAACGAGTCTCACAGACATCTCTCCTGAGATACCTCGGCGCCAAGTGCGAAAACTGTGACACAAGCGACAACCTCACCGTAGATCATAAGGTCCCGCTGACGTCAAGAGGAAAGAACGACGAGACCAACATCAGGATTCTCTGCAGAGGTTGTCAGAATAAGT
>Ga0209517_10007101_pt1 | contig 13561 bp, 5 predicted proteins | sample PeaSoiMetSII2010_FD_187695 | JGI IMG/M metagenome (GOLD analysis project Ga0209517, IMG submission 187695) | Peat soil microbial communities from Weissenstadt, Germany - SII-2010 (SPAdes) (version 2) | ecosystem: Environmental > Terrestrial > Soil > Wetlands > Peat | place: Germany: Weissenstadt...
TTTGCCAAGCCATTGCCGGCGCGCTGCGCGGCGGGATCAAAGCCGACGCCGTTATCCTCGACGGCAAGTTGGAGTTCGTCGCCGGTGCAATGAATCTTTACGCGGACTTCTGTGGCGCGCGAATGCTTGGCGGCGTTGTTGATCGCCTCCTTGAACGCGAGAAATATTCCGTGGCGCACTTCCGGCAGAATCGGTCGCTCCGGCACATCGCCGGGGATGTCGAGCCGGCAGCGGATCGGGCCGGGCTGGAAAAATGCCTCGGCAAAATTTCCAAGGTAGCCCTCCAGTTCGCTGAGAGAATCGTTTTTGGGGTTGACCGCCCAGACAATTTCGTTGAGCGCCGTGACCATGGCGCGCGAGGTGCACCGGATTTGTTGAGTAAGCGCCTGCGTTTCCGCAGCCGGCGCGCTTTCGCGGTCGAGCACGGAACTCAACAAACTAATCTGCGTAAGGCCTGTGCCGAGATCATCGTGCAAGTCTTGGGCAATGCGGGTGCGTTCGCGTTCCATTTCATTGCGGTGTTCGAGCCGCTCCAATTCAAGCCGATGGCGGCGGTGCTGCGCGAAGGTTGCCACGAGAACCAGTCCCAGGCAAACCCCACCAATCAACGAGGTTTCAAACCACCACGTTTGCCAAAAAAAGGGCTGCACGGCAAAGCCGATACTGGCGCCGGCTTCGTTCCAGAAGCCGTCGCTGTTGGCGGCCAGCACCCGGAATCGATATTCACCCGGCAGTAGCGGTCCGTAACCAGCCGACCGCTGGTTCACGCTTTCGCGCCACCGTTTCTCCGCGCCTTCAAGCTGCCATTTGAAACGCACCTTGTCGGGTGAGGTAAAGTTAATGCCGGTAAACCGGAATTCAACGTAATGCCGGCCCGGAGCAATGCGCAACGGCGGGATGGCTGCGGAAATGGTCTCGTCATTGGCAACGGCTTTGAAATCACTTGGTTCGCCGTCCACGCGCATTTCTTCGATCACGACGGGCGGTGGACGGCGGTTCACCTTCACCTCACGCGGTATGACGGACACCACGCCTTTCACGGTGGTGAACCACAATTGGCCGTCGCGAGAGCCCCAGCACGAGGGCTGAAACCAGCCGGAATAGGCCTGCGCGGGCAATCCATCAAAACGTCCGTGCACCGAGAAGGCAATTTCATCTACCGCCCCCGCTGCGAGATCCTTCAAGTCTTTTTTGGACGCGCGAAAAATTCCCGCATAGCTGCCGCCCCACAAGTTGCCTGCATCGTCCTCGAGCAACTGCGTGATGCTATTGTCGGGCAAACCCTGCTGCGTGGTGATGCGGGTGAAATTTCCATTTTCAAAACGGAGCAACCCGCCGCCGAGTGTGCCGATCCACAAACTGCCATCGGGATCGGGGAGCAGGGCGGAGACGCGCGCGTTCGGCCATTCGACCGGCGGATGATAACGGGTCGGCACATCCTTGACGACCCGCCAAAGGTCACCCGGTTCGGTTCCAAACCACAGTGTTCCAACGGGTCCCTCCGCCAGGGCCCGCACACCGATGTTGTCCACGAAACCGCGGGCACGGTCGAAGACGGTGAGCTTGCCGTCCTGAAAATAGTAAGCGCCGGCCCCGTTGCCAAACCAGACCCGTCCTTGGCGGTCCTGCATCATCGCGTTGGCCACGTGGTCGCGCAACCGCTCCATTGGAAAGGACCAGGCAACCTCGTTGTCCACGCAACGAACCTCGTTGTTTTCGCAACGAAAGATGCTGCCTTGGAGCGTTCCGATCCAGATACCGCGGGTGGTGTCGGGAAAAACAGTGACGCTCTCGATCAGCGGGTCAGGGTTGGGGGTAAGCGGGACGGAAACGAATTTGTCACCCGCTTTGCGCGCGAGACCACCCGTTGCCGTGCCGACCCAAATGGTGCCTTGTGCATCCTCACATACGGATTGCACCACGTCGCCAGGGATGCCATCGGCGGCGGTAAATTCCTTGAACTGACGGCGGCGAATGCGCGCGAGGCCGGCTTCTTTCGTGCCGATCCAGATATTGCCTTCCTGGTCCTCGAGCCAGCAGGTAATGAACTTGCTGGGGAGTCCGTTTTCAGGCGTGAGCAGGGTCGCGGCGCCGTCCGGGCGGACATGCCAAAGGCCGGTGCCGTATTCGGCGGCCCAAATGCCGCCGGTTGAGTCCGCGAAGAACTTGAGAGTTTGGCTGCTAGGATTGGGCCGGAATTGTTCGGCAGAGAGAGTCCATTGCCCGCCGGACATTTTGCGCAATGCGTTGCCGTTCCAGAGCCACAGGCTGCCATCAACCGCGGCGATCATTTCGCGCACACCACGGAGGGCGGGACCATTCGTTGGAGTGTGATCGGCGAAACCATCCGGCGACATGACACCGAGCTGTTCATCCGTGGCGAGCCAGAGCCTGCCGGCGGAATCCTTGGCCAAGACCCGAGCCGGTGAGGGGAGACTAAAGACGGTGGGGCGGCGAGCTTCCGGAACCGGCAAAGACAGCCTGGCGACTTGACGATTTTCCGTGATATACCAGAGGGCGCCATCGCTGGTCTGCGTGAAGGCCCCGGGAGCGGGGGGCGGAGGTGGCGGGTCCAGATCGATGCGTTGCGCCTGATTGACGCCGCCCTGCCGGGGCACGCGGAACACGGCGGAATGAAATGAGGCAAGATAGACGGCATTGGACTCCTCCGCGACCAGGTGCAACGGGTGCCAGCGCGGGACGGCGGTGCGTTCGCGGACCAGCCGGAATCTCCCCTCGGCAAGCGACGCCGCGGATTCGTTTCCTGCCGTTATCCAGAGCGTGCCGCGGGAATCGACGCTCAAGGTCTCGAACTCCACGTCCTTCAGCTCCGGCGTCGTTTGCGGATTGAAGGTGACGAAACGCGCCCCGTCGAAGCGCGCCAAGCCGCCGCTGCGCGTGCCTATCCAGAGATAGCCATCCGGCGTCTGCGCCAGACAGTTGACCGAATTTTGGGGCAGGCCATCCTCTGCACCCCAAACGTGGACGAGGTAATCCGCCGGCCGCGGCGCGGTTTGGACCGCGGAAGCTGCCCCCGACATGACGATTCCGACCGGCAGAAGGAAACGCCATGAGCGAAAGAGCATGCGTGCGGCAGGTCTCATGCGCCACCATTTTTAATGACCCGGCGTGGCGGTTGCCAGCGGAATTGAGCTTCGTGTATTGAAGGATCGTGCACCGAGGGGTTTGTGCCGCGGTAGAAAAAGAAAGGCTGAGCGCGTTGGCGCCCAGCCTTCCCTCAACTGAACCTCTAACTCAACCTAATCTTTCAGGCGATAATAAGTTTGAGCCTGCGATGCCGGCAGCGTCAGGACGTTCAAACCATTGGTTACGGTCGGAGTTCCCGGTACTTGCGTCCAGGTTCCGTTTACGAGACTCGGATTGGACCACAAGGTAAATCCCGTGGCGTTGGCCGGCCATTTGAGCGTAACCTGCCCGCCCGCAACGGAGATTTGCAAGGCCGGGCCGGCCACAGTTTCAGGCCCTGCCGCATACAGGTTCGCCACTTGACCCGAAGTGAGCGCGCCGTTCCAGATGCGGAAGTCAACATAAGAGCCCTGGAACATGGGGTCTGGCCATTCGTCGCGAGCCATCCAGTTGTCCGTGTCCGGCAAAGATGACCACAGGGCGATGTTTGGCGCGCTGGCGACGAGTTGGCCGTTGCGGTACAGCTTGTCCAGTTGCCGGTCCTGATCGTGAGTATAGACGACCTGGCTCAACACGTTCGCGATGAGAACTGGTCCTTGCAGCGTCACATCATAAGCAGGGTTTTGATCCCATTCAGCGCGCAGCAGTCCGTTGGCGCCATCATAGGGGCAGATCATGACATACTGCCCACCTCCTAAGGAAACACCAGGCGTGGCCGCTTGGCCAAAATCGAACATTTCCTGCCACACCGATCCTCCAGTCCATATTACCCACATCTCAAAGCTGGCTTCATTGGGCAGGCTGGTAACCAAGCCCTGGTTGGGCGGGAAGGACACCCAACCGCTGTTAACGGTCGGCAGACCATTCGCGCCTCCCACTGGATTCGGCGTTGGCATCACAAGCTGGCTTCCCGTGAGCGAGGCTTTGCCCTGAAGAGTTCCATTGATGGTCCCGACGGAATCCGTGATGGTGAGGCTGCCCGGCGCATCATGAAAGGCATAATGATGCAGCAGGGATGGCCACGCGTTCGTGTCCACCACGCTTACGACCAAATTCCCAGAAAGACCGCCATAACTCCCGGTAATCGTGGTAGTCCCCGCATTCAGCGGAACAATGTCCCCGTTCGCTATAGTCGCGACAGTGGGGTCACTGCTGGTTACCGTGGTATTGTTCAGGGTGGTAACATCCACGCCCGAAACGTTCGCAAAGTTAGCCAGCACTTGAACGGGTGCGCTTAAGCCATGGGCATCCACCGTAGCGGGCCCAGTCACGCTAATCGAGCCCAGCGCACCTGGGTTGGTGACAATGTTGTTCGGGCCGGTGACCGCATCAATGGCAATTTGCAGATCGGACTCGACGCCCGAATACACCCGGATTTCGTCAAGCGATCCCTGGAAATAGGGATCCGCGCTGAATTGCGAACGACCGAAATAATTGTCGGTTTCGGGAATCGTGTAGAGCGCCTTGTTGATCGAGATGGTGCCCTCTTTGCGCCCGTTCAAGTAAATTGAAGCCGATTGGGCAGTATTGTTGTAGCCGACGGTGACGCATACCTCGTTGCTGACTTCCAGTTCCGACTGCCCATCCACATCCACTTCACCGTTTTCGTTGATGCCCCAGCGCAACTTGCCATTTTGGCCGTTATGCGGGATCAAGGTGGTGTAAGCGATACCAGCCGAACCGTTGTTGGTTCCAAACGAGAATAGTTGCTGCCACACCGGGCCGCCGTAAAAATCGACCCAAACCTGGAACGTCGCGTTTGTCAGGTTCGCCAGGATGCCCGCTGGCAACGCTACATAAGCGGAACTGGCGTTCCCGTCCAACGTCAATTGACCGGTGCCCGTTAGGGTGGAGGTGGACGTGCCGTTGATGAGGGTTCCGTTTACCCCACCCACGGAGTCCGTAATGTCTGTGCTACCCGCAGCTCCGTCGAAACTGTAGCGGTGCCGAAGCACCGAGGGTTGGGCATTGACGTTGATCGTCAAACTGGCCGTCTGGGATTGGTAGGTCGCCTTAATTGTGGCGGTTCCCAGGGCAATGGCGTGAAAATTGCCGTCCGCCCCAAACGTAATTACGTTCGTGTTTCCGGAAGAGTAAGAAATCCCAGGCAAGGTTGTGATATTTACGTTATTGGTGAGCGAAGAGTACGTTCCCAGGATGATGGGGGAGATAATCGCGCCGAGCAGCGTATTGGCCGGGTTATTGAATTGGATGGCATTCAATGTGCCGGGGCTGGCGTTCGTCGATCCCGGGCCCGCCTCGTAATCCGCTTCCACTTGGGGCGGGGTCAACGGGTTGTCGTAAATCCGGAACTCATCAATCGAGCCGTTGAAATACGGATCGGGCCATTGCGAACGGCCGATGTAATCGTTGTAAGTGTGCCCGACCTTTTGCGGCGTAATGGTGAAATTAGTGGAAAATGATACTTGCACTCCATTGTCATACAGCGCCGCGGTTTGCGCTACGGCATCAACTGCAAAGACGACATGATGATAAACACCCGCTGCGGGCGAAGGTCCCAATATGATGCTCTCACCACTCGGCGCGTTCAAATCCCCGTGGAACAACCCGCCGCCATCTGCAAAGCATAGGTATGACCAAGTGATGCCGTTGCCGCCGGTGCCTCCTGCGCCGCCCGTGCCTTTGCCGCCCTGGTTCGTGCCGAAATCGAATAATCGCGCCCAAGTTGGATTAGAGGTCGGTGTGGCCCATACTTCGAACGATATCGAGGTGTAATTGCTGATAATGTCATCTGGCAGATAAACAAATCCGGAATTCCCATCCAGCAAAACGGTTCCGTTTCCGGGATAAGAAGCCCCGGGATACAGCGCACCTGTGGCGCCGCCCACCGAATCAATGGCGTTGGTGCTCGTGACGGGGTCATTAAAGCTGTACTCGTGGTTCAAGGCGCCGTGGGCAATCTGCGCCGCCGACAGCAAGGAGAGGTAACCACATGCTTTCCAGATGGTTTGTTTAGGTATTCTAGCGGGGTTTTTCATACGATCTTGTGTTAGTTTCGTTAGTTTCGGGATAACCAACCCTGAATCTAACATGAGCCGGTCCAGGCTCATATAGTCCATTGGGATGAGATCGACTCGATTAGGTTTCCGACAGCGAAAACACGTCTCATCACTTTGGACTATTGAAACGCGCCGTTCCAAATGGGATAAAGCATGAGCTAAGCGCAAAAATGCAAATGAAAAACCCATCGTCAGCCTTGAAAACGCCCCGCGCCCGGCAACACCTTGGGGCGGAAAAAGGTGCCGGTTTCACCCTGATTGAACTGCTCGTGGTAATCGCGATTATCGCGATCCTCGCGGCCATGCTGTTGCCCGCTCTTTCGAGGGCCAAATCGAAGGCCAAGCAAACCTCCTGTTTCAACAACATGAGACAGATCGGCATCGCAGGTGTCATGTATGTCAGCGATTGGAACCAATACACCGGCTGCCTGTCCACCCCCACGGGCGGCTCTGGCAATTATTGTTATGTCTGGCCCACGCGGCTTTTCAACCTGATGGGTAACAACCGCCAGGCCTTTTCCTGCCCGGCGGCGCAACCGTGGACGGCGTGGGACACGAACCTCAACCATAGTCTCGGCGGCACGGGACCGGGAGGCGTCTATGATACCTTTGCGGTTACCAGAACTTCCTATTTCTCGATAGGTTACAACGATTGGGGCATCCACTTTCAGGACGGTGTCGAGGCGATCACGCGACCCCAGTTGGGCTTGGGCGGAGACATTGATGGAAGTTTGTCCCAGGGGCCGATTAGAGACTCGAACGTAAAGCGGCCTTCCGAAATGATTTGGCTTTGCGATGTGCCTTCCGTACCGCAAAATATAACTCCCGATTTCGGCGCCAACACTGAGCCGGCGGATGTGCAGACCGGCAGCGGACATTCCGCCTGCCCGTCGAACCGGCACAACTATCGCTGTAATGTCGTGTTCTGCGATGGTCATGTGGAAACGCCTCGTCGAAACGATGTGCGGAGTCCCATCAACCTCTATTGGCGCGCGCGTTGGAACAACGATAACGACCCGCACACCGAGGCTGGCAACTGGCAGGGTAATCCGCCGTGGATCAATACGCTGGATCAGTGAAGCCAGAACGCAGGTTAGGGATGCTTTCGCGCTGCCTGACCCTTTATGGCTTGGCAACCGCCGCAACGGCTTTGGCGCAATCCTACTGGCAGGGTGGCACCGGCGATTTCAATAATCCGGCGGCGTGGAGCCAGGGTGTCGTCCCTGCCGCCGGCCCGAGCGCGACCCAGAACGCCTTCAACGACAGCGGCTCAAACAACGTCGTCCTCATCCAGCCCGGTGATCCCGTTTGGGGGCCGTGGGACATTCGCGCTGGCGACGGCCCCAACGCCTCCGGCGCCTACCTGCAAACCGGTTCGACGGTCGATGTCGGCGGCTGGCTGCGGTTGGCCGATAGCGCCGGTACTTTCGGGGCCTACACCTTGAGCAATGGCTTGCTGAATTGTGCCCTGCAGGTTCATATCGGCGAATATGGCACCGGCGTTTTGACGATTAATGGCGGCACGCTTAACGCCGGGCAAAATCCCTTTTGCCTGGGCGACGGTGACTTTGGCCCCAGCCCGGTCGGTACGCTCTATATGAGTGGCGGCCAGCTCAACACCGCTCTTGGCGTTGATATCTGGCTCGGTGAAGGCTACAACGGCGGTATCGGCGGCACCGGGAAAATGACCGTGACCGGCGGCGCCGTCAAGATTGGCGGTTGGTTCGCGATCGGCCGATTCGGCGGCATTGGCGACCTGGAACTCTCCGGCGGCAGCATCACCTTACTGGCTGGCGACGCGGGGAACATCACCGTGGCCACCGCGCCCAGCACCGGCGTCGTCAACCAGACCGGCGGCTCGCTCACTAATACTGTGTCCCAGACGTGGGTCGCGGAAAGTGGCACCGGCACCTGGAATTTGAATGGTGGCCAGGACGTCCTCGGCTACGTCCTTCTCACGCGGCTTGCCGGCGCCAGTGGAACCTTCAATCTGAACGGTGGCCACCTGTATGCCACCCAAATCGCCGACACTGGCGGGAATGGCAAATTCAATTTTAACGGTGGCACGCTGCACGCGAGTGCCGGATCGGAAAGCTTCTTGCAGGCCGCCGGAGGCGCCACCGTGCTGCGCGGGGGTGCGACGATCGACACTGAAGGCAACAACATCACCGTCGCTCAGGTCCTGGCCGACGGCGGAGGTGGCTTGACTAAATTGGGCGCGGGTACGCTCATGCTTGCCGCCAACTTATTTTATTCCGGCCCAACTTTAGTCAGCAACGGCACGCTGGTGATCTCCGCGCCCAACACTTTCGCCTCGCCTAGTTGCGCGGTCGCCAGCGGCGCCTCGGTCGGCGTGGCGCTAACCTCGGCCAACGCGCAGCTATCCGTGCCGGCGCTTTCGCTGGCGGCAGGCAGCGCATTGAGTTTCAATCTTGCCGGCACGGGAGGGCCGGCCACGGCTCCCCTCTACGCCCAGTCTCTTGCGGCCAACGGTCCCGTCACCATCAACCTCGCGGGGTTTAATTTTTCCACCGGCCAATTCCCGCTCGTGCAATGGAGTTCGCGCACGGGCAACGGAGGTTTCACACTCGGCTCATTGCCGGCCGGCATGGTCGCGCAACTTGTCTCCAACGCGCCGAACAAGTCCGTTGACCTTGTCATCACTGCCGCCCCGCCTCCCGTGCCTTGGCAGCCAAAGCAGGCCCCCTTGATGACCGACTGGGCGCAGCAGGTGAATCCCACCAACGTCCTCGCCGAATATCCGCGTCCCCAAATGGTGCGTCCGAACTGGTTGAACCTGAATGGCGTATGGCAGTTCCAAACTGGCTCGACGAATGATCCCGTGCCCGTGGGCCAAAATCTCGCCAGCCTTATCCTCGTGCCATTCCCCATCGAGTCGGCCCTCTCGGGCGTCATGCAGTATTCTCCGTTCGTCTGGTACCGGCGCCAGTTCCAGGCGCCGGCAAACTGGTCGGGTCAGCGGATTATTTTGCATTTCGACGCGGTGAACTGGCGTTCGCAAGTTTATGTCAACGGCCAGAGCGTGGGCATTCACTCCGGCGGCTACGATCCCTTCAGTTACGACATCACTTCCTTCGTGACAAACAGCGGTCCCCAGGAGTTGATTGTGCGTGTTTACAGCCCGGTCGATGCCGGTGGCGAACCGCGCGGTAAACAAACCCTTTATCCGGCCGGAATTATGTTCACCTCCTCCTCCGGCATCTGGCAGCCGGTCTGGCTCGAGCCCGTGCCGGCCACCAGCATCGGCAGCCTCCACTTCGTGCCGGATATCGACCATGACCGTTTGACTCTCTCCGTCGCCATCAGCGGCCCAACCAATGGACTTATTGTCAACGCCGCGGCCTACTCCGGGGCGAGCCAAGTTGCCGCCGCCTCCGGTTTTCCCGGAAACCCGCTTTACCTCGAAATCCTTTCTCCGACCCTTTGGACGCCTACCAATCCCTTCCTTTACAACCTCCAGGTCTCGCTCACCACGAACTCAGCGACCGTCGATTCGGTGTCGAGTTACTTCGGCATGAGAAAAATCAGTCTCGGCACCAACAACGGCGCCATTAAGATCTATCTCAACAACCAATTTGCCTTCGAGTTTGGCCCGCTGGACCAAGGGTTCTGGCCGGACGGCGTTTACACGGCGCCAACCGACCTCGCCCTCAAGAGCGACATTGAAATGGAGAAAGCGCTCGGCTTTAACATGGTCCGCAAGCACATCAAGGTGGAACGTCAGCGCTGGTACTATTGGGCGGACAAACTGGGAATCCTGGTCTGGCAGGACATGCCCAGTTGCAATTCCTACACGACCGATCCGTCTCCGCCGCCGGTGGACCCCCTGGACTTCATCGCCGAACTAAGCGCCATGGTGACGAATCATTGGAACAGCCCGGCCATCATTATGTGGGATATTTTCAATGAAGGCCAGGGCCAAGCGGGCAGTGCGAACGGCGTGGGTCAGACGAATACCCCCTACCTGGTGTCTTTGGTCAAAGCCTTGGATCCTTCGCGGCTCGTCAACCAGGCCAGCGGCGGCAATTACTTCGGTGTCGGCGACGTCCTCGACGCCCATAATTACCCCAATCCGGTGTGCCCAGCCAGCGCCAGCCAAGCCGTCGTCTGCGGCGAGTTCGGCGGAATTTGGCTCGGCGTCACCAATCACACCTGGTCACCCGCCTCCGGCGAAGTGGACCCCGCGCAGGCGGCCTCGACGGTTACTCCCCAGTTCCAAGCCTTGGCCGCCCAGTTGCCAAGTCTTCAAGACCAAGGAATGAGCGCCGCCGTCTATACGGAAATCAGCGACGTTGAAATCGAACTCGCGGGATTGCGCACGTTCGACCGCGAGATTCTAAAACCCGATCTCCGCCAGATGCAAACGGCCATTACCTCAACCATGGCACAATATTCCTACACTCCGGTTGTGCCGACTTCGCAATCGACCGGCCAGACTTGGGCCTACACGTTCACGACCCCGGCCACAAATTGGTTTGCGAACAATTTCAATGACGCGCTTTGGACCAATGGTGTTGGCGGCTTCGGCACGGCGGGCACGCCAGGAATTGTTGTGGGCACGACCTGGAACACCGCTGACATCTGGCTGCGCCGCACCTTCAATCCCGGCGATCTCACCGCGCAGCAAATTAGCAATCTCGTCTTCGATGTTTTCCACGATGAAGACTGCGAGCTTTACATCAATGGCGTGCTGGCGGCAGCCGCCCCGGGTTACGTCACCGCGTATGGCCATCTGGCGATGAACGCCGCGGGGCAAAATGCCATCGTCCCGAACGCGAACAATCTGCTCGCCGTGCACTGCCACCAGACCACTGGCGGTCAAGGCATTGACGCAGGCATTGACTTGGCCGTGCTGGTGGTTCCACCACCACCGATTTTTGTGCCCACCTGGCCGGAAAACGGCAATGGTTTGACCGCCGAATATTTCACAGGCACCAATCTCGGCAACCGTATCTTCGTCCGCACGGACGCCAACGTGGACTTCAATTGGAACGGCACCCCCCCGGCACCGGGCTGGCGGGCGACCAATTCTCGATTCGCTGGACCGGGCTGGTCCAGCCGCGTTATTCCGAAGGCTACACGTTCCATCTGACATCATCCGACGGGTGCCGCTTGTGGGTCAATGGGCAGTTGCTCATTGATAAATGGCATGACGACACAAATACCGACGCCGCTGGCAGTACCGCCCTCACCGGCGGCCAGCAGTACACCGTGCGCATAGAATACTATGACAACACCAATCCCGCCGACGCCATCTTTGAGTGGGAAAGCGCCAGCCAGACGCGCCAAGTGGTGTCCCAAGACGTTTTGTTTTCGTCCAACCTCCCGCCGACGCTCGCGGCCATCCCCAATGCCGCCATCACCGCCGGGCAAACTCTGCTGATTACAAACAGTGCCACCGATCCCGATGTGCCACCCCAGACGCTGACGTGGAGCCTGTTGAACCCGCCTGCCGGCGCAGTGATCAACGCCACGAACGGCGTGCTGACCTGGCGTCCCGCCATCGCGCAATCGCCCTCAACCAATCTCCTCTCAGTGGTCGTCACGGACAATGGAACGCCGCCCTTAAGCGCGACCCAGAGCTTCAAGGTAGTGGTGTTGCGGCCGGTCGCGCCTGCGCTTACCGCCCCCATGGTGGTCGCTGGAACCTTTCGCTGCAGCATCAGCGGCAGCGGGGGTCCGGATTATTCGGTCTATTCCACCACCAATCTATCGAGCGGTTGGCAGTTGCTGCTCGTGACCAATCCGGTTGCCTTGCCGTTCCTGTTTACCGATCCAGCTCCGGCTAATTTCCAACAGCGCTACTATCGAGTGGTGTTGGGACCGTGAAGACCTTGGAAAACTGAATCTCACCAAGAACAGTCACATTCCCATCAACCGATGAAAACTCTTCAGAGCACTGCATGGTGGATAATGGCGAGCCTCCTCTTGGCTACATCCAGCCGAGCCCAAATGCCTGACCCTCCTGGGCAGGTTGGATCTGGTGAGCAGACGAAAACCGAAGCGTACCTGTTTGCCCACATGTTGCAGGGTGACTACGGCCGCCTTTATTACAGCGTCAGTCTGGACGGCTTGCATTGGGAAATGCTCAACGGCGGCAAGCGTGTGTTCGAGGAATATCATGGTCATGCCAGCATCTGCAAGGGGCATGACGGCCGCTATTATCTGGCCGGCAACCGCGGCGATGACCGGCCGGATATAAACTTCTGGGTTTCGGAGGATTTAATCACGTGGAAGAAATACGGCGACTATGTCCCGGATTTGACCCAGGTGCCGAATTACCCGAAAGCCCTCGCGCGAATCGGCGCGCCTAAATTGTTCTTTGATACGGCAAGCTCCCAATATCTTCTCACCTGGCACACTCCGCACGACCTCGGCAAGACCGATCTGCCCGAACCTTATTGGGCCAGCCAACGCACCTTGTTTGCCACCTCCAAGGATTTGGTGACGTTCTCTCAACCCCCCCGCAAATTTTTCTCCTGGGACATGGCCACCATAGACGTGATCGTTCAAAGGGAGGGCGACGCTTATTACGCTATTGTCAAAGATGAGCGGTATCCGACATTGGATTGGACCACGGGCAAGACGATCCGGCTTTGCCGGGCAGCCCACCTGTTGGGACCCTATTCCGAACCCGGGCCACCCGTCAGTCCAAGTTTTCGCGAGGCCCCCACATTAATTCCCTCGCCCAACGGCAAGGCCTGGTATCTTTATTACGAGCAGTATCCGGGAGTTGCCTATGGCCTTTGCGTGGCTGCCAAACTCGAAGGCCCTTGGTTTCAGGTGGCCGGAAATCAGCAACCCACCTGGGACAAATTTCATCTCCCACCCAAGGTCCGCCACGGCTCGATGCTTCCGATTACGCGCAACCAATACGATGCTCTAGTTGGCACATTCGGCAAAGGACCCGGCAAGTGAGCTGGATGCGGATCCCGGATTTGGCCAAGTGCCGTAAAGAGCCGGCGTGACGCCATTTTATGTCCCATCACGGTCTGCTAGCGTCAGGCAATAAAGGGGGCTCGCATCGCGCGGGACCGCATGCGGTTGGCTTCGGGGTCCCCGACGAACTCAGCCTTAAGCAGATCGAGCTTCAGGTTTCGCTTTAATTGCTCGCAGATGTCGGCTGCCAAGCAGACGCGCATGGACTGAAGCATGACGTCTGGATTCGCCACCGCGCGCCGGCGCGACCGGATGCAGTCGAAGAAATCGCGCACGTGGTTCAGTTGCCGTTGTGTTCGGGCGGTGTACTCCGACAGCACTTTCTTGTAATCGCGCAACAGCGCCGGGGAGGAGACGTCGGGTTCTGAATAACCGTCGGCGGCCGCCACCCACCCTTCGGGTCCGTCGAACCGCTCACCACAGGCGCCATGCCA
>Ga0209517_10007102_pt1 | contig 13561 bp, 6 predicted proteins | sample PeaSoiMetSII2010_FD_187695 | JGI IMG/M metagenome (GOLD analysis project Ga0209517, IMG submission 187695) | Peat soil microbial communities from Weissenstadt, Germany - SII-2010 (SPAdes) (version 2) | ecosystem: Environmental > Terrestrial > Soil > Wetlands > Peat | place: Germany: Weissenstadt...
AATGCCGCGACTTTTCACGACTACTGCCTCGACCTGCTCAAGCGCGTCCACCGGGATTTCGGCGTTCTCGACGAAAAAGATCTATGGATCTATCTGCGCCGCCGCATGCGCGAACTTCGTTTGGAGCACTATATTCGCGCCGCCAATGTCGGGCAGTTTCTGAACGACCTGCTGGAGTTCGTCAGCCGCTGCCACGACGAACTGATCACGCCGGAACAATACGCGCAGTACGTCGAGCGCCTGGAGCGGGGCGAGGTACCCATGCCGCGCGTCGCCAAGTCCAAGAACGCTCTCGATCCAGCCGAGGTCCTGGGCCGCTGCCACGAGATAGCCCGCGTATTCGAAACCATGGAGCGCTGGCTGCTCGAAGAAAATCTTGGCACCTTCGGCCACATGATCACGCGCGCCCATGCCTTGTTGCAGAGCGACGAGACCGTTCTGGCCGAGGCTCGCGCCCGCGCCCGTTTCATTCTCGCCGACGAATTTCAAGACGCCAACCTGGCGCAGATTCGCATTCTCACCCGGCTCGCCGGTTCTGCCGGGAACCTGTTCGCCGTCGGTGATCCCGATCAGTCGATCTACCGTTTTCGTGGCGCATCGAGCGCAGCCTTCGCTTTGTTCCACAGGCATTTCCCCGGCGCGAAACAGGTCGCCCTGGAAAAGAATCGCCGTTCCACTACGCCCATCTTGCGCAGCGCATTTGCTTTGATCGACCAGAATCCGCCAGTCTTTTCCAAGAATGCTGCCAAGAATGCCGGCAAGAATGCCGACGGCGCTCTGGCGTACCACCGCCAGCCGCTGCAGTCCGCCCGCGAAGAGGAAGCCGCGAAAGCTGGAACGCGGCTTCCGAGTCCGTTGGTTTCGGCAGTTGTGCTCACCAGCCGGGACGCGGAGGGTCCCGACGTGGCCGGCTTCATCCGCGATGCGCAGAAAAAGTCGAAGTGCAAGTGGTCCGACTTCGGCATCCTCTACCGCTCGCACTTCCATCGCGATGATGTCGTGCACGAACTCGCCAAGACCGGAATCCCGTTCGTCATCGAGAGCATGGACATTTCCGATACTCCCGAAGTGCGCGACCTGTTCGCCTGCCTGAGCGCGATCGTTTCCCCAAGCGACGACGTCAGCCTGTTTCGTGTGGCGGCCTTACCGGCGTTTCATGTGAATCCGCAGCAGCTTCGCCAGGTGATGCGGGCCATTGCCCGGGATAATCGGGAGAGCCAGGTCGTCCCGCTTCAATCTGCGCTGGACCGGGTCGACGGCGGCGCCGAGGTTCTGGGTGCGGTGCGGCGCGTCCGGGAAGAAATTCGCCGCAAGCAAGCGAAGGCTCGCGCGGCTCTCGACATCATCGTGAAACAGTTCGGTCTCGCCGCCGCATCGCCCATTCTTCAGGCAGCTCTGCATTTCGCAACGGAGTGGGAAAAGAAAAAAATCAACAAGACGACAGAATTGGAAGAGTTGGTCGACTATCTCGTTTACTTCCGCGAGGCCGGCGGCGTGATTCCCATGGAATCGAATGAGAGCGAAAACGCCGTGCGCCTCATCACCGTGCACGGCGCCAAGGGCCTCGAATTTCCCCACGTGTTCATTCTTCGCGCCAATTCTAATTCCTTCCCTTGTTCGTACAAGGAAACACTGGTCGCTTTCCCTAGGGAGCTGCGCGACGCGGACTCCGTCACAGAGGCCGACGACAAGACGCTCCACGGTCAGGAGGAGCGGCGGTTGTTCTACGTGGCCATGACCCGCGCCCGCGACTCGCTGCACATTTACTCAAGGCAGGGAAAAGGCAAGGCCAACAAGAATCCCGACGGCTACATGCGAGAGTTGATCGAGAACAAGAACCTTGCGCGCTGGCTGACCGCAATTCCGGCGCGCGGCTCGCAAACCAGCCTCGACATCTTCGCCGAAGCCTCCGTGGCCTATCCCGCCGAATCGAAGACCAATCAATGGTTCGAGCTTCCGGTGCTGGAAGGTTTGGAATCGCGGCTGAGCGCGTCGGCCGTCGACACCTATGAGCGCTGCGGATTGCAGTTCAAGCTCGAACGCGACTGGCGCCTGTCTGCCAAGCCTGCCGCCGCCATGCTGTTCGGTGGGGCCATTCATCGCGTGCTCAAAACTTACTTCGATTCCGTAACCCTCGGCCGCCCCAAGAGCGAAGACGAACTCATCGACCTGTTCCGCGTCGATCTGGCAGAAGCCAGGATTCTGGAACCCTACCAGCACGAGCTCTACGAGAAGCTAGGCACCGCGCAACTGCGGGACTTCCTTGCAACGGTCAGCGTCACGACTCCGCAGGTTCTGCACACCGAACAATCGTTCGAGATCCATGTGGGCCAGTCCGTGGTGGCCGGTCGCATCGATCGCATCGATCAGCGCCCCGACGGCAGCGTCGCCATTGTCGACTACAAGACCGGCAAGGCTCGCGACCAGGAGAACGCGGACGAGAGCCTGCAGCTGTCCTTGTACGCCATCGCGGCCCGCGAAAAATGGGGATACACCGTCGGCACCCTGATTTTTTACAACCTGGAGGAGAACGTTCCTGTCATCACGACTCGCAGCGAAGGCCAGCTGTTGGCGGCCCGCGACCGGGTGGAGTCTGCTGCCCAGGGCATTGCCGCGGGCATTTTCAAAGCGAAGACGGGGATGCACTGCAATTTCTGTGCGTTTCGGAGTTTGTGTCCGGAGAAGGAGAAGCGGATTCCCCGTCGCGTGGAGAACCGCACCGGTCAGCCGAACTAGCGAGTTTGCGCCGGACGATTCCTGGTCCAAAAAACTTAGGGGACGCTCAAGAGCGTCCCCTATTGCCTTGGTACTGAACCTTACTTAGTGTTTCTTTTTCTTCTTTGCCTTTTTCTTGGTTGCCATTGTTCCTATTCTCCCTTCCATTTTTCATGGAAAATGTTGCAGCGGTCTTCATACTGCAACTAGTTGATGTATAGAGTTAATGAAAAATGAAGTCAAGAAAAAAATGATGATCGAACCGTGCAAGGTCGCGATACCAAAGTCACAACGAGAGAGTTTTCGAAGCGAAAGTCAACTAAATTCTTCAGGGCGGCAATGAGTCGCGCAGAATTTCTTCCGCAAGCAGCTCGCTAGTCTGTATTGAACGCGCGAGCGGATGCAAGAATCACGCTGCTTCAGTCGACAAGGGGGCGGCAAGAGCATTCACCTCTGCCAGCGACGCATTTCTGCACGCCTGCATCTATAATGAGGAGCGCGAAATCTTCGCGGGAGCTTGATTCATGGCCTCTTTTGACGATGTTGTCATCATCTCCGGCTGTCGCACCGCGGTCGGAAAATTTCAGGGAAGCCTCTCTGATTTCAGCGCTACTCAACTCGGCGCCATCGCCGTCCGCGAGGCGGTCAAACGCTCCGGCGTTGATCCCGCGCTGATCGACGAGTGCATCATGGGCAACGTCGTCTCCGCCGGACTCGGCCAGAATCCCGCACGACAGGCCGCCATCTTCGGTGGACTGTCTCCCGCGACAGGTGCCATGACAATCAACAAGGTTTGCGGCTCAGGATTGAAATCCGTCGCGCTTGCGGCGCAAGCGGTCGAGACCGGAAACAGTTCCATCGTCGTCGCCGGGGGTATGGAATCGATGACCAACGCTCCTTATCTTCTGCCGCAGGCGCGCAAAGGATATCGTCTCGGCAACGCGCAGATTGTCGATTCCATGGTGCACGACGGCCTGTGGGACATTTATAACGACTACCACATGGGCATCACGGGCGAGAACGTCGCCGAGAAATACGGCATCACGCGCGAAGAGCAGGATGAGTTTGCGTTGCACTCGCACCGCAAGGCGCTGTCGGCGATCAAGGAATGCCGCTTTAAGTCGCAGATCGTTCCGGTTGAGATTCCCGCCAAGAAGAAGGGCGCGCCTCCCACAATCTTCGACAAAGACGAGAGCCCCCGCGAGGACACGACCATCGAAGTGTTGCGTGCTCTGAAGCCCGCGTTCAAGAAAGATGGCACCGTCACCGCCGGCAACGCACCCGGCGTGAACGACGGCGCCGCGGCCCTGGTTATTACCAGCGCCAAGCGCGCGGCCCAACTCGGCGCGAAGGCCATGGTCCGCATCGTCGCGCAGGCGACCAGCGGCGTCGAACCCAAATGGGTCATGATGGCTCCCGTGGGCGCTGTCCGCACGATTTGGGAGAAGACTGGATGGAAGAATGAAGACGTCGACCTCTACGAACTCAACGAAGCTTTTTCGGTGCAGGCGCTGGGAGTGATGCGCGAGTTGGGTCTGAGTTCCGACAAAGTCAACGTGAACGGCGGAGCGGTGGCGATCGGACATCCCATCGGCGCCAGCGGCGCGCGCGTGCTGGTCACTCTGATTTATGAAATGATCCGCCGCGACGTGAAGCGCGGCATCGCAGCCCTGTGTCTGGGTGGAGGGAATGCCGTCGCGATGGCGGTGGAGCGCTAAACTTGCATTCGTGCGGAAAACGCCGATCGGCAATGAAGAGAAAACGCGACCACACACTCAGCGCTTGTCATCCTGAGCGAAGCGAAGGACCTATGGAGTTGTCTGCAGCCCAATGCCGCCGGCAAAATGCGTGGGTCCTTCGCTTCGCTCAGGATGATAAGGTGTTGAGGGCAGTTCAGGACCGTTGATCCGCGCAGTTGCTCACCCCAGCGCCGATATCGGCAGCGTCACCGTGAATACCGATCCGCCATCAGGAGAGTTGGCCGCTTCCACGCTGCCGTTGTGCTCTTTCATCACCGACTTGCAGATGCTCAGGCCCAATCCTGTGCCGCGTCCCGGCCGCTTCGTCGTATAAAACGGATCGAAGATGCTCGACAGGCTTTCCTTCGGGATTCCAGGCCCATCGTCGTGAAAGCTCACCCAGACGGAATTGTCACCTTTGCCTAATCGAATTCGCAGCGTGCCTTTATCCCGCGCCTCGCGGATCGCCTGCTCGGCGTTGACGATCAGGTTCAGAAAAACCTGCATCAACTGGTGCGGATCGCCGAGGGCGTACGGCACTCCCGCCTCTTTCAAGAAATCGACCGTAATATTGTTCTTGCGCAACGAATAGGCGTGCAGATTCAGGGTGCGCTCCACCACTTCCACCAGGTTGATGCGGCTTTTCCCGGGAGCGGGAGGGCGCGAGAAATACGTGAGGTTCTGCACGATCTCCGCCGCGCGTCGCGCCTGCTGCTGTAGCATCGCCAGCTGCTTGCGCGATACTTCGTTGGTCTCGGTGTCTTGCAGCAATTCGCTCACGCCCATGATGCTAGTCAAAGGATTGTTAAGTTCATGGGCGACGCCGCCAATCATTGCGCCCATGGCGGCCAGGCGCTCGCTCTGCACCACTTGCTGTTCCAGCTTTCGTTCGACCGTAATATCGCGCACCGAAATAATGACTCCGCTGGTTTTTCCCTCGGCATCGACCAGCCGGCTGCCGGCGGCGCGCATCGTCCGCCAGTCTCCGTCGCGATGCCGCGCTCCGTACTCGGCGGACGCGAAAGCCTCTTTACCGGAAACGACTTCATGGTAGAGAGCAGCCAACTCAGGCGAATGATCGGCCAGCTCAGAAATCTTTTTCCCTAACATCTCTTGCGGCTGATAACCCAGAAGATCGTGAGCCCGGGCGCTTACGAATGTGTAGCGCTCTTCCAAGTCGACCACCAGAATCAGGTCCGGGAAACTTTCCAGCAGACGCCTGCGAAACTCCTCCTGCTGCGCCAGTTCCTGCTCCATCTTCCGCTTTTCCGTGATGTCGACCAGCGTTCCCTGATAGCGGATAATGTTGCCGGAGGCGTCCCATACCGCGCGCGAGGAGTCCAGAAAAACCGCAGCCGTGCCATCCTTGCGCCGCAGTTTGATTTCTCGCGTGCGAACCCCTCCGCGGTCGTCAACCGCCCGCCCCAGCACCGGCTGCCCTGGATCGAAGTTCAAAGCCGCCGGCGCCGCCGCCAAAAGATCCTGCTTCTCCGCATATCCCAGCAAATTCACCAGGGCCGGATTGGCGTCCAGTAAATGTCCCTCGGGAGTGCTGAAGTAGACGCCCTCCTGCAAGGTCTCGAACAGCTCGGTGAAGCGCATTTCTTTCTCGCGCTGCTCGGTCACGTCGCGCCCCAGCAGGCTGGCGCCGACCACCTCGTCGCCTTTGATGATGCCGTTCAGCACACATTCAAAATAAAGCGGCCGCGAGCTGTTTTTTAGCCGGAGCCGTACCGTGCCGGACCATCGCCTTTTTTCCAGAAAGCGCCCCAGGCCGCGTTCCACATCCGCTTGCGTCGGCTCCTCGACCAGATCGTAGATCTTGCGACCGACGAGTTCGGAGTAAGTCGCGCCCGTCAACTCGGTGATGCGACGGTTGACCGTGCGCAGCGTGCCGTCGAGCGAAACCGCGCACGCGGGGTCGTCGAAGGAATCGATCAGTTCTTTGAAATTGCGCTGCGAGCGCAGAATGACCTGGCTGAGCTGATCCAGCTGCTCTTCCGAAGGCGCCGCTCCCACGTGCTGCAACCCGCGCAGCAGGCCCTTAAGTTCGCTGACTTCGCGACGCCGCCCGTAGGCGTAGAACGCGAACAGGATCGTAAGAGCCAGCACCCCGATCGGAAGGGCGCGAAGCGAATACGGGATGTTCTCCAGCCGCTCCCACAGCAACGCGGCCAGCGCGAACGACAGGAAGACCAGAAACAGCAGAACCCATCGCCATAATTGCGATTCTTCTTGTTCCAGATTTCCGGGAGGGCGCGGCGCGGGTGGAGGGTTCAAGGGGTCTGTCGTCATGGGAGAGACTGCCGATCGAAGAAGCCATCTCTATTCTATACGCGCCGGCGAATCAGGTGCGGAACTGCTCTTGATGACCAAGGTTCAACTACCCCGAGAGAATCTGCTCAGATACCTGAGAGTCTTCCTGCCGGAGGTACGAAAAGCGGTGAAAGACCGCCTGTTTTCCACAGACCCGTGGTGACATCCATCACAGCCAGCGCCGCCTTTCCGCGCGTAAGGTTGGCAGTTAGCACATCAGGACTTCGTGTGCCCAAGGGATGGGTGCCCCATTTCTCGCGTCTTCTGCAAGAAGTGGGGATTTGCCGCCGCTCTCTTCATGCTCTATAAGACTCTCAGCGCCGCCGTCTACGGCATCGATGCCAATATTATTCAGGTGGAAGTTGATTGCTCGGGCATCAAGTGCGATCAGGACCACTTCCACACGGTTGGGCTGCCCGACGCTGCCGTACGAGAGAGCCGCGACCGCGTCCGCGCCGCGCTGAAGAACTGCGGCTACGACATCCCGCCCACGCATATCACCATCAATCTGGCCCCCGCCGACATCAAGAAAGAAGGCTCCGGATTCGACCTGCCCATGGCTCTCGGCATCGTCGGAGCCTATGGCGGCCTCACCAAGAAGGAAATGACGGACTGTCTGTTCGTCGGCGAACTGTCGCTCGATGGCGGCGTGCGCGGCGTGCGTGGCGCCCTGCCTATTGCCCTCGAAGCCCGCGGCAAGAAGATCGCCCGGATGGTGGTACCGGAGGCTAACGCCAAAGAGGCGGCCATGGTTTCAGGCCTGGACGTTTATCCTGTGCGCTCGCTGCTCGACGTGATTCACTTCGTGAACTCAGGGAACGGCATCGTTCCCATCAAAGCCGACGGCGACTCGCTGCTGCGCGAGTCGCAGCAGTTCTTTGTCGATTTCAAAGACGTGCGTGGCCAGCAGACCGCCAAGCGTGCCATTGAGATCGCCTGCGCCGGAGGCCACAACATCCTCATGATCGGGCCGCCCGGCTCCGGCAAGACCATGCTGGCCAAGCGCATGCCCACCATCCTGCCGCCGTTTACGTTCGAGGAAGCGCTGGAGACGACCAAGATTCACAGCGTAGCGGGAGTGCTCGACCAGGGTACGGGCCTGGTGGGCACGCGTCCTTACCGTTCACCGCATCACACGATTTCGGACGCCGGGCTGATCGGTGGCGGCGTGATCCCGCGTCCCGGCGAAGTCTCGCTGGCCCACAACGGCCTGCTCTTTCTCGACGAGCTTCCAGAATTCCCGCGCAACGTGCTCGAAGTTCTGCGCCAGCCTCTTGAAGATGGTACGGTCTCGATTGCCCGAGCTTCTATGTCGCTGACGTTTCCCGCGCGCTTCATGCTGGCCGCCGCCATGAATCCCTGCCCCTGCGGGTTCCACAACGACCGCACCCGCGACTGCCAGTGCACGACGCCGATGATCCAGCGCTACGTGTCGAAGATTTCCGGCCCGCTCATGGACCGCATCGACATCCACATCGACGTCCCGGCGGTGAATTACAAAGAAATGCGCTCGACCCACGAGCCGGAGAACTCGGCCACGATTCGCGAGCGCGTCATCCGCGCCCGTCAGAAGCAGATTGCACGCTTTGCCTCATCGCGCGAAAAACTCTACTGCAACGCCCAGATGCACTCCCGCCACATTCGGACATTCTGCGAACTGTCGGTCGACTGCGAGCGCCTGCTCGAACGCGCCATGACCCAGCAAGGCCTGAGCGCCCGCGCCCACGACCGCATCCTGAAAGTAGCCCGCACCGTCGCCGACCTGGAAGAGTCCGCAAACCTGGAACCCAAGCACATCGCCGAGGCAATTCAGTACCGGAGTTTAGACCGCACGTACTGGGCGTAGCGGAGCGACGAAACGGGAAGGGCACTCCTCAGCTTCTGGTCAACAATACCGGCGCATTGCTAGGCTTTTCGATTGACAATGGAGTGCCGCGTGGGTAACATCTGTGGCCGACGTCGGGACGGCCTCCATCCCTTTCCCCAGCCATCCCGGCAGGAATACACTTCCCGCGCTCGTCAATGGTCGGCAGCGAAACTTGACGTTATCTCACTTCTGCTTTGAAGATGCTCTTGCCGTATTCACGATGGGCCCTGTCCGCAACCGAAAGATTCGAGAGGAGATTCTATGAAGTGGATCAATTGGGGAATTCTGATTCTGTGGGTCTTAGTAGCTTCCGCCGCCGTGGCAGCCACGTCGCCACAATCGATTACGGTGGACTGTAACGCCGGTCAGTCGTTAAATAGCACGCTGTCCAAATTGGACAAACAGACGCCGTCCACCGTCTCGGTGAACGGAATTTGCACCGAATACGTTCAAGTCATCGGCTTCGAAAACCTCACATTGCAGGGCCTGGCCGGTGCGACCCTGCTGCAGCCGACCACGGGGGCGGGCAATGTGCTCAACAATCTCCTGTACATTGAGTCTTCGCATAGCGTTACGGTTGATGGGCTCAGCCTCCAGGCGGACACGGTGACCGTTTCGGCAGTCGGCATCGGTCATGGCAGCAGCGACATCCGCTTGCGGCACTTGAATATAGAGGGCGGCATCTTCGGAATCTCTATCTTTGAGCACTGCCAAGTATCCATTGCGTATGTTACGGCACAGGACCCCGGGTTCTCTCCGCTCGGCGTATTTGACCTATCCGATGTACACGTTGAGCGCAGTGCGTTTAAGAGCTCGACCGGAACGTCGTACCAGGTTGGCCTGTTTGTCGGGGCGTCCCATATCACGATGTATGGCACCACCATCAAGAATATGCAGGTGGGGATCGACGGGTATGCTGGTTCCATTATCGACTTGCAAAACTTCGACACCTATTATCCGTTGGGTGGGGCGAGTGATGTGATCATCGAAAACTCCGCAGGAACAAACTACAACGGGGTGACGATCTCCGGGGGCGGATCGCTCAACGTGGGGTCGGCAAAGCTGGTCATCAACAAGCCCGGGCAAACGTACGGCGGCACCACAGGAGGAGTGCTCATCTCCGACGGTGCGGCTATGACTACCTCGAATGGAAACCTGGTGATCACCAGTAGTAAAGGCCAGGGAGTGATGGTTCGCAACAACTCGCACGCGACTGTGGTCGGAGCTACGGTTACCAACGGCGGTCACGGCGGTCTAGTGGCGGCGAATCTGTCAAGCATTGACGTGAGCGCTGGCACAACGCTCACTCTCGTCGGTGGGAACAGCGTGGATTTATTCTGCGATCCGGGCTCGGCAATTACCGGCAGCGCGAACCTTTCGGGCGTTCCCACTGCGCAATGCACCAATCTGCTCGCCGGGGAGACCGTGACCTTGCCTTAGCTTTGGCCTGAGCAGAGCCGATCGGGATGGGCCTGTCGGAGTTGGCGGATCCCGCGATTGCCCTTAAGTACAGCCCCCCTCCGCTGCCATTGCAGCGGAGGGGCAATTCGGAAGGAACTGCTGTCGCAGGTCATTACACTCACGATTGATTCATCGACTTTCAAAGCCCGACTTTCTCCAGGTCCTAGAATCCCTTCGCCTTAAGCAGCACGTCGAGATCCTCCGGATGCAGCGCCCGCACCATGGCATCTTCGCGCCCCAGATCATTCTGAAAAACCAGTTGCGCCAGCGATTCCTCCAGCGTGAACGATCCTTGCTTGCGGGTGATGGTGATCTCCTGCTGCAGATGTTGCAGCGCGTTCTTGCGGATATGCTGCCGCGCGCCGTAGCCCACCATCAGCAGTTCCGCGGCCGGCACGCGGCCCCCGTTACGCCGTGGAATCAGAGTCTGCGTCAGCATGGCGGCCAGCGCCATGGCCATCTCGGCGCGAATCGAGTGTTGCCGTTCCTGCGGAAACGAATCGGCGATACGCGAAACCGTCGAGGCCGCGTCGGTGGTATGCAGCGTCGTGAACACGAGATGCCCCGTCTCCGCGGCTGACAGCGCGATTCTCGCCGTCTCCGGATCGCGCATCTCGCCCACGACGATCACATCCGGCGCCTGCCGCAACGCCGCTCGGAGCGCGGTAGGGAAGTCGGGAGCGTCGATCCCGATCTCCACTTGCTCAATCACGCTCAGGTTGTGGGCATGTTCGTATTCGATGGGATCTTCAATCGTGACAATGTGGCGCGCTTCGCGCTGGTTGATTTCGTTCACCAACGCGGCCAGAGTTGTGGTTTTGCCCGAGCCCGTTGCTCCGCCGATAATCACCAACCCGCGCCGCAACTTGGCCAGCGCAGCGATTCCCGGCGGCAGGCGAAGTTCGTCGATTGCCGGTATTTTCGACGGCAGCGCGCGCACCGTTGCGGCGGCACGTCCGCGCTCGTGGTGCAGATTGATGCGGAACCTTCCCAGCCCTTCCACGCGATGGGACGAGTCCGCAATGTGGCGCTCGGCATAATCCTGGCGCGCATGCGGCGCCAGCGCCGGCAACACTGCCGCCTCGATTTCCTCGCCGGTCAGAGGACTATCACCGATGACGACCAGAGTTCCCTCCACGCGAACAGAAGCGGGCGCCTGCGGAACCAGCAGCAGATCGCTGCCCTTCCGCGAAACCAACCGCTCCAGCCATGAGTTGAGCTGGTCGGAGTGGTGCGGGCGGGTTTCGGAGTGAATGAGTTGAACGCGGGCTGGATTTCCTTCGGCTGTCATTGTGCTTCCTTAGATGCTACAACGCGCGTCCCCGCACCGTGTAGCGCCGCCGTCCTGGGCGGCTGTCGCGGGGGGCGTCCCGCCCGCGCTCGTCTGGATTTAGCCCCGCATGGATTTGCCCTTGACCACCGCCCGGCTCAAGGATAGCCTCCCGAGGACGCCCTGCCGTTAACCTTACCAGGAGGCTTCGCATGGTTTCGCTCTCCGCTCTCTGGCTTCCCATCGTGCTGTCGGCGGTCATCGTATTCGTCGCCAGTTCCGTCATGCACATGCTGCTGCCGTATCACAAAAGTGATTACCAGAAGCTGCCCGACGAGGATAAAGTCCTCCCCGCCCTGCGCGCCGCAGGCCTGAAGCGTGGACTCTACATCTTCCCCTTCACTACCCACAAAGATATGAAGTCGCCAGCCGTGATCGAAAAATATAACCAGGGACCCGTCGGGATGATGACGGTGTTCCCCAGCGGTCCGCCCGTGATGCCGAAATTCCTGGGCCTGTGGCTGGGCTATTGCCTCATCATTGGCTTCTTCGTCGCGTACCTGGCGGCGCACACGGTTGTGCCGGGCGCGCATTATCTGCGTGTCTTTCGCGTCGTGGGGACGGCTGCATTTCTGGGCTACGGTCTGGGGCATATCAGCGACGGGATCTGGAAGGGCCAAACCTGGAGTTCGACCATCAAGGAAGTGATCGATGGACTCGTATACGCGTTACTGACCGCGGGTACGTTCGGTTGGCTGTGGCCGCACTAGAGCGGTTGAGCCGGTGGAAGTCGCGTACTTTTGAAAGGGCGCGTCTTTGAGGCGTGCCGCAAAAAGCAGCAAAGACTTGCGGCCTTTAGCCGCATGGGGAATGCCCCTCAGGGCCTAAAGGCGCGGTCTTCCCTGGTGCTTCTCGACGCGGCTGAAGCCGCGCCCTTTCAAATCCGAAGGTGATTACCGCAGATCCGAAATATCGCTGAATGCCGCCCTTCAGTTCTCTTGCCGGGGCAGCATATTCCCGGTTCGCAGATAGCGGTTATGCCAGCTCAGCGATTCGGTGAGCAGGTGCGGTGTGTGCTTGCCATACGATAGTTGCTCCGCTCGCGATAGATAGTCGAGCAGCAACGGCTTGTAGTCTGGGTTGGCGCACTTCTCGATGACCAACTTCGCCCGCTCCTTCGGGGAAAGTCCGCGCAAATCGGCCAAGCCATTTTCCGTGACCAGCACCTGCACGTCATGTTCGGTGTGATCCACGTGCGACACCATGGGTACGATGGTCGAAATCGTCCCTTTCTTGGCGGACGACGGCGCCATAAAGATGGACAAATACCCGTTGCGCGCGAAGTCGCCCGAGCCGCCAATGCCGTTCTGAATGCGCGATCCCATCACGTGCGTCGAGTTGACGTTGCCATAAATGTCGGCCTCTATCATGCCGTTCATGGCGATCACGCCCAGTCGGCGGATAATCCCCGGATTGTTCGAAATCTCCTGCGGCCGCAGCACAATGCGTTCCCGGTAGCTGGCCATATCGGCATTCACTTCGTCGAGCATGGCTGGACTGAGCGAGAACGCAGTCGCCGACGCCGACGTCAGCTTGCCTGACTTCAGCAGACGGATCATGCCATCCTGAATGACTTCCGTGTACGAAGTGAGTCCTTCGAACGGACCTTCCTCCAGCCCAAACAGAACCGCGTTCGCGATGTTACCCACACCCGACTGCAGAGGCAGGAGATTCTCGGGCATCCGGCCTTTTTTCACTTCCCAGCTCAGGAACTCCAGAATGTGCCCGGCGATCTTCTTCGAAGCCTCGTCCGGAGGCTTAAATGCGCTGTTGCGGTCCGGCGAGTCGGTCAATACGATGCCGGCAATCTTTTCGGCTGGCACCTTGAAATAAGGTGTGCCGATGCGGTCGCCCGGCCGCACCAGCGGAATTGGCCTGCGATTCGGAGGCGCTTCCAGACCGTAGTAAATGTCGTGCATCCCCTCCAGCGCCATTGGTTGCCATGAGTTCACCTCGAGGATGATCCGCTCGGCGCAGTCGATCCAAGTCTTGTTATTGCCAATGGACGAACTCGGCACCACCCGCCCGTCTTCCAGAATCGCCGTGACTTCGATCAGCGCCACATCCATCTTGCCCAGGAATCCATACTCCACGAACTGGGCGACATGGCTGAGGTGAATGTCCATGTAGTCC
>Ga0209517_10007103_pt1 | contig 13559 bp, 11 predicted proteins | sample PeaSoiMetSII2010_FD_187695 | JGI IMG/M metagenome (GOLD analysis project Ga0209517, IMG submission 187695) | Peat soil microbial communities from Weissenstadt, Germany - SII-2010 (SPAdes) (version 2) | ecosystem: Environmental > Terrestrial > Soil > Wetlands > Peat | place: Germany...
CAAGCTACCGCCCGAACAAGCGGCCAGGGCGTGTCGCCACGACAGCAGACGCCACCACCGAGTAGAACAGAACAAGACCAGGACCTGGTCAATTACGTGAGCAACACCCCTGCTCAATAACGTGATCGCTCACAACCGTGCTCTGGCGAAGGACCAGCAGCATCCCGGGCACAATGCCGGCGATCTTCGCCGTCTGCTTGTCGTCTAGTTCCGTTCCGCCTTCGGTGAACAGGCTTAGCAAGTGGTTGGACTGGACGCCGAACGCGTGCTTGGCATGGTCGAGGAGAGCCTGGACGGGGGCGTCGGGCTGATAGGCGATCTCCTTGTCCTCGCCGTTGAAGGTGACGGTCACGGTGTCACGGTGCTCACTGGTCATGAACTCACTCCTTGTCTCAGGCAATGCCGGTTAGCGCAGGCAGCGGACCGCCGAGCACCATCTGGCAATGGATGTCGAACTGCGAGGACTCAGTTATCTGGGCCAGAGGGCGGTAACCCGAGCCTTGTCGGGCTGCGCATAGTCGCGCGCGCCCGATAAGCTCCTCAGCGTGCAGCGGCGTCGGCTGTGCCGACACCGGACATCACGTTTTCCGCCTCCGAATTCCTCTAGACGTCGGACTGGTACCGCCTGTCCGGTTGCTGGCGATCGGCGGCTGGGAGTTGACCGAGATAGCGGCCATTGACGCCGAACAGGCTCGGGGCAATCTGAAACGGCTGAGCAGCGACGCCGGACAAGGACCAGCGGTGCGACGTCGGCCACATGTGGACTTGTAAGAAGGCGAAATTCGGATGGGGGCCGGGAGGTAGGCAGGTGGGCCTGCAGAGCGCCGGGCGCGGCCATGCGCTACTCGCGCCTCCCTTCGACCCGCCTGGTCCTCCGTTCCTGCCTGCTGAACGCGACGTCTACTGGGTCCAGACCTTGCTGTATTCGAGCACCGACCCCGCTCCGGCCCGGCCAGCGGTTGTCCTGATGGTGCCTGCCCTCGACTCTGGCCGGATTCAGATCGTGACCAGGACCAGCGGGTCAGCGCCTGGAGTGCCCCACGCGGCCGACGCATCGCTCGGCCTGGACCTTGCCGGCGTCTTCTCGGATCTGGTGAGCGTGGAGCGGTCGGCTTGGTGTCCGCAGGCTGTTCGGCGGTGCGGACGGCTGGAGGAATCGGTGTGGCAGATCGTTCGGGATAGGTTCGGGTGATGAAGCCGCGGCAGGAGGTACTCGCTGACCAGCGGATCGGCCCTGCTGGAGCGGCGCTGCTCTACCGTCTGGTGCGTGTAGTTGCTTTTTCGAGAAACTTCCCGCCTCCGCCCGGCTTCGAGCGATGGGATGACTCCGCGGTGACCGAGACAGCCCACGACTTCCTTGACGGAGACCGAGGACGCAAGCGCGTCACGGACATCGCTGTCAGGTCTGTCGATGAGGCGAGCTTCGAGCGGGTCATGGAGGCCGCCGTCGTGAACCACCTGCGCGAGGTCAGCCGTCGCACCGATATGGGTAAACTTGTGCTACGTGTCACAGAGATCCTTACCGATGAGGAGGGGTTCGAGCGGATCACGGGAAGCCCAGCCAGGTGGACACTGGCAGAAGGTCGGATCGCCCCCAGCACCGTTCCCGACACTCGGCTTGCCGCGGCGATCGTAAACATCGAGGTGACAGTCCCCGCGTGGAACAGCGAGCGACGCGACCCCCCGCTGGCAGACCGCAGCACATTCATCCGGCTCCTTCAAGCATTGCTGACGGCCGCGGACGGCAGCCTGTCGGCTCCTGACATCGCCATCGCAATCGCCAGCCGGCTCGATCACCGGAGAACGCCGCTGAGCGTCGAGCTCGACGTCCTTGAACGGACCGCAGAGCGGTCTCCACGCCAGGACCCGGCCGCTCAAGCCAGCAGCAGCATTCTCGCCGCACAAGTCTTTGACGAACTCGACGATCGCGACAGGATTCTGATCGCGCTGTTTGAGCAGCCTGTTCGCGATCTGGCTGGAGTACTGGCGCTCGGCAGGTCGCAAGCCGCACTCCTCCGGCATCGACTTGCCGCCCGACTTCGCGATGAACTCCTAGACGATACGGAGCCGGACGAGACGATCTCTGCGCTTCGCAGACTGTGCGAATGTTGGCTTGAAGATCGGACAGCAACGCCCGGTGCGACGTCCTGTGACGATGCCTACACCGCCGAGGGAGGCGTGACCGATGAACATTCATGATCATCCGAGCGCACTGGACCTCGCGGTGGCTCAGGAAGACTCACCATCAGGTGCTGTCGTCCGAGAACATCTTATGATCTGCGTTGCATGTCACGTTCGCGCGGCTCGTCTTCGGCACATGGCGATGCGCGATGACCCGAGTGACGACGCGGTCGCGCGCATCCTCGAAGCATCAACTCCGGGGCCCGAGGTGCTGAGGCGACTGACCGGCGCTCGCGGCGACGGTCCGCCACTTCCGGGGGAAATATGGAGGATAGGCCGCGACGAAGCGCTCCTTGTGTGGATCCGCCGTACGCTTGTCGACGCCGTCGACGTGATTCCCGCAGTCCTCGATGTTGAGTTGGCGGACCAGGAATCCATCGTCTTGCCATCTGACTCCACGCCCTTCGGATTGCCCCTCGCCCTGCTCACGGGCGTGCGCGGTCATGTCGGACTTCCAGCGTTCCTCGAGCGCGTCGGTTATGTCGACGTGGCTGCACAAGTTCAGGAGGTAATGTCAGCGGCGCGGGATGGGAGGACACCGCATGCTGTCGATGTTGGGCTACCTATCGAGTCAGAGGATGACCAGCGTATCGAGTATCGCCAGGTCATCGCCGATCTTCTCGCCGACCTTGCGCCTAGCAGATGGCCTGACGCAGATCCCATGGCCGGCGCGCTCAGCGGGCGAACGGACCATCTCACTGAGTTGCTCGCACAGAACCTCCCTGATCGGCATCTTGGCGCGTGGATTTCGTCCGTCCCACATCACCACGTGACTGTAGACGACCAGATTTCCTTGTCGACGTGCGCGCGCGTCACCTACCTTGATACATCGGTGATCGTGGCTGTGCTTGAAGGCGCAAACCTTGAAACTGCCGTTCGGCTGGCGCCACTACCCCACGCCTGTCTAAATGTCGTTAACTCCGAGCCCGACGCAGACGCTGTTGCCGTTGCAGAACGATCGGTGGACTGGCCGACTGTAGTGCTGAGAGTCCCGCAGCTACGGACCGCTTTCGAGCCGCCAGGTGGGCCCGAAGTGGCTCCCCGTCTTGCTGCGGAGCCATTGCCCGTCGTCGACGCTCTGGCAAAATATCTCGATAGTCAGGTAACCGCCTGGGACGTAGTGGAACCCGCGGATTCGAATATTCAGAACCTGAACTTCCGGCAATTCGCGCTACAAGGCGCTGAGGAAGCAGTTGCTGCGATTGCCACGGAAGGAAGTCGGGCGAGGATCACAGCCAAGAAGTCGGCATGGACAAACATGCCAGAAGACCTCAGCTCGATAATCGCCGAAGCATTGAACTCGATCGTCGCAAATGAATCAACTGATGCTGACGCGATACTAGATGACCTCGTCGAGCGAGGGACGCAATGATCCGGCGACTCAGCCTGAAGAACTGGCGCAACTACGAGGATATCGACCTGAAGTTCGAGCCGGGTACAACTTTTATCGTTGCTCCAAACGGTATCGGCAAGACATCCCTGATGGAAGCGGCCGCATGGGCCATTTTCGGAGAGTCGGGGCAGCGTCCAAGTAGCGCCGTCCGAATTGGCGCGCCCTCCGCGACCGCAACCGCAGAGGTTGAGCTTCCGGACCAACGTATCCTGACCATCACGCGGACACTGCCAAAGAAATCTGCAGCGGCACTCTCGCCGCCGGCCGCCCATATCGATGGGAAGAAGATCGAGGCAGCACTCGCGGCCGACGAAATCCGCCGCTCCTATGCAGCGGATCCCGCCTTTCTGGTACGACTTACAATGTCGCGTCAGCATATCGACGCCACCGACCCGGCCGAATTTGGCCTCCATGAGCACCTATGTCGCTTCTTCGGTGTCGAAGCACTGCTCCGCGCGGGAGAGAGCCTCGATCAGAGAATCAAGTCGCAAGAGAAGAAGATCAGGGCCGCAAGGCAGGGGTCCCCTGCCGACGCCTCAAAGCTATCCGCCCTCCGCGATCGCGTGTCGGCACATGAGGAAGCCGCAAGAGACGCTGCGGTCGCGCACGAGAGAGCATCTGAGATACTGAATATGGCGCGCGAGAAGGAGCGTTATCTAACTCATTTGAGGGAATGGCAGGAGAAGGCAACTTCATACTCTCAGGCACTGGCTGAACTTGCGTCGGCAGCTGCACCCGACGTGGCGCTGGATCCCCAACACCCAGAAACCTCGGAGACCGCACTAAGTACAGCGGCGAACTCCATTCAGTTGGACCTAGAGGCGCTTCGCGTGCGGCAGGCTCATCTGGCCGGCAGGTCTTCTGCAATCGCTCAGCACTCCAGCGAACTTCAAGAAGCGCACGGTGACTGCCCGGTCTGCCGGCGACCTCTCGATGCGGAGACGGTCAGACTGGCAAGGTCGGCGCACGAAGACGAGCTGACGCGAGTACGAGCCGAGATGGAGCGGCTGCACCGGCACGAGGCCGAGCTTGTCGTCAGACAACTGCGGGTACGTGGCCTAATCCAGACGTTCCGTGAATTGCCGCATCCCGGGCCGAAGCCCACTGACGCCTCAACGACGGATGCCTCAACGACGAATACTGTTACACAGCCATCGTTGGACGAACTGGACGCCGAGCTCAGGATGGCTCTTGAGCAGGTTGTTAGCTGCAGGGCAGCGGTGGCGACATCTGAGAACGAGCTCAACGCCGCGCTGGCGGAGGACCGTGCGCACGCTCAGCTTCAGCGACTGTATGCACAGGAGGCCGTCCTTCGGGCATCTCGAGATGCCATCTCCGCTGCTACCAGCCAGCTCCTCAACGACACAATCCAGCCACTGGCCCGCGAGGTTGACGCCCGATGGGGACAGGTGTTCCCCCAGCGCGGACGGTTGAGGACTGTCTCGACTGGCGCGGTGAGCCGCGAAATCGCTGGCGAGCAGCTGCCTGACTCTGCATTCAGCACAGGCGAGCGCACAGGCCTAGTCATCCTTCTGCGGCTTCTTGTACTGGAGTCAGCCACTAACGCCAACTTCTGCTGGTTCGATGAGCCGCTTGAACACCTCGATCCAGACGCCCGTAGGCAAGTAGCCGGAATCCTCGCCCGCAGCAGCAGTGCCGGACACCTCAGGCAGATCGTCGTCACCACCTACGAAGAACCACTGGCCCGACGCCTGCAGGAGCGGGATCCAAGAAACGTACGCCTCGTCTACGTCAGGCCGAGCCCAGGTTAGGTCTTCCGTCACACCCCCGAGTACTTTCCATGGACGGCCCCACTCATTGGATCGCTCCAGCAGCCACATGAGCTGAGCAAACGATTGATGGCAAAGTCGCGAATTAGCTTACGTAATCCTTCCAGAACTATTGTTCCACGCCCCGCGCCGGACGTTCACTGATTGAGCATTTGGATCTGGTAGGGCACGCGCAGCAGCCGATCCTTGAGACGTCGGATCGTTGCAGGGTCGGTTCCTGAGTGTAGCCTTCGTGCCTGCCATTCGGCTATGGCATCATAAGTGCAATGTCTGAAATAGTTGACCAGGTTCTCGCTCCCTTGGATCTGCTGAAGGTGCGGATGGCTAAAGTTAATGATTACCAGAACCCGGGCCGGGTCGGTCGACTCGCTGACGACATACGGATCCTCGCTCGATTTGTCATGGGCGAGGTATCCTAGAATCTCAACCGGCGAGCCGCCGATGTTCACAGTTACGCTGAACGTGGGTGTGGCAGGATCGATTGTCGCCACGTAAGCGTCATCGTCAGCTTGTACCACCTCAGGCGCAGGAACTTCTGCGAACTCGATCGTGTCTACCATTTGCGGTGACGCGATCTCTGACTGGAACTCTTCGATCGCGGCCTGAACCTCGATATCAGTGGGTGGCCGAGTATCCTTGCGCCGGTTGCGGGCGAATTCTCGGTACTCAGAGCACTCCTCTTTGAGTTTTCTCTCCAGGATTTCTTCTTCGTCGCCCATCCACTGAATGTTGTCCTTCGTATGTGAGACTATGAACGCGTCCAAGTGGATCTCACCCGTAAGGCGCTGGTTGACGAGATCGTTCGAGCCCTCCACCTGGCCGAAGATCTCCTGTGGCCGCCAGGATTCTGGCCAGCCCTTGATAACTCGGTTTGCCACCAAGATCGAAAAGCCAGCCTTGGCACGACTACCGCGCTCGAGCACACCCACCCAGCCCCACACGTGCTTGCCCGCTACGTCCATCGTGATGTCACGACGGTAGGCTGACCCATCATGTGCCCTCGCGAACTCTTGGTCCATTTCCCACTTGAGAGGTTCGCCGCGCCACTCCAGCCGGAGGTCGCCGTTGCGGATGTCGACTCGGTACATAGATGAGAGGAAATCGCGAATCTTGCCGAGCGTCCTTCCCTGAAGCACGCGGTTGAGATCTGTGATCTCAAGGATGGTGTAGTGCTCGGCCTCGGGCTGATCTGCCCGCGCGACGTACGGTAGCTCTGTCTTCCCTAGTGCTACCTCTTCCACGCGCACGGTCACCTCGTGCTCGACCGTCTCACCCAACTTCTTCGTGCGGATCGTCCATACTTCGCCGAACCAACACGCCGCCATCTTCAGTCCCAAGCCGTATTTCGATCGTCCTGAAGTGTCCACCGGTGGCTGGCCGATCCTCAGGGCATACTCAAGCTCCGGCAAGGACATGCCCATCGCGTTATCGACGATCCGAAGCAAATCCGTCTGCCTGTCGTAGGAGACCGAGACTTCGAACGATCGGGCATCCGCCTGCAATGCGGCGTCCAGCACCCCACGGTTGTTGAAATAAGACTGGGTTGAGTTGTCTACAAACTCAGCCAGTGCGTGCCAAGGGGTGTAGGGAAGGCGCTTGTAGGAGCGAATTGCCTCGACGCCCAGCTCAAGCTGCACCATGTTAATTGTCCTTTCCGTCGCCTACCGCACGGCAGCCTTGAAGACCCAACGTCCGTCTTCCAGCCTGAGCAGGTCTGCGCGCTTAAAACCTTGGAGTGGATTACCGTTCGTGCAGCTCAGGTAAACAGAGTCTGCTGTGTCCCGGCGCATCCAACGAAACGATCGTTCATCCGCATCCATATAGATGTCCATAGTCTCCCCGTCGTTGACTGGCAGCTGAGCCGGAGTTGCAACACTCCACAAACGTAGTACCAGCGGATCTCGCCGGCACTCGATACTCTCAGTTGCCGGTGGCTGAGGCTGCTCGCCGTTAACTCGGATGCTGTGCTGATTCGTGTTCGACCGGAAGATCTCTACGATGCCTAGCGCTGCGCCGACAGCGCTCAGTGGTCTCACCCAGTCCGGGCGCGGGCGGTCGACGACTACCCAAACCCGAGGCTGCTCGCCCCGGACCATCGCCGCCAGACGATCTGGGTCTAGCTGCGGTGCGCTCCGAAGGAGCGCACCGACATGGGTCTGGTTGTACTTACCGAAACTCAGCACACGAACCTGTGGTAGCACATGGCCATTGAAATCGTGCCTCGCCATCTCGACCTCGACGACCCACCACCGACGGTACTCGCGGTCTATCAGGGCAAGGTCAGCGCGCTTTACCACGCCTTCCTCCGACCGAACGTCGGCCTTGAACGGCACTAGATGCCAGCTCGGGAACAGGGACTCGGCGTAAGCGAGCAGGATGCGCTCGAACTCAGCCTCGTATTGCGCATGCAACGACAAGGGCTCGAACCACTCCTCACGCAGTAAAAGGCGCGCCATCGCGTCCTCCACGCGTGGACTTAAGCCAGGTCACTCTGTCGACGCTCTCAAGTTGCTCACTCTCCCGGAGCAGGCGGTCCTCTTCGACTTTGGTAGCGTAGAGCGTATAAACGATGGCCTTGTCCTTGCCAGCGGCTGGCCGAAGGATGCGCCCAAGACGCTGGATCCGCTGTCTGGCGCTCGCCGTCGAACTCGCGACGATCGCGATTGATGCCTCCGGCACGTTTACGCCCTCATCGAGCGCACGGCAACTGACCAGCGCATCGATCTGCCCTCGGCGAAACATCCGCAGGTTGTCCCGACGCATGTCCGGACCGATTGCACTGTGATACGCGGCGACGCGGTATCCACGCTGCGCGAGCAAGGCGGCAATGGCGTTTGCAGCTGAGATCGACTCGTGGAAGATGATCACTCGCTTGCCTGGGTGCTGACCAGCAAGTCGCACGGCGACCGGTATTCTCGCCTGTGCGTTCGATGACACCGAGGCACGATCGCGGAGCACCTTTTTGATCCGGCTCTCCACGTCGTCGCCTTCATGATAACGACGGACCAGGGTGCTTACCTGTCGCGACAGCCTGTCGTAGCGATCTTGCTCATCTGGAGTCATCTCGACGCCCACGTTCACCAGCTCGAAGCTGGCGACTACCTCATCGCGGCGCGCTTCGTCGTAGCCATACTCATAGATGACTGGGCCTAGCACGGGTTGGATAACCGCCTCGAAGGCGTCATCATATTCGCGGCGCGGCGTTGCCGAGAGGCCGAGAGTCGCTGAGTGTTTACCATCGAGAACGCGGGCGTTCTCCGGGCTTCCGACTCGATGGCATTCGTCGACGATCAGCATGCTGGGCTCAAAGGACGCGACCTGTCCTGCTTGCTTGCGCGCCGTATTCACGACCATCAAGTTGATGCGGCCAGGCTCGTCTGGAGTGCCCTCACCCGAGTATGTGCGGATATCAGATGGGCTTATAGTGAAGTCTTCTTGAAGCGCTACATACCATTGGTCGAGCAATGCCACAGTCGGCACAACGACAATCGCTCTGCCCGCCGGGTAGGTGTCGAAGAACTCCTTAAGGCATAGTCCCGCAAACGTAGTCTTCCCGCCACCCGTGACCACTTGCGCGACACCATGTTGGCCGGCGGACCGCCACGCGCTCAGTGCGTCCGCCTGCCACCTCCGAGGAGATGGCGTCTGCCTGACAACATTTGAGGACGTCATGCATCACCTCTGCATCGCAGCGCCCTCTCGACAGGTTTGCGCACTCGCAACGTGCCGACCTCCTGGTCCTAAGCTGTCGAAGCCCGGGCCCAGCATCGATCATCAGGAACGCCTTCTTGAGCTAAGCACGTTGTCTGGGCTCGGGTCTGTTTGAGAGCAACGGTCTTTCCGGCTGTTCGGTTAGTAGGCTTCGGCGGCCAGGAGCCGGTCGTCGAATGTGATGGCGAAAAACGCTGATCATGGGCTTCACTGCATCGCCCGCTTGGCTTTCTCCACCGGTAGTGTGGAGCGGTAGCCAGTTGCGGGAGCGAGCGCTGCGACCTGCATTAGGAAGCGAACCGCGTCTCTCTGACGCGGGCGTGAGCCGCATCGGGGCCACCGTCTTTGTATGGTTCCTCCCAGTCAATGGTTTCCGGTCCCGCGTTACGGTGACCGTCGGCTTGAGCGAGTACGAGCGCGCAGTCCCGGTCGGTTGCCTGGCCTCTAGTGTCGCCCCAGATGCGGCTGACCTTGTTCTGGACGGGCAGGTGGTCCTCGATGAGATCGAGCAGATGCAGGCCGGTCTCGCTGCCCACGTCTTGCCAAATCTGCGCCGCCAATGGCAAAGGCGTCTTGCCTGGGTCAGCCACATCGCCGATCACTAGCACGGCCACGCCGTCCTGCTTGAGCACGCGTTGCACGCCGCGCAGCGTCCGCAGCAGGAAGTCCCGGTAGGAGGTGTAGGTGTGCCGATGGTCGAGCGCGGCGTTGAGCGACCGACGTCCGGCACCGCGCTCCCGCCCGACCTCGTCGAGGCCCAGTAGCCACAGGCGAATCCAGTTGGCAGTCCCGTAGTTCACGACCCGCAGATACGGCGGCGAGGTGACGACCAGATCGACGGACCCTTCCTTGAGGTTGCGGCCCCGCAGCAGGGACGACGCGTCCTGTGAGTATGAGCGCCCATCTCCACCAGCGATGTCGTCCAGGTAGAGCCTGGCCAGCTTGTCGCGAAGGCACTCGAAGACATCCTGGTCGACCGTCACAAGGCCCTTCTCGCGGATGTACTTCGCAACATAGGCCGGTGACATGCTGAAGGTGTTGGGCATGCTGATGCTGAGATATTGCGACGTACCGTCGCGACGGTGCGAACCGTGCATGATGCCCGCCAGCGCTCCGCCGATCATCAGCTTTCCCTGCGACCACCGTGCGAGCGGCTGGCTAAGCAGGTAGTCACGCAGGTAACAGATCTGCCGCATGGTGTTCGGGTGATAGAGCATGCGGATGTCGTCAGGGACATCCGGATCGGCGATGCGGCTACGCCGGTACGCCTCCTCAAGCCCGTTCAGGAACGTCTCGACGGCATGCCATGTCGGCGGGTTCACTTTCGCCTTGGACAGCACGTAGGCGAGCGGGTTCAGGTCATTACAGATCGCCTGCCGCCCCTCGACGCGTGCCTGGAGGGGAACGGTGCCGCGACCGCTGAACGGGTCGAGGACAACGTCTCCCGGTTCGGAGTAACGCTGGATGAAGTAGTGCGCTACCTTCGCCGGGAACATGCCATGGTACGAGCACATCGTGTGCATGGAATGACCCCAGCGCGTGCTGATTCCGTGCCAGAGCGCGCCGGCTGATGTCGTGCCTCCGTCGAGCGAGTCGCGCTCTGGCATCTCGAAGAATGCGTCTTCGGACCACTCCGTGAGCGACGTCATTGCAGGTACTCCTGCAGCGACCGGGCTGCCGTCCGGAGCACCGGGTCCGGCGACCGCCGCGACACTCGCGCCAGGTGGCGGAAGGCGTCGCTGAAGTCGAGGACGACCTTCGGCAGCGGCGGCGACGCCCGCCGGAGGCCCAGGTCCCGCTTCACCATGCGGACTTCCTCGCCCTCGCGGTAGTACTCCGGCGGCAGCGCATCGGTGGCCGCCTCAACGAACTTGATCGGGAACCGTAGCGTCTCCCCCTTGCGAGCACCCGCAATGCAGCGCTCGATCCACTCCTCGGCCCGCTCGCCGTCGCTGAAGCCGTCTTCGACGACCTTCCACAGGCCTTCCGCGGTCAGTCGCAGCCAGGCGTAGGGATTGGACGAGGGAATCACGTCGACATCCATAAGCTCGACGATCCTGGCGAATAGGCCGCCGCGCTGCAGCAGCCGCCAGAGCCCGGTGTAGTTCCGGAGCGTTGCCGGGGAGACGCCGATGTAGCGGGCGATGTCGACCTTGCGGACGTGCTCGGCCTTGTGGAGGTGCTCGACGAGTCCAGCTAGCTGGCTCGGCAGCAGGTCCTGGTAGATGTCCGACTGGTACCGCAGCTCGTAACGCCGCTCGTAATCCATAACGTATGCAGGGACGACCGGGAATTGCGCCGGGTCTTTCTCCCGAATGGCACGGATGGCCCGGAGCCGCATGGTGCCGTCGATGACCAGGTAGCGGCCGACCGGCAGCGACGCCACCTTGATCGGCTCGGCAAGGCCGATTTCCTCGATGGATGACTTGAGGCGCTCTTCGAACTGCTTGGCGCTGCCGGAACGGCTCAGTTCTGCACTGAGTACCAGGTCGTCGGGCGGGATTCCGGCGAGCTTCACCGCGCCGCCAGCGATAGCTCCGAGCCTTTGCCGCTACCGAAACGAAGCGGCAGCGCGAGGGCCACCTGACGCAGCCGCTCCTTCTGAGATCCGGGCGGCAGGTCGTCCAGGATGCCGCACGCCCACGACAGCAAGAGCAGTCGCTGGCGCCGGTGATCCGTGCCCAGCTCGACGAGGCTCCGCCAGCCGATCGCAACGAAAAGCGCCTCGATCTCCCTCGTTCGCAGCGAATACTGTGCTATGGCCGAGACGACGCCGGCTCGCTCCTCCGGCGCAACGTGGCGAGCGATGACCGCGTGGAGCGCCAGATTGACGTGACCGGATCGCAGCGCCGCCACCTCGCCCGTGCTCGCTCCGTCCAGCTGAGCTTCCAGCCGCCGGACCGTCGCGGCCGAGACTCCGAACCGCCGCGCGACCGCGGCAGTCTCCTCGCCAGCCTGACGCGCCCGGGCGATCAGCAAGGCTCGGTCAACCGGCCGCATGCGCAGCCGAGCGACATTCTCGACCAGGAACTGCTGCACCTTCTCGTTGTCCGCGAACCGGTCGCCGACGACGACGGCAGGGATGGTCTCGATGCCAAGCAAGCGACAAGCGAGCGTCCGGCCCTGCCCTTTAATAAGGAGGTAGTCGCCCGCTCCGTCCGGCGCACGCCGCACGGTGATTGGCGTGAGAACCCCGAACCGCTCAATCGACCTCCGCAGCTCGCGATGCCCCTCGCGGTCACGCTTCCGGTCGAGGCCATCCTCTGGACGGATCCGGGTAACCGGGATCTCCTGAACCTGGAACGGCTGACCGTTCCAGGGCTGCTTGGCGCCCACTTCAGGACCCTTCATCTGGTTGTCCCGGACCGCGTTGCAAGTCGCAGCGGATGTCCTAGCCACACGCACCAGCCCTCGCTTTCGGCCAGCCCTCACTTCGGTGTGATTCTGTCAGACCTGGTCGCCAGGCACCGGGATTGAGACCCTGTCGTCCTTATCCGCGTCCGGCAGGCGCTACGATCAAGTCGAACGTACGTTCGTAAGCTACAGCGGAGGTACGACAGGATGGACCGCGAATGAGGTAGTCGCTCCGCTCGCGGCGCGTCTTGCTGCCAGCCGACATGCGCACGCGACAGTCGCGGGCTATGACCGACCCGGCAGGTTAGCGGAGCGGCGGTCGAAGATCACCTACCAGCACGCACTTCGTTCCAACCCCGAACAGACTTTCCCACTGACACGACCTCGGCCGCCTGATGGCCAGTTCAAGATCAACGGCGCGAGGGATTAGGCTGTGTCGCCGACACCCTGCTGAAGGCTTGGTCGCGTAGCACAGGATTGGGCTGATGAGCGTCCTTGTTTTATGCTGCCAATGCCACCGTCAATCCGTTCTGATCCAGAGCTACCTATCTCGTCATCAAGATGATCAAGGTAGGAACGGGTAGGTTCGGTTGCCATCCCGGCATCCCGTCGTACACCCGCACGTCAACAGGCGCTTCGCCCGATCTCTGTTCTTGATCTTGAGGCGTGGTTCTGTCACCCGCGAATCATGATCGGTTCCGCTTCACACCCATTCATCAGCCTGATGATCATGGTGCGCTTCGCGGACCGCTGTCATTTGGACCAGGCGGCATTCACCTGCTCGTTCGAGTGCGAGCGGGAGTTCGCGCGTCTGGCACAGGTCCTCCAATGCCTCCTGGCTGGAGCCGGGCGGCCTTCCTAAGCGGCGCCCCAACGTGCACTATTCGCGTTGCGGAGTATCGGCAAAGCGGCGCCCCACGTTGGGAGCAGTTTGGGAGCGGCCATACGCTGGCAGCTGCAGTCAGACGCGGTGATAGTAGTCGCCTCAATGCCTCTGACGTGCGAGAACGTCATGGAAGTGCGGTTTCTTCGGCGGGCGCGCTCAGTTCGCATCGAGGGGGTCAGGGGTTCAAATCCCCTCAGCTCCACCCGGAGGTTTTCACGTTTCAGTGAGGCCTATTTTCACGTTT
>Ga0209517_10007104_pt1 | contig 13558 bp, 13 predicted proteins | sample PeaSoiMetSII2010_FD_187695 | JGI IMG/M metagenome (GOLD analysis project Ga0209517, IMG submission 187695) | Peat soil microbial communities from Weissenstadt, Germany - SII-2010 (SPAdes) (version 2) | ecosystem: Environmental > Terrestrial > Soil > Wetlands > Peat | place: Germany...
GAGCGTGAGGCCAGCGGAGAGGATCGCCAGCCACAATCTAGGAGCCCGATGGACTGAGATCGGAAAGCCATGGACGAGGCCCGAATGCCCGAAGAACGAGCAGCGCGGAGACGAAGGAAGTCGCTTCTGGCCATATTTCCAGTTGAGATGTTCATAGCTCAAGGAGAATCGTGGTCAAGGCTCGCGGCGACCTCTCGAACGATCCTTTCTTAAACGATTTCGTCTTGAGGAATAAAGTCCCCTCGGAACCGGATCGCAGGCGGAACTGGACTGGCTTCCGAGCCGCCACCAGAGCATTCCTGACCGTGACGAGTGCGGCGCGGCGAAGCGAAGCCATGCCGACAATCACCGTTCAGGCACTTCGCAGTCCGTCATACACACTCCTCACTAGAGATCACGACGGTTGAGTATTTTGCTGGCCAGTGCGATTGGGCCTACGGTCCAGACAACTAACATGGAAATCAGGATGGTCTCACTCAGGCCCCCAAGGAATTTGACCAGTGCGGCTCCGGCCGCGCCGAAGATGGTGGCATCGCCTGCCGAAATCAAGCCCGCGACTCGCGCCAAATCCACGGGATTGCCTAAAAGGGAAAGAAAAATCAGCAGGTTCGCCGCCTTCTCCCTTAATAGAAATCCCGCTCCCATAATAAGTAGGTCATAAAACAACACGAGGAAGAACCAGACCAACAGCGCCAGCCCGAAGGCCCGGGCGCGCGTCACCCCAACGATCGCAAGTAGTGCGCCGAGCGAGAGGAACGCCAAAGCCAGGAGCAAAGCGATGATCGTGAAGAAAAGGAAACGGAGCAGCCCCTCCGCTCCCACCTCAGACGCGATGACCGTCCCGGCAACGCCGAAACCGAATAGCATCGCGATCAGCATGGAACCGAACAGCCCGAAGACCTTGCCAACCAGAATCTCCGTGCGGGCGACCGGCTGCGAAAAGAGCAGCTCCATGGCTCCGCGGTCTCCCGTGAGGCTGAGCGTCGCCATGGTCAGCCCGACCAAAGGAACCAGGTAGAGCACCAGGCTCAGCAGACTCGCCGTGGTTCGCTCGAAGCCCTGGAATCCGGCATAGCCTTCGGTGACCAGGCCGAAATAAGAAATCGCCAGCGCGAGGAGCGCAAAAATACAGGCAAACAGCGCAGTCCAGCGATTGCGGATGTTGATCCGGGTTTCCTGATGGGCAATCGTGAAAACGGCGGCAAGATTCATGTGCTCCTCCCTAGTGGCTCCACAGATCCTCAAAATGGAGAACCTGGCCCGCGAAGCGTTGAGCAAGGTCGCCGGCCGTGGCCCGATCCTTCACCGCTAGAATGCCGCTGCCCATCGGTCCAGGGATGGAGGCCGATTTCACCAGGAACGCCTGCCGCGGATCCAGCCACTGCTTGCCGTCGCTATCCATGACGAACCATGCTGCGGCTTTTTCCTTCAGACCGTGCCCGGAGACGTAGCGGACCATGCAATCGAGGTTGTCGAACTTGTACACGTTGCCGTCCCTGTCGACCATTTCCGCGGCATATCGCTTTTCCGAGATGGCCATCTTGCACTGAGCGCACACGTCGTTCTCTTCGATCTCAGCCGGCCGCGGCAACTGGTTCCCGCAGCCCGCCGCGATCAGCAGCAGGCAGATCAAAAGAATCCTCATGGATGTACCTCAGATAGATATCTTCGAGCGACAGCTCCGCCGTAGAGAAGCCGAGGATCTCCGCCCCGGCCGCCTCCATCGCCCGGAGGATCGGATACCGTTCCTCGGGCAGGGCCGAAATCGTCAGGCCTTCGGTTGCGCAACGCACGCCGGAACCGCCCGCGGCGGTCGCGACCGCGCAAAATCGCTTGCCCGGATTGCCAAGCTGTACGCGGAGAAGCGACTGTGTGTTCAGGTCCGCGCGCAACGCGGCGATGGGTTCGACGGCGCGCAGGCGTCCGCCGACCAGGATCGCGACTCGGTCGGCCAGCAGATCGACATCGGACAGCACGTGGGAAGAAAAGACGATGGTCTTGCCGAGTTCCCGGAGAGTACCGAGGAGCGCACGGAAACCGGCCGCACCTTCCGGATCGAGGCTCGCCGTGGGCTCGTCGAGCAAGAGAATCGGGGCATCCGCCAGGAGCGCCACCGCGATGCCGAGCCGCTGCATCATGCCGCCCGAGAATTCGCTGACCATACGGTCCGCGGCTTCGCCGAATGCGCAACGCGCCAGCCCTGCTTCGACGTGGCCCGGCGGCAAACGCCGCAGGCGGCGATAGAACTCCAGCACTTCCCGCGCGGTCACCTGCTCCGGGAAAGCGACGCGTTGAGGCAGGTAACTGATCGCGGCTCTTGCCGCTACCGGTTCGCCGGCTAGGTCGATGCCATTGATCCGAATGCGTCCCACGGACGGCATGACCAACCCGGCGAGGCACTTCAGCGTCGTGGTCTTTCCGCTCCCGTTCGGGCCGAGAAGCGCGAAGGTCTCGCCGGGATCGACCCGGAACGAGAGACCGGCAAGAGCCGTCACCTTGCCGAAGCGCTTCTCCAGACCGTGTACTTCGATCATCGTCTTTGACCCCTCCACAGAACCAGGGCGGCGATCATGAATATCGACGCGGGAACTCCGGCCCAGGCCGCCGAGCCTTGGCGCGCGTTCCCATCCCCCGCGATCTTGATCTCGAGGTCGACCGGCTTCATCAGCGGGTAACGGTCGAATTCGCGCGAGCCTTCGATCACGGGAAAACTGCGCTCGGCGGCGGCCAGCGCTTGCGACGCCGGACTGAAAAAGTAAATCCGCAGGCGCGGACGGTCGCCTTCGAGATGCTCGAACAGGTTCTGAATGCGGAACGGCACATCGCCGATGCCGTTGGCGTCGAGATCGTAGCCCTGATAGTCGCTCCAGTAGTTCCCGGTCCCGTCGCGATCCCACCGAATGTTGCTGGTCTTGCCGACGATGCTGATGGGGCTCAGGTTCGCGATAAAATTATTGCGGACGAAATCGTTGCGCTCGGCGCTGGAAAACACTTCGATGGCCGTGTCGTTGGAGGCTATGAGATTCCGTTCAAAGCGGCTGTCGTGGAGTGCCTCCATAAAAATTCCGACGACGTTGTCGACAAACCGGTTCTGTTCGGAGACACAATTTTGGCTGTCCTGGAAGAGAACTCCGAAGGAACTAAAGCCGCGGTTGTGGACGAAGGCGTTACGCCGGAACTGAATATTGCGCGAATACATGATGGCGGCCCCGGCAACGTTGTTTTCGAAGATGTTGTCCTCGAAGATGTTGTCATTCGAATACATGTAGTGCAGGCCATACCGCACGCCGAAGACCCGGTTTCCGCGGATCACGCTCCCATCGGCGTTTTGCAGATACATGCCGTCCCGCATGTCGGTGATGGTGTTCCTCTCGATCGTATTGCCGGCTGAATTCCAGATATGAATGCCCGCGCCGCGTTCGCCGAAGCCCAGCTCCTTACGCCCGTGGAGCAAGTTGCCTGCGATGGTGTTGTGGCTTGACTGGAAAAAATAGATTCCAAAAAGTACGTCGTTGAGTTGATTGTTTTCGACGCGGTTGCCGTCCGATTTGAGTAAAATGCCCGAATCTTCGTCGACCAGCATTCCCCCGCTGTGTTCGATCCGGAAACCTCGGATCGAGCAGCCGGCGGCCACTACCGTGATCACGCTTCCCGTGCCGTCGCCTTTCAATACCGGCCAACCCGCGCCCTCCAGTGCGACGGGCTTATCGAGAATCAGGTTGCCCTTATAGGTCCCGCCGCGTACCTCGATCGTATCGGCGGCCGCCGCGGCACGAATGGCCTCGCGAACCTCGGTGAACTGGCCGCCCGGGCCGACCACCAGCGTGCCCGCCTGAATCAGGCATCCCATCGAGATCGCCAGCCAAATTCGCACAAGGGTTCCTAGGCCCTCTGCCGGGCCGACAATACGAGCGCGGCAATCATCAACACCAAAGATGCGGTGATCAGATAGGTTGCCGGCCCCGGGTAGTTATTCACCGTAAAATTCGCGATCTGCTGCGTCCCGAACAACGGCGGTGTAAAAGGCGTCACCTTGATGGCCGCTGTCGGGTCCAGAACATGGCCGTATTGGTACAGCCGATGGCCAAAGCTCCAGAATGAGAACAACGCAAAGTAAAGGAACAGCACCACCAGATCGACCAGATTGGACATTTTTCCGAAAGCAATCGCCCGCAGCGCCAGCAGCACAAAGGCGCCCAGAGCGAACGGCATCCATTTGAATTCGCTAAAATCACTTTCAAGCAGCGGCCGCATGCCGATGTAGTGGTTCAAGCTATTGATCTCTCGAAGATCGTCCCGATTGCTGGTCTGGCCGCCTTCGAGCGTGTACGAGTAGATTTTCAGAACCAAGCCGTCCGGGAACTGGTTGGAATAGAGCGTCATCTGGTACAGCGGGAACAGGAAGGAAGGCACCAGCAGTACCGCTGCCACAAGTACCAGAACGCGGCTCCGGAACTGGAGTGGCAGCTCGAAGAAACGGTTCGCCTTCACCAACCAGCTTTCGGTCATTCGTTGCTCCCGCCTGGGACCGCAGCGGCGACCACCCGTTTTCGATTGCGCGGGGCGGGTGTGGCATTTACGGCCGATGCGGCGCCGCCCTTCGGCTTCACCAAAAGATAGCCCTGCATCTCCTGGTGCAGCGCCGAACAGAAGTTCGTGCAGTAGTAGGCGAACACACCCGGCTTGTCGGCGACGAATTCAATGGTCTTGGTCTCGCCGGGATCAATCACGATATTGATGTTGTAGTCGGTGAGTCCGAATCCATGCAATTCGTCGGTGGTCTGTTCGATGTTGGTGAGGTGGATGGTCACGTGGTCGCCTTGATTTACTTCGACCTTGTTCGGCTCAAAGGAGCTGCGCACGGCCGTCATTTTGACGACGACATTATTTCCGTTCCGGACGATGCTCGCGTCCTTCACATCCCAGATCGCATTCGGATTCTTGTTCTCATCCTTGGCGTAGATCTCGATCGGCTTTAGCTTACTCGCCCGAATGATCTGTGCGTAATGGGGTTCCGGCTCGGTGAAGGCATCGTAGATCAGCTTCATCTTCTCCCCGGTTATGTCGATCAACTGGGAACTCTCCGGTTGGGAAGGTCCCACGCTCAGGTGACGACCGTGGGAGAGTTTATTCAGAGCGATCAAATACTTGCCCTGAGGATGCATCGTGTCGCCCTCGATGGCGGCCAGGTGTCCGATGTTATAAGACACCGGAATCTTATCGACGACTTCCCAGGTGCCGAGCTTCCACTTGGCGACAGCGCTCTCGATGAACAGGCTGGTGTAGGCATAGCCCTGATCGTCAAACTGCGTATGCAGCGGGCCGAGTCCGACGTTGACTTCAGCATCTTTCACATCTTCGTACTTGAGGACCGGGATTCCGTCCTCATCGCCGGTGAAGTCCTTCTTTTCGATTGCTAGTTTGATCTTGTCGATGTTGAAGACCGTGGTGATCGATTGCAGCTTCCCGCTGCCGATGATGTATTTGCCATCGGGGCTCACGTCCACGCCGTGTGGACTCTTTGAGCAGGGCATGAGGAAGACGAAGCCGGGCGTGTCCTTAGGATCGATGACCTTAACGCCGCCCAGCATCTTGGTCTTGCCTTCCTTGACAGCCTTCTCGGCTTCTCTCCAGTTGACGACGACAATGTAGTCGCGGTCACGCTGCGTGGAGGTGACTTCCAGCTTGCCGGTGGCGCGCTCGGCGTTGTAGCAGGTCCAGAAGGCCCAGCCTTCGCTCGGACCTTTGCCGGCGGCGCCAAGATCCCAGTCGAACGGCGGCATCAGAATCTGCCAGCCCATGCTGATCTCGCCGGTCTTCGGATCCACTGCCATTCCAGACACGACACCCTTGTACTTGGTTGCATACTGTTCGATCGGTGCGTAGGTACCCTTCGGCAGCGGAATCGAAAAGCGCGAAGCACCCAGAATGTACTCGGTGTTATTGGTCACGAAAGTCGAGCCGTGGTTGCCGGAGACGTTCGGCATCGGGCCGAAGATCTGCCTCGTCTTGAAATCCCGTAGGTCGATGCGCGCCATGCGATTGTTGGCGTTGTCGTTCACAAACAGCCAGCGACCGTCGTAATCGCCATTAGTTTTGCTGATGGCCGGATGGTGGACGTCGCCCCAGGTGAAGCCGCCGAGCATGGCCTTGGTTTCCTTATCGAAGCCGTAGCCGTTGCCTGGGTAAGGAGTGAAGACGGGTATGGTGGCGATATGCCGCATGGACGGGAGTCCAGCCACGTATACGTTGCCGGATTGGCCACCGGAATAAAACACATAGTATTCGTCCAGGTCGCCCGGCGCTACATAGGAGGCGATGGCCGCCTCGGCGATGTCGCCGCGCTGCGCCGTCTTCGGCTTCCGGGCGCAACCTGCGGCTAGAATCATCACCAGCAGCGCCGTGGCTGCGGTCCACCTCACCAGTTTGGATTGTGATTTCATGTTGAGACTCTCCCTTTCCCCTCTTGACCAGCGCGAAAACGTCACTTCTTCGCTCCGGGCTTCTTAGCTTCAAGCGCCTGCTTCTTTTGATAAGCAGCCGTCAAGGTTCGGATGGCTTCGTTGCGCTCCTCATCCGTTAAGTGAATCTGCGTGGACAACACCACTGCCATGGTTCCGGTCGGATTGTGCAAAAAATCGTCCAGCGTCCGGCCGAAGCGGCTTTGCACGTCGGCGTAGGCGATGGACAGATCCGGTCCGATCTTGGTCGCGGACTCGACGCCCAGCACGCTGACGTCGTGACAGATGAAGCAGGTCTTGCGGACGAAGAACGCGCCTTCGCCATGCAGCATTTGCTCTTCTTTGGCCTTCTCTTCCGGCGTCGGCACATCGGCGGTCTTCGCCCCCGGGATGTAGTCGATGGGAAGATCGGTCTTCTTCCAGCTCATCACCAGCATCGCCAGAGACTGCGCCTCCTTGCTGCCGAGCCCGAAGTTCGGCATCACGGTTTCACTAGACATGGACTTCGGGTCCTTGAAGTGCGCCAGGTGCCAGCCGAACACCGAAGGCCTGCCCGGCATGCGCGCATAATCGTACTGTTCGGAGTTCTGATCGCCCTCGTAGGTGAGATTCGGTCCAATCACTCCGCCTCGGTTGTTGATGGTATGGCAGGCGCGGCAGCCTTTGTCGCGCACCAGTTGCTTGGCGTAGTTGAGGTAATCGGCGCCTTTGGTTTCCCGGTCGTTGCGATGGCAAACGTTGCAGTTGCTCTCGAGCAATGCGTGCCGGTCGCTGACCAGGTACGCCTTGGCCAACTCAGGGCCGAGCAGAGGTTGCTCCCAGTTTTCCGCATCGACGGCGTGAGCTCCGGCGGCCGTGGTCGCGTAACCCTGGCCGCCGTGGCAGATGGTGCAGCCATACTTGGACACCGGATGCTTTTCGAGGATTTCCTTGGGGTGCGTGCGGTAGGGGTTCGGTGCGCTCTCAAATCCCTTCCACTCGATTCCCTCATGACAAGTCGTGCAGCGGTCGGTGCGGTTGATCTCCTTCACCCAAACCTGTTGGATGCCGGATGGAATCGTCGCCGCACGCTGTTCGCCAAACTTTTTGGCGACCAGGTCATGGAACTCGGATTGATACTCCTTCCACTCGGGCGTGAACTGGTCCCAGTACAGAAAGGCCGTGAGAGCCAGCAGTCCGGCGCCGAAAACGTAGATCCAAAGAGTGTCGCGTTTCTTCCAGTCCATAAGTTTTTCTCAGAAGTTCTTCGGTACCGGCGGCCACGCCTCCCAAAACCAGTAGAATTTCCAGTACGGTCCTCGCAAGAAGGTGCCCACAATCGTGAGAACCAGAATCAGGACCACCACCGCGAGGAAAACCAGGTTTTGACGGGTTCGCGCGCGCGCAAACCACACGCCCACCACATTCAGCGGAGTGCGGTCGAAATACGGCCACGACAACGCGGCGAGCACCAGCAGACCTGGAATCAGAATGCCGCCAACCAGTGCGCCGTTAATCGTCACGCTTCCGATATGAATCGTCGTGTCGGTGACCAGTTCCTGCAACCACAGGAAATACCACGGGGCCTTTGCCGGATTCGGCGTCACCTTGGGATTAGCCGGGGCCTCCAGCGGCGTCGGCACCAGGACGGCCAGGATCGAAACAATCAGGAGCGTGACCACGGTCACCACCAGGAGTCGCCGCGTCAGGTTGGGCGAGCTCGGAACCGTGTGGCGGTCGTAATCCACCAGCGCCGTCTCCACTTGGACCGACCGCCCGCGCGCCAGCCCGAGCAGCGAGTAAGTCTTGGCTTTCACCGGCGCCGTCTTCTCACTCTTCTGCTTCAGCGACAGCCGGTCGACCGAGGCCAGTCCGCCGTCCTTGCGCACGCGCCACATGTGCCACGAAAAGAGAAAGAGGACCAGCGCCGGCAGGAAGAAGCAGTGCAGAACGTAAAAACGGATCAGGGTGTTCTGTTCGATCTGATTTCCGCCCAGCAGCAAGAACCGGATTTTGTCGCCGATGAGCGGGGCCGCGCTGGCGATATTGGTGCCCACCGTAATGGCCCAGTATGCGAGCTGGTCCCAGGGAAGCAGATAGCCGGTGAAGGAAAGCAAGAAGGTGGCCAGCAGCAAGACCACGCCGACGATCCAGTTCAGCGGGCGATTTTGCCCGGCAGCGGTCCCGTTTCGATAAGCTGCCGTAACGAATACGCGAACCATGTGCAGGAACACCACGGCCACCATCAAATGGGCCGCAATGCGGTGCACCGCCCGGAGAAACGAGCCGAAGGAAACCACGTACTCGAGATCCTTGATGGATTGATAGGCGCGCTCCACCGATGGCACATACAGGAACATCAGAATCATGCCCGTCAGGGTGAGCAGCAGAAACAGCACCATGGAGACCGTGCCCAGCCAGAAGGAGTAGGAGTAGCTCAGGCTGTCGCGGCTGACCTTCGCCGGGAACCAGTGGAGAAGAATGTTGCGAACCACCGAATCTCCGGCTTCCCGCTCCGTGGCCGGTTTCCAGGTCCAGAGGACTTTCTCCCAGATGGATTTCTTGGTGGTCATGTTGGTTCCTCAGACCGAGAGCCGGAAGTCGCGATGGACCGGCTCGGAAAGATCGACGATCAATTGCCCGTCGTCGGGTGAAACCGCGAGCCGGTACCACGTGAGCGGCCGCGGCGCCGGCCCGGCATAGTTGATGCCGTTGCCATAGTATTTCGAGCCGTGACACGGGCAATGGAACTCGCGGTGCTCCTCCATTGGACGGCCGTCCACCGTCACTGTCTTCGGCTGGTTGAGACTGACCAGTTTCACGGTGCAGCCAAGGTGCTGGCAGACGGCCGAGATCGCGTAGAAGGTCTTCTGCTCCCGGAAGATGAAGACCCGCTGGTCTTCGATAAACGTCGCGCCTTCCGGGAACTGGTCCGGCAGCCCGGCCTTGAATCGTTGCGACGGCTCGTAAAGAACATTCGGCACAAGGGAACGCACCATCGCCGTTCCGATGCCCGCGACCGACGCCAGCAGCGCCCCGAGGCTGATCCGTTCCATCCAGGATCGCCTGGTCGGTGAGTCGCCAGCCGCACCATCAGCTCCCGGCTCGGATTTACGAAACAGCTTCATGCTCTTCATAAAAGAAAACCTCCATGGTCATCGCGTCGGTTGGGCAGCGGATGGCGCATAGGCCGCAGCGAATGCACTTCTCGTCGTCCTTGATCATGGCGGACAGACCGCCGCTCTCTTCCCCGTAGGTGCCGTAGAATTCATGCGCGCGCCGGGCGTCCTCCGGATCGAGGTCGAGTTGGTCGACCGGCACCAGCCGCAGGCAGTATTCCGGACACACGTCGACGCAGCGATTGCACAGCACGCACTTCTCCGGGTCGTAGATGGTCTGGACGTGGCATTGCAGGCAGCGCTCGGCCTGGCGTTTCGCCTCCGGCTCGGAATAGCTGGACTCCACTTCGGAAATTCCGGTGCGGCGGTTGAGGTCGATGGTCGGAGGCGCCTCGCGATCGAAGCTGTCGTAATCCTCCGGCATGGCGTAAGACCTGGTGGGGATCTTGGTGACGGAAAGCCGGAATTCCGCCTCTTCCTCAACGCCTCGCAGATGGTTGTCGATGGACAGTGCGGCGCGCTTGCCGTTGGCAATCGCGTCGATGATATTTCTCGGACCGAAGGCGGCGTCACCACCGGCGTAAACTCCCGGCGCGGTGGTCGCGAGCGTGTTCCGGTCAACTTTGATCGTGAATTGGGGGGTCAACTGCACGCCGTCCTCGGGCTTCAGGAACGCCACGTCCGCCTGTTGGCCGATCGCGAGAATGACGGTGTCGGCCTCCAGCCGCTCTTCAATGGCGGGGTTCAAGACGGGGTCGAAGCGGCCGGCGTCGTCGTACGTGCGCTGGACGCCGATCAGTTCAATCGCCCGGAGGCGGCCGTTTTCGCCGGTAAATCTCTTGGCGCTGCGCTGCGTCTGGAAGACGATGCCCTCCTTGCGCGCCTCCTCGAACTCTTCACGGCCCTGCGCCGAGCGCATGACGGGCATCTCGTCGAAGGACTCCAGGCTCAGCATGCGGACGTCCGCCACTCCGGCCCGAATCGCGGCGCGCGCCGCATCCAGCGCGGAAGCGAGTACGCCTTCATTGCCCGGCCGGTTCTGCTCCTCCTCGAGTGCGGTGCGCAGCGCCATGCGCGCCGCATCGAAGGCAACCAATCCACCGCCGATGATCACCACGCGGCGGCCGAGACTGACGCGGTAGCCGTGGTTGACGTTCAGCAGGAAATCCACGGCCTTGACCACTCCGTCCAACTCCGAGCCTTCGATCTTCAGGTCGCGGCCGCGCTGCGCCCCGATGCTGAGAAAGATCGCCTGGAACCCCATCTCGCGCAGTTGCTGAATCCCGAAGCCCACACGCAGCGGCGCGTTCAGCGTCAGCTCGACACCCATTTCGACAACCCGATCGATTTCCTTGTCGATCACGGAGCGGCTGAGCCGGAATTCCGGGATTCCGTGGACCAGCATGCCGCCCGGCGTCTCGCTGGCCTCGAAAATGGTGACCAGATAGCCCATTAATGCTAAGTCGTGCGCGCACGAAATGCCTGCGGGTCCGGCGCCGATCACCGCTACTTTTTGTCCCCGCGCCACGTGAGTGCGGCTGACGCGCAGCATCGGGAGGTGCCACGGCGTCTTGTTGCCGGGCTCGGTCTCGATCTGAAGAAGCTTGGTCTGGGTGTCGGGCTCGAGCGATTCGACGCCGAATTTCTCGGTGACGAATCGCTTCAAGGCGCGAATGCTCACCGCCCCGTCGATTTTGCCGCGGCGGCAGGCGTCCTCGCAGGGAGCCGCGCACACCCGGCCGCAAACCGACGCGAAGGGATTGGGCGATCGCGCGGTGAGATAAGCTTTTTCGTATTCGCCCCTGGCAATGAGCTGCACGTAGCGGCCGGCGTCGGTGTGAATGGGGCAAGCGGCCTGGCAGGGAACCATGTCTTTCCAGAACGTGACATTCGGAATCATGGTTCGGTATCCGCTGGCCCGCGGCGGATCCGTCATCTGACTACCTCTCGCGACTCTTGATTGGCGTGACGATTCGAGCTCGGCCACGCAATCTCTTTATCCCGATTATCCAGAGCACGCGAACCACCGCGGAACGGGCCTTTGAACGGCTCGTGTTGGGTCGCTTGGCATAGAAACCGCGCCCCGCTTGCGTCAAATTGCACAGGAGCTCGCGTCTGGTACGGTTCAGGTGCGCTCGTCATTTGCGCCAAGCTTAAGTCCGCTTCGTTCCCAATTCTGTGACTCTGGTCACAGACCCGCCGAGCCGGGATAGATCATGCTCGGCTGGAGGATCATTCAAGAAGTTATGCGCGGGACTCCGCCGGCGGCGAACTGGTCAGTCGCGCCATTGCACGAGCTGATTCGCCACATCGTTCTCGAGTATCACGATTGCCTGCGATTGGAACTGCCCGCTCTCAGACGCCGGATGGCGCAAGCGCCGGCCGCACAGGCCGCTCTTCGCGTTTTCGAGGAAGCGCTGGATGCTAATCTGGACCTTCAGGAGGAAGTGCTGTTTCCCGCGATCCGGAAATGCGAAGAAGCCGCGGATGCGGGCCGGCCTCTGCCCCCACGCGCGGCCGTCGCGATCCGCGACCTGATTCCTGAAATCAAGCAAGATCAGTCGCGCCTCGCCGCCTTGCTCCATAAGGTGCGCCAGGAAGCTGGTGTTGATCAACCGCCGGAGTTGAAGGACCTCGAAGCAGACCTTCGAGTTCATTTTCACCTCAAAAACGACATCCTTTTTCAGCGGGTGATGCAACTGGTTTCATCGGGTCAAATAGAAAGTGCCGAGCGGCTATAGTCAAATAGAAGCTATATGAGCACGGCTTGGACCGAGCTGCTCCAGCGGATTCCCATGTTTGCCGGTTTGGAGCCAGAGGTCATCGATGAGCTAACTAGGCGAGCCGCAAATCGTCCGTTTTCGCCCGGGCAGCTGTTGTTCAACGAGGGAGATCCCTGCGAAGGTATGTTCTTGTTGGTTCAGGGCTCGGTCAAGATCTTCAAAAGTTCGTCGTCTGGACGCCAGTTGACACTGGCTGTCGAAACAGCCCCGGCGACGGTCGCGGAGCTGCCGCTTTTCGACGGTGGTCCGTATCCGGCCTCCGTGCAGGCCGTCGATCAGGTGATCGCGCTTTTCATCCACAAGCGGGATTTTCGGGCGGTTTGCCTCCAGCACCCCCAGTTGCCCCTCCAAGCTCTGGCAGTCGTCGGCCGTCGACTGCGCGCCCTGGTTGCCCTGATTGAAAGCGTCACGTTTGGCAAGGTCCGCCAACGCTTAGCGCGCACGCTGCTCGAACTTGCCGATCAAGCCGGCGGCACTTCGTTTGCCTTACCCTGGACCCAACAGGAAATCGCGCTGAATCTGGGGACTGTGCGTGAGGTCGTTTCGCGGAACCTGAACCGTTTCCAGGCTGCTGGACTGATCCAACTGAGCCATCGGGAAATCGTCGTCGCCAATCGAGAAGGACTGCAACGGGAAGCCGAAGCCGAGATTTGATGGACTGTGTGTGACTTCGGTCACTGCGATCCTGCGGTTCCCGCCTGAAACTAGTGCTTGGCGGGACGGACTATGAAAGAAGATTTGCAGACGACGGTGCAGGTTATGGCCCCGCGGGCGGTGGAAATGACCAGGACGGGCCAGGAGAGCGGCAATGCCGTCCGTTAGGATACCTATCGTCATTGGTGGACCATCGGAGCGGGAGGCGCAGCTCCAGCGCCTGGTGAGCGTCTATGTGGTCACCGGTCTGCTCTTCATGCTGCTGCCCGGAACATTTCTCGGCGTCTGGAACCTGATCTCCATCAGTAATCAGCACTCTCTAGCGTCGCTGTCGGCATCCTGGCTCCAGGCGCACGGGCATGCGCAGATCTTCGGATGGATCGGCACGTTCGTCATCGGGATCGGTTATTACTCGCTTTCGAAGATGGGAAAGGTTCTTCCTTTTGCGGTCAGCCGGGGCTGGCTGAGCTGGGGACTGTGGACCTTCGGCCTGATCCTTCGCTGGATCGCCAACGTCAACCTATGGCACTGGCGAGTGCTGCTGCCGGTTTCCGCCGGCTTC
>Ga0209517_10007106_pt1 | contig 13555 bp, 11 predicted proteins | sample PeaSoiMetSII2010_FD_187695 | JGI IMG/M metagenome (GOLD analysis project Ga0209517, IMG submission 187695) | Peat soil microbial communities from Weissenstadt, Germany - SII-2010 (SPAdes) (version 2) | ecosystem: Environmental > Terrestrial > Soil > Wetlands > Peat | place: Germany...
TTGGTTTCACCGTGGAGCGAGTTGTCGAGGCGGCGAAGGACCAATTGCAGCGGGCGTTGAGGTGATGTGGGGGCGACGAGGAGGCATTCTCATGAAGATCGCACTTGCCGCCGACCATGGCGGATTCGATGCCATCGCCTTCCCCTCAACCCCGCCGAAGATGCGCGAAATCATCGAGGTGTGCATCTACGATCTGTCTTACAACAATCAACGGAGCCGATCATGAAACCATTCAGCCTCGCCGAACACGGCCTCGATGTAACCGAAGTACATCGCAACCTCCCGCCCAGCGCGCTCTACGAACACGCGATACGCTACGAGAAGGACGCGAGCATCGCGGAAAATGGCGCGCTCGTCGCGTACTCCGGCGCGAAGACCGGCCGCTCGCCGAAGGACAAGCGTATCGTCAAGAATCCCGAGTCGGAAAACGACATCTGGTGGGGGCCCGTGAACATCCCCTGCGACGAGCACACCTTCCAAATCAATCGCCAGCGCGCGGTCGATTACCTCAACACGCGCGAGCGGCTCTACTGCTTCGATGGCTTCGCCGGGTGGGATCCGAAGTATCGCATCAAGGTGCGCGTCATCTGCTCGCTGCCGTATCATGCGCTCTTCATGCACACCATGCTGATCCGCCCGACGCACGATGAACTCGCGAACTTCGGCACGCCCGACTTCGTCATCTACAATGCCGGTGCTTTCCCCGCGAATCGCCTCACCACGGGGATGGGTTCGACGACGAGCATCGACCTCAGTCTCGAGGACAAAGAACTCATCATCCTCGGCACCGAATACGCCGGCGAGATGAAGAAGGGCATCTTCACGGTGGCGAATTACTTCGCGCCGAAACGTGGCGTGCTCTCGATGCACTGCTCGGCCACGGCGGACAAGAAGAACGGCGCGTCGTCGCTGCTCTTCGGCCTCAGCGGCACGGGCAAGACCACACTCTCCGCCGATCCGAAACGGCACCTCATCGGTGATGACGAGCACTGCTGGAGCGACCACGGCATCTTCAATATCGAGGGCGGCTGCTACGCGAAAGCGATCAACCTCACCCCCGAGAGCGAACCGGATATCTTTCAGGCGCTGCACTTCGGCGCCGTGTTGGAAAACGTGGTGCTCGACGAGGATCGTGACGTTGATTTCACCGACACAAGCATCACGGAAAACACGCGCGGCGCGTATCCGATCGAGTTCATCCAGAACGCCAAAGTGCCCTGCACCGCGGGCCATCCGACCGACGTGATCTTCCTCACGTGCGACGCGTTTGGCGTGCTGCCGCCGGTCAGCGCGCTCTCGCCGGCGCACGCAATGTATCACTTCATCAGCGGCTACACCGCGAAAGTCGCGGGGACTGAGATGGGCGTGAACGAACCGCAGGCCACGTTCTCACCATGCTTCGGCGGGCCGTTCCTCGTCTGGCATCCGAGCAAGTACGCCGAGTTGCTCGCGGAGAAGATGCGCAAACACAACGCGCGCGTCTGGCTCGTGAATACGGGATGGGGCGGCGGTACGTACGGCGTCGGCAAACGCATCAACCTGGAGAACACGCGTGCCATCATCGACGCGATCCATGGCGGAACGCTCGCGAGCGCGAAGACGCAGCGCGATCCGATCTTCGGCTTCGACATCGTCACCGAGTGCTCCGGCGTGCCCGCGGAGACCCTGCGCCCGCGCGACAGTTGGGCCGACAAGGCCGCATACGACGCCACGGCGAAAAAGCTTGCCGGCCTCTTTAACAAGAACTTCGAAACTTACGCCGGAGGCGCGAGCGCCGAGGTGAAAGCCGCGGCGCCCTCGGCATGACCCACGAGCTGGCTGTTTGATCTCCACCAGACGCAGCCCGCCGCGCACGCCATCGGCATCCTGGAGGCATTCTCATGAAGATCGCACTTGCCGCCGACCATGGCGGATTCGATATGAAGCAGGGGTTGATTACAAGGCTGCGCGAGGCGGGCCACGTGGTGAGGGACTTCGGTGCCGCGAAGCTTGATCCTGACGACGACTACCCCGACTACATCATCCCGCTCGCCCGCGCCGTGGCGGGCGGCGAGGCCGACCGCGGGATCGTCATCTGCGGCAGCGGCGTCGGGGCTTCCGTGGCCGCCAATAAGGTAAAAGGCGTTCGGGCCGGTTTGTGCCACGACCACTATTCGGTCCGCCAAGGGGTCCAAGACGACGACATGAACGTCCTCTGCCTGGGAGGGAGAGTCATGGGTATTGAGGTCGCCTGGGATCACGCTCAAACCTTTCTTTCGGCGAGCTTCAGCGGCGCCGAGCGACACGTCCGCCGCCTTGAAAAGGTGGCCCGGCTCGAGTGCCGTGGGACCCCCTAGGATGGGTGGGGTTGAACGAAGGGTTGGATAAAGTGCAGTTCAAGACACCGAATTGCCCGGGCTGGTCAGGCCTGCGTCACCAGATCCTTGGTGAAATTCCCCAGGCTGTGTGAAACATCTACCATCGCGGATAGCCGTGGCCGTGGAGTTCGGCAACCGAGATCCTCGACGCGCGAGCCGCGATGATCTTCTCGGGATCGATTCAAGATCTGTACCGCATTTGCCGATAATGCGGAAAGTGCTTGGCTGTCCGAAAATCCGGTCTGTTTTCATCCACCCTTTCCAATTCTAGCGCGCGACAAGGGGGGACAAGCAGCGCCCGTGAGGTACGACGGATTGGCAATCCGTCCTACTGCCACCCAGCGCATCGGAACAGCAAGGAGCGATGCTCTCTGAAGGGAGCAATCTTTTGACCCCTAGCTCCGAAATTCCGCGTCCCTTGCGACCGCTCCGCGCCGCAGCCGCCCGAAGGCTACTGTGCCGCACCGGGGTACTCGTACCCCTCCTCTTTCTCACAGGCTGTGCTTCCTGGCACCGGCCTTTGCCCATCCCGCCGGAAGTCTCCGATGCGGCAGTGACGGCGCGAGTCCTGATTTCCCCTGACCTGAACGTTAACCCTGCGGAAACCGTCGTCAAGCCAGGTGATCCGAGCCAACGGTCCCCAGATCCGCCGACGACTTTCGCGCTCGGCGACGCCATCGCCTTCGCCCTGCGCAATAACCCCCGGCTTCGGTCGGCCCGCGCCGCCATTCAACGAGCACATGGCCAGGAGCAAGTGGCCTTCGCTCCCTTCTTACCGCAATTCGATATCCATGGGCAGTACGGCGCCACCTCCTACAACCTGGCTCCGGGCATCCCCGCGCAAGAGGGATTCCTCCTGGCGACCACGCCCGGGACCCACAGTTACGCGCAAACTGAACTGGCGCTGGAATGGATCTTGTACGACTTCGGGCGGACCGGCGGCCGCTACCGCCAGGCGGTCGCGCGCGAACGCATCGCTGAGCTTCAGCGCGTTCGGGCGGACCAGACCGTGGCGTTCGACGTAACCGCCGCTTACCTGGACGTCCTCTTGGCCCGGGCGTCCCGCCGGGTGCAAGAGGACGCCATCCGCCGGGCCGAGGCGATCCTGGCTGACACACGGGTCCGGCTGGAGGCAGGCGTGGTGGAGCGCGAGGACGTGCTGCGTGCCGAGGTGCAACTGTCGGAGAGTCGCGAGGCCCTCGTCCTGGCCCGGGAGGGGGAATTCGACGCCGTGGCCCGCCTGAACAACGCCATGGGCCGCAACGCCGGCTTGCCGTTGGAGGTGATCGACCTGGAGGCGCAGCCGCCGTTGCCGGGGGCGCTGGCCCACCTCCTGGAGCAGGCGGCGGCCCAGCGCCCGGAGGTCGGCCTGGCCCGCCAAGCGGTGGCGGCCGCCCAGGAGGGCCGGCAAGCCGCCCGCGCCGAGTTCCTGCCGCGGATCTTCGTCCGGGCCGACGTGGGAGGAACGGCCGGGACGCACGTAGGGACCGGCTTGCAGGAGGGCGCAGGTATGCACCTGGACATGCCGCTCTACACCGGCGGCCTGCATCGCGGCGAGATGCGGGCGGCCGACGCGGACGTCGAGGCCGCCGTCGCCGACGCCCAGGCCATCCTCGACGTCATTAGCCTCCAGGTGAACCTGGCATACCGCGGCGTCGTGGCCTCACGTGAACGTATCAACCTGGCGCGGACCGCTATCGTGCAGGCCACGGAAAACCTGCGCCTGCTCGAGGTCCGCTATCGCAACGGCGATGCCACCCCGACCGACATCGTCGACAGCGAGGCCGCCCTGACCCGGTCGCAGCAGCGCTACTTCTCGGCCACCTACACCTACCTCGCCTTCCTGGCTCGCGTGGACTACGCGCTGGGTCAGCAGCCGGGCGCCTCCCTGAGGGGCGAGCCCGAGGCATCGCCCGCACCCCTGCCGCCGAGAGTAGAACGGCAGGGCGCCTCCCCGAGGGGCGAGCCCGAGGGATTGCCCGCACCCCTGCCGCCGAAAGTAGGCCAGCAGCAAGGTGCCTCCCTGAGGGGCGAGCCCGAGGGATTGCCCGCACCCCTGCCGCCGAGAGTAGAGCGGCACGGCGCCTCCCCGACGGGCGAGCCCGAGTTATCTCCCGCACCCCTGCCGCCGAAAGTAGAGCAGCAGGGTGCCTCCCCGAGGGGCGAGCCCGAGGTATTGCCCGCACCCCTGCCGCCGAAAGTAGAATAGTCGTGGTGAACTGACCGGGAGTTAACATGAAAATCTGGCCGTTCTTGCGACCGCTACTGCTTTTTCCCTGGAAACTGCTGAAGGCGGTGGCACGTTTCCAGCGCAGGCTCCTTTTGTCGGCGCGTGCCTGGGTCTTGTTCGTCATCCTGGTGATCGCGCTTCTGGTCGCCTACTACGTACTGGAGGAGCGGTATACGCCGTTTACGACGGACGCGTATGTACAGGCCTACGTCGTCCAGGTGGCTCCCCGGTTCCAAGGTCTCAATAACCTGCTCGGGGGTCAGGTGGTGCACGTCAACGTCCGGGAAAACCAGGCCGTAAAAAAGGGAGAGCTGCTTTTTGAGATCGACCCCAGGACCTTCAGGCAGCGGGTGGCTTTACTGGAGGCGAAATGGGTGCAGGCCACTTACCAGGTGGCCCAGATGGAAAGCGAGCTCGCGGCGGCGAAGGCCGAGGAGGAACGCCTGGCCGCCGAGGAGGGTTACGCGAAGGTGGTCTACGACCAGGAGATGGTGATCTTCAAGGGGGAGGCCACCACCGAGCGGAGGTACAAGGACGCCGTGCAGAAATACAAGGCAGCCCTGGCAGCCCGAGAGCGAGGCCGGGCGCAGATCCGCAGAGCCGAACAGGCACTGGCGGCGCGGATCGGCGAAGAACATGCGCTGGTCGCGGAGGCCAAGGCGGAGCTCGAGGAGGCCAGGCTTAACCTGGAATGGACGCGCATTTATGCTCCGGCCAACGGTTACGTCACCAACGTCCAGCTCCGCGAGGGCTTCTACGTCCATGCCGGCGTGCCGGTACTGACCTTCATCGACAGCGATCAGTGGTGGGTGGTCGCCAACTATCGGGAGAACAGCCTGGAACACATCCGGCCGGGGCAGCGCGTCGGCCTCACCTTCAACACCTACCCCGGGCGCATCTTCCCCGGCGTGGTGCAGACCGTGAGCTGGGGAGTGAATCAGGGACAGGGGACACCCTCGGGCAACCTGCCAGCCGTCAGCGAGCCGCGCAACTGGATCCGGCTCGCCCAGCGCTTCCAGGTGTGGATCACCCCCGAGCTGCCGGAAGGATATCCCCTGCGGGTCGGGACCACGGCCAGTGTGGTCGTGTACACGCGGGAGAAATACTGGCTCAACGCGGTGACCAAAATCTGGCAGGAAATCGTGGCCTATTGGGATTACCTATATTGAGAGCCAGGTGAGCGGTGGGTGGTCACGCTTGTCACCTTAGCCACTCACCGAAAACAATCATGACTTCGACCGCGCCGCAAAGGGAGGGCCTCTTCGAAGAGTCTCTGCGCCAGGGACAGATCAGGCACGCCCTGAAAACGGCCCTGGCATGCTGTCTGGCCACCGCCCTGACTTACTTTTTCCATTTGGCCGCTGGTGAATTCGCGCCGATTTTCGTCGTCATCATCATGGCATTGGGCATGCCCAGCCCGCGCCTCAATGCGATCTTGGGACAATTCGCGATCGCGGTCAGCGCCGTCGTGTCGGCGCTCCTCGTCATCGCCTTTCACGACGTCCCCTTCCTCTTTCTGAGCGTGACGCTGGTATGGATCTTCACTTGCCTGCTTTTCACCAGTCGGTTTCCCCTGCCGGGGAGCATGGGCAGCATGGTGTCCGCCATCGGTATCTTCGTATTTTCCCAGGGGACCGTCGGGGAGACGCTGGCGTTCTACGTCGCTTACGGAATCGACTGGTTCGTGGGCGGCTTCTCGGTCATCGTGGTCAATACCCTGATTTGGCCGCGCACCACAGAAAAGGTCTTTCTGGAACGGCTGGCTGCGGTCTACGCCCACTTGGAAGAGCAGTGCCGGCGGGTGGCCCGGCAGATTCGTTCCGGCGAGTCGTCGCCAGTGGAAGCGTTCGCCGAGGAGTGGGCGCCCTTCCGGCCGCTGCGCCAGATGCTGGCGCCCGAGCTACGCCGGGGCCGGGACACCTCCAATCCCTTCGCGCGGATGATCCTTGCTTGCCGGGCACTGAACCTGCGCCTGCGGTTATTCAACCAGGCCGTTGCCCCGGTGCTGCCCGCGGCCCTGCCGGTCGAAACGCGCCAGCAATTGGCCGGCCTTGTCGACCGATGCGCCGAGCACTTGCACGCCGTGCTCGAAGGCATCCTGCACGGAAATCAGGTTTCGTCGCTCGATGCCGGCTTGCTTCAGAGGGTTCTGCTCGCCCACGGCACCCCTCAAACCGTCTTACGCCGCGTGCTGCAGGACCTCCAGACCGTGACGACGTCCCAGAATGCTCTCCTTCCCAGCTTGCGCAAAGGCCTGGCGGGGGAGCTGGTCGCCCTTGAGCCCTTGGCGACTGGCACACGGCTCATTGACGTCAACTCCCTGCGCGCGAGCACGAAGCTGGTTCTCATTATCCTCTTGTGTCTGGTGGAACAACAGGTGCTTGGTTTTCCAGGGGGGACGCAGGTCGCCTTTTTTTCGACGTTCTTTGCGAGCATCGGCAACCTCGGCCGGCAGACCAAGACCGACCTGCTTGGCCTGTTCGGCCTCCTAAGCGGCTTCGTCTACGGAGTTGTGGCGGCCTTCTTCACCAGCCGTCTGCCCCACTTCCCCCTCCTGTTGTCGCTTGTGTTCCTGGGCGAGTTTCTGGCCAATCTGGCCTATCAAAAACTGCAGCGTTACAACATCGCCGGCCTGCAGGCCGGCATGGGGCTGCCCTTCGCCTACCTGGCGACCACCGGTCCGGGGTGGGGCTCGTTCGCGGGGGTGCGGACGCGCATTGCGGGGATAGTCGTCGCTGGCTTCACGGCGGTGGTCGTTCACGCCTATCTCTGGCCGGTGCTGCCCATGCGTCGGCTGCGCGCGTCGATCGCCGCCGCCCTGCGAAACACGGCGGTGAGTCTGGGCCGGCTGTTCGACGGCCCTCGCTCTGGCTGGGAAGGGTCGCCGCCGAGCCTGGGCGAAACGGTCACGCGAGCGCGCGATCTGCTCGACGACGCCCGCTACCTGCCCGGCCCCGAGCACGCCGATCCTGCTTATAACGGCATCCTTGGCTGCCTGCAGGAGATCGATGCCAACCTCGAGTACGTGCGCTTCCTAGTCGGTCTGGAGGAGGAGCACCCGCTCCGGCAGCGTTTTTTCCAGGTGATCGGCGATTACGCGGAGCAGGCCCGCAGCAACCTGGAGCAAGTGGCCCGGCAGTTCCAGCCGTCGCCGGGCCGGGCGGCCCGCGTGGAATCGGTCCACTGGGAGCCGGATGCTTCAGGCCGCTGGGAGAGTGCATCCCACGACGTCGGCCCAGTCCCGGAGAGGGGGATCGATCCGTGGCGACCCGCGGTGATCGCCCGCTGTCTGGACCAGATCGCGCGAGCGGTCGAGAGGATTTCAAGCATTGCCCGGGAGATCAACCTGCACAATAGTGGCCGCTGAGAGCGGCAACGCCTGGACCCAACCCGATTCCAACGGGGTCCGTCAAGTAGGTAAATGGGACATTCGAAATTGTTTTGATAAGTTGAACGATCCAGGCAAACCGGCTCTCCGCAGACTGGGCATCTTGCCGCAACAATTAAATACGTACCCTTTGATTCCCACCGGGACTTCAAAGCCCCGGAGCCCGATGGGTCCACCTGATCGCGCCTGTACGACCACGAGGAACGGGGAGTGGCCCCATTCAAACGTCTTCCAATCACGCAATTTCAGGGGTTTCCCTCCATGAGCAGCTTCCAACAGACCCCCATCGTCCTCGTCCACGGGATCCTCGGCTTCGACCGGCTGGGCCTGCCCGACTCTCCGATCTCTTACTTCCGCGGCATCGCCAAAGCACTGTCGGCCGCCGGTTACACGGTGCCTGAGCCGCCGACACTGAATTTCGCCGGCAGTGTCAAGGAGCGAGCGGCCGACCTCCAGGAATACCTCGAGAACAATGAAGCCGTGCAAGGCCGCCAGGTGCACCTCATCGCCCACAGCATGGGGGGGCTCGATTCTCGTTACACGATCTCCCGACTGGGAATGGCTGATCGCGTCCTGAGCCTGACGACCCTGGGCACGCCGCACGGCGGCACCTCGATCGCTGACTTCGGTGTCTCACTGCTAGGGGGCCTGCTGAACATCATCGACTCGACCCGGCTCGTCGATCTTCACGGTTTCTTCGACCTGACAAGGCGTCATAGCCGCGAGTTCGAGCAGGAGGGGGTCGCAGATGCGGAGAGTGTCCCTTATTTTTCCGTCGCCGGGCTGTACCAGCCGGAGTTCGTGTCCCCTGATCTGCTCAAGCCGACACACGATTTCATCTCGCTCTTCGAAGGGGAAAACGATGGGCTGGTTTCGGTAACCTCGGCGACCTTCGGCACCTTCCTGGGGACCTGGCCGGGGAATCATTTCCGGCTGATCAACTGGCCGACCAACCTTCTGGAACCGGTCGAAGAGCTGGTCGATGATTCGGTCGTCAGCCGCTACCTGGGTCTCGTCCAATTCCTGGCTGAGGAAATGTCTTGAAGCGGTGCCGTTCGGGAGGGGCGTGGGAGAGCAGAGGGGAGGGGAAAAGGGACATCACGGATATCGCCCGTTTGCGACGGGAAGGAGCCTCGGGAACCTGCACGTAAACGCTTGATGCAAGCGGCTAAGGGGTTAAGCAAGTGCTATTCAGTGATGTCCTTTTTCCCCTCCTCGATGTCTTGATCTTCCACCCATTGCGCGATAGCCGCGTAACTCTTCGCGCCGCACTTGATCGCGCAACACACCAATGCGAGGATGGCACACAGGGGATGTCGTCGGCCGTGCCGACTGCGAGGATCGGGAACGGCGGCAAGAAAGGAAAGAAGACTCCCGGCGGGGTGTGCGTCCATGCGGTGCCTCCGTGCGACAATTCCTTGTGAAGCAGGGCCTCCATACCGACAGGATCTTCTCCTATCCGCCTGGAATGAAACTGTCAAGAGCCCTGGGTTAGCGGCCTATGGCGAACCCTGAGCGTAGGACATTTATGGATTGATGGGTGATTCATCTTGGCACGGTCAACGTCAGTAACTAGGAGTGGCGCCGACGCGAATGCCCTGTCGGTTCCCGACACCCTCGCGGCGCTGCGCGTGAACCCCGAGACAGGTCTCACTCGCGCGGACGCCGCCGTCCGTCTGAAGGAGCACGGCTATAACGAGGTGGCCGAACAGAAAAGACACTTGGTCCTCGAGTTCCTCGCAAAATTTTGGGGCCTGTCGGCGTGGCTGTTCGAGCTGATCATGGTTCTCTCGATTATTCTCCAAAAATTCGCGAATGTCGCCGTGGTGGGCGCACTGCTCGTCGTCAACGCCGTGGTAAGCGCTGCGCAGGAGCGCCGGGCAGCGGGCGTCGTCGAGACGTTGCGGCGCCAGGTGCGGGTCAGTGCGCGCGTGCTGCGCGATGCGAGCTGGCAGGTGATTGCGGCCCGAGATCTGGTCCCCGGCGACATCGTGCGCGTGCGTCCGGGCGACATCATCCCGGCAGACGTAAAGCTCTTGACCGGAGCGCTGAGCGTCGACCAGTCGGCTCTCACCGGCGAGTCGAAGGATGCAGAGAAAGAGACAGGCGATGTGCTTTCGTCGGGATCGGTGGTCCGCCGCGGTGAATGCACCGGCGTGGTGATGCTGACCGGGGCGCAGACCTACTTCGGCCGCACTACGGAGCTCGTGCAACTCGCGCGTCCGAAGTTCCATATCGAGGCAGTGGTGGCCAAGCTCGTCCGCTGGCTCTTGGTCATCGTCTGCGCCCTGTTGAGCATGGTCATCGTGCTGTCGCTGGTGCGCGGAGTGTCGCTCATCGAGATGATCCCGCTTATGCTTGTCCTGCTAACGTGTGCGATACCAGTTTCTCTGCCGGTCATGCTGACGGTCAGCATGGCCGTGGGGTCGGCAGAGCTGGCGAAGCGGGGTGTGCTGGTCACGCGCCTCAGCGCTGCGGAGGATGCTGCGACAATGGACGTGCTCTGCGTGGACAAAACGGGCACGATCACAATCAACCAATTGGCCGTCACCGGAGTGATCCCGCTAGCCCAGTCGACGGAAACCGACGTGCTGTTCGCCGGAGCGCTCGCCTCCCAGGAAGCCGACCAGGACCCGATCGATCTGGCATTTCTTGCCGCCTGGAAAGAGCGGCAAATCGCTGATGGCTTAGCAGCGGTCACGCGAATCTCATTCGCGCCGTTTGATGCGAAAGACAGGCGGACCGAGGCAGTCGTCGTGGTGAACGGGCAGCGTCTCCAGGTGATGAAAGGAGCGGTGCGCTCCGTGGCTCAGGCCTGTGGGCTCCAGCCCCCGGCAATCGAAGCGTTGGAAGCACGAGTTGGCGAATCCGCCCTCAAGGGATATCGTACGCTGGCGGTGGGCCGGGGACCGGACTCAGGAACTCCCGAACTGATCGGACTGGTGACCTTGTACGATCCACCCCGGCCCGACGCCCAACAGCTAATCGCCGCACTCCGCAGTCTCGGCGTGAGCGTCAAGATGCTCACCGGCGATGCGCTGCCGGTCGCGCGTGAGATCGCGCAGGTGGTCGGGTTGACCGACATCCGTTGCGTGGCGGACCTGAAGGCCGCCAGCACCCAAGCCGGTAATGAGGCCGTCGACCTGTTGGCGGGCGCGGGTGGCTTCGCCGAGGTCTATCCCGAGGACAAGTACATCGTTGTGCACCATCTCCAGGCTGCGGGGCATGTGGTCGGCATGACGGGCGACGGCGTTAACGATGCGCCGGCCCTGCGCCAGGCTGAGGTCGGAATCGCCGTCAGCACAGCAACCGACGTCGCAAAAGGCGCTGCCAGCGTGGTCCTGACCGAACCCGGACTCACGAATATCGTGGCGATGGTCGAGCAAGGACGGACCATCTACCAGCGCATCCTGACGTGGATCATCAACAAGATCAGCCATACGACCCTGATGGCGGCCTTCGTCGCCATCGTGTTCGTGGTGACCGGCAAATTCGTCGTCTCCGCCTTTGCCATGCTGCTGCTCGTATTCATGACGGACTTCGCGAAGATCGCCGTCGCCACCGATCCCGTCCGCTGGTCCAGGAGGCCGGCGACCTGGAACATTGGTGGCTTCATCGCGGTATCCATGGTGCTGGGCGTGGTGATGATCGCGGAGACACTCCTCCTCTTGTACTTCGGCTGGTCACGCTTCGGTTTGGCGACGAATGACAAAGCCCTTTATACCTTCAGTTTTCTGACGCTGCTCTACTTCGTTGTCCTCTCCATGGTGTCAGCGAGAGAGCGGGAGCGGTTCTGGACGTCGATGCCCAGCAAGGCGCTCATGCTGGCCCTTACGGCAGCGGCGTTCACGGGGACCGTCTTAACGTTCGTTGGTCTCCCGGACCTCACTCCGCTTCCGTTCGACCAGTTGTTCGCGATACTCGTTTACGCGATGGTCTGTTGCCTCGTCGTGAACGACACCGTGAAAGTCGCGATGATCAGGTGGTGCGTTCCTTCGGCAATTAAGCAAAGATATGGAGCAACGTGATTCTTTGGTTCTGTTCGGTTCCGTTGTCACTCAGAACACCGACTACCCGTAAGACGGCTCCGCTGGTAGCGACCCATGCCGGATCCTTGGCGTACGGTTTTGCCCGTTCCGAGGAGTGCCCCCCTCCTTTCTCACCGACCGTCTCGAAGCCCCGCATTCAGTGGCGCCTCCCCCGGAAATACCACCGCTTCACGGCCTCCGCCGCCGCGATATAGAGGATCACGATCCCGCCCAGCGCGGGCAGGAAGGCCACCGGAAACGGTCCGAACCCGAGCAGCCCTCCGGGGAGTGGGGGAGCGAAAATGGGACATCACTGATATCGAGGAGGGAAAATGGGACATTACTGATATCGACCGTTCGTGAGGGAAGGAGCCTCAGGGACATGCATGTACACGTTTGATGCAAGCGGCTTAGGGGTTAAGCAAGTGCTATTTAGTGATGTCCCTTTTCCCCTCCCCACAGTGTTCGGGCAGCAAGCTCATTGGTCCCACTCGGCTTCGGGCAGACGGACCATCAGGTCGGACACGGCGGACCGTGGATCCTTCCCCTCGAAGAGCACTTGATGAAGCTCGGCGGTGATCGGCATGTCGATCTCGCGCTTCAGTGCCAGCGCGTGCACGCTACGCGTGGTGGGCACACCCTCGGCGACATTGACCATGCCGGCGAGGATCGGCTCGAGCGCCTCGCCGCGGCCAATCCGTTCGCCGACCGAACGGTTCCGGCCAAACGGGCTGTAGCAGGACGTGATCAGGTCGCCAACTCCGGCCAGCCCGTAGAATGTGGTCTGATGTCCACCGAGGGCCACACCCAGCCGACTGATCTCGAACAGCCCTCGCGTCAGCAAGGCGGCCTTGGCGTTATCGCCAACGCCCAGACCGTCGCAGATGCCCGCGGCGATGCCCAGGATGTTAAGGCACCGGCCAGCTCGACTCCCACCGCGTCGGGATTCGTGTAAACCCGGAAGGGCTCGTGGCTGAGATTCTCCTGGACAGCCTGGTTGAGTTCCATCGACGATCCGGCGACGACGACCGAGGCCGGCAAGCCGCGGCCGATCTCTTCGGCATGGCTGGGACCGCTGAGCACCGCGACCGGGCGCTCTCCGAGGGTCTCGACGATGATCTGGCTGGGCCGGTTGAATGTACCGTTTTCGATGCCCTTGACCACGCTCAGGAACGGAATGCCGGCCGGGACGCGGTCGGAGAGCGCAGTCAGGGTTGAGCGGAGAAACGAGATCGGGACGGCAGCCACGATCAGGTCGGCGCCGTCCATGGCTTCCCTGGCGCAAGCGGTGACGAGAGTGTCCTCGGGAATCCGGATGCCAGGCAAGTGCCGGTCGTTCATTCGCCGCCGCGCAAGGTCGTTCGCGTAGGCCTCGGCCCGGACTAGAGGCGAACCTGTGCCCCGTTCTTGCCGAACAGCAAGGCCAGCGCCGTCCCCATGCTGCCAGAGTTCCGGGCCGGGTGGCCCCAGGGGATTGCTCCCCTGGGGCTCCCACGGATCCGTACGTGCCCTTTCAGGCATACGGCTCTTCATATCATGAACTCGCTACGGG
>Ga0209517_10007108_pt1 | contig 13554 bp, 15 predicted proteins | sample PeaSoiMetSII2010_FD_187695 | JGI IMG/M metagenome (GOLD analysis project Ga0209517, IMG submission 187695) | Peat soil microbial communities from Weissenstadt, Germany - SII-2010 (SPAdes) (version 2) | ecosystem: Environmental > Terrestrial > Soil > Wetlands > Peat | place: Germany...
AGGTGGTGCTCGACGCCGCTTACCAGACGCACCCAGATCGCTTCGTTCGGCGGCCACCAAAACCACTGCCATTGCCCAAGGAGGTTTGGATCAATAAGCCGGTGCCACCCGACCCAAAGACAGAGGAGCAACGTCACTAAATTCCCATGCCGGGTGTCTCAAAGTGCTTGACACGCGCCGTGCGAATCACTTCACCGATCGAGGCGCTACTAGGAAACGATCGCACCACCTCGCGCACCCGATCCCGGATATGTTGGCACGCCTTCTTGCGCGGCCACATGTACAGCAACCGTCTCGGGGGTTTCCGAAACTCGAAACCCAGAAACGCAAAGCCCTCTTCCACCGTGGTCAGCCGACTCTTCTCCTGGTTCACCACCAATCGAAGGGCCGCAAACTGGCTTTGGAGACGCTCCCACGCTTGGCAATGAGATGAACGTTCCGCGGCCGCGCTGGTTGGCTCCAGCCGATCTAGCGGTCCCGCGCCCCTAGATAACGGGGAGACGACGACCACGCCAGAGCAGCCACCGGCCGGGCACCCCGCGCCCACACCAGATACTTCAGGCTCGATGAAAACGTTGTCCAAGGCGCGACCCCGCCCATCCATGCTGATCGACACGCCGCGTTTTTTCAGCGGCGCCCGAAATTTCGCCGAGGTGCAATCCATGATGGTGGCGACCAGGTAGAGAAAGCCGGCCCGCATCGGAATCTACGTAATATCGGCGCTCCAGACTGGGTTGGGCCGCTCGATCGAGACGCCACGAAGCAAGTACGGGTAGATTTCGTGACCTGCCGCCGGGCGGCTCAGGTTTGGTTTCGGATAAAGAGCTTCGATACCCAGAATCCGCATCAGCCGTTGGATGCGCTTGCGATTGACTTCCAGCATGACCGCCATGCGACGGCTGCCGAAGAAGCTTCTTGCCGCGCACCAAAATCTCGGCCAGATAACCAATATGCAAAAGTGCGAAATTAGAAGACGGTGAGAAAGCTCTTTTACTGGAAACTCAAGCAGCGCGAAATCAAGCTCGGCGAGCGGACCGTCCTGATGGGCGTGCTCAACCTCACGCCCGATTCCTTTTCCGATGGCGGCAAGTACAACGATCCCGACCGCGCCTTCGCCCGCGCCGTGGAGCTCGAAGAACAGGGCGCGGACATCATCGATATCGGCGCCGAATCCACGCGCCCGGGCTCGTCCCGCATCTCGGCCGCCGAAGAGATGCGGCGTCTGATTCCCGTCTTGAAGCGGCTGAAAGGCCGGCTCGGCGTCCCCATTTCGGTAGACACCTACAAGGCCGAAATCGCCGAGCGCGCCATCGAGCTCGGCGCCGAGATCATCAACGATCCCTCGGGCCTGACCTTCGAACCGCAAATGGCCCGCGTGGTTTCGAACCACGATGCCGGCGTGGTGATCAATCATATGCGCGGCCGGCCGGAGACCTGGGCCAAGCTCGGCCCCATGCCCGACCCCATGGGCGCCATCGTCCGCGATCTGGATGCCGCTATCGGCCGCGCGCGCACCGTGGGCATCGACAAGTCGCGGCTGGTGATCGACCCCGGCCTCGGATTCGGCAAACGCAAAGAGCAGAACTCGCTGATCCTTGGGCGGCTCTTCGCGCTCGCCTCCTTCGACCTGCCGGTAATGGTGGGTCCCTCGCACAAACATTTCCTGCTGCATGAGAGTGCCGAAGAGACGCGCTTCGCCACTGCCGCGGCGGTGACCGCCTCCATTCTGGGAGGAGCGCACATCATTCGCGTCCACGACGTGCGCGAGATGCGCGCAGCCGCGGATGTGGCCGACGAGATTTTACATACGAAAGATAGTTAATGGCGGGAAACCGCGGTAGTAATATTTCGTCTATAGGCAATGCAATGAAAAAAGCGATTTTGGTCCTTTTTTTGCAGGTTTTTGCAACATTTGGCCAGACGCACAGCCGGCTGGCGGACTATGCGTTGATCCTCGGAGACCCGCCGGTAGCTCAGAAGACCCAGTCACGCGTGGCCCTTCGGAGCAGCGATGCGCTGGCGCAGGCGAAACACATCCGCGATGCGCAGGCAGGCGTGCTGGTGGAATTGAAGCGCCGCAAGGTGCCGGTCGAAGGCGCAGACCAGATTCTGGTGAACGCGGTCTTCGTTGCCGCCAGCCGCGAAACCGCGGTGCAACTGCGCGACATTCCCGGCGTGGTCCACGTGGTCCATGTTCCGCGATTGCACCTGGAGCTCGACCGCGCGCTGAATCTTCAGAACGTCGCGGCTGCGTGGAGCACGCTGGGCGGCGCATCGAACGCCGGCGCCGGCATCAAGATTGGGATCATCGATACGGGCATCGATCAGAACCATCCGGGATTTCAGGACCCGTCGCTGACGCCTCCGCCCGGCTTTCCCAAGGGCGATCCGAATTACACCAACAACAAGGTGATCGTCGCCCGCAGCTATGTGTCGATGCTCAACTCCACCAACCCCGAATACTCCAGCCCCGACGACACCACCGCCCGCGACCGCGTGGGCCACGGTACGGCCATCGCCATGATCGCCGCCGGAGCGCAAAACACCGGACCGGCAGCCACCATCCAGGGCGTAGCGCCCAAGGCGTTCCTCGGCAACTATAAGGTGTTCGGCTCGCCGGGGGTGGAGGATTTCACCCTGTTCGCCGCGGTCAACCAGGCGCTCAATGACGCGCTCGCCGATGGCATGGACATCGTGACCTTGTCGCTCGGCGGGGGCGATTCCGCATTCTACGGGCCGCTGGATGTGGATCCGAGCTGCGCCGATTCCAGCGGCAACACGGAATGTGACGTCCGCGCCGAAGCTGTGGAGAACGTCATCAAGAACGGCATGGTTGTGGTGGTGGCAGCCGGCGATGACGGCAACATCAACAACGGCGCCCCCACCCTCAACACCATTCACACGCCGGGCACCGCGCCTTCCGCCATCACGGTGGGCGCATCGGTGAACTCCCACGTCCTCTACCAGGCAGTCCACGTGAATGGCTCGGGAGCGCCATCCAACCTGCAGAACATCCAGGCGTTGTTCAGCGACGGGCCGCACCTGGACCCGCTGCATATCGCGACGGGAGCGCCCGCGCCCATCCGCGACGTCGCGCAGGTGGGCAACGATGGGCTGGCCTGTGCCACGCTGCCGTCCGGATCGTTGGCTGGTGCGATTGCGCTCATCCAGCGCGGCACCTGCAACTTCAGCGACAAGATCATCAACGCCCAGAATGCGGGGGCTGTCGGGGTCATCATTTACCAGTCGAGCGGCCAGGGGGCCATCTTCAGCGGCCTGGAGGCTCAAGACACCGGCATTCCGAGCGTCATGATCGGCAATACCGATGGCGTCGCGTTGAGGAGTTTCATCGACTCGAACTCGGGTGTGACGGTTTCGCTCGATTCCTCGCTGACCTCTTATGAGACCACGCCCAATACTGTCTGGGCAGCCTCCTCGCGTGGACCTTCGCCCGGCACCTTTTCTCCGGGTGCTCCCACCAACGTCATCAAGCCCGAGCTGGTTGCGGTGGGAGCGAATGTGTACACCGCGACGCAGAAATACGATCCCAACGGCGATGCCTACAATGCCAGCGGCTACACGACCGTAACCGGCACCAGCTTCGCCGTGCCGATGGTGGCCGGGGCGGTGGCCCTGGTGAAGCAGAAGAACCCCGGATTCACCCCGGCGCAACTCAAGTCGGCGGTGGTCAATACGGCCACGCAAGATGTGGCGGACGAAGGCGGCACGCCCGCTCGCGTGAATTCCGCCGGCGCCGGCAAGTTGAGCGCAGGCGATGCGGTCAACGTCGCGGCCACCCTGGAGCCCGCTACCATTGCCTTCGGAGCACTCGTAACCGGCTCGCTGCCTATTAATAAAACCTTGAACATCACCAACACCGGCAGTTCCTCCGCCACGTTCACGTTTGCCGTCCAGCAGCGCGACCCCGATTCGAAAGCCAGTGTGAAAGTGACGCCGGCAAGCCTGACACTGGCGGCGGGCCAGCAGAATAGCGTGACGGTGAGCCTCACGGGCGCGCTACCGAATGCCGGATCTTACGAAGGATTCATCGTGGTGACCGGCCCAACCGGCACTCCCACGCTGCGTCTGCCGTATCAGTACTTGGTGGGTAACGGTGTCGCCACGGCCGCCTTCCCGATTGGCGACGGCGGATTCCTCGGGGGCACCAACGACACGGGATGGGAGCTCGATCTCAGGGTGGTCGACCAGTATGGTGTCCCGGTGATTGGCACCCCGCTAACGTTCACGCTACCGGCCGGCACCAGTTTCACCACGAACTCCAGCGGGCAGAACCTGGTGGACGGCGCAACCGCCAATTTCGGAAATGCAGCCGCTATAGTGAACCTCGGGCCGAACCCAGGCGACCTGGTCTTCCTTGCCACGGTGGGCCTCTTCTCCGTGCAGTTCGACGGCTACGCCCGCGCGTACCCGGCGATTAGTTCCAACGGCGTAGTGAATGCCGCAACCGGCGTGGCCGGACAAGGACTGGCGCCCGGCTCCTACATCACCATTTACGGAACCGCCCTGGCGGATGCCACGCAGGTGGAATCGACCGCATCGCTGCCGGTTTCGCTATCGGCGGTCAATGTGAGCTTCGATGGGGGCGGCCTCAGCCTTCCCGGCCACATCTCCTACGTCGGCCCTGGCCAGATCAACGTGCAAATTCCGTGGGCGTTTCAAGGGCAGTCATCGGTGGCGATGAAAGTGACGGTCAGTGACTATCTGTCGAGCAGTCTCTATACAGTGCCGCTGGCAACTTACTCGCCGGGTGTGTTCGCGGTGGTGGATGCGACATCCGGAACCGTGCTGACGCCGGGCGCGAACACGGTGAAGCGCGGAGATGTCCTCGTGATCTACGCGAACGGCCTGGGGCCGGTGAGCAATCAGCCGGCGTCCGGGGAGCCGAGCCCGGGGCCGCCGCTGCTGGCCGCGACGAATGCGACCCCGGCGGTGACGATCGGGGGCGGCTCCGCAGCGGTGGCTTTCAGTGGATTGACGCCGACAATCGTCGGGCTTTATCAGGTGAATGCCACGGTGCCGGCGAATGCGCCCACGGGCAGTCAGTCGCTTGTCGTATCGCTAAACGGGGTCAGTTCGCCGAGCTTCGGCGTGACCGTGCAGTAGAGTTACTGAGCGGTGGTGCGTTGCGCTGCGAGCACGGCATTGAGGATCTAGCCCAACCTCCGCGCTTTTGAGGCCGCTTCGCCCCTCAGCTCTACCTCGAATGAATCAACGTCGCCTGCCGCAGCCGCTCCAACTGCCGCCGCGCGATATCCGCCCATTGGCCCGAGCTGTCGAGCTTCAAATATTCAAATAGGCTTTCCAGTGATGCACGGCCTTCAGGTTGTCCCCGGTGCGCTCGCAATAGGCTAGATCGCGATTCGATCCAACCGGTCGGGAGGCCCCCTGCTGGCATCAGTGCAGTATCTCCTCGACGTTCCGCTTGCCGTGCAACACGCGGGCAATGCCCACGGGTTTCGTGGCGGGATCGTAAACGATCAAGTATGAGAAGACGGCCCAGAACCTGGCTGGTTTCCCGGTCAGATCTTCCCTGACGTGCCCCAGTCCTGGGTTCTTCCCTACGAGCCGCATACCCTCTCGAAGCTGGCGCATGACGTGGCGGGCTACGCGCGGCCCGGCCTCCTCCAAGAGGTAATTCTTGATGATGTCAAGGTCCCGTTCAGCTTCTGGAGAGAGGATGAACGCATTCATTTGTGGGCTGTGCGTTCCAGGGTGTCCAACTCTGCCTCGATGCGATCGAATACGGCTTCCCCATCGAGACCTTTGCCGACACGAAGCGACTCGAGCCCTTCGTCGATCTGGCCGCGGATTTCTTCCTTGCGCAGAGTCAGCATCCGATCTCGCTGCTCCATCAGGCGAAGCGCTTCGCGAACCACCTCTGCAGCAGAATGGTAACGGCCGGATTGCACCTCCTGCTCAATGCGGAGTTGCGTTTCTTTGTCGAGATCGATGGTCATTGGCGCTCTCCTTGATTTCCAGGATAACCGATCACAACCCGGTCATTCCGGAAAGAGCACCTCGAGCCATGGGGAGTCGTTGCCCTTCACCCCCGAATCATTTCTCAGTGCCCTCTACAGTCAAGAGCCGGCCATCGTCATGGCGAAACTGCGAGAGCAACCTGCCGACCGAAATCGTGGTTTGGCGGAACTGCTCAAGATCTTGCCCCGAACGCTGCCCCGCTTCCGGCCCAGCCCCCAACCCCTGCCCCTAAAAAACCCCTGAATCGGCCCTCCCAAAAAACACGGTCACGTCCGAACTCCCTAAATTTTCTGAATGATTTCAATCACTTCCGGACCTCAAAGCCCGAATTGCTGATGACGACGTATTAGCGTGAAATTGAGAGGAACCGATGCAACCCAAACCCTTCGCCCAGCTAATCGACCTCCTCGGTCGCTGCGGCCCCTTCACCGCCGACGACGGCCAGGCATTCGTATGCCTCAAATCAACCAGCCCACGGGACGATGTGCCAGCGCGCTCGCCTGGGCCATGGCCGCCAGACCCGCCCTCGGCTGCACCGATGAGGAAATCCAACTGGCCTTCCACCCACCGCTTCCGCCCCATCCCATGGTCGAGGCCGTCCGCAACCTCCTCGACCAGCGAAAACACCGGACCGGAAGCGCGACCGAGCTCCTGGACCTCCTGCAACCATTCGCGTCCTGCCAAACGCCGAAGGGCGTCTCGCAGCAGCTCAAAAACTGCACTCGCGCTTTGGCGAGCAATCCTGACCCTGGCCGACAGCGGTATCGAGTTGAAATTCCGCCGCTTACACGAAGGTGCCCCCCTCATCGACCTCCGCGAGGACCTGGGTGACGCATATTGTAAAAACGACCCTCCAGATGCGTCTCCCGATTTCGACCCCTCTCCGCAACCCACAGAAACAGAGGAGGTTACAACGCCGTGAAAAATAAACTGACACACTCGGAAAAGATGCGTCACCCGGCCCCTGGCCCCTGGCCCCTGTTTTCCTACCGCGAATGAATCAACGTCGCCTGCCGCAGCCGTTCCAACTGCCGCCGCGCGATCTCCGCCCATTGGCCCGAGCTGTCGAGCTTCAAATAGGCTTTCCAATGATGCACGGCCTTCAGATTATCCCCGGTGCGCTCCGAAAGCAGCGCCAGGTTGAAGTGGGCGTCGGCGTACTTGGGGTTGAGGGCCAACGCCTGGCGATAGTGATCGAGGGCTTCGTTCACCCGATTCTGCTCGTCGTAAAGGTTGCCAATGTTGAATTGCGCCAGCGGATAGCTCCGGTCGGCGGCGATGGCGCGCTGGTAGTATTTTTCCGCTTCGACAAACTTGCGCTGGCGATAGTAGATGGTGCCCAGATTAACCAGCGCGCCGGCGGCGGCGGGGTTCAGGGTGAGCACTTTCTCGTACGCCTGGATGGCCTCTTCCACCGGGGCCCCGGTCTCCTCGAGTTCCAGGCCCTTCTGAAACCAGGCCTCGGATTCGCGGACGCGGTTGGCGGAGTGCTTGCGGTCGGGAAAGCTGCGCAGGCCGCCCAGTTCGCCGGCCTCGAAATCCAGGAGGATCTGGCCGCTGATGGCTTCCATCTTCTGGCCCGCAACGTGGACCGCGATCTTCCGTCCGTCGGAAACGATGCGCAGCTCGGAGAGCGGCTGCTTCACGCCGTCCAGTTTTTGGCGCAACGACTGGAGCGCCAGGCCAATCTGGCGCGGCTGGATGTGGCTCTCGCGCAGCTTGATCAGGGTCTGGATGGCGATCAGGTCGGAAAAGGTGTAGGATTCGGCGTGGGAAATCAACTCCAGCCTCTCCCAGCTTCGCAGCAGCCGCTCGGAGAGGCCAAACTGACGGCGGACGTCCGCGCGCGAGTATTCCTCATTCGGAGCCACGCGAATATTTTACCAGGGTGGCCCCTAACGTGACTTCAAACGAATCAGGTGGGGCGGTCCCCCTGGACCGCGCGGAACGCCCTCGTTCCGCTGCCGCCAATGGATCGAGAGTCCCCGGCCCCGGCGAGGGCGCCTGCGCCGCATTTTAGTACACTGAAAAATCGAGATGAATAAGTGGTTGCGGCGGGGTGTCGTGCTGGCGTGCTGCGCCTCAGCCGGTTGGGCGGTCGATTGGAAAGCGCTCCAGTCGCAAGGGTACGTCAGCGACTTCGCGGAGGTCGTCGACGCGGCCAGCAAAGCTCGGATCGAATCCTACTGCGCCGCGGTCGAGCGTTCCACCGGCGTGCGGATGGCGCTGGTGACTGTCGCGTCGCTCCAGGGCGAACCGATCGAGGACGTCACGAGCACCATCGCGCGCGCCTGGGGCGTTGGACAGCTTGGCCGGAACGAAGGCATCCTGCTGCTGCTGGCGATCCAGGACCACCGCTACCGCCTCGAAATCGGGTCTGGGCTGGAGCGCATTCTGCCGGACGGCCTAAGCGGCAACATTCTGCGCGAAATGCTGCCCGCGCTCCGGCAGCGGCAGTCTGGCGAGGCGGTCATGGCCGCCGCGGAGACTCTCGGCGGCGCGATCGCGAAGGCCAAGCATGCGGCCATCGACACGCGCTTGCCGCGCCGCATCCGGCCGGGCCCCTACGATGCGTTCCCCTGGCCGCTGGCGATCGGCGGCGTCATCCTGCTGGCTTTGTTGATGAGGGTGGGCGGGCCGCGCGGATATGGCTGGGGCGGAGGCGGAGGCTTCCTCCCGTGGCTGGTGCTCGGCGCCAGGATGGGGCGGTCGACCTGGGGAAGCCGCGGCAGCGGGGGCTTCGGCGGGTACGATTCGGGCGATGGCTTCGCCGGATTCGGGGGCGGCGACTTCGGAGGCGGCGGGGCTTCCAGCGACTGGTGAGGACCATCCTATGGAAAAGGTGCTGAACCAACTCGTGCAGAAGCTGCAGAAGGCGCATGGCGAACGCCTGGTCTCGGTGGTGCTCTACGGCTCCGGGGCGACGGGCGAGCATGATGCGAAGTTTTCCGATTGGAACGTCCTGTGTGTGCTGAGCGAGATTACGGCCCGCGAACTGGGCTCGAGCGAAGAGATCTTCCGCTGGTGGCGCGAACGGGGCAGCCCCTCGCCGCTGCTGCTCACCGAGCGGGAGATGGCCGCCTCCACGGACTGCTTCGCCATCGAATTCCACGACATTCAACGCCACCACCGCCTGCTTTACGGCAAGGACCCGATCGAGTCCCTGGTGGTGGACGGCTCGTTTTATCGCGCGCAGGTGGAGCACGACCTGCGCGCCAAGCTGCTGCGGCTCCGCCAGAAGGCGGCCGGCATGTTCTCCGATGCCGACCTGCTGCGCCGCCTGATGCTGGATTCCGTTTCCACCTTCTGCGTGCTGTTCCGCCACGCGCTGGTACTCCACGGCGTGGATGCGCCGTTGAAAAAGCGCGAGGTGATCGCCGTCGCGAAGGAACATTTCGCGATCGATCCGCTGCCTTTCGACCGGTTGCTGGATGTTCGCGAGCAGCTCCTGAAACCGCGCGATGTGGAACCCGGGGCCTTGTTGGGCGCATATTTAAGAGGGATCTCCGCGGTGATCGATGCGGTGGATCGCCTGGAGAAATAGGGGATTCATCGGTGAAGACTGCTCTCATCGTGGTTCCGGTGCTGGTGATGGTGGCGATCGGGTTCGGAGCTGGGCGCAAGTACGTAAACGTGCGCCTCGACTTGATGGCCCAGCGTGAAGCCGTGAGCCAGGAGTGGGCGCAGGTGCAGGTTGCGCTGCAGAGCCGGGCGGACCTGCTGCCGAGCCTGGTGGAAACCATGCAGGGAGCTGCCGAGATCGGGAACGGAGTCTTCAGGGACATGGCGGACGCGCGGGCGGCGCTGGCCGGCGGCCGATCTCCCCAGGAAAAGATGCAGGCGAACGACCAGCTTTCCGCGGCGCTGGGGCGCTTGCTGGTGCTCTCCGAGAACTACCCGCAATTGCGCACGAACGAGAGTTTCCGGCGGCTGCAGGACGCCATCGCGGAGAAGGAAAACAACATCGCCGTGGAGCGGCGCAAATACAACGAGACGCTGGAGCATTACAACGCGCAGATCCAGATGTTCCCCGATAACGTGGTAGCGAGCGTGTCCGGATTCACGCGCAACGACGCGTACTTCCCGACCGAGCCGGGGGCGCGGAGCATGCCGAAGGTACAGTAAATATGACTCAAATTTTTTCCAACTACATCAATGGCGAATGGGTGAAAGGGCCGGCGGTCTTTGAAGATCGCAATCCGGCCGATACCGGGGAAGTGATCGGCAGTTTCGTGAAGGGCACGGCTCAGGACATCGGCGACGCTGCTTCGGCGGCGGCGGCGGCCCTGCCCGGCTGGTCGGCCGCCAGCGGCCCGGCGAGGGGCAACATTTTGTACCGGGCGGCGGACATTCTCGACAAGAAGTTCGAGCAGGTCTCCGCTGAAATGACTCGGGAGGAAGGCAAGACGCTGCCGGAGGCCAAGGGCGAAGTGCGGCGCGCGATCAACATCCTCCGCTATTTCGCGGGCGAGGGGTCGCGCATGCCGGGGATGCTGGTCCCCTCGGAACGCGACCGCGTCCACATGTTCGCGCTGCGCAAGCCGATTGGCGTGACGGGGCTGATCACGCCCTGGAATTTTCCCAGCGCGATCCCGGCGTGGAAGCTGGCGCCGGCTTTGATTTGCGGCAACACGGTGGTGCTGAAGCCGGCGTCGGCCGCGCCCCTGAGCGCGTGGCGCATCGTGGAGGCGCTGCATGAGGCGGGCGTTCCCAAGGGCGTGGTCAACTTCGTGGCCGGCCCGGGCGGCGAATTGGGCCAGGCGCTGCTGGGCGCGAAGCCGCTCAAGGCGGTGTCGTTCACCGGATCGTGCCAGATCGGCAACTGGCTGCACGGGGAGGCCTCCAAGCGGCGGCTGCGCATCCAGCTCGAAATGGGCGGTAAGAATCCGACCATCGTGCTGGCCGACGCCGACTTCGCTTCCGCCGTGGAAAACGTCGTGAACGCGGCGTTCTTCTCCACCGGCCAGAAATGCACGGCCACCAGCCGCGCCATTGTCGAGGATGCCATTTACGACCGCTTCGTGGCCGCGGTGGTGGAGCGAACCCGCAAGCTGAAGGTCGGCAACGGCATGGAGTCGGGCATCGAGATCGGCCCGTGCGTGGACCAGGCGCAGATGGAGACCGTGCTGCGTTATATCGAGATCGGGCGCAAGGAATCGGGCGAGCCGCGGTGCGGCGGAGGAAGGCTCACCGCAGGCGCGCTGGCGAAAGGGTACTTCGTGGAGCCCACGGTGTTCGCGGATGTGCTCGAAGAGCATACCATCGCGCGCGAGGAGATCTTCGGCCCGGTCCTTGCGATCCTGCGCGCCGCGAATTTCGAAGACGCCCTGCGGATTGCCAACAACATCCCATTCGGGCTTTCCTCTTCCATTCAGACCACCAACCTCTCGCGCGCCTTCGAGTACATCTATCGCGCGGAGGCTGGACTGTTGACCGTCAACCTGCCGAGCGCGGGGGTGGAGTATCAGCTCCCCTTCGGCGGAACCAAGGATTCGAGCTTCGGGCCCAAGGAACAGGGTCCCGCGGCCCTGGAATTTTACAGCGACTACAAAACCGTCTACCTGAAATACTGAAATGCGCCTCGGACAAATCAAAACCAACGGCGTGGTGACTGCCGCCGTTTTCGAAAAAGAACTGGTCCGGCCGATTCCGGGGCACCACATGCTGGCCCTGATCCGCCGCGCCGAAGTGGAAAAAGTACCGCTCGACAAGCTCGCCACCGAGCTTGCCAGCCGCCATCCGGAAGCGCTCGCGCCCGTGCTGCCCATCCATCCGCCGGAAGTGTGGGGGTGCGGGTGCACCTACGAGACCAGCGCCGCCTTCCGCGATGCGGAGCACGGCACGCGCGAAGGCATGTACGCGTATGTCTACCGCGAGGCGCGCCCCGAAATCTTCTTCAAGGGGACGGCGCGCGTGTGCGTGGCGACCGGGCAAGCGATCGGGATTCGCTCCGATTCGCGCTTCACGGCGCCGGAGCCGGAGTTGGCGATCGTGCTGGGCACCCGGGGAAATATCGTCGGCTACACGCTGGCCAACGACGTCTCGGCGTGGGACATCGAGCGCGAGAATGCCCTCTACCTGCCGCAGTCGAAGGTGTATGACGGCTGCTGCGCGCTGGGGCCGGTGATGGTGACCGCCGACGATCTGCCCGACCCGTACCGCCTGGAGATGACTTGCACCATTGTGCGCGATGGCAAGGAGCTGTTCGCGGGCGGCGTCTCCACGTCAAAACTGCACCGGCGCCTGGAGACCCTCATCGAGTACCTGACGCGCTCGAACCGCGTTCCCTGCGGCACGGTGGTGCTGACCGGCACCGGGATCATCGTGCCGGCAGAGGCCGCGCTGGCGCCCGGAGATTCGGTGACCATCCGGGTGGCGGAGATTGGCGAGCTGACCAATCGCGCTGTCGTCGTGGACTAGCATGGCGGACGTCGAACGCCTGGTCGAAATCGCCGCGGGCTTGAGTATTCCTCAGATTCGCCGGCACATCTTCCTGTGCTGCGATCAGACCAAGCCGAAATGCTGCACGAAGGAGGCTGGCCTCGAAGCGTGGGATTTTCTGAAGGCGCGGCTGGCCGAGCTGAGCCTGCTCGACCGTGTGTACCGGACCAAGGCGAATTGCTTGCGCATCTGCGAGCAGGGGCCGATTGCGCTGGTCTATCCCGAAGGCGTGTGGTACCACTCAGCGACCCCGCCGGTGCTGGAGCGGATCATCCAGGAACACTTGATTGGCGGGCGGGCGGTCGAGGAGTTCGCTTTCACCCGCGCGCCGGTTTGCGAACGCTCGCCGGTTTGCGAATAGGTCAGCCCTGCATTTCAGGACTGACGACGTGGATTACCTGGCCGGCGTGGAGCTCCTCGGCGGCGGTCTTGAGTTGCTCAAAGATCGGCTCGAACCCGTCCAGGCGGTTGTTGGGAACCCGCGCGATGATGAACCCCAGGCGGAATTGAGTGAGGTCGTTCTCGGTTTCGAGCTTGCGGTCGACGGTTATAAAAGACATCGAAACGCTTTTGGGCGAAGGTGAGCAGGGGGCCGTCCTTGCTTGTGCGCCATTCGGTTTCCGTTACGGTTTGAACCGCGTGGCCGGGAAAGGCGCGTTTCAGGCGAGCGGGGACACACTCGTCTAGGAGGATACGCATTCGACCAGTTGGTCCTTGCCCAATTCGAGGAACTGGATCACCTGCTCACGGGTGACGGAAGGGTAGTCCTGGAAGAACTCATCGATCGTGGAGCTTCCTTCGATGTAGTCGAGCAAATGCTGCACGGGCACGCGAGTCCCCTTGAAGCAGGGGGTTCCGCTCAACCGTTCCGGGTCAACCCAGATGACTTCGCTGAGCCTGGCTTTTTGTTCCGCAGTCACTCTTCAAACTTAGGATATTTGGCTCGGTCCCGCAACTTTCTTTGCCGCCGGAGCCGGCGGCAAGACCGCCGGCGTTACCGGGTCACTCCTCCTGCGGCGGCTCGAAGGAATCCAGCAGGTCGGGGTTCTTGGCGAAGCGCTTGAGCACCTTCACGATCTCGCCGGTACGAAAGCCGGCGCGGAGCAGGCGGCG
>Ga0209517_10007111_pt1 | contig 13550 bp, 14 predicted proteins | sample PeaSoiMetSII2010_FD_187695 | JGI IMG/M metagenome (GOLD analysis project Ga0209517, IMG submission 187695) | Peat soil microbial communities from Weissenstadt, Germany - SII-2010 (SPAdes) (version 2) | ecosystem: Environmental > Terrestrial > Soil > Wetlands > Peat | place: Germany...
CGCGACCCTGAAACAAACAGGGCGGCCTCGCCGCGGCTCAGATGAGGCAGAGGACCGGAAAGGAATTCAGACGCCTCGATGCCCTCACCCTGAATCGCTCCCGACGCTCCAAAACGCCAAGCCATCCGCGCCACCACGGGATGATAGAGGCCACCACCCACCAGCCAGAATCGTTCCAGCGCGCGGAGTTCGCCCGCCAACGAACGAAGCGCATCCCGTAGCTGAGTGAAAGACCACTCCATCTGTTCCGGCAATCGCCTCAGCTCCTCTTCCAATGAGTCGAGGCCCACGTTGGAGCGTTTCAGCAGGCGCGCCGCGGTCAGGACGATGCTGGAAAGCGCGGCGAGTTGGCAAACCGCCGCCGCCGCAGAATCCTCCGCGCCTTCGTCACGCGTGAGGAAAACGCCCTCACAGGCTTTGGCCAGAGGGCTATCCGCTTGGCGTGTCAACGCCAGGGGCACCGCGCCGCGCGAGCGAGCCAAGCGGGCGGTTTCGAGTGACTCAGGGTCTTCACCGGATGTTGAAAGCACCAACACAACCGATCGGGGACGCAGCGCCAGAACCGAATAGGCTTCAAAGATACTTGCGGAGCGGGCCAGCGCCAGCCAACCCGCCAACCATTCGAACAAATAAGCCCCCGCTGCGCCCAGCGGCAATGACGCGCCGCAGCCGCAAATGTAGATGGGAGATTCTCCCCATCGCACGCGGCGAATGAGCGGTTCATATTCGTGAGCGCCTTTTTCTAAGGTGTCCCGGAGCAGCCGGGGGATTTCCAGAATCTTGGCTCGAGTTTCCATGTTCGGCCGCCTCAGCAGCATACCGTTGTAGGGGCAACCCGTGTGGTTGCCCCAGGCGGCCACATGGGCCGCCCCTACCGGATCCGGGCGATTTTAAGTCTCCAGGTCCTCGATCATTTCATTTGCAGAAGGCGGCTTAAGCTCACCCCTGTAGGGAACGACAAAGCCATGCGCGGAGAGGTGGGCGCCGAAGAGCAGAATCATTGCCGCCCCATAAGCCCAGAACAACAGAGTGGCGGATGTCTCGTACGGCCCGTAGACCTCTCGGAAGCGAAAGAGCGGCAACGTCAGCATGTAAATGAGTTTCCCCACCTCTGTCAACACGCCACCGATCATAGCGGCCGGAAGAACCTGGATTATCGGAACCTGGGTGTTGGGCAAGAAAAAGTAAATTACGAAACAGGTGGCGACGGCCAGCGGGACGGAAAGCGTCTCCATGAGGACCCGCGAGATCGCCCCCAACAACCCTGGGGCCAGAACCCATCCCAGAGCGTGGGTGAGCACCCATTGCGCAGCCGTAGCGAGAAGAATCGAAAGCAATGCCATCAGACCGGTCGTCACCGCCAGAAAGAAGGATATTACCTGGTTCTTCAGGAAACTGCGGTTCTCGGACACACTCCAGACTTTATTCAATGCTACTTCCAACGGCAAAAAAACGCCTGAACTGGTGAAGAAGAGCACGACCACCGAAATGAGTTGCAGCCGGGGACGCCCCGCCGCGAGCTGGGAAAGATTCCGAATGATGGAATCCGCTCCCTTCGGCAAGTGAATCCGCAAAAGCTCCAGGATCACGCGGGAAGCGCTCTCCCAACCCAGCCAGCGGCGGCAGACTGTAAGCAGAAGGAGTGTGAAGGGAAAGAAGCAAAGGTACGCATTGGCGGCGATCGAGAAGGCGTAAGCGTGCACCTCGGTCGATGCGATATAGCGCAAACTCGGGAGCAGCCGCTTGCCGATTTCCTTCCACAGTTCCTTTCGGCCTAGAGCCGATTTAGCCGGGCCAGTCACTCGATCTCCCTTCGGCAGAAGCGGAAATATCATAACAGGTTGCGGAAGGATTCTTCCTCCCATTTCAATGTGGTGCGGGCGTCCCGCCCGCTGTCACGCGGGCATTCGTTCGCTCCGCTCAGGACAGGCTCTGCCCGCGGGCGGGAGCGGGACGCTCGCGCGACAGCGGGCGGGACGCCCGCACCACAACGGCGGACCAGCGCGACCGAAAAAGTGACAATTCACGCCTACGAAAAAGTGCTATAATTCGAATTTGCTTTTTAGTTGAGACAGGCGGGCTTCATCAAAACTTATCTCGCAAGCAAGACGACTTATTCCTACCCATCTGGTTGAGTTCAGGAATCGAAGGAGCAAACCATGAGACGGAAAAAGCAGAAGCCGGAAGAGGTCGCGGCGCGGAAAGACAACTTCAGCCGGCGAGACTTTCTGAAAGGGGCCAGCGTTGCCGTATCGGGCGGGTTGCTGATTACGGAAGCACAGGCCGCGCCAAAGGCACCAGGGGCGGAAGCGGTCGCGGGGCCGGGGCGCGTAGCCATCACCCTGAAGATCAACGGCAAGCCGCAGAAGGTCAATGTGGAACCGCGTGTCACGCTACTCGACGCCCTGCGGGATTACTTGGACATCACCGGGGCCAAGAAAGTGTGCGATCGCGGTGTCTGCGGCGCTTGCACGGTGATCATGGATGGCAAACCGGTCTACGCCTGCAACCTACTTGCCATACAGGCGGAGGGACACGACATCGTGACCGTCGAGGGCCTCTCGCACGGTGATCAACTGCATCCCGTGATGACGGCCTTTATCGAGCACGACGGCCAGCAGTGCGGCTTTTGCACGCCCGGCTTCGTGGTGGCCTGCAAGGCCTTCCTGGACAAACATCCGAACCCCACCATGGACGAGATTGAAGAGGGATTGGGGGGCAACCTCTGCCGGTGTGGAACATATGCGGGAATCCGGCCGGCAGTGCTGGCGGCCGCCAAAGCGATGAAGGGAGGGAAAGCCAATGCCTAAGTGCAAATACGATTGGCCGGAGGCTGGGGATAGAAAACTGATTGGCCAACGGATCAGCCGTGTGGACGGCCCTGTCAAAACCAGCGGCAAGGCAAAGTACACCTACGACGTGAAGCTTCCGGGGATGCTCTACGCCAAGATTCTGGGCTCGCCCTACGCGCATGCCAAGATCACTGCCTTGGACACCTCGGCCGCCGAAAGCATGCCGGGCGTGAAGGCGGTCCGCAAGATTCAGGACGTAGGCACGGAGATTCAATGGGCCGGCGATGAGATCGTGGCAGTGGCGGCGGAAAGCGAGGACATCGCTCGCGACGCCCTGGACAAAATCAAGATAGAATTCGAGCAGCTTCCCTTCCTGGTTAACGAAGAGGATCTAAGCCGGGCCGGTGACCACGCCAAGGCGGCCGGAACCGAGAAGAGCGGCGACCCTGACAAAGCGTTCAGCGACTCCGACGTAGTGATTTCCGAGGGTTATTACGGCATTCAAACCATCACGCACTGCTGCCTGGAAGCGCACGGGAGCGTGGCGGAGTGGACCGCCCCGGACACTCTGAAGACTTATTTCTCCACTCAAAACGTATCTGGAATACCGGGCGAACTCGGCGAAGCTTTACGGCAGGCGAACATCGACGTAAAAAACAACAACGTTGAAACCATCTGCCAATACGTTGGCGGAGGATTCGGCAGCAAGTTTGGCGCCGACCGCTGGGGAGTTGAGAACGCCCGCCTGGCGAAATTGGCGAACAAGCCCGTTAAGCTGCTGCTCGAGCGCGACATTGATCTAATCGTGGCGGGGGCGCGGCCATCTAGCTACGCCAAGGTCAAGGTGGCGGCGAAGAAAGACGGGAGCGTCGTCGCGTGGCAATCGGAGTCCTGGGGAACCGGGGGACCGGCGGGCACCACCATGCCTCCCCTTCCTTACGTCCTTACCGGCATTCCGAACAAGGTTACTCGCCACACCTCGGTGGGCACGAATACGGGCCCTGCGCGCGCCTGGCGCGCACCCAATCATCCCCAGGCGGCGGTGCTCACCATGTGCGCTCTCGAGGACCTTGCGGCCAAGCTGAACATGGATCCGCTGGAATTCTTTATGAAGAACGCCGACCTGGCCGGCGACCGTGGAAAAGTGTATCAGGAAGAGCTTCAGAAGGCGGCGGAATTGATCGATTGGCAAAAGAACTGGCACCCGCGCGGCCACTCGACTCCCGGCCCGATTAAGCGCGGCCTGGGAATCAGCATGCACACATGGGGCGGCCGAGGACACAACAGTAATTGCAATGTGAACATCCATCCCGACGGCTCCGTCGAGGTCGACCTGGCAAGCCAGGATCTGGGCACGGGGACGCGCACGGTGATCAAGATCGTGGCGGCGGAAACACTGGGTCTTCCAATCGAGGCGATCGAACTCAACATCGGTGACACCAAGTACCCGGCCAGCGGCGCGTCCGGCGGCAGCACCACCGTCGGGGGGGTGAGCGCTTCCACCCGCCGGGCAAGCGTGGATGCTCGAGATCAACTTTTCGCGGCTGTGGCTCCCGGCTTGGGCGTTCCTGCTGACCAACTCGTCGCCGCCGACGGTAAGATTCAGGTGCAGGGCGATTCTTCCAAGAGCCTCACCTGGAAACAGGCCTGCTCCAAGCTGGGCGTAAAGACGATTCAGGTAACCGGAAAGAACCCCGGCCCCTGCGCGCTCGGCTCGAGCGGCGTGGGTGGTGTGGAAATGGCGGATGTTAACGTCGATACCGAGACGGGAATCGTTAAGATCAACAAGATGGTGTGCGCGCAAGACTGCGGGCTCATCATCGATTTGAAGACGGCGGAAAGCCAGTGCTACGGCGCGTTGATTATGGGTATCACTTACGCGCTCTACGAGCAAAAGATTATGGACGACGTCACGGGCCGGATGCTGAACCCCGACATGGAGTTTTACAAACTGGCGGGCATCGGCGACATTGGCGAACTGGTGGTCCACATGATGACCGGGCCGGGCTACGACGAACGCGGCACCATCGGCCTGGGTGAGCCGCCGGTTATTTCGCCGGGCGCGGCCATCTCCAACGCCGTCGCCAACGCCATCGGCGTGCGAGTGTCCACAATACCCATCACTCCGGAAAAGGTCCTCGCTGCACTGGAGAAAGGAGAGATATCCTGATGCAAAACTTCGAATACGCAAGTCCTACGACTTTGCAAGCAGCGATCCATTTGTTGGCCGAAGCCAAGGGCGATTCAGCGGTCCTGGCGGGGGGAACCGATCTGCTGAGCTTGATGAAGGAAGGCGTTGCCAAGCCGGTGAGGGTTGTCGATCTGCAGAAAGTAAAGGAACTGAAACACATTGAGTCGAGAGCCGGAACCGGCCTGCGCTTGGGCGCCTTGGTGACCTTCGACGAACTGATCGAGAACGCCGATGTGCAGAAGCACTATCCCGCCCTGGCACAGGCTGCACGAGGCGTCACCAGCCCCCAAGTTCGCAGCATGGGAACTGTCGGCGGCGACCTTTGCCAGCGTCCGCGCTGCTGGTACTACCGGCTGGGATACGGCCTCTTGGCAACTTACAATGGAAAGGCCATGGTGCCCGAGGGCGACAATCGCTACCACGCCATCCTGGGCAATTCCGGTCCCGCCTATTTCGTGAGCCCTTCGAGCTTAGCGCCGGCGCTCTTTGCCCTGGGAGCAAAAGTTCGGCTGCACGGTCCCGAGGGAGCGCGGGAGCTTGAAGTCGACAAGTTCTTCGTTACCCCAGCCAGCGAGGGTGAAAGCGAACATGCGCTCAAGCCGCACGAAATCGTCACGGAGATCGTTCTGCCGCCTGCCGAAGGAATGAAGATGGCGGTGTACGAAGTCCGCCAGAGAGAGGCGCTGGATTGGCCCCTGGCCGCCGCCGCCGTGGCCCTGGAGATGCCGGGCGATTCGATTCGCAGGGCGCGCGTGGTGCTCGGCCATGTCGCTCCAGTGCCTTGGACGTCTCCGGAGGCAGAACAAGTTTTGGCGGGAAAGACTTTTGTTGAGGATCTAGCCGACGAGGCCGGAAAGGCCGCGGTGAGTAAAGCTACGCCGCTGTCAAAGAACACCTACAAAGTCCAACTGGCCCGAGTGGCGGTGAAGCGCGCCTTGTTGCGCGCCGTGAAAGGAGAGGTCTGATCATGCCTGAACCCACTCCCCAGCCTGAGTATTCCCCTGAGCGCTGCCGGTTGTTGCGCTCCAAGTGGATGTTCATCGAATCTGAGCCTGACCCGACGGTTCCCCGCTCCGACAGCGGCATTTGTTGGTGTGTCCACACCCAGAATTGCCTGGGCCCGGATGGGGGAATCGTCAATATGGAAAGCTGTAGACCGGGCCGGGCCTGCTTCCGCTCCCTCTAAGCGGACGGCTCGCCGTCTCTTCATCATTCCAGCCAGATTTCTGCCGCAGAGGCGCGAGGGACTGAAAACAAGAGGCTTTGGCTCAGCGCCTGCGCGACTCTGCGGTGGGCATGCTTGCGCCACCTTGCCATCATGCCAGCCCGGTAACTTCCGACTTCCTTAGACATCAAACTATATGGGGGCTTTGCGAGCATTCGGCTCACAGGAGGACACATGAGAGGGAAAGCGTTTGTCTACGCAATCGCAGGGTTGGGATTGGCGGCATTGCTGGCCGTTCCCGGCAGGGCGGCAATTAAGGGAGAGTACATCGAGGCTCGCAGCGCGGACGTTTACACGGGGCCGTGCTTTGCCAACGGCGAAGTCGGGCTGGTGGGTGACGAAGCCATCCTGGCTTGGAAGATCGACCGAGGCGACTGGGAGGGAATCAGTTTGAACGGATTGGCGGTTGTGGCGGTGGTGAAAGCCCACGCCACATTGGGCGATCCTTATCATAGCCCTTACCCGGCCGAGTCCGTGCTGATCGTTGACCAAAAGGCCAGTGCCGGGCAACGTTTGGCGCTTCAGGAATTCGCTACCTCGATGGCCGGCAGGCTCTTGAGCCACGTAGTGCGCGTGGAAGCGGCGCCCATTCAGCTGACGCTTGCTACAGGAGAAATGCCCGGCGCAGCCGAGTTGGTGGCGGGAGACCTGGCGAGCATCAAGACGCGCAGCCTGTGCCAAGGCGACGACAAGTGCGGGAACGAAATTGTGTATTACCCGCCGCTTGTTCACCTGGCGCACGCTATGCCCGCATTCACACTCGAGGATTCCTTCCAGGGGCAGGGTCTGAATGTGGTGTGGAATCACATTGGCAAACGCAGCGCATTTGTGGGAAGCTTTTCACTAGCTGGCGTTTCTTAAACCAAATTACGCGTTGGCTGCCCTGGCGTTCTTTCGTTCTTACAGAGCATCCAACCGATGAGGCCACTTATGAGAGTGCATCGCGCACATGTGATATTACTTGCCGCACAATTTCTTTTGGCGGGCCTGGCGTTCGGACAGAATTACAAAGTCGAAAACGCCGGAGCGCCTGCCGCCGGTCAAATTCCTCAACCTCTTCAAAATGCGCTCGAATCCCAGGGAGTGAAGGTGCAAAACGACCAGGGTGGCACGTTGCTGGAAGTGTGGTTTGCCAAAACTGTTGCCACGAATTCCAGCGCCACTCCGACCTCTGACTTTCTCTATCCGGCTCTGACCGACGGGGAATTCGTCGGCGTGCTGAACTTTTCCAGCCCTGGTGCGGATTTTCGCGGTCAGGTCATCAAGCCAGGTTTTTATACGTTGCGCTACGGGCTCATTCCCCAGGATGGCAACCATATGGGGGTGAATGCCACCCGCGACGTACTGGTTCTCTGCCCTGTCGCCGCGGACACGGACCTCAGCGCCAACCTGAAATTCGATGACCTCGTGAAGCTGAGCCGCCAAGCGGCCGGGACGCCGCACCCGGCTTTCCTCGTGGGAGCGCCCGTGAACGGGGGCAATTTTCCCGCCGTGGCCAAAGATGATCAAGACCACTGGAACCTGCAAGTGAAGCTGCATGGTTCCAACGGTGAGCTTCCGTTCGCGATAACAGTCGTCGGCAAGTGGCAGGGGTGAGAGATTGATTCATTTTGGAATCTCGAATTTGGAATTTTGAATCGTTCCGGCTGTGAGGCTGGCTGAATGCATCTCTCAGAAACCAAACCACGCGGAACCGCAGAGCCTTGTGCACTGCGAGGCATAGCGGCCGGTCTGTTCGTGTTCATGGTCCTGGCCATCTCCCCATGGAGCTTCGCCCAAGGCGAGCCGCCCCACTTGGCGGTCCTGGAAGGGCAACTCCTGTCCACTTCAGGGAATTGTCCGCTTCTGCGCACGCACGGCAAGGATCAGACCCTTTCTGCCTACACCACTTACCTCTACCATACTCTCCAGGACAAACGTCTGGCCAATCGGGAAGTGCGGCTCGAGGGGACGATGAAAGCCGATGGGACATTTGAGGTCGAACGCCTCTACACAGTCAAGGACGGAAAGCTCTATCGAGTGCGCTATTTCTGCAAAGTCTGCAATATCGAAGCGCTCGAGCCCGGGAATTGCGTCTGCTGCCAGCAACCCACGGAGCTTCAGGAAATCCCTGTACCCGGAGACGTCAAGCAGCCCGGCGCTTGACTTAATCCCCTCTGCCAATTATCGTAACCGAGCCGGGCGCAGTTCCGATCCTCACGGCTCTGCCACACTCGCTCAGGTTTGTTATTCTTGAATCTGGAATCTCGAATCGCGGCTTTGCCGCGCCCGCCAGCGGACCATCATGTTAAGACGCTCATTCCTCTGCTCCGTAGCTTCGACCGTGAGTATCGCGGCTGCCCGCTCTCTCGATCCGGTCCGAGTCAATGACACCAGCGGCGGCTGGCGCAAATATGCGCACAATCCTGTCCTGGGCGGCAGCCTCGGCGTCTGCTTCGACGTGTCCCTGCTGAATGAAGACGGCAAGTGCCGGATGTGGTTTTCATGGAGAAATAAAAAGAGCATCGCCTTGGCGGAAAGCACAGACGGAATTCACTGGGGTTCTCCGGCGATCGTCCTCGGCCCGAACCCCACGACTCAATGGGAGGAGGATATCAACCGTCCAGTTGTCATCCGAAAAGGCAATAGTTACTTCATGTGGTACACAGGCCAGGCTCGAGAACATTCCTGGATCGGCCTGGCGACCAGCAGCGACGGAACGTATTGGGAACGTGCCGCATCCGTTCCGGTGCTGTCACCCGAGCAGCCGTGGGAGAAAGTCGCCGTCATGTGTCCATGCGTCGTGTGGGACGAAACCCTTCGGAGCTTTCGAATGTGGTATTCAGGCGGCGAGCAGTATGAGCCGGACGCAATAGGCTATTCAACCAGCCCAGACGGGCGCCGTTGGAAGAAGCTGACGGCCAATCCCATCTTCATGGCCGATCCCGAAATCGCCTGGGAGCGATACAAGGTGACCGGTTGCCAGGTGCTGCGGCATGGAACGTGGCATTACATGTTCTACATCGGCTTCCGGGATATCGATCACGCACAGATCGGTGTGGCGCGGTCGCGCGACGGAATTACGGGCTGGCAGCGCCTCGCCGCCAACCCCATCATTCAACCCGGCATCAACCAGTGGGACCACGACGCCTGCTATAAGCCCTACTCGATCTTCGATGGCCAGCGCTGGCTTCTCTGGTATAACGGGCGGCGTGGGAGTGTAGAACAGATCGGATTGGCGTTTCACGACGCGGAAGACTTGGGCTTCCGCTAGTAGGCGGTCTTGGTTTTCTATGATTTCCTCTGTGCTCTCGTCCAGAGGATCACGGCGATTGCCAAGAGGACAAAGAACAACGGCAACTCCCCACGGTGGAAGGCCTTTTGGGCAGCAACCAGCGCATAGCCTGCTAAGATAACCAGGGCTATGACGAAGAGCCTGAGTGGTTTCTTCATGCCTCATTGATTATGATATGAGTCGCCGGCCGCAGCAAAAAGCTCCAAGCGATCGGCTGCAACTCAACTTCCGGTGGCACGCGCATTCCTTCGCTGCGCTCAGGACAGGCTCTGCGCGTGCACGGTCACGGCCAAGATGGCCGTGCCACATCAAAGTGGGTCACTACTCAAGCATCGGGCATCGGCCCTCGGACCGCATTGACACCATTCCCCGCCGAATGCTACAAAGGTGTTAAGGCCATTGGCCTGGCTGTCCCGCATTTGCGGTGGGTGTAGCTCAGCTGGTAGAGCGCCAGACTGTGGATCTGGACGTCGCGGGTTCGAATCCCGTCACCCACCCCATGTTTCAATTCTCCAACCTCCGCATCTTTCGGATCGAAGCGCGTTGCCGGCGCCGTGGAGTGCGGCAGCAAACCCGCCGCCTTCCAATCCGAGGCGAAAAGCGGTAGCTGCCGCTGCCGCACTCCACGGCACTTCGCGCACTCTCCGGCGGCGGTTGGCGCGCTGGCAGCCAAATCCCCCCGGCCACGTAGCCGACTTTTTGTCACTTTCCTTCCTCGCCGGTCCCCTCCGAAGTCTTAGCTCCGTTTTGCGCAAATTGTGCTGCTTTTTGCTCCTTTCAGGCTCTCATTTGCGCTAATTGGCGCGCAAAACGCACATGATTTGCAGCATTGAAAAAAGTGATGTCCTTTGTTTTCAAGGACTTCTTGGCTTTGTTCCCACGGTTTTTCTATTTTCTCGCGAGCCTCCGGATCTCCACCAGCCGGGCAATCTCCAACCTGGCCGCATTCCCGCACCCCAGACCCCGGCCGGGATGCGTGTGGCGCCGAAAAGCTCGAATTCTGTGTTTAACGCGCGCATTGTGCAATCAATTCTGAGTTCGTTTTGAGTTCGTTTTGAGTTCGTTGCAAAATTCCATCGTTTGTTTTCAATAACATACTGGCTTCGTTCGTATTATTTTTTGTTATTTTCAGGTCCCGGTTCTCCCGATTACAGGGACTATTGCGCTTCTCCTCGCGGTTCGAAGCCCACCCACGACAATGTGTCCACAAAATGACCACACTTATAGGCTAGCATACGTCCCTGGATTTGTCAAGCAAAAAATGCAAAAAGGCCAGCGGACGCTCCCGAATCCCGCCGCCCTGCCCGGCCGGACAGCGGCAATACGGTCGACTCGGTCGAAATGTCGTCCAGTGAGGCGCGCCCTGCCTGAAAATACCACCCTGCCTTTTCCCCCCAAAATCTTGGTTGCCTCGCCGAGGTCGCTTTTGCGGTTAGCCGCCTCGCTCACGCGGACTACTTCCGGATTGCCGACAACCCGACCGGAACCCGCAGATCTCACCTGCGTCGAGCCAGAATGAGTAACTCGGGTCTTAGCAACAGGCGTGTGCGAAACTTACCGAAAAAGATGACTGTTTCGGCGCAGCCGCACTTTTTGACCGTACAATCCCCTGAGGAGCGATTCAAACCCCTAGATCAGGTGTAGAAAGGGGAGATTCTGGTTGAAACCCCTGTCTCGTATTCCCTTTTCCCTGCCTTCGTTGCGCTGCGCTCGACCTATCCGACAAATCGTCCAAGAATGCCTTCCACTTCCACCCGTAGCTGGGGTCTCCGGGATGGACCTGCGTTTGCTTTACGTTCAGTATCTCGCGCATGACGATCATCAAAACTTCAATTTCTTATTTCGCCTGCGCTAGCCCCGCAACAACTGCGGCAACTTTACCGAGTATCTGGTTCCAGCCCTCCACTTGACCGCTATTTTTTGCGCTCTCCATAGTTTCGTTTCCAATGAAGGTGCGTTTCGTCTGGCCGTTTCCAAAATCCTCAAAGGTAATCACATCGTGCGCACCGTCTATGGCCTCATGTTCTATTCCATATTGCGCAGGCTCAACCTTGTTTCCCTCCGGGTCGGAAAAGTACATGGAGGAAACGATCTTCTCGTGCAGAACAATCTCGTGGTATTCACCAGCATTCCAGAACTCCTGGCCATCCGGCGCTCTCATGCAGCAGAGAAATTTTCCTCCCACGCGAAAATCCATCTCGCAAAAAGGCGCAGTAAAACCCTTCGGCCCCCACCACTGCATCACATAATTCGGGTCTGTCCACGCCTTCCAAACCAATTCGCGTGGGGCATCGAAAACTCTTGTGACAACCATCCGCTCTGTCTCGTTAACCGTGTTTTTTGTCATCTTTGACCTCCGTTTTTTTCATTTGATTCACAACTACATCCAGCTTGTCGAAACTCTCTTCCCAGAATCGGCGATAATAAGCCGCCCAATCGCTGACTGTCTTTATCGCCTCTGGCCTAAGCGTGCACACACTCTCTCGTCCACGCTTCGTCTTGATCACAATCCGCGCCCGCACCAGGTAGGCAATATGTTTTGAAATCATCTGCTGCGAGAGTGCAAACGGTTCCGTCAATCCATGCACAGAGGCAGGACCATGTGAGAGTCGTTCGATCATCCCCCGCCGGGTTGGATCAGACAAAGCAGCAAATGTTGTACCCAATTTATCCACAACCATATGGTAGTGGATTGTCCTATCAATTTCAAGTGTGAATTTTGCGTTCCTGATTTCTGTTCCCTGATCTCTGAACCCTGACACCTGCGCTAATTTATACTTCTCCATGAGCGGTGCCATCGCAGCTGGGTGCATGGTTTAGGAAATAGGCTTCCTCGTGCAATAACTCATTAACCTGACGATTAAAGTGCACACGGCAACCTGCGCAAGGAGCGCGAGCCGGCAGGGTTGAGGCGCTGGCATCAGGGGCCGGGGGAATGCAGATTGACCCTGGAACGTGTTCTGGATGTATCACGAGCCACTCGGAAGTTCGGCAAGGGTAGTCAAGGCGATGGGAACGGCTTACCCGGTGACATGCCCGGGACCTCGCTGATCAAGCGTAGGCAGCGTGCAAGCCATCCTGGGGAATTTGCGGGCCTGGTGGGTGACGGTTTGGATTCTAACTGATTGGATTCCCCGGGCCGCTCATCACCGGATTGGATTCACCGGCGTGCTGGGCCCTGCCGCTTTGAGAATGCCAGGCAGATCATTTCGGCAATGCTGATGGCCGAGACGCCGAGGTGATTCACCCTTGGCAATCGGTATGCGTCTGGTGAACCCATCTTTTCCGGTTTAATTTCAGGACCGATACTTCCCCACAGATAAACGCAAAGAGCACATATGCGATCGCGCATGGGAAGGGGAGGTGTGGGATGGGCGGTGGAAATCCTTATGCAAAGAAAGCACGATATTGGCAGCAGAAGCTGGGCGAGGCGGCGCGCAGCGGTATTTCGATCCGGGAGTTCTGCCGGCGACGGGGGCTGAAGGAGAGTCAGTTTTACTGGTGGCAGCATCGGCTTCGGATGGCCCGGCCGGAAGGAGCAACAGCGAAGCCGGGAGGGCGGGAAGGGGCCGCCAGTTTCGCCCTGGTCAGCGAGGACGCCGCCGGGGACGCCGGGATCGAGTTGGTGTTGAATGGCGGGCGATGTGCCGACCCTTACGGTAATGGCATCGGCGGGGACATATACCAGTCTAGATCCGTCCTCCATGATCCAACGATTAACCGCGCACCCGAATTGCTGCGCCTGATGGATTTGTGAAGAATGGAATTGCGCCAGGTCATTGCCATCGTCCCAAACAGGCCGACCTGCAGCCCAATTCGTTCCTGAAGCGACGCTTGCACCGTTCGTCTCCAGGAAAAATGCGAAGACGATGTAGTACACGCCACTCTCCACGGGGGCGCGCTCGTTGATCTGAGCATTCCAACTAGAATCGCCAGGGCGAAGGTGGGAAATCATCTTCCAGGAATCTTGGTGGCGGCCCCACGAAGGAGTCTCGATCAAAGGCGCTACCGCGAAACCCGGCCCTAGATTCAAGACACGCAAAGTGATTGCCCCTTGCAAAGCAGCGC
>Ga0209517_10007112_pt1 | contig 13549 bp, 13 predicted proteins | sample PeaSoiMetSII2010_FD_187695 | JGI IMG/M metagenome (GOLD analysis project Ga0209517, IMG submission 187695) | Peat soil microbial communities from Weissenstadt, Germany - SII-2010 (SPAdes) (version 2) | ecosystem: Environmental > Terrestrial > Soil > Wetlands > Peat | place: Germany...
CTCGATCTAGAATGCGCGAGGAGCGAGTAAAGCGCAAGTTAAATAAATATTAAACATATCAGATTTACAGGAAGTCTTTGGATGTGCAGGGAGGGGCAGCAAGCAGAAACTGTGCCGAACACTATTGGGTCCGGAACGACCGGGGTTGGCTCGACGATGCGATCCCTGAATCGTTGTTCCCCGGTCTGGGGGTCGATGATGTGCTTCTTCAGCCGGCGGATTACGTGGTTCCGGTATCGCTCGCCCCGCAGCGATCCGCGGCCGTCCACGAGTGACGGGTCGAGAAGCTCGCAGAGCGAGGCAAAGGATCGGTCATATCCGTCGTGAGGAGTGGCCGTCAGGAGGAGCAGGGAGTCACAGCGACGGGCCAGAACCTCGGCAAGGCCTCGTCTCTGAGAATCCTCGGTGTTCTGGATGTTGCCGGTGTCCGTGCAATGGTGGGCTTCGTCGACGACGACAATGTCGTAGCTGGCCCTATCGAGCTGGTCGAGGATCCGTTCTTGCTTCAGGAAGTCGATCGACACGAGACCGAGGGGGACGAAGTCGAACGGATTCGAGCCGAGTTCCGTGCTCCTCCGGATTTCCTCGAGTTTCGCCCTGTCGATGACTTCCAGTCGAAGCCCGAAGCGTTGAGCCATTTCGAGACGCCACTGTTCCAGCAAAGGGCCGGCGGGAGACACAACGAGTACACGGTGAGCAAGCCGTCTGGCGACGAGCTCCGTGATCACCAGGCCGGCCTGGACCGTCTTTCCAAGGCCCACGGCATCGGCAAGAAGTAACCTGACTCTGCTGCTGCGAATGGCCCTCAAAACCGGAACGAGCTGGTAGGGTTCGATCCTCAGTCGCCCAGGCTGGACGGCAAGCAATGCCGTGGGCCCCAAGGCCTGCTCGAGCAGGAACGCTTGGTGATAGACCAGCCAATTGATCAGGGGAGCCGCCCGATCAGGACGGAGCTTGTGCCGAACCGGTTCGATTTCCTCGAACGGAAAGAGCAGGTCGAGTTCCTTCCCGAGGACGGCGTTCTCGAGCCCGCGCAGGCGAAAGAGGGTCTCCTGGCCCAGGCTCTCGGTGGCGACGACCTCCCATCGCAGTCCTCGTGCCACAACTTCCGTGCCTGGGAGCAGTTCGTCGACGCCATCGGCGCGTGACATGATTATCCCCGGTCCTGCGGGTAACCTTGGCACCGGCCACGGCGGCCAGTGACCTGGAGCCTCGCGGCCTTCTGATTGATCGCGTCAAATTTACGGAAGGTGAGAGGCATTGCTGCCTTCTGTCGCGAGCATCGCCACAACGCGACATCGAGAATCGGTCAGGGGATCGAAGTAGCCCCCTTCAGGCGATGCCTGCCTGAACGAGCCGGAAAGCCCGATCCCCTCCCTCCGCTATGAGCGGGGCATTAAGCCAAATTAACATTTGCGATCATGCTTGTGAACACTCTGCCGGGGGTTTTGCAATTCGTGGTCTACGACGCAAAATGGTATTCGCCAGACCCGATCTCAAAGAGGACGGAAACTGGGACGCGGTTAGTATTGACAGCAATCCGCTGCTCAGGCGCCCGAGCAAACTAATTGCGTCCCGGTTTCCGACCCAAAAAAACACCACGCGATGACCTCTGCGGAAATGGCCGGGGTCCCGAGCGGAATTTGACGACTCCAAGAAACCCCAGATCTGGCACCTGATCAGGCCAGGGTCAGAAACGGTCAACAACAATGCGGAATGCGGAATGCGGAGTGCGGAATAAATGGCACCTGATCAAGCCAAGTTTAGAAACGGTCAACAACCCAGATCCTGACTCTTTCCGACCCCAGGGTCAGAGGTCAACCCCAAGAGGGGAGCGACTTGGACGCCGATCCCGCTGGAGATTCAGCCGCCGCCAAGTTTTCTGCCAGCGCGATCCGAGTCCGGCCCCCGGACCCCGACAAGGACTGGGGCGAAGCCCACGCGGGGGGAGCTAACCGGATGCGCTACCAATGGGGACGCCACCTCGAGATGACCCCAGATACTTCTGGCATGCCCCTGACGGCCTCAGGGCGATAGCGGCCACCGGACTCGTATGCGTGCAAGCAGGCGCCCAGAAGTTGGGTGTCCTAGAGGCAAGTTACGCCTCCGCGATAATCGGCGTTGACCGCAGGTTTGAGCCCATTCCCGAGGACGAGTTCACCCAGGAGCGCCTGCTTGGCGAGGCCCAGGTCAAGCGGGTCGGCCCGCAACCAGACGCCGAAAAAGTCTCGGGGCTCTTGAGCTGGTACCCGCTTCCCCTCGTCCTGAGCGCACTCTCCCTCGCGGCCGGCGCGGTGATCCAGCTTCTTGTCCGGAACGGCCCGGACCGACTATAAAGGAGGTAGATATCCAGTATTAACACGACGATCAAGCCGCGGCCCTTTCCTGACGTCCAGTTCGGCCCGCGAACGATCGTTCAGAGGATCTAGCCGGCGATGGCAATGGCGGAAATTGACCCGGGGGCCGTGTATTGCGAGCTTGAGGAGCTGGTGCTCCGCGTGAATGACCACCCCGAGGTGCGTCTGAAGCTGCTGACCGAGGTTTCGCGGGCCCTGGAGGACTGCTCGAGGCTGATGGCGGCGGAGCGAGGAACGCTGGCGGAGAAAGTCGAGCGCTGGAGGTACCAGTTGCTCAACCACAACGCGGGGCATCTGAGCGACGATCAGTCAGAGCTCACGCAGCGGCTCGACCTGCTGATGAACCAGTTGAGCGGCTCGGAGCCTCGCCCGCCGCGCTCGTTGCTGTCGATTCTCGCGACCACTCGGTCCCAGCCTCTGAGCGAGGAGATCGAAGCCTGCCTCGATCCGGGCCGCCCGCTGCAAGCTGTGGAAGCCGCGGCCCGGGCCGTCACGGACCGGCACTTCGCCGCGGGGGACGTTGCCGCCAGCCGCCCGATGCTCTTGTATGCGCCCTTGTACGTGTCGAACCATTGCATCAACTATTGCCTGTACTGCGGCTTTCGCTATCCCAACCCGATGGATCGCGAGCAGCTCGACGTCGCGCAGGCAAGCGCCGAGGCCGACGTGCTGGGCCGGCGCGGATTCCGGCACGTTCTCGTGGTGGCCGGTGAATATCCCCGACTGATCACGGTCGATTACCTCGCGCGCGTGGTCTCGGCCCTGGCCGGTCGAGGCTTCGCGGTCGCGATCGAGGTGGCCCCTCAGAGCACGCTCGGCTACAGCCAGCTCCGCGCCGCGGGGACACTCGGGGTGACGCTCTACCAGGAAACGTACGACCCCGAGCGTTACAGCATTTATCATCCCAAGGGGACCAAGGCCTGGTACGACTGGCGGCTGGAAGGTCCGGAGCGCGCCGCCGAGGCGGGCATCCGGCGGATCGGCCTGGGCATCCTGCTCGGCCTGGGCGACCCGCGCGAGGAGCTTGGCGCTCTGATTGCTCACGGCCGGTACCTGCTCGAGCGGTCCCCCGACCTCAGGCTCTCGCTCAGTCTGCCCCGGATCCACGACGCCCCCGCAGGTTTCTCGGCGCCGCATCGCGTGGACGACGACACGTTCATCCGGCTCTACTGCGCTCTCCGCCTGGCGATCCCGTGCGCCAACCTCGTGCTCTCGACCCGCGAGCCGGCCCACCTGCGAAATCGCCTGGCCCGAACCTGCATCACCCAGATGAGCGCCGGCAGCTCCACATCGCCCGGGGGATATCAGGAGCACGATCGAGACGGCGCCAGCCGCGAGCAGTTCCCCGTCGTCGATCAACGGAGCCCCGAGGAGGTGGTCCGTCACCTGACCGAGGACGGCTTTCGGGTCGTCTGGAACCTTACCGAGTTGCAGGCGCGGTGAGGTTTCCGGAGAATCAATCTCACGGCCACAATTCCAAGATTCCGGTCAAGCGGCCGGTGCGCGGGTCGAAGGGAGGTGAACTGTGGGCAACGGTCAGACCTCAAGCCGCATCCTGGGGCGCTCGGCTCAGGCCTGTGGCCTGGCATGTTCCACGATAGGTGCCGGGGCGATCGTCGGATCCGCGACGAGGCAGCCGTTCTTGATGGGCGTTCGGGAGAGCTACATCCCGATGACGCCCAACACGGCCATCGGGTTTCTCGTTCTCGGCAGGGGCTTGTTCGCGGTCGCGCAGTGCCGTTGACCTGCGGCATGCCATTTCCGATAATTTGGACAACTGTCATTTCCTGGCGAAACGAACTCACGACCGAACATCCCTGGGAAATCCTTGGTGCGGTGTGGAGACCGCAGGGGTTGGCCGGAAGAGGTGGTTCTTGGATTTGCTTGGCCGGGCTCGCAGCTTGTTCAAAGGGCTGGGGACACCCCCCGTCGCCAAGGTTCAATACTACAGCGTGGTCTGTCCGTTGGGCCACCGGTTGCGAGGCCAGAGGACCGGCGGATACCAGGCCTTGCGCTGCCCGTCCTGCGGCGAGGGAATCTTCGTCTTGCCCGCCAGTCCCCTGCCGGAGCCGGTGGCTCCGGAGCGGCCGGCCAGGGCGCGCACGGCCATCGCCGCCAGAGCCGACGTGGACGAGGGCCCGATCGAGCTCAAGGACCCGGCTCAAGTCACGGTCGACATCGTCGAGCCGGACGACTTGGCGGTCGAGGCCGAGATCATCTGGGACGACGAGGTGGCTGGTGAGGCGTCCCCCGCGCCGGATGGCGGTGATCGCGATGATGTCGATCGCGCCGGGCCCCAGAAGCCCGCAGCCGTACCTGATCAAAACGTCAATCCTCGATCTCACCCCAGGCGACCCGCCCCACGACCGGCAGGTTCAGGGGTACCGGCCTCGCCTGCCTCGGCGGCAGCGACGGCGAAGCCGTCCCCGGGGGCGACTCCGGCCACGGGCCGGCCGGAGGCCGCCCGCCGACGGCAGCCGGCCACGCTCGATCGGGGGCCGGGGGCTCGGGTCCCGGTGGCGGAAACCAGGGCCGGGACAAGCGATCTGGCACAACCGCGAACAGCCCGCGGACCCGGCCGCCGTCCTCTTGTGGTCCTCGCGTGCGTCGCCGTGCTCGCACTTGGCACTCTCGCCTGGCGGACCTGGCGACAGCGCTGGGAGAACCTTCCCCAGGTGGCCCGAATTGGTGCAACCGAGGGAATCGCCGCGCTGGAGGAAGGCAAGTTTGACCACGCCAATCAACTTCTCTCCGCGGCCAGGGAGGCCGTTGATGCCCTGGGAGGCGCCGTCGAGGACGCCGACAAGATTCGCCACGCGGCCGGCGAGGCCGCGATCTTCGTGAACTTGCTCACCGATTCGCTCGAGAGCCTGCTCGACGAGGCCGCCAGGACGAGCCCCCAGGCCTGGGCCGACCGGTTTAACACGATCTACAAGGGGCGGACGGTGGTCATCGAGGCCACGATCACGGCGACGCCGGATACCGCCGGCTCGCACCGCTACGAGCTGGATTATCTCGTCCTCGCCGCCGGCCAGGGAGCAAGGGAACAACGCTATGCCCGGATCGATTTGACCGGATTCGAGGCGATCACCCTGGTTCAGCACAAGGAGGGCGATCACGTGGTCTTCGGCGGCCGGCTGGCTGCCTTCCAGTACGATCCCGAGGCGCAGGAGTGGATGATCCGCTTCGAGCCCAAGAGCGGCGTCTCCATCAAGTACTACAAGGCGCTCCAGAGCATGGGCTGGCCCAGCAGCATGGGCTGGCCCAGCAGCATGGGCTGGCCCAGCGGGTCGTCCTATCCCGACGACAGCCCGGAGGGACCGGATCAACCATGAGAACATTCGTGATCCCTATCCTGGCCGGCCTGCTCGTGCCATTGCTGTCGCCGCCTGGCCAGCCGGCCATGGCTCAGACCGAGCCGGTCGCGGTCGATGCCGCGGACCTGGATCGTCGGGCGGACCTGGTGGGCAAGATCGTGGTCATTAACGACCGGGTACGGTTCTACCAGTACCATGCCGGCCGGGGCTACGACGAACTTTACCTGAAACGCACCAACGTGGTCTTTCGGCTGCCTGCCAGGCTGCGGCCGGAGGGTTCGCCGCGGCCCATGCCGGTCGTCGTTCAGGGACGCCTGACCCGGGACCAGGACCAGCTCGTCTGCGACGTGGTCACGCTCAAGGTCCTGCCCAATGACCTGGACCGCCTGGACCAGGCCATCAGTGCTCTGCCAGCCAGGGACTTCGAGAATCGCAAGGCGTGGGCGGCGTGGGCCGAGGCCCGAGGCAAGGCGTTCAAAGAAAATGCCCTGATCCAGCGGGCCCGGTCGCTCGAGGCCGAGGCCCTGCGACTGGAGAGCGAGCAAAAGCGCGTGACCGTCGATGCCCCGAAGGAGTGGCTCGCCCTGGCCGAGGAGGCACGACGGCGGAACATCGCCGAGCCAGAGCCTTCCGCCCTGGTACACAAGGCTTTGCAGGCCAAACTCGCCGCCGCCAGCAAGAGCGACTCGGTCAAGGAGGTCATTCCTCTCATCGAACGCTTCTTTCCCGAAGCGGCCAGGGACCGAGCGTCCGGTCAAATCGACCTGGGCCGCTGGAACGAGGCGTACGCGAACGACCCGGGGGCTGCGTACCGCGCCGCGCCCGCCGACGTCCGCAAAGCGCTCAACCGCAGGCTCTGGGCCGACGCCGTTGCCAAGCTCCTGGAAGTTCAGGCCGCCCTCGACCCCCGCTCGGCAATCGAGCTGGCCTCGAGGGCGGAGACGGAACTTCCTGACCGGCCGCAACTTGCAACAAAGCTGCTGAACACGGGACTGGACCAGGCGCGGCAAAACCTGGGCTCTTTGCGGCTGGCCGAGGTCAAGGCGCTGGCGCAGGCAATTCGAGAGAAGCTCAAGGATCCCCAGGCCGCACTGGAGCTGGATCGCAACTGGTTGAAGATTCAGCGTGACAGGCTGAGCGCAACCGACGCCGAGGGCCCCGTCGCGCTGGCGGCGTTCTATGAAGACCTGCTCCAGGATCGGGCCGCGGCCAGGGAGTTGCTCGAGCGGGCCTGGAAAATCGACCCCGGTTCCAAGGAAGTGGCCGAGGCATTCCGGACGCGGGGCTACCGGCGGGTCAAGGATCAATGGGTCGAAGCCGCTCCGACGACCGCGGCCGGAGAGACGAACAGCCCCACCGCCGCCGGGTCCAGGCCCGAGCCCTCCTCGCCTCAGGGTTTGCGGGGCAAGACACCCGACGAGGTCAGCCAGTTGATGGCGTCCAAGCCTGAGGGAAAGGTCATCTCGGGGACGAGGGGCCAGATCATCGAACAGTGGATCTTCCTGGTTCCGAACCAGAGCCAGGTCCGCTACGTCAACTTCTTGCACATCCCCGGCGAGATCCTCCCCCGGGTGGTCTCCGATTACTTTCTGCCACGTAATGTGCTCAAAGGACATCTTACCCCGGTGCGTTGATTTGACGCCTCAATGCACAATCTTGGGAATCTTGCTTTTTTTTCGTTGATTTTTCCAAAATCCCACGCAGAATGTGGGAGCTTTCCCGCCCCGACTACCTTCCTGCTTTGACGTCGCGGTGTGTCCGCCCTCGCTGAATTCAGGGCTGTTCCCCCCGCTCTGAAGTTCTTCGTAGTCCCGAAGTCCAAGGTGGCCAAAGAGGCGCAGGAAAATCCGAAGAATTTCGTCAAACCTTTGGTTGCCTCGGACGTATTATTGCTGTGGATCGGAAAACCGGGCGCCAAGACTTGTCGATGGCGCATAATGTGCTTGATGGAATCGATCACTATGAGGAGCACGTGGATCGGCACCGAAAGGCTTCTCATCAGAATCGCTTGCCCGGATCTCAGCCGAGCGACGTGTGAGCTATCATCTTAATGAAATTGAGTAGATTCATCCGGTCGACAGGGAAATCCGTGGCGATGTGGGTCTGTGGGGTCGATCCCCGCAACCAGTGATCCGCGAAGTATCGCACCAGGAGGTGTTCAATGGCCCGCAAAGATGCCTTGCTCAGACTCACATCGCGTTTGGTCTCTCGTCGCGATGCGCTGCGTAAAGCCATTAATGGCGATCTCGACTTCCGCAAGTTCTCGGAGGTGAGCGGGGTTGGAGATAATGTGGACGCGGCCGTCGATTCGGCCAACGATGAAATCAGCTCGCAGCTCGTGGAGATCGAGAGTCGCGAACTCGGCCAGATCGAGCATGCACTGCAGCGGATTGCCGCCGGAGTTTATGGTCGTTGCGAGTTTTGCGGCGGCAAGATCTCCGAGGCTCGGTTAAACGCCCTGCCGTACACCAATAGCTGCATCGACTGCCAGCGCGAGAACGAGCGGCTGGGCCAGAATCGGCTCGACGGCGATACTGCTCGCTGGGCCAAAGTCTTCGAGAAGCCGATGGACGAGGGCGAGGGCGATGCCCAAGTCAATCTCAGCGACTTCGAGATGGACTTCAGCGAAACGGGCCGTTGATTCGCATCGCCGTTTGACCGCGTCCACGCTTACCCGAACTCTTGATCATGCCGCCGGACTCCAGTCCGGCGGCTTTTTTTTGGCAGACAAGAGCACCAAGGTCAGCAGATCGGGGGACAGAGCTCCCTTCCTGACAGCAGGAACGAGCTTTGTCCGCCGATCTTTCGGCCTTTTGCCGCACGTCGTGTTTTTTCGGGGGAGGCCGCCAGCAAGCGCAAGTACCTTTGCGCCAGGACGTCAGCACCGAAAGCCGGTTCGGAGTGCCGATCTCGAGCAGTCCGAACGGGCCGGTATTTTGACCCAGAGGCCGCGGGCACGGGCCTCACCAGGAGCGATCCGGGAGCGGAGAAGCGCTTCAGTAACGGTCGCGGTCGCGGTCGCGTCCGCCACCACTACCACCACCATAACCCCCGCCGCCACCGCCATAGCCGCCGCCACCGCCGGCACGAGGCTCGCGCGGCCGCGCTTCGTTCACGGTCAGCCGCCGCCCGTTGTGATCCTGATCGTGAAGACCGCGAATCGCCTCTTGCGCCTCGGCATCGGTGTCCATCTCGACAAAACCGAAGCCCTTGCTGCGTCCCGTGTCACGGTCGGTGATGACCTGAGCACTCTGGACCGTTCCGAATTGAGAGAAGAGTTGCTCAAGATCCGAACTGCTGACCTTGTAGGTCAAGTTCCCGACGTACAGTTTCTTACCCACCATCAATCTCCTGAGCGAAATCAACGACGGCCCACGGTTGCCTTTCCGGGCCGAGAGGAAAGGGATCGTGTCAAGACCCAAAGAGCGGAAGGGCGACAGAGGAGGCGAGAGAAGATTCCAGAAAGGATCGACATCACGAACTCGACTCGTTCCCAACCAATCGTGAATTATACGACACAGCCGACGGGCCGATAGGTCGATTCTCGTTTTTTCACAAGATTTGAAAGTTTTAACCTGGGGGAGAGAAACGAAGCATTCACCGCCCCGGGAGAATCAGCCTCGACACCGGAACCGGCTAACCGCCGACGTCCACCGCCAGCAAGATCAGTGAATCGCCATCCCGCAGCGGTGTTGCTGGATCGGTCGTGAACCGTTGACCGTTGATGTTCAGCGTGTAGGCCGGCTGCAGCGAACCCTCACTGCTGAGCACCGAGCCCAGGAGCGCAGGACAGGCGCGGGACAGGGCGCGGAGGGCTTCGCCAAGGTCCGCCGCCTCGACCGCCAGTCGGCTGACCCCGGCGCGCAACCGAGGGACCCCGAACAGCTCCACATGCACGCGTGGCGAACGCGGCTGGTTGCTGGCCGTGGCCGGATCCGGCATTAGAGCGCCGGCCATGGTCAAGGCCGATTGGTAATCTTCGGGCGTGTTCAAGTTCCGCAACGTCAAGAGCTCAGGGTCTTTGCATCGGAGCTCGTCGGCTGAAACGATCCGCGCACGCAGGACATCGACCAGGAACGCGGGGCGGAGGCGGCCGCTCCGCAGCAACGAGTCGCACGCCGGCAGAACCGACGCCCGGCGGTAAAGCGCGGCGAGAGGGTGGAGGAATCCGTCACAGCGGGGGATGGCCAAGTCGTGATCCTCGATCAGCGCGACGAGCCGGTCGATCCAGGCCGGCTGGAGGAAGGGCACGTCGGTGGCCGTCGCATAGGCCAGCTCGACTTCATCGGGCAAGGCGGCGAGCCCGGCGGCCAGCCCTTGCAGCGGCCCCCGGCCGCGCAGGGGATCACGGGCAACCAGCACCGCTTCGGGCAAAGATGGAAGTTCCTGGCCAGGTGCCGCCACGACCACGATCGGTGCGGCCACGGTCGACACCAACCGCACCACGCGCTGGAGCATCCGCTCCGGACCGAAGGGAAGCCAGGCCTTGGGTTGACCCATCCGCCGGCTCTCACCGCCGCACAGAATCACCGCTCCCACGATCAAGGTCGGTCCTCCTCTCCGGCGGTCAAGAAGCCGATCGCGGCGAGCCTGCATCGTGTCTCGGCTTCGTCCCAGAGCCCGCGGAAGGCCGAGACGGCGGGACGATCCCAGCGGCCGGCGGGTACGGCGAAATCATACCGCTCGGCACGCAGCGGCAGGAACGCCAGCCCGTAGGCACGGGCGACTGGCTCGATGGCCACACCCCAGTCGGCGCGGCCCTGGCTGACCGCCGCGGCCACGGCGTTGTGCGATCGAACCTCGACCGCGAATCCCGGCGGCCGGCGGCCGGCGAGCAGTCCATCAAGCAGGCACCGCGTGCCGCTTCCCCGATTGCGGTTGACCATCAGGCAAGAGGCTCTCTCCACGGCGCGGTCGACCGCCTCGGCCGGCGTGCAGCCCGCGAACAGAGGATCGTCGGGGCGGTGCACCAGACCTTGCATCCGGCCGTAACCGGGAAAAAGACGAACGCCCGGGGGAAGAAACGGCGTGTTGTACGTATCGCTCCGCGGATCCAGCAGGTGTACCCCGGCGAGGTCGCACTCACCGCGGGCCGCCGCGTCCAGCCCTCCCTGCGATCCAACCCAGAGCGTCCGGGAGCGAATCCCCCGTTCGGCCATGAGACCCAGCAGCATATCGAGGCCGACGCAGTGCGAGCCGATGACCACCAGGTCCGCAGGCTCGATTCCCCGACCCAGCAGCCTGACCCGCACGCGCTCGCCCTGTTCGACGTGCTCCTGGAGCCTGGGAATGATGACGAAACCATCGGCCCGACTGAACGTGGTGACCGAGCCTGAGCCCTTGCCCATCGGATGGGCCGCCAGTCCCAGGGCGCCCGGCATGAGGCCCACCAGCAGGTACTCGGTGCGGCCCCGCTCGCTGTTGCACCGCACGGCCATGCGAGCCTCGATCTCGCCGTGGGTTTCGGGTCCCAGGCCCGCCATCTGCAAGAAGGGTACGGTGGCAACGGACAGGACATGCCCATGCACCGCGGATCCGGACTGGATCAGAGGTGCATGCGTAACCCGAGGCGGCAAACCGAGCGATCCCAGAAGTTAGGTCATGGATCGCAATCTGACGACCGTGTCGTCAATTGTCCACCCAGATTGAAAAAAAACGACTCGTGGGTCACTTCCTGGCCACACGGCGTAGTTCAGATAGACATGCTGCTACTCAAGCTGAAAAAAGACACTCCTTGCTGACTTCCGTCACAACCGGACGCAAGTCCCTGCCAAAGAGGAAATTGCGTGTGCCAATCAGGGTACGCGCTGGTTCTGACATCGGTGGAGAGCGACCGGGAGTGTGGAAAACGACGGCGCTCAACCTGGCTCGTTCTCCCCGCTGAAGTGGAGCTCAAGGATGCATCACTCGCATGCGATCCGCCAAGCGTCCAAGATCCGGTGCCAGTTGCTGACATGTTCCACCCTGGCTGCTGCCCTGCTGTTCGAGACGCGGGGACTGATGGAAGATCTTTCCATGGCTGGGGCAAGAGCTGCGGTCAGAGCACAGACGAGCACGATGACGCTTGGCGGCAGCATGCAGCCTGGGCTTCACGATCAATGGCCAGCGCGCTGCGTAATCGAACCGATCGCAATAAAACCCGATCCAAACCCCGTCCTATCGGACGATCGAGATCGTGGTTCGACGGCTCAAACCGATGAGATGCCTCTCCACGGGCGGCGCAGGCGGACCGATCGCAGGTCTGTCGCCCCGCTGCCCTATTCGAAGCGGTACGTGAGAAGTCGATTCCTTGCCCACCTTCAGTCCAGCGGCGAATGCTCACAAGAAACTATCAAAACGCCGTGATGGATAAGTCCGGTTCCATCTCACGGTGACCTGCTATCCGTTCGGATTGCCAATTGGCACAATGGAGTCTTGGACGCCGAACGCGGGCTGAGGGGCTGCCAGCAGCGGAACGACTCCATCGCCTTGGAGCTTCACGGCATCGACGGTACCGACCGCCAAGTATTTGGACGATGTCAACAGCTTGGTTCTTCCCCCGAGAGAGTCGGCGGCCAAGGCGAGGGGGATGCATGAGTCGGCGCGACAAGTTACTGGAGCGAATGCGTTCCTCGCCCGGAGCCACTCGATTCAGCCAGCTTCACGCCCTTCTCGGCTACGAGGGATTCACGGTCATCAATACTCGGGGAAGCCATTTCACGTATCAACACCGCGATGGGCGCCTGCTGGTTGTCGTACGCCCCCACGGCACGCGCAAAACTTGCCATCCACGTGACGTCCGCAAAGTTTTGGAGATCCTTGGCTTATGATTGTAACAACGCAATCGTACCGGGGTTACGTATTCACGATCCGCGACGACCCCAAGGAACCTGGCTACACGGTCGATTTTCCCGACATCCAGGAAATCGTCACCAGTCACGACACACTTGCCGGTGCCTTCGCCAATGCATGCGAAGCGCTCGACCTGTACCTGGAAACGCTTGAGAAACTGGGGCAGCCCTTTCCGAAGTCGCGCCATCGACTCGTGGTCCAGACCCCGTGAGCGATCCGCTTGACTCCCTGGGCGAGGCTTGTCTCCTGGAACGAGGCCAAAGCCTGCTGGGACAATCTCATGGAGGGCGGGCACGAGGGATCGTCCACCGGCAAGCAGTTGCGGGAAAAGGGGCTGGTAAAATGAACGGGAAAGGAGAAACGAACATGGCGACTGTCTCAATTCAGGAAGCCCAAGCCAAGCTGTCAGACCTGATTCATCAGCTATCGCCGGGTGAGGAAGTGGTCATCACGGAGAACAGCGAACCCGTGGCGAAGCTGGCCCGCACCGAGCCGAAGAAGCAATGGCCATGCAAGGCGGGCAGCGCCAAAGGGAAGATCCACATCGCGCCGGACTTCGATGAGCCGCTCGAAGAGTTCAAGGAGTACATGGAGTGAACTTGCTCTTGGACACCCATGCGTTGCTTTGGTTTCTCGACGACGATCCGCAATTGGTCCCGACCGCGAAGTCGCTCATCGAAGACCAGGCGAACCGGAAGCACGTCAGCGTGGCCACTTGCTGCTGAATCCCTGCTCGGTCCCAATTACTCAAGCGATTGATGGAGGAAGCCGGCGACTTTTTTTGGTAAATTCCTGTTTTCGCGTCAGGTTCGATGCGGAACCGGCCTCTCCTCTTAAGAGACAGTCAATCGACCCGTCCCCGGAGACCGCCCGATGGACGCCCATCCAGTCTCGCATCCGACCGACCAGACCTTGAGTTCGTATGGCCTGGGCAAGCTCGACAACGATTCTGCGGACGCAGTCCACAAGCATCTGGAGCAGTGCCCGGTCTGCCGGAACCGCGTCGCCGAGCTGTCCCCGGACAGCTTCCTCGGCCGGCTCCGC
>Ga0209517_10007114_pt1 | contig 13545 bp, 5 predicted proteins | sample PeaSoiMetSII2010_FD_187695 | JGI IMG/M metagenome (GOLD analysis project Ga0209517, IMG submission 187695) | Peat soil microbial communities from Weissenstadt, Germany - SII-2010 (SPAdes) (version 2) | ecosystem: Environmental > Terrestrial > Soil > Wetlands > Peat | place: Germany: Weissenstadt...
CCCCGCCGTTGTTCGCGTTGAACAGAACTCCGCTCGGTGTGACGTCGTCAGTGAGTAGCACCGAGCAGTTGGTCGAGGTGCCGGCGCCAAAGACCGAGAGGCTATTGTCAGCCCAAGCGACCGCCGCCGACCCGTTCCACCAACTCGCGCCGCTTGACCCCCAGTTGCCGTCTCCGTCCTCGGCGCCAGCCGCCGAAGCCCCCGCGTCCCATTCGAGCGCGGCGACCGTGCCGCTGGGGGTTGTGGTGCAATTGCTGAGGCTCGAAGGCGAACTGCCGAAAGCGTTGCTCGCCACGATGGAGTAGCAGTACGTGGTGTTGGGCGACACGCCGAGGTCGAGGTAGTTGGTGCCCGGCACGAACGCCACCGGCACCCCGCCGCGGCTCACGACATAGCCCGTCGCGTTTGCCGCAGCGCCCCAGCTTACGCTGATCAGGTTGTTGGCCAAAGCTGTTGCCGTGACCGCAGCCGGGGCGGACGGCAATGGACTGACGGTGATGAACACCGGCGAAGACCAGGCCGAGGAGTCGGAATCATAGAATACCTGCGCCAGCAGCGTGTAATCACCGGCAGGAACGTTGGTCCAGGCGAGGGCGTAAGGTGCGGTGGCTGATCCACCGAGCAGCGCCGGACCGTTGTAGAACTGTACCTGCGTAATGGCATGTCCGTTCGCGGCCACACTGGCCGCCAGGTTGATTGTCGCCGGGGCGCCAAAACTGGCGCCGTTTCCCGGCGCGGCCAGGTTCACCGAGGGCGGAGTTGACCCCAGCGACGCTGCCAGGATCTGGCTAATTTGCTGTGGCGTGAGCGCTCGGTTGAAAATGGCGACCTCGTCCAGCGCGCCGTTGAGCCGCCGGGCGGCGCTGTTCGGGTCGTAGCCGAGGTACGTCGTGCCGGCGAAAGCCTGTGCCACGTTAGCGACCGCATTCACCGCGGAGGAGAGAGTGGCGTTGGTAGCCATGTAGATGATCCCCTGCGACGGCTGGATGACCAGGGCCACAAAAGTCCACACGCCGTCTGGAACCGTGAGGCCGGAATTCCAATTATAGGTGCTGCCGGAGTTGTTCCAGGTATAACGAAGTTCATCACTCGTGCCGAAGTGCAATCCGGCAGTGGTGCCGCCTGAGCGACAGAAGACCAAGCCTGACCAGGCGGTCTGCGCTCCGCTCCGCTTCACCCAGCCGGTGATCGTTATCGCGTTGGTATTGAGATTAAGTGCCGGGATCGCCACGTCCGAATCAGCCCCGTCGAACTGGGCGGCGAGGTGGTTGTTTTCAAATCCAGTAAACGGCGAGTTCGTTACGCCAGGCACCGCGAACACGATGCCCCCTTCGCCGGTGCCGTTGAAATTGCCTGCCGAATCGTAAGCGATCGGCCCAACCGCTTCATTCAAGCGCCAGTATCCCACCGGGTTGTTTGAGAGGATGGCCGCCACCGCTAGGCTCGGCGTCAGCACGGTGAGGGTGCTGGTCGCGGTGGCCGTCCCGTTCGAGTTGTTCAAGACCACTGCGTAAAGGCCTGACGCCTGGGGCTGCACATTCGTCAGAATCAGCGTGGCGGTCGTGGCTCCCGCGACATCCACGCCATTGAACTCCCACTGATAGGCGAAGGGCGCGTTTCCGCTCGGCGTAGAGGTAAGCGCGGTGGTCTGGCCGGCATAGACTGCGCCGCTGTGAGCGGTGATCGTGACTCCTGGGGGCCCAAGGAGGTTGCCCGTCAAACTCACGTTATCAAAGCTTGCCCAGTGGACGTTGGGATTGGAGGACGGCCCCGCGTAAGTGAAGAAGCCCGCATAGAGCGTGGTGCCAAAGTCCGACAGCGTGTTGGTATTCACGGAAGTCCACGTGGTTCCGTCCGAAGAAACCGAACTGGTGAACGTGTTGCCGATGCGCTGGATCTTGAACCATCGCTGGCCGCCCAGGTTGCCGGAGGAATAACCGCCGCCGCCGTTCACCATGGTTTCATTCTGGTAATACGCGCCACCATCAACCTGCCCAAAGACTGCCGTAAAAGGCGCGGTCGTCGTCTGGCCCCAAGGATAGCCGGGCGTCATGTTCGTGGTCCCGCGCAGGATGATCCCCGCTTGCCAGCCGCTGTTGGCCGACGAGCCATCCGGCGCGGTCGCCGTGCTCGTCAGTCCCGCCAAATGCGCGATCAAAGTGCAATCTCCGCTGACTGGGCGCGTCAGCAAATTCATGCCGTCGCCGACGAGGGAGTAGGTTCCGTTTTGAATGCCCGCGCCGTTCGGCTCGTTGTGATAAAAAATCTGGGCAAACTGCCACGGCGCCAGGGTCAGGTTGGTCGTAGTCACCAGGCTCACCGGCGAATCTAGGCTGTTGGTGTTGTTGTAAATCAGCCTCGCGCGGAGGGGGTTGTTCGCCGCCGCCCACAGAAAGGCATTGGCGGCATAAGGCGCCGCTCCGGCCTGCGCCCAATAGTAGTTGCCGACGTAGAACTGCACCTTGTTGATGGGGTTTCCATCAGTGGTCACCGTCGCGCTCAGCGGTACGCTTGCACCGGACAAGGTTGTTCCATTTGCCGGCGAAGCTAACGTGATGGCCGGCTCGCTCCCCCCGGGCACGCGGTAAAGCGCGGCACCTGGCACCGGTGTGCGGGCAAGACCCGGCCCTTCATACGAAAGCGACAGCGTGTCAAAGAAGTCGCCGAACAGTGACGTCGGTTCAGTGTCACAGAAATACTGGACGTTCAACGTGTGAAATCCGGCCTGCAAGCCAATCCAGTTGCTTAAGTCCGCCGGGCTGTGCTCGCCATCCCAGTTAATAACCAATTGCCCGTCCACATAGAGCTTGCTGCCAGCGTCCGAGTTGAGCGTGAAGGCGTACAGCCCGTTGGACGGTACCTCGAGGTAGCCCGTGTAATTGAACGCGTAGCCGTTCCGTCGCCGCCGTGGCGTCAGATCCAGGCCGTTCACCGCGCCTGTAGAAACCGGCGTCAACGCTGCAAAGTTCGGCATCGCAGACCAATTGGTGCTTGAGTCACTGGTATAGTCGCTGGCCGATTGGTAATACCCATAATTCAGGCCGTTAACTGCTCCGGGCGCTGCCGTCCCGGCGCTCAGGCTGGCGTTGGTGGGAGTCAGGTCGATGGGCCCATTCGTTTGACCGAAAATATCAATGATGGTCAGCCGCGCGTAGGGCGTGGCCATGGTGCCGATATCCAGCAGTTTCTCTTGGGTGTCCGGCGCGATGTCGTAAGAAGTTAGCGCCGCCGTGCCGGTATAACTGGAGTTGGTATAGACACTAATCTGGTAAGCAAACTGGGGCGAACTGGTCGCCGGCATCTGCCATTGCACCAGCAGTTGATGGCCGGAAACACTCGCGCCGTAGTTAGTCACGACCAACGGGTCGAATGTTGGCGTCGCCGGTTGAGTGATTGTGAAGGTCGGCGACGACTGCCCGACGTTGGTGATGGTCCCCGTATAGACGCCGTTATTCTCGCAGGTCTCGTAATAAACCGCCGTGTTGGTTTCGATCAGTCCGACGTTTTCAACCCCGCCGCCGTGATTATAGACGTAAAATTGGTTGCCACTGTTCCAGGCGCCGTTCTTGTGGTAATAACAGGCGCGGTAATCCGTCCGTTGCGGCTGCGTGCCTCCGGTGGCGTTTTCCTGAAAACCCATCAAGCCATCGATGCCTGTCACCGCAAAGGGAAGCTGGACGGTCGCCTGGTGGTACCACACGCCCGCCACCGGATCGCGCATCCAGATGCCGGCAAAGCCCAGGTGGGGCGGGCCGTTCACCGGCAACCATGCGCGAAAAGCCATCCGGTACCAGACGTTGGTCTGCCACAACCTCCAGGTCCCCGGTGAGCGGAAAATCGTCCCTTCGCCGATGGTTTGCATCGAGAAAGTGGTTGGACTCGTATAACCCGAACTGATCGTGTCCGTGATGCTGACCGGGTTGCTCAAGGGCCAGAAGCTCCAGTTCAGGGTTTGTCTGGTTCCCACCGGATTTGGGGAGCCCGCGGCCGGCAACGCCAGACCGCTGTAGAAATATCCGCTGACGCCCTCCGAACTGGTCCAATCATCGCTCAGCCAGGTGTTGTAATAAGCGCTATTCCAATAAGGCCAGCGCACCTCCTGCACGATGCCGTCCGACCCGCTTTGGACATTGCTGAAATAATGGTATTCGGCCCGAGCGCTCAAGCCGGCTACGCAAATCGCGAAGGCAAATAAGCGCCTAAGATCTTCTAAGGTCCGCCCCAAGTTACGGAGGAATCCGTGGGATGCATTACAACGCGGAAGGGTGCCAACCCCTTGGATCGCGGTGGCAGAGGTAGGGCGCGCACTCCGCTGCGCGCCGCCCGAACTGGCACGGACGCCAACCTGTTCGAGAGTGCGCTGGCGAAGCGCAGCCCCCAGGCTGGTCGCGCGGAGCGACAGGGCATTCTCGAATGGTCGTAGTCTATCCACGGGACTCCTCTGTAAGTTCCATTTTTAATGCCCATTTCGAGCAACCTGCCTGCATGCAGGTCAGTTTGAGCAGCCGACCTCGCGAAGCGTTTGGAGTGCGCGCAGCCTGCTGCCGCTTTCGAAAGCCAAAGGCGCCCGAACGCGCCCCCAGCCGCTTCGCACTCTGATCCCCGACCCTTCTCCCTCTCCTCCTCACTTCAGGAGGAGAGGGTCGGGGAGAGGAGGCCCTTCTCTCGATTCCGTGGGCAAGGGCCAAGGCTACGTCTAGCAAGCGCTTTTTCGGGTAAAGATGAGCAGGGTGGAAGGGCGCTACTCGGGGCAAGAAGGCCCCAAAAATCCCTTCCGTTTTCTCACTGTTTGGCTTTGTGCGCAGGTCCGAAGACTTTCGGGCCTGCGCACAGAGCCAAACGGTGAGAAAACGGATGCAGGTAATGACGTTCAAGCCCTCGTGATCCTCAGACGAAGGGTCAAGGCGATGTCTAGCGCCATTCCCACCCATCCTCAGCGGCCATTAACACTGCCCGGGTTGCACCACAAGCTGTTCTTGATCGTGCTGCGTGCCTGGGACGCCCATTCCGCGTACTTGACGAACTGAACATTGCCGCTAACACCCAGCACAATGCCCCCCTTCTTGCCGTGCCGAGTGCCCAGGCCCCCGTCCGTGGTTGGATCGGGGTAACTGGCGCCATCGTTGTACGCGCTCGTGACCCCGTCCAATAGATAATCGTTCGGCTCCCACATGATATAGGCGTCCTGTCGGAAATCAGCCAGTTTGTAGGAGGAATCCCCCAGAGCGCCAAAGCCGCAAATCGCGCCGTTCTGGACGTACGTCGAGAGTTTGTTGGCGCGAATGGTATAGCCGGGCGCATTGGTCTTGTCCAGCGGGCAGCGATAGACAGACATGGATTTGGTTAACGGCCAAAGCAAACCGCCGTTGTTGTTCGCCGGTCCACCTTGATACGCCAGGGTGGGATTGACGTTGTAGGGGGCCGCTGAAAGGTTGGGGGGAGTGCCGAGGGTGCCATCGTACAACCAGCCTTGGACCCAAGGTGGATTCCAATTGGGGTAGGGCATCCGGTCGTGGTTATCATTGGCGTAGAGCATCGTGGCCAGTCCAATTTGTTTCTGATTATTAACGCACTGCGCCCGTTGCGCCTTTTCTCTCGCCGAAGCCAAGGCCGGCAGCAGCAGCGCCGCCAGGATGGCTATAATGGCGATGACCACCAACAATTCGATCAGCGTGAAACCCCGCTCGCGGTCTTGAGCCGCGCACGAACCGTCAAGTTGCAACTTCATAAATGGCAAACCGATGCACTCTGGACCTTTCTTCCAATCCTAGCGGGCACCGCGCTTTCGGGACAATACCACATTAGGGGGAGCAACCCGCTTGCCCGCCTGCTCGCTGATAAAATCCTCGGCTCCGATTTCCAATCGGCAGGCCACACGAACTGCTGGCGCGGGCACTCCCAACGGCTACCCCCTTCGCGGACACGTTTCCCTTGGCAGGGCGCGCACTCCGCTGCGCGCCGCCCGAACTGGAAGGGACGCTTTTGATTTCCAATGACTTACGCACTTACGGTTCATGAAGAGCTGCCCCTATGGCCAAAGACCAAAGGCCCGCCTTCTTCACGAGGGCGGAAAGCCCGTAATGTGAAAGCCTGGGGTGTAGTGGGTCCACCTCCCAGCCTGCAGGCCGCGTCAGTGAACTCTGCACTTTGAACTCCACGTTGTGCACTTGGCTGGGCCCCAGGTTCAGCGCCCCACAAATCTCTGAAGCCATATAAGAGGCGCCCTAATTCTTTCAAATGACCGCGCCGCCTCCCATCGGAACGCCGCCTTCAGGCGCCTTCAGGCGGCAGGCATCCATCATCCATCGTGCCCGCCAAGGGAAAGTTGATAAAGGTGAAAGCCGGCCGTGCCAACGCCATTGGCCTGGCTACTCATTACCACGCGGTGCCGAAGGGCAAACCGGCTGCCTTGATTGGCTCCAGCGGCCTCTTGGAGATCGCCATCAACGGCGATTCGGCGGCCAGAAAACTCAGGCTGACCGCGGGAGATCTTGTCCAGGTTCTACTGTCTAGACCCAAAAAAACCCTAAACTACTGTAGCATAAAGCTCCCCAACTAAGGCACACGCGCGACCGTTAGATAGACGCCAAACGCGCTGCCAAGGTAGCGCAGATTTGCAATATTTGCAATTTGCTGTATCGCGGATTTTTAATATTTTTTATCTGCAAGCGCCCGAAACGAGATCACGCCTCCTTAGCAATCGTGATCATCGGAGCAACTCGGCCAGCCGTGAAGGTTCAGGCTCCAGCTTCAGCGCTTCTCGCAACAGGACCAGGCTGCTGGGGGACCAGCCGGTCTTACTGCTTTGCAGATTGCAATAACCGCGAGCTTTGCACGAGCGTTGCCCGGGCGAGTGCGCGCTACGCCTTGCCTGGCCCAGCTAAGAGTGCCGCTTCAGGGCGACAGCTCGGCGCGATAAAAGCGGGTGCGATAATTCGTGGCCTGTGGGTCAGTGAAGATGAGTGAACCGCTGGTCAGCGGATTCGTGGCTAGGGGCACCCACAATCCCTTTGCCGGATTGGTACCCGCGTAAATTACGGCATTCGATCCCACCGGCCCGGTCAGCGTGAATTGGAACTGATGGTTGACCAATTGAGGCTGGGTCAGGGTCAGCACCGCGGTGATAGTCGCCCCGGCCGCATAGGGACAAACCTTGCCTCCCGCCGTCGTGAAAGCGCCCCCCGCATACAACGTGCTCCCCGATACCGCCAGCCCCAACACATTGTTGTTCATCCCGGAGCCCAGCGGCGACCAACTGCTCCCGTTCCATTGCGCAATGTAGCTGGCTGGCCTGCCTCCCGCCGTCGTGAACCGGCCCCCCGCATACAACGCGCCCTCCGAAACCGCCAGGGCAAACACATCGTCGTTCACCCCCGATCCCAACGGCGACCAACTGCTCCCGTTCCATTGCGCGACGTAGTTGGCCGGGCTGCCGCCCGCCGTCGTAAAATCGCCCCCCGCATATAACGTGCCCCCCGACACCGCCAGCGCATACACGCTGTAGTTAACCCCCGCGCCCAGCGCCGACCAACTGCTCCCGTTCCATTGCGCAATGGAATTGGCGACGACGCCCCCCGCCTCGTAGAAGTCGCCCCCAGCATACAAGATGCCCCCATACCCCGCCAACGCATGTACCCAGTTGTCCATCCCCGGCCCCCCTGGCCCCACCGCCGACCAACTGCTCCCGTTCCATTCTGCAATGTAATTCGCCGCGACCCCGCCCGCTGTCGTGAACCCGCCCCCAGCGTACAACATTCCCCCCATTACTGCCAGCGCATCCACGTAAGAGTTCATCCCAGAACCCAGGGGGGACCAACTACTCCCGTTCCATTGCGCGATGTAAGCGGCCCCGCTGCCACCCGCCATCGTGAAAGGGCCGCCTGCATACAAGGTGTCCTTCGACACCGCCAACGCAGACACGCTGTAGTTAACCCCCGCGCCCAGCGCCGACCAACTAGTCCCGTTCCATTGTGCGACGCAATTAGCGGCGGTGCTGCCCGCCGTCGTGAAAGCGCCCCCCACATACAAGGTGCTCCCCGACACCGCCAGCGAAGACACCGTCCCGTTAACCCCTGCCACCGTCGGCGGCGACCAACTGCTCCCGTTCCATTGCTCAAGGTAATTGGCTTCGCTTCCCTCCGCCGTCGTGAAAAAGCCCCCCGCATACAGCGTGCCTCCCAACATTGCCAGCACATTCACCTGGTCCTTCAACCCGGCCCCCAGCGCTGACCAACTGCTCCCGTTCCATTGCGCAATGCGATTGGCGGCAACGCCGCCTGCGTTCGTGAAAGTGCCCGCCGCATACAGCGTGCTCCCCGATACCGCCAGCGCAAACACATAGCTGTTCATCCCTGAGCCTAACGCCGACCAACTGCTCCCGTTCCATTGCGCAATCCGATTGGCGGCCCCGCCGCCCGCCGTCGTGAAATTGCCGCCCACATACAACGTGCCCCCCGATGTCGTCAGCGTCCACACATGGCTGTTCAACCCCGAGCCCAACGCCGACCAACTGCTTCCGTTCCATTGGGCCACGTAATTGGCCGGGTTGCCGCCCGCCGTCGTGAACCATCCCCCCACGTACAACGTGCCCCCCGACACTGCTAATCCCAACACATCATTGTTCAACCCCGAGCCCAATGCCGACCAATTAGTCCCGTCCCATTGCGCGATGTAGTTGGCTGGACTGCCGGCTGCCGCCGTGAAATTGCCCGCCGCATACAACGTGTTCCCCGCCACCGCCAGCACATTCACCTGGTTGTTCAACCCCGAGCCCAGGGGCGACCAATTGCTCCCGTTCCACTGCGCAATGTAGTTGGCCGGGCTGCCCCCCGCCGTTGTGAACCAGCCCCCCGCATATAGCGTGCTGCCCGACATTGCCAGTGCATACACCGCGTTGTTCATCCCCGAGCTCAGCGGCGACCAACTGCTCCCGTTCCATTGCGCCACGTGGTTGGCGGTCCCGCCGCCTGCCACCGTGAAGTAGCCGCCCGCATACAACGTGCTCCCGGACGTGGCCAGCGCATACACCGCGTTGTTCATCCCCGACCCCGGAACCGACCAACTGCTCCCGTTCCATTGCGCGACGTAGTTGGCCGGGCTGCCGCCCGCCGTCGTAAAATCGCCCCCCGCATATAACGTGCTCCCCGACACTGCCAGCGCATACACCGTGCCGTTCACCTCCGACCCCAGAGCCGACCAACTGCTTCCGTTCCATTGCGCAATGTAGTTGGCCGCGCCGCCACCCGCAGCCGAGAAGTCTCCACCCACATACAGCGTGCCCCCCGACGCTGCCAGCGCACTGACATAGGAATTCACCCCCGACCCCAGTACCGACCAACTGCTCCCGTTCCATTGTGCGATGTTGTTGGCTGGGCTGCCACCCGCCGTCGTGAAATTGCCGCCCGCATACAGCCTGCCGCCCGACACCGCCAGCGCATTCACGGAGGCACCGTAACTTCCGCCACCCATCCCCGAGCCCAGCGCCGACCAGGCGCTCCCGTTCCATTGCGCAATGTAATTGGCTGCGACGCTGCCCGCCGTCGTGAAGAAGCCCCCGGCATACAACGTGCCCCCCGACACTGCCAGTGCATACACACCACCAAGCTGCCCAAAGGGGAGGCTTACTCCCGAACCGAGCGCCGACCAATTAGTCCCGTTCCATTGCGCAATCCAATTGGCCGCTACGCCGCCAGCCGTGGAGAAGTTGCCTCCGGCATACAACGTGCCCCCCGACACCGCTAGCGCACCCACGCCGTAGTTCATCCCGGAGCCCAGCCCTGACCAATTGGTCCCGTTCCACTGCGCCACGTAGTTGGCCGGGTTGCCCCCCGCCGTCGTGAAAGCACCCCCCGCATACAGCGTGCCCCCTGACACTGCCAGGGCCTCCACATAGTTATTCATCCCTGAACCGAGCGCCGACCAACCAGTCCCGTTCCATTGCGCCACGTAATTCTCAGTCGCGTTGCCGACTGCATCAAACGCTCCTCCGATGTAAAGATTGCCCGAAGCATCCACCACCGCGGCAAGAACGCTGGCGTCTGTGCCGGTCAGGCCGCCTAGGCTCAACCAATTGGCATCGCTGAACGTCGGGTCAATGCGGACCGGATATACCGCCTCCCTATCCTCCACCACCACAGCCAGCCTCCCGCCTTCTGCGGCCGACCTGAGTGCGCTCTGACTCATTTCTGTTTTCTGCGTTCTGCTTCCTCCCTTCGATTTCCCAACCGAATCCACTTCGATCCGCGCCGCCAGTTCCCGTCCCTGCGCGTCCGTCGCCCGCAGCCGGCTGTAGGCAATCTTGCGCCCCGATTCCTTCAGCGCCAGCCGCGCCCCATCCGCCATCGCCTCCACCGCCGCTCCCGTCACCTCCAAACACACCTCCAGGTCCCCCACACCCGCTGCCCTCTCCGTCACCACAAAATCCTGGCGCACACCGTCCATGCTCACCGAATACTCCTCCACCACCGTCCCCCGGCTCCACCGCACCGTCTGCCCCTCCACCCAAACCGAGCCCGCCACTGGCAGCCTCCCCTCTGGCGGAGGGAGCGACCTTCCCGCTCGAGTGGCCGCCTGCCGCCCCACCGCCACCGCCCGCACCTGGAATCGGTCATGCGCCTGGTTGGTCACCGTCGAGGTCAGCCACAGGCCTTCCGGCGTGGCCTCCCCGTCCAGCCGTTGAAACACACAGTGCAAGCGCGCCCCCTCCGCCGTCCGCGTCACCGCCAGCCCGTCCCCCTGGTAGTCCGTCCCTGCCTTGGCCCCGATTTGATCCCAGGGGATGACCGCCCCAGCCCTGGCCGGGGCCACCGTCGTCGCGGTGCCCTCGCCGCCACTGCTCTGCGCGCCGGGGCCGGCTGAGCCGCCGGCCCGAGCGGGCGGCACCAGGCTTGGATTGACCATCAGCCCTGCCAGCGCCAGGACGGCGGGAAGAAGGTGCTTTACATTAGTTCCCCTCCGGCTGCAATGCACTGGAGGGATGATTTCGGATACGCTAATAATACGGTTCATGAATTGCCTTTCCTGATTTAGTGTTGTTTGTTGTTGATTCGCTGTGTGTGTGGCGGACTGCCGCTTGAGGGCGTTAGTTTGATACCGATAAAGGCGGGCACGGAAATTCGCGGCCGACACCAGTCAAGATGAGTGAACCGCTAGTCTGAGGGTTCGTGGCCAGGGGCACCCACGTTCCTGTGAACGGATTGATATTGGGGTGAATTATGGCCTTCGGGCCTACCGGGCTGATCAGCGTAAATCGGAATAGCGGGTTGATAAATTGCGATTGGGTCGGGGTAAGCACCGGAGTGATCGCCACACTGGCCGCATCGGCGGAAAGCTTGCCAACTGCTGCCATGGTGAGGGAAAATTGGTTTCCAGTCCCACCGAGCATAAAACGACTTTATCAAGCGCCGCGGGAAGGTGTCAAGAGTAAGTTCTTGCCTCTTTTCTTGGGCGCCAACCCAGCCTCCTCGACAGCCATAATGAACGTTAATTCCGAGTTCAGTTGCCGGAAACCTGGAGATGTCCGAGCACCAGGGTTTCCTCCTCGGAGCGACGGCTAATGGAGACCAATAACGAGGAAAGCTCATAATTTCCGGTCAAATTAAGGTCAAAATAATAGTAGAATAATGTTGCATTTTAATAGCGCCCTCCTATTATTAGCAAAAATTGGAGTGACCTTCGAATGGCAGCGTGTCACTCCGTACCGAAGCAACTGGGAAAACGTGCTGGGGAAGAAAATGCGGGCATGCCAGATTCAGTCCAACGGTTCAGATCCAGGCTGCACTCTGCGGTTCGTGGTTCCTCTACCCTCGAGTCGCCGACCAACGTCTCGTGGTTTGAGCGGCCCACTGACCTTCTTGCGGCGCATGCGTCCTCAAGCCGCCTTACCAGTCAAACTTCACCAAACTCAAGCAACCAAACGAAGAAAGGCAAATCATGAAAATCAAACGGTACCAGTTCAACCCTATCCTCCCGCGGTTCAGCGGCTGGATTTCAAGTAATCGACAGTTCTATGCGTTGGCGTTGGCTGGCGTGCTCAGCGCCACGACGGCTTGGGCGTTCGAGGCCCCGCTCATCGGTGATACGACGCTGACCATCGGCGGCAGAAACTCGGCCACCGCCGGAGCTATGGCCACGCTGAGCGTCGATGGCAGTCACGCCAGTCTCCTGCAATTCGACTTGGGAATGTTGCCCGCCGGCACCACGGCTAACGAGATTTACGCGGCCACCCTGAAGGTGTTCGTCAACCGGGTGACAGCCGCAGGCTCCATCCGCTTGCTGGCCATCAACGGAGCCTGGAGCGAGACGCAGGTGCCCATCGTAACCCTGACGCCGCTCCCAGGGGCGGCAACGATTCCGATCAGCGCCAAGAACAGTTACGTTTGCTTCGACGTTACCGCGCTGGTCAAGAATTGGATTGGGGGCGCAGCGAACAACGGGATCGCGATTGGCGCAGATCCCGGTGGTGCCGGGGTTAAGATCGCACTCGACAGCAAGGAGAACATAGCTACTGGACATAGCGCTACCCTCTGCCTCGACTTGGGCGGGTCTGGTTCCACCGGCATTAATGGCAGCCTAATTCAGAGTGGGACGATTTCTGCAAACCAAATTGCCCCCGGTGCCGTTGGCGCCTCGCAAATTGCCCCCGATGCCGTTGGCACCTCGCAGATTGGTGATGGCACGGTGACCTCGGCCAAGATGGCGGCCAGTGTCATCACCGCGTTGGTGCCTCCGGGAGTTATTGAGGCATTCGCAGGGCCAACCAACAGTATTCCGCCGGGATGGTTGAACTGTGACGGTTCGGAGGTTTCTCGGGCTACTTATTCTGCCTTATTCAGCGCTATCAGCATTGCCTGGGGCACGGGCAATGGCGTGTCAACTTTCAATCTCCCTGACCTGCGCGGCTGGTTCCTGCGCGGTGTGGACCAAGGGGTCGGAAATGACCCGGACGCCGACTACCGTTGGGGAAACGGAAATACTTCGGGGGATGCTATTGGCACCTACCAGGGGCACGATTTTCAGTCTCATCAACACATCGTGCCTTGGGGCGAATCGAGCGTGAACTACACTCCTCCCTGGGGCTTCGACCTTAACGATCCGATGGACAGGGAGTTCGGCGCGCAATATTCTGACTGGAATAACACGTGGTACATGAGCTCTTGGGCACAGGGCGATATGGGCAATGAGACCCGCCCCATGAATGCTTATGTGCTTTACATCATCAAGTACTAGGCGAGCCGCTCTCCGGCTCCCCGGTACGCCTGGATGATGACATGATTAGCATGATGTTCCCGCCTATCTAGAAAACACGCGCCCCGCGCGGCGCGGCCTGAACGTCATGCTGATCGGTTTTCGGAGTTCGGGGTTGGGCTCGCGCCGAGCGCCGGGGACCCCGAGCCCGCTAACCGTGGATACCTACCGATGCCCAACCAAGGTAGATAACATGAGACTGGCAGTTGAGCCCTTGAAAAAGCTACAACTGCCAGTCTATGAAAAATACTAACGAAAAGAATCATACCACAACCGCAACCACAACCGCAAGCCCCGCAA
>Ga0209517_10007116_pt1 | contig 13544 bp, 11 predicted proteins | sample PeaSoiMetSII2010_FD_187695 | JGI IMG/M metagenome (GOLD analysis project Ga0209517, IMG submission 187695) | Peat soil microbial communities from Weissenstadt, Germany - SII-2010 (SPAdes) (version 2) | ecosystem: Environmental > Terrestrial > Soil > Wetlands > Peat | place: Germany...
TTCATCGCCCGCTCCGCTGCGGTCCTCGGATAGATCTCCATGCTCTCGCGCATGGCTCCATCCTCGCCGCCCGTTATGCGGACACTTCACTTGCTAAAAACACCGGACATATTATTAGCTAACGACAGTCGCCAAACCGTACTTTACCAAACGGTAAAGTACGTGTGGCCGGTCATCCAGCCAGAATTCGAAGGATCGCAATTTACGCCTAATATCCTCCGAGGGCATTGGCTGCGGCCACTGCATACTGACAGTCATTGGCAAATGAGAATTACATTCCGGTTTGCCGATTGTCCAGGGGAGAGGTCAGTCTGCGCCGACCCAACATCAAAGCGCCTTGGTTTTACTTCATTTCTGAGAAGTCCGTGGGATGCATAAATACTGCATCGACGTGGAACGCTCCGTTCACCTCTTCGATCAAAGGCTCGGCCGCATCCCGGTAAGGGGGAAATGCCGGGTCGGCATGAAGTGCGTCCCAGATCTTTTTCGCATCGTCTTCACTGGGATGAGCGATAAGATAGACAAGCGTGTCCTTCCAGGCTGGAGAGTCGTCGTTCGGCACCCATTAGCCAATGACGTTGAGTCCGTGTTTGGCCTGCAGTTTCGACATATCCTCAAAGACAGATTCGAGCGCAGGCACCTTGCCCGGCTTTGCGTGATAGACCATCAGCTGGAAGGCGCGATTGCCATCGGCCTTCACCTCTCGCACATGCGTCAGGTGGGCTGTCATGAGCGATCCGCAAGCAAATGAAGCCACGGCTGTGGCGCAGAGCTTCGATCCTCTGAATTTCCAGTTCGATGACACTTGACCTCCAATTGACTCAAGTATGCCGGAAGCAACCGATGCGATACCACTTTGCGCAAGCTCGGTGTTCCGGGAGTGTCGTCGCCGATCCGTACTTTACTGGGCGGCAAAGTACGTGTAGCCGCCGATCCGGCCGGAACTATCGATTGCGGCTTCCACGCACTCAACAAATGCCTCGGTGATTACACACGAAGGGAGAATGTTGTCGCGAAATCTGGCTATTCGATTCGCAATGCTCGCATTGGATCGACGGATGCGGCACGTCGCGCGGGCAGCATGCAGGCAGCCAGTGCAATCATGACCAGCAAAATGCTAACGCCACTAAGGACTGCCGGATCGGTCGCGCTGATATCGAAGAGAAGGCTCTTCATCAACCGAGTGAGTGCGACGGCGCTTCCCAGACCAAGCACGATGCCAAGAATCGCAAGACGCGCTCCGTGCGTGAGAACAAGGATCAGCATGTCCTTCCTTTGGCCGCCCAAAGCCATACGGATTCCTATTTCCTGCATACGCTGCGATACGAAGTAGGCCATGACGCCGTAGATTCCGATACACGCAAGGAGCAAGGCGAGTGCGGCGAAGGCTCCCAAGAGCATCATTGCGAAACGGCGCGAAGCAATCGAATCAGTGATCATGCTCTCCATGGTTTGTTCGCCCCAGATCACCTGTTCATCGCTCATGGCTCTGTTGGCGCGGCGCATGCCGGCCAGCACCGCGGAAAGATCGCCATCATAGCGCACCATGAAATTGGTGTTTGTTGGCGAAGAAGCGATGTAGTCGTCCGGCATCTGCATGCACGCGATGTAAAGCTGGGCGCGGAGCGGCCGTGCGTCGTCGGCATCCAGTCCCCATTGGCGTACATGGCCAACGACTCCCACAATCACGAGCTTGCGGATGGGATTGCTGAGATCGATGCTTTTGCCGATTGGGTCCTGGCCGGGAAAGAACTTGTGCGCGAAAACGTCGTCGACGACGGCCACGAGGGGGGAGTGCTCATCATCCTGCGCCGTGAAGAAGCGCCCGCGAAGAACCGGAAGCTGCATGACGCGAAGGTAGTCGGAGTCCACAATATAATCGAGCGTCCAGCGCATGTGCTGGTCGTCGGCGGGTTTTGGCTGATCATCGCGCCAGAAGACCGTATCATCCTCACCACCCATGGGGATGGCGCCCCAGGTCTGTGAGACCGCTTGGATGCCGGGCACGGATGCAAAAGTCCGATCGAGCGCTCGCAGCTTGGCGCGAATCTCGCTGACTGTCGCGTTGTTAATCGACGGCGGCAGCGACAAGTTGAAGTCGAGCACGCCGTGCGCGTTGAATCCGGGATCGACTCTCCACAGCCGCTCCAGGCTGCGAATCATCAGCCCCGCTCCGGCCAGAAGCACAAGAGCAATCGCCATCTCCAAAACGACCAGCGCGCTCAACGTACGGTGTTGCGCGCCGGTCGAGGTGCGCCCACCGCTTTTGAGCGCCGTCTGCGGATTTGTGCGCGAGGTCTTGAGAGCCGGCGCGAGACCGAAGAGAGTTCCGGTAACCAGCGAGATGGCAAATGTGAATGCTAAAACGCGGAAATCAATCCCGATCTCCTGAGTGCGAGGCAGAGCCGAAGGCAGCGCCTTGATTGCGAGATGGGCGAACAGGAACGCGGCGCCCAGTCCGACCGCACCGGCGGCAAATCCGAGCAGCAGGCTCTCAGTGAGCAACTGGCGGACAACGCGGCCTCGGCTTGCTCCCAGCGCAGTGCGCACCGCAAACTCGCGTTCCCGGCCTTGCGCGCGCGCCAGCAGCAGGCTCGCCACGTTCACACACGCGATAAGCAATACAAATGCCACTGCACCGAGAAGCACAAGCAGGAACGGCCTTGCTTCGCCAACAATCTGCTCCTTAAGCGGCACCAGTGTTGCGCCGATGCCGCGGTCAGCGTCGGGATAAGCGTCAGCGAGGTTGCGCGTCACCCGTTCTATATCGGCGCGCGCTTCATCCATCGTGACGTCGGGCCTTAGCCGCCCGGTGCCGTGGAACCCGAGACCCCCGCCGCGTTTCATGAGCAGCGGGTTGTCCCACTGAATAATGGGAGCGTAGACGTCTCTCTCGCTTAGGGTCAAGAACGGCAAGCGAAAATCGGCCGGCATGACTCCGACGATTGTGAAACTCTTGCCGTCGAGCTCGACGTTCTGGCCGAGGATGTTCGGCGATCCGCTGAACTTTCTTCTCCACAGGCCCTCGCTGATGATGGCAACCGGCGCGGCATGGAGCTGAACTTCATTCTCAGCGAACTCCCGCCCAAGCAAGGGATGAACGCCGAGGACAGCAAAGAAACCGGCGGAGATGAACTGCCCCTGTAATTGCTCAGGATCGCCCCGGCCGGTCATGCTGAACGACCACCTTCGCGAAAGCCCCATCGACGCAAAGCTTCGATTGTCCTTCTGCCAATCAAGGAAATTTGGATAGGAGATCGAACCCTCGGCAAAGTTGGGTTTGCTCTCATGCAGTGATACGAGCTGGTCGGGCTGCGGGAATCGCAGCGGGTTCAGCAGCACGCCGTTCACGATGGAGAAGATGGCCGTGTTGCCACCGATGCCAAGCGCAAGCGTCATCACCGCGACAAAGCTGAATCCCGGTGACCGCCGCAGTTGCTGCAGTGCGTAACGAACGTCCTGCTGCAGCCGCTCGAATGGCGCCCAACCCCATGCCTCGTGCGCTTGCTCCCGTATCACAACTATGTTGCCAAGCGCCCGTCGAGCAGCGTAGTGCGCCTCCTCTGGCGGCAGACCATTTTCGCGATGCTCCTGCTCTTCCAACTCCAGGTCAGAACGCAACTCCCGCTCGAGATCCGCATCGCGATTCCTGATCGGCCACCACTGCATGTCAGATCTCCTCTGCAGCGGGCCACATTACGCGCGCCACAGCTTCCGCCATCTGCTTCCATTGCGACTCTTCGACCACAAGCTGTTTCCGGCCCTTCTCAGTCAGCCGGTAGTATTTGAATTCTCGGTTGCGGTCCGGCGCAGTCTCCCACTTCGACACGACCCATCCTCTTTGCTCCAGCCGATGCAACGCAGGATAGAGTGAGCCGTGCTGCATCTGTAGAAACTCATTCGTGGTCCGCTGAATATGCTTCCCGATCTGGTGACCGTGAGCCGGCCCATAAAGGAGGGTTCGCAGGATAAGCATGTCCAGAGTTCCCTGCAGAAGCCCGGCCCGTTGCTGTACTTGTTTTGTCATAGAAGACATTCGACCCTCGATAAACACGGATGGTAGACACTCGACCATCGATTGTCAAGGGATGGAACGGAAAAGAGGGCCTCGAATGGCGACAACAGGCGAGGCGCTCATCCACTCAGGCTGAAGTTCAAACCGCCTCTTCCGGCCGTGTTGTCGCCGATCCGTACTATACCGGACGGTAAAGTACGTGTGGGCGGTCATTCGCCAGCAGTCCAAAACGTAGAGCTCTGAAATGCGAGAGCACCCTCTCCGAATCACCCGGCGATAGAGCGCTTATCGAGACCCGAAAACGGTAGCAGGAATCGGAGCGCGGCGGTGAGCGAGTCCACTCCTGTCATTTTGTAATCATTTCGCGTCCCGGAGTAATCTCGTGTGTGGTTACGGGACGACGTCATGAATCGACGCAAATTTCTCACCGCCAGTTCCGCTGCGGTCGCTGGAGCCGTTGCTCAATCCAGCGCACCCGCCGCAATAGCTCTTGCCCAAACCAACTCAGCCTCCAGCATCGGGCTCGACCTCACGCGCCATCGCTTCGGCGTCAACTACACGCCTTCGCACAACTGGTGGTTCTGCTGGAACGACTGGGACGCCGACCCGATTCACCGCGACCTCGACGCCATCGCCGCGCTTGGCGCCGACCACCTGCGAATCATGCTCATCTGGCCGTTTTTTCAACCCAATCTAAAATGGGTGAGCACCGCGCATCTCGAGCGGCTGGATCAATTGCTTGCGATGATGGGCGAACGCTGTCTCGATGCGCTAGTGACAGTTTTCACGGGCCAGTTGAGCGGTTGGTTTTTCCTGCCGTCATTCAATCGCCTGAGCGACGGGTTCTATACAAATGCGACGATGCGCTCTGCGCAGGAGCTTTTTGTCAGTGAGTTGGCCCGCGTCATGAAGCAGCATACAAACGTCATCGGATTCGACTTCGGCAACGAGCTGAACACCTGCTGGAGGGCTTCCATTCCGCAGGGCGATGCGTGGATGGCGAAGATGTTCGAGTTGATGAACCAGGTCCTGCCCGACGGTCTCCACGTCAATGGGGTCGATCATGCGCCGTGGTTTGAGCCGGACACATTTTCGGCGCAAGCGCTGGCGGCCGCGCGTTTTCCTGTGATGCACTGCTATCCCTACTGGACCGGCGCCATGAAATACGGCGGCGCTATGGATGCTCCCAGCGTCAAGTTGCTCGCTGCCATGGCAACGCTGATCCGTTCTTTCGCGGGCACCCAGAACAAACCGGTATGGGCAGGCGAGTTCAATACCTGCGTCAAGGAGCTGCCTGAAAAGGACCAGGCCGAGTGGCTCGGCAAGGCGGTGCTGGCGGCAATCGAGCAGGGCGTGAGCTGGTTTAGTTACTGGGACAGCCACGACGTGGACCGCAAGTTCCAATTCAATCCGCTCGAATACTCGCTCGGCTTGCTGACCAATGATGGTCGCGTCAAGGACCAGGGCCGAGTGTTCCGGCAACTTGCGGCGGCATATCGCGGCAAGACTGTAAACTTTCCGACAGCCGCTCTGCCTTCGCCACCCACTGCTCGGACGCAGGATGGAACGTGGCAGTGGATTTTGAGCTGGCTGGGGTGGAAAGCGGGAAGCGCGTGAAGGGCCGCTTAGCCAACTCACCGAATCAGCGTGCAGGGTCGTCTGAAGCGATTCCATGCCCGATTCCGGACGAGTGGTCGCCGATCCGTATTTTGAAATGGTGTGACCCTGTCAACATTTGCGAATCGTTGGGGTGGTTTTTGTAATTATCTTTTCGAGGGCAAGGTCAGCAGCAGCAGTGGCCGGTAATGGCGACGATCAAGCTGATATTCGCGGGTCGGAACCGCATAATCATGATCAATTCCGCAGCATCAGTTTCCCGCATCCAGCATGACCGGCAAACCCGCCACCCCTGACGCTGGGCAGGCCAACTAAATCCTTCTGCGCCCGACAACTGTGGCCCTACACACCAGGTAGGTCCTGGAAAGAGGGGATGTCGCATGAGCTACGAGGCGTTCAGCAGAAAGACCGACGTCGGTCACAACCACGTCTCTGCATCTGAGATTTAGAAGGTCGAAGGGTGCAGGATGGCATTGTTCAGAGCCCGAGAGCTCTACGCGAATATAGGAACCATTGCTAAGCACAGGATGTTCCTTATCCGACATGCTGTGCGGACTCTATTTCGCGGTTGTAGCAGACTGAGCCCGTAAGGGCAGGGAGATACGGAAGGCAGTTCCGTTCCTGCCGGTACGCGTGCTTGTCCGGCTTCTGATCTTGCCGCAGTGTCGCTCGACAATCGCTTTGGTGATCGCCACTCCCAGCCCCGTCCCACGCTCCTTTCTTGTAGTGAAAAACGGTTCGAAGATTCTGCTCCGGATTGCGGCAGGAATTCCATGCCCGTTATCGGCGACAAGGATATGCGCTTCTCCATCTTTCGACCAAGAACGAATCTGCAGGGTGCCTTTTGCGGGTAGGCAGGGAGGGAGCGGGGAGCGAGAGGTTGGGGACAGCCTGCTCACGATCTGCCTTCGTCCCAGTCTGAGTCAAGAACCGATCGCATTCGGGGAAACGTTCGATCTCTTTAGCTGTAATCTTGAGGAATGATTCTGCCGCGAAACTTCCCTCTCCAACCGCGGCCTGGTCCGAATGAGGTGTGTTCTTGACCGATCTCCTCGCCGACATCCGTCAAGCGCTTCGCATGTTCTGGAAGAGTCCCGGGTTCACGGCTTCGGTATTGGCCGCGCTGGCCCTCGGAATCGGAGCCGACACCGCCATCTTCTCAGTGGTGAACGCCGTTCTGCTCAAGCCGCTCACCTATCCCGAGCCGGATCAGATCGTCCAGTTCCTGAACATCTCGCCTCAAGGCCACGATTTTTCTGGCGCCTCTGCAACCAAGTTTCACGTATGGCAGGAACAGACCAGCGTGTTCCAGGACGTTGCCGCCTACGACTTCAGTGGCAAGGGTCTGAACCTGACGGGAGCGGTCCCCGAGCAGATCCACGGTGTGCACGTGACCGAAGCTTACTTTCGCCTCTTCGGCGCCCGGATGATTCTGGGCCGCACCTTCACGCCGCAGGAAGATCAGCCTCAAGGCGGCAATGTCGTCGTCCTTAGCTACGGATTCTGGAAACGGAGATTCGGCGGTAATCCGAACATCGTTGGACGCACGATCTCTCTCAGCGGCGAAACTTATACCATTCTCGGCGTCACCGATCCGGGGTTTGATACCGACCCGGCCGCCGATCTTTGGCTGCCATTCCAGTTTCCGCCCAATTCCACCGACCAGGCTCACTACTTTCAGGCCGCTGGACGCCTGAAGCCCGGCGTCACTCTGGATCAAGCCAAGGCCCAGCTCAAGCTGGCTTATGGCGAATTCAGGCGGCGTTATTCCGAGGCCGACCCCAAGGCATCGTTCAGCGCCCAGCCGCTGAAGGACGCCATCGTTGGGGACGTGCGTTCATCGCTCCTGGTGCTGATTGGCGCGGTGAGCCTGGTGCTCCTCATCGCTTGTGCCAATGTCGCCAATCTTCTGATGGTGCGTGCAGCGGCCCGCAAGCGCGAGTTTGCCATCCGCGCGGCGATGGGAGCGAGTCCGGCGCGTTTGGTCCGTCAACTGCTAACCGAGAGCACACTGCTTGCACTCGCTGGCGGCACGCTCGGGCTCGGGTTGGGATTCGCAGGAGTACGCTGGCTCCTTACCATTAGGCCGAGCGATATCCCGCGCGTCGGCGAAAACGGCGCCGGCGTCTCGATCGACTGGCGTGTGGCACTGTTCACCGTCGGGGTTTCCATCCTGACCGGTATTCTCTTCGGTTTGATCCCGGCATTCGGGGCCTCGCGTCCCGATCTGGCGACAACCATGAACGAGGGTGGCAGTCGGAGCGGCTTCGGGCTGCGCCAGAGCAAAGCCCGCTCGCTTTTCATCGTCAGCGAAGTTGGCCTTGCCCTCGTGCTCCTGGTTGGGGCGGCACTTTTGATTCGCACCTTCATCGCGCTGCGCATGGTCAAGCCTGGATTCGACGCCCATCACGTTATCACCATGGAAATGGCGCTCACAGGCCGCCGCTACGAGACCACCGCCGGTGTGGCACAGATGATTCGTGACAGCCGCGAACGCATCCAGGCCATTCCCGGCGTGGAAGATGTTGGGGTCACGAACTCATTGCCTCTCGACGGTGGATTCGGGCTTCCCTTTATCGTGGTCGGGCGGCCGCTGACCAACGGCCCCGCAACCGGCAGCGGAGAGTGGAAAGCCGTTTCGGCTGGCTATTTCGACGCCCTTCACATCCCCATTCTCCGCGGGCGTGACTTCACACAGAACGACGTTGCCGGCGCGCCTCCTGTCGTGATCATCAGCGACGCATTTGCCAAGACGAATTGGAAGAAGGGAGAAGATCCCGTCGGCAAGCAGATCATTATCGGCAAGGGCGTTGGCCCGGAATTCGAGGAGCCCGCTCGCACCATTGTCGGGATTGTGGGTGACGTTCACGACGGTGCCCTGGGCAGGCCCGCTGACCAGGTGATGATCGTTCCTCTTGCGCAGATGACCGATGGGCTCACGCTGCTGAACTCTCGCGTTGCTCCGCTCACTTGGATCATCCGCACTGCGACCGATCCCCATCAGGTAATTCCTACCGCCACGGAGCAAATGCGTATCGCCAGCGGAGGGTTTCCAGTTGCGCACATTCGCACCATGGACGAAGTCGTCGGACGCTCTACCGCGCGCCAGGACTTCAATATGCTTCTGCTCACGATCTTTGGTTTTTCGGCCCTCCTGCTTGCCGCCATCGGAATCTATGGCCTGATGGCCTACAGTGTTCAGCAGCGCGTGCGCGAAATCGGAATCCGTATGGCTCTGGGCGCGGATCGCCATCATATTCGCGGCATGGTGGTGTGGCAGGGCATGCGCCTGGCATTGGCCGGCGTTGTGCTGGGTGTTGCGGCGGCGTTTGGTCTCACGCGTCTCGTCGCCAGTTCGCTCTATGGCGTGAAAAGTTGGGACCCCACGGTTTTTGTCACGGTTCCCTTTCTCCTCAGCCTGGTTGCGTTGGCAGCCACATGGATCCCGGCGGTGCGTGCGTCCAGGCTGGACCCAATGAAAGCGCTGCGGATCGACTGACATTTCCCCACGGCAAAACATAGAGTGGCGAAAGGGAAACAGGGATCAAGGCCGGGTCAGAAAAGCAGGGGCCACGCGTGGTTGTTTGAGCGGTTCTCCGGGGCCGAGCAGTCGAGGCTGGCAAAGGTAAGGTGTGAGGCCGGTCCATGCGCTCGTGCAGGGACTGTGCCCGGAAAAGAAGGTCAGCGGAGGCAAGGTCCTCCATTCACAAACGAGGCACGTAAAGAACAGGGCTGCCATCGCTCTCCGTCTTGGAGCACAGTGCCTGTATCGTGCGAAGAATCATCTCGGCGAATTCTATCGAAAAGCAAAATGGAGATTGGGAGCACGCGCCGCGGTAGCCGCCACGGCTCACAAGCTCGCGCGTATTGTCTACCGTCTTCTCGCAACGAAGGAGCCCTACACGGAAGAGGTCTTCCAAAAGGCCGATCCACAAGCAAGAATCCGCGCCGAAAATCGACTTCGACAACAAGCGGCAGCCCTGGGCTTCCGCCTATCACCTGCAATAAATACAACAACACGTTAGTGAGGTGTTCATCAGGAGTCATTGAGGGGCACGAAGCGTTGCATAGGCTGCCCATCAACTCCGCCGCCTGCCACCACTTGATCTTCCCCATCGTGGCTCGTAATAGCACTTCCTGTAACTTCATCGCCCGCTCCGCCGCGGTTCTCGGATAGATCTCTATGCTCTCTCGCATGGCACCATCCTCACCGTCCGCTATGCGGACATTTCACTTGCTAAAAACACCCACGGATGCCGGTTGATTTGTGCGCCAAGAATCGTATTATGGTGATTTTCAGATGTTATGGTTTTTGACCGGAATCAGGGGTATTGGAAGGCATTGAAGTGAAGCATGTGTCTGGAGTTATTGCTTACAAGTTGTTTATTATCTGCATATTATCAATAGAATCAAAAACATGGGTCAGAAACTGGCGGAGAGAGTGGGATTCTCTAGAAGAGCGCATAATATCCAAGTAATATACTGTTTTGGAGCCGTTGTCATGCGTTTGTCATGCTAAAGTGACGGTAGGGGACTTGAAAGCATGGCAACCGCAACGAAAGAGCGCTCCGTCATCGTGATCCTGCGCGTGAAGGTGGACGAGAAATGGAGGCGGCTGCCGGCTGCCTACGGGGGCAACGGGCGCATCCGCCCTGGCTACGCAAAGGTGGGGGCTCAGCAGGTCAAGTTCGCCGATCCAGCCTATGAGCTTCGGCTGTACGAGGACAGGCAGGCCAAGTACATATCCATCGGGCGCAATGCCGCAGATGCAGACGCCGAGCGTAAGAAGCTGGAAAAGAGCCCAAGCAAGACTGCGGCCAAGAACGCCGCCGAGAGCGCTGGCGGTACGTTTGTCGATAAAGAGGACCGTCAGACGCTGGCGAAGACTGCCGCCGCGTACATCCTAGACGCACAACATCGCGGCGCAATGGAAGCAGCTGACCAGGCCCGGCTTGTCAATGAGGAGTTCAGGAAGCTGCTCAACCGGAAGACGTACGTCGACGAGATCACGCGCGATGACATCTTCAGATTCCATACCGCGCTCCGCAAACGCAGCTGCTCTGACCGGACGGTGGCTAACAAACACCAGCGCCTGACGTCGTGGCTTCGCTTTGCTGGGATCGATAAGAGCATCCTACCGCCGGTCCCGAAGTACGAAGAGACACTGCCGACGATCTACATCAGTGACGAGATCAGCACGATCCTGGCGGAGGCCGGTCCGTACATGAAGGTCGCGATCCTCCTGGCGCTGAAGTGCGGGCTGCGCGATCAGGAATTTATGCACTTAGAGTTTTCGGACATCAACTTCAAGGAGAAGACCCTCAGAGTGCAGGGGAAGCCTCGGTGGAATTTCCGCGTGAAGACGCACGAGCAGAGGTTTGTGCCGATTCCTGACGACGTAATCGATGAGCTGACAGCGTGGAAGGAGCAGTGGGAGGGAAAGTCGCTCATCCTTGGCACCAAGAATGGCAATCCGAACACGAAGTTGCTGTTTGCGTTGAAGACGCTGGCGCGGCGGGCCAAGCTGAATTGCGGGCGGTGCGAGGGATGCAAGTCAAAACGGCGCGAGTGCGAAGCATATACGCTGCACAAATTCCGCCGGACCTACATCACCACGCTGCTCCGCAACGGAATAGACCTCCGTACCGTCCAGGCCTACGCCGGCCACAAAGATATTGCCAGCACGATGCGTTATCTGCGTCCAGCCAGCGCCAAGGAAGCGCAAGGCAAACTGAATTCTGTCGTCTGGTGATCGTCGGCGAGGAGAAGGGCAGGGAGCAATTCTGGCCCATCTTCTGCAAACAAACTCACTACCGAACTTTCCCAAGTACAGACTTGACACGGGAGCGAAGACCGGCGTATCTAAACCCTAGGTGTGCGCTCCGAGCATCCACTGCGGAGAGTGTAGATCAGAGTTGCGCGAAAGGTCCCAGTACCGAAAAACTGGCCGCAACCAACGGTGGCACCCAAGCCCCCGTTTGAGGGAACCCAACGCCCTGCCCAAACGTGTAGTAAAGGCCCCCGGCAAGCCGGGAAAAAGGCACCCAGGAGCCGGGAGAAGCGGCTACATACGAAAAGGCAGGCGTGATTGCGCTTAATCTGCGCATCAGCTGGAAGCCTCAGGGCAGAAGATAAGAACGACGAAGAGTATTAATGTGCTTGAGCCCAGTTGCGACTTGGCAACTAGGATCGAGCGAAGCCCCAACGCATTGACTGCGCCAGAATTGGCGGCGCTTCTGCACGTGGGTAAGACAGTCGTCTATGACATGGCAAAGCGGGGCCGAATCCCTCATTAAAGGCTAGGTGGTTCGATTCGGTTCGACCCTGCATCAATGGCGGCGTGGCTGCGCAAACGGGCGGTTGGTTCTCCTGAAGGACGTGCAGCCTGATCAGCCCACACAGCTGCCACGACAGATCGAAAGGTGAAGTGAACAAATCGGTAGATGGACCCCGGCTGGACGTAGCGTCTCGCCGGGTTGCAGATCTTCGGGCGGCTAGATCACGGTCAGAGGGTTATCTCACCACTGTTAGGAGTACGTGTATGCAAGAATACTGCACGTTGAAATCGACCCGTTCTTAAAGCGGAGACCACCCATGCGAAGGTGTCCTTCGCATGGGTGGTCTGAAAGACGGCCAGGTCGGGTGGGTCCGTGGTGAGCCGGCATAGTACTTCACAGTCGGCCGCCGCCGCGCTTGGAGCGCGGACGGACGGCCTCCGAGGCTCAAAGGTGAAATCAATGAGACAAGGAGCAGTGACAGTTTGCGGTAGTTCCCCGCAGGGATACTAAGCGAACATGCAGCCGTGACGCGTGGTTGTTGGGCGAGCGCAGTCCGCGTAGAGCGGCAAGCGCAGCCCGGAGGACAAAGAGAGATGGCGCGACCTAGAAAGGACGAATCTGCATACTTCGGACGGAAGGTCCTGGGTACGAAACTGAAAGTAACAACAGGGGCCGGAAGAGACTCACGGGGCAGAATCCGCGTGAAGGTCCTCTGTGATTGCGGGAAGCGGAAAGTCGTTGTTCTCTCGCAGGTGCTTGCAGGACACACCAAGAGTTGCGGCTGTCTAAAGCACCAACGGTATGTTGGCCGAGGTGCAGAACTGGATTTCGCTCGTGCCACAGATTGCGCCGGCGCCCACTGCGACGACAGCGAAATCCTCGACCTCAACGGGCGCAAAGAGCAAATAGAAAGGAGAGACAGATGCAGAGGCCACTACAGGAACTCGAGACTGCGTACTTCACGTTGCAGTCGCAAATCAACATGCTCAGCCAGGTCTGCCAGACGCAGGAACAGCGCGACACTCTAAGTGCGCAATATGTGCAGGCCCGCCAGAACTACTGGGCCTGCGTGAACAAGGCCTTTCACGATGACGATCCGCAGGTTGTGAGCCTCACCAACCAGATTGACGCAGCGAACAAACAGGTTTCGAACGCCGTGCAGCAGCTGGGGGATATCGCGAAGACGCTCAACGACATCACGAACGTGGCGACGCTCGGGACTCAACTGGCCTCAAAAGCGATTACAGTTTGACGTTCCGGGCGGGCAACCGAACTTGTCTCGGGAGTCGCGGTGCAAGCCCCTGGAGGAGGTCAATGTTCGGGCCAAGCCGTTCGGGAGGGACGTATCAGGGTTTGGACCCGCTCAATTTGCTGCATCTACTTCTCAGTAACGTCGCTTGCTGGAGGAGCAGACGAAATTCACGCAGTGTTTCCCCCGCTCAACAGCTCACTCACTATCTCAGCGCAAGAATCAGTAAACAGCCGCTTAAGGCCCACAACGAGGTAGATCAGTAATGATAGGTCTTAGTGCTGTATCTGGAGCGCCCCGCGACGCAACAGTGCGCAGTTGCATGCTCTCGGGCGGGGCGCTTCGGATACAGCGACTTGAAGGAAGCCGCCCTCATGGAAGGCTA
>Ga0209517_10007117_pt1 | contig 13539 bp, 14 predicted proteins | sample PeaSoiMetSII2010_FD_187695 | JGI IMG/M metagenome (GOLD analysis project Ga0209517, IMG submission 187695) | Peat soil microbial communities from Weissenstadt, Germany - SII-2010 (SPAdes) (version 2) | ecosystem: Environmental > Terrestrial > Soil > Wetlands > Peat | place: Germany...
GGGGCGGATGCCATCCTGGTCGAAACCATGAGCGACCCCGCCGAGGCGGTGGTGGGCGTGGAAGCGGCCAAAAGCTCTTCGGCCACCGTGCCGGTGATCGTCACGTTCGCTTTTCAGAAAACCGCGTCGGGCGAATTTCGCACGATGATGGGAACCGATGCGGGAGAGGCGATGAGGCGGCCCATCGCGGCCGGGGCATCGGTGGTGGGCGCCAATTGCGGCACGGAATTGAGCCTGGAGGATTACGTTGAACTGGCGAAACGACTCGTTGCTGCGGCGGGCAAAACGCCGGTCATTGTTCAGCCCAACGCGGGGTCGCCGCACAGCGAGAATGGCCGGACGGTTTACCACGCTGCTCCGGAAGCGATGGCGGCCACCGCCTCGCGACTGCTGTCGGTGGGCGTGCGGCTCATCGGCGGGTGCTGTGGCACGACGCCGGAACACCTGGCCGCGATGAGCCGCGCCGTGCGCTCGGGCGCGGTTTGAATGCCCTCCGGGTGTCGTGAGGTTCGCACCCAGGCCCAGCCCGTTATTGCGTTTGGTCAGAGCGTGCAGTTTTCTCGCAACTTTCCCTGGCTTTTCTTTCGCGGCCATTTCCTTCCTCCGCTAAAGCGCCAGCCCAGGAAGTCGAAGCAAAGGCATAAAAATAGCTTCTTTGTCGTGGGAGTGAGTGCAGTTCAAGAAAAAAATGGCCCAAACAATGGCGGGAATGCCGTTGGGAAGACGCCATGTGGACAACTGTCCCAAAAATGGGCACGGCGACACTTCGCCGGTAGCATCTTATGGGGAGCAGGCTTCGTTTTGGCAATCTCGAGTTTGGTAGCCGTCGTCGCTATTTCGCGCCGGTCTGGGAAGCAGCTCCAGGAGGCGACCTGGGCGGTCACGCACACCCGCGAAGTTTTAGAAAAACTAGAGGACGTCGCGGCCCGCTTAAGTGAAATGGAAAGCGCCGCACGCAGCTTCGCCATCTCTGGCAAACAGTCGCATCTTAGTCCATTTTACACAGCGGTCAAAGCCGTGCCTCCTCAACTGGATGACCTCAAACTCCTCCTCAGAGACGACCCTAATCGGCTTCAATGCGTTACCGAGATTGAACCTGTGATCGCCAGGCACCTCAAGGTTATGAAGGACATGGTGGAATTGGGTGATAAGAACCTGTTTCGGGGGCACGGCCAACGTAGTCTAACCGACGAAGGGAATAAGCTGATGGAGGAGATCCGGGCCGCTTTTAATACGTTGGAAAAGGAGCAACGTGCGCGGCTGGACCAGGAACAAACGGCCCTGACGGCGAAGGCGGAACGGGTGGAGATGATCAGCTTGGCCGAAAGTGTGCTGGCCGGCGTGCTTGTTCTGGCGTGCGGCGCCTGCGCGCTGGGCGCCATGCACGGCCGCGGAAAGGCGGAGGAAGAACTGGACCGATTGCTGGGCTCGATGCCGGACGCGCTGGTCATGGTCAACGCAGAAGGCAAGATTGTTGGCAGCAACGCGCAGGCCGGAAAACTATTTGGTTATAGCGACCGGGAACTGCAAGGAGAAAGCATGGCGCTGCTGGTCCCGGAACGCTTTCGAAAAAGCCAACGGCAATATTACGCGGCGTGCTTCTCACAGCGCGGCGGTAGTGTCCCGGAAGCAACGATGGAGCTTTGCGGCTTGCACAAGGACGGTCGAGAGTTTCCGATCGAGGTGAGTACAAAGCCGTTGGCCGCCGAAAAAGGACTGGTTGTCACCAGCGCGATTCGCGACATCACCGAGCGCAAACAGGCCGAACAACAAATCTCCAAACTGAACAGAGAACTGGAATACCGCGCGATGGAGTTGGAGAACGCCAATAAAGAATTGGAAGCGTTCAGCTATTCGGTTTCGCATGATTTACGTTCGCCGCTGCAAAACATCGATAGCTTCAGCCTCATCCTGATGGAAGATTACGCCAACCAGCTCGATGCAGAGGGCCTGGATTACGTTCACCGACTGCGGGGGAGTTGCCAACACATGGAGGAGATCATTGATGCTCTGCTGGCGTTGTCCAATATGATGCGTAAAGAGTTGCTGGTAGATCATTTCGATCTTACAGCGCTGGCGAACGCCGTAGCCGCGGACTTGCGACAAAAAAACCCGGACCGTGTTGTGGACTGGGCCATCGCCGAGGAGCTAACCGCCGAGGGCGACGCTCAGTTGTTGAGAGTCGTGCTGGAGAATTTGTTCGGCAACGCGTGGAAGTTCACGGCGAATCGTGCGCGCGCGCGAATTGAATTTGGGGCGCTGCCTCAAGCTAACGGAACACGAACCTATTTCGTGCGCGACGATGGCGCAGGTTTTGACATGGCGCGCGCGAGTAAGTTGTTCACGCCATTCAAGCGTCTGCACGATCAGAGCGAGTTTCGTGGCACGGGCATTGGGTTGGCGACCGTGCAGCGAGTCATTCGCCGCCATGGGGGTAAGATCTGGGCCGAGGGCGCCGTCAATCACGGCGCAACATTCTGCTTCACGCTAACGGGTGAAGCAGGAGAAGCAAATGGACAAAATGAACATCCCGCCAACGCAAATTAATTCATCCGAAACGGGCGTCACGAACAGGGCCTTGCGGGCTTTGATTGCGGATGACTCGGAAAACGATGTTCTGATCCTGCTGCGCGGATTACGGAAGGCCGGCTATCAGCCTGTTTACGAGCGCGTCTGCACCGCACCGGCTATGAAGGCGGCGCTCCAACGGCAACCATGGGACATTGTCATTTCGGATTACGAGATGCCCGCCTTTGGCGGGTTCGAGGCGTTGCAATTGTTGAAGGAAAGCGGACACGACCTGCCATTTATCCTCGTATCAGCCGTGGTGAGCGAGGAAACGGCCGTGGCGGCGATGAAGGCTGGCGCGCATGACTACATCATGAAGCGCAACCTGGCCCGGCTCGCGCCCGCGATTGAACGGGAGTTGCGCGAAGCCCAGACGCGTATGGCACGCAAAGCAGCAGAAGAGGCGTTACGCCAAAGCGAGGAGCAACTGCGTCAGGCCCAAAAGCTCGAGGCCGTGGGCCGGCTCGCCGCCGGTGTGGCCCATGACTTCAACAATATTCTGACCGCCATTGCGGGCCATAGCGAACTCTTGTTAAGACGTCTGGGCGCCGATGATCCGCGGCGTAAAAACGCCGAACAAATCGAGAAGGCCGCATACCGCGCCGCGGCACTGACCAGGCAATTACTGACGTTCAGTCGCAAACAGGTGATCGAACCCCGCGTGCTGAATCTCAATTCCGTCATCCTTAACGTAGAGGCAATGTTGCGGCGCCTCCTCGGGGAGGATATCGAGTTTCGTATGTTACTCGACTCGGCAGCGGGGCACATCAGGGCCGACCCGGGCCAAATCGAGCAGGTCATCATGAACCTCGGGGTGAACGCGCGCGATGCCATGCCCAAGGGCGGCAAACTGACGCTCACGACTGCCAACACCACACTGGACAAAGACCAGTTGAGAAATGTCCCGGATTTGTGTGCAGGTGGTTACGTCCTGATAGCAATTGCGGACACCGGCACAGGGATGAGTGACGAAGTCAAAGCGCACCTGTTTGAACCCTTTTTCACCACCAAACCTGCGGGCCGAGGCACGGGCTTGGGTCTTGCGACTTGCTTCGGCATCGTCAAACAAAACAGCGGCTACATCCACGTGTCCAGCGAATTGGGAAGAGGCACAACGTTCAAGGTTTACTTCCCTCAGGTGCAATCGGCGCTTGAGCCCCCCCGCGTTCGCACCCTGCCGACAGAGGTGCCAGGAGGAAACGAAACGGTGCTTTTAGTCGAGGACGAACCAATGGTGCGCGAATTAACCGGTGCCACATTACGGGAGAAAGGCTACACGGTTGTCGAAGCGGTCAACGGCCAGGAAGGCCTTCGCACGGCACGGCAATACGATGGGAAAATTGACCTTGTGCTGACGGATTTCATTATGCCCGTCATGGGCGGCAAAGAAATGACAGACGCCCTCCGCACGTCTCATCCGGACACGAAGGTCCTGTTTACATCGGGATATACCGAGGAGGCCTTGGGCCATCACGGCGTGCTGCGGCCGGGCATTGTATTCCTCCAAAAACCTTACATGACGGCCACTTTGGCGCGCAAGGTGCGCGAAGTTCTGGATGAAGCTCCGATACAAAGCCGCTGAAACGGCTGCTCCCTCTAGGCCTTCGGTGGGTGGCCGGCGTTTTCGAGCGCCCTTGGCTTTCGAAAGCGGCAGCGAGCTGCACGCGCTCCAAACGCTTCGCGCGGCACGGGCCGGGCGACAGGTTCATGGTCCCAATGCATGCGCAAAAGCGAAACTGGGCTTCCCATGAGTAATCCTTCGAATGTAGTGATCGCCGTTTTGGGGACACCGGGTATTACTTGTCATCGCGAAAGCCGTTGCATGTCGTTTTGGCTCGACGGCAAGCCCAAATGATTAAACCTCCATTTATCGTGCCCGGTGGGGTTGACAGGGACCCAGCGCGCGTTAGGCTTCGACTCGATAACGAACGAGTCCACGCATCGTACCATGAGTTCGCCGAAGAAAGCACCCTTGGCGCGAAAGCCGGCGCAGAGCAAGCGCCAAAGCATTGGCACGCTGATAAATCAGGCGGCCCTCCCGAACGACCGGTTGGAAGCGGCGGTTTTGATGAGGTTGCGCGAAATCTGCCTCGCCCTGCCCGAAGCAGTGGAAACCATCAAATGGGGCCATCCGACCTTCGAGGCGGGCAAGAAGATTTTTGCCGTGCTTGACCATTATCATGGCCGGTTCTGCATCGCATTTCGGACCTCGTTGGAAGAGCAAAAGAAGCTTCGCCGCGACGAACGATTTTTCCCTGCTCCGTACGCGGCGGCGCGGGGGTGGGTTTGTCTGCGCGCAGACGGACAACTCAACTGGTCCGAGGTCCGGGACCTGCTCTTAGTTAGCTACCGCCTGGCGGCTCTCAAGCGAATGCTCAAGGTGCTTGACGCCAGCGGCACGATCGCAAGTGGTCGTTCGCAGACCGGCCTTGGGCGGTGATGTTCAATCGCGCGGGCGGAGCGGGAGCGGCCAACGGGGGATGGTTTCCTCGGATTAGTGCGACCACCTTCCAAGAACATTCCTCACGCCCGGCGCTCTGCCCGGAACTGCCGGAGCAGCACGAGCGTGGAACAAAGGCAACTCATCACGCCGAACGCAGCCGCATAAGGAGCAACCGCCGCCGAGGCGAACACAGCCAGCCCGGCGACCGCAAGAAGCGCCTGTTCAATCCAGACCGTTTTCATGCAAGACCGCTTGGCCCCCGCGCCTCGTGGGCCGCAGATGCTCATCAGCAGCGGCAAAACCAAGGACAGCAGAAGGATACCGGCGACGTAAGCGGTTTCGAGCGATGACATTTCGCGCATAGCAATGGCCTTTGTGTTAAATCTGACAAACGAAACCAGCATCCGTCACGCGCTACGGTCGAACTGAGCAAGCTCCTCGGATTGCCGCCCCCGGCTGTGGCCACTATGCTGGCCGCCGGGCGTGGATGGAAGCGGTTTGCGCCCTCACTGTTTTGTGCTAGCGTTTGAAGAAGAGGTTGTGAGAGCGAGAGTAATGGTCTGCCTCGGCTGTGCGGCCGCCTTGAGTGCTGGCCAGTCAAGCGCCACAGACGCCACTGTCCAATGGCACGGCCTCAGGCTCGGCTCCCCGCCACCGGCTTTCGCACTGAATCAGACGAACCTCACCACCACGAACACAATCAGCTTTGTTGCTCCAACCGATGGCAAGATTTACGCCAACGCCTGTTTCGCGTCTGTCGCATGCGGTACCCCAGCCATTACGGTTGACACGACAAACCAAACGATAACCGTCTCGTTTTCCGCGCCGCTCTCCAATAGCGTGTGCCCGGACATCGCCGCCCCAGTCAGCGGAGTTGACGGACACTTCGGGCCGCTGAGCGCCGGGACGTGGGTCTTTGGCATTCTTCAAAACGCCTACCCATTTAGCGTTGCTGAGGCTCCCCTGCTGTTGTCAATTCAGGCACTGACTAATTCCTCCACGTTCCAACTCGACTGGCCCGTATCCGGGGACATGTTTGTGCTTGAAATTAATGATGGCCTTGCTTCAGGGAACTGGCAGGTGGTTACCAATGCGCCGATGACATCGAGCAATGGAAACACGGTCCAAATCCCCGGTGACTCTGGCAGCCGGTTCTTTCGATTGCGTCGCCTGCCTCCGTAACCAGTCGCGTGGCTGGTTTCGCTGGGCGCACAGGCTGGCGCTCATCGGCGCGCACAAAACCCCTAGGCTGCTGCCAGTGTCGCGGCCATCAAGTAGTCGGCGCTGGCCGCCATACAGCGCCAGGCGCGGATTGCCAAATTCGAAGCTGCTTGGCAGATTGCCTGCGCATGAAGCCAGACCTAACCCAAATTGACAGGGACCGAAAGCTTGCTGAGCGGCACGCAGCCACAATGAATAAAACCGCCCTTTACAGCAACGACCAAATACTTTGGGAAAATGCGGCCAAGAGTTATCGTGCGCGTGCAGATGGCGGGCCGACGCTGAGGGTCCTGGAGGGAAACGTTTGGGGCATCCCAAAAAGGGGCTGGGTGGCGCGGTTTGAGTCAAGCGAGGAAGCCGAACGGGTGTTGCTGGCGGGGGGCTTCGGGTTCATTCCAGAGGAAAAAAGGTTCAGGGCGTGATGATGTCACCTGATGCGACCTGATTGGAGGTCACGAGAACTATGCCGCGCTTGCTCCGTGATTTTCCCGCTCCACGCCGGGCAGCAGTTCGCGAGCGCCTCGTGCGCCTGACCTCCCTGTCGGCGAGCGTCCACCTTCGTCAGCGGCGACATTGCGCGCATGAGAACATTTAACCGACACATTGCCGTCCGCGTGTTTTTTGGTGTTGTGGCGACAGACGCGGTGCTGATGGTCTTAAACCATTTGACCTCCGACAGCGTCTGGATTGTCAGTTTGTGGTGGATAGTCAATTTCCCCGGATTTCCATTGCTTTACGTGCTTCTGCCTTCGATGCCCTTTGGACTGGCGGGTATTGTCTGCTCGATGGGCTGCGTGGGCATGTTCAGCGTGTTTTTGTGGTCGGCAGTTGCTGGATATGCTTTTCGTCACAGGTATGGCGCGTGACTTTTGCTCCGGCGGCTCCGGTGCGGCACTGGCCGTCCTCACTTCACGCCAGCTTTTGCGGCGGCTTCGGGGTCGATGGCTTTGAGGGCGTTGGTCGCGCAGCGACGAACGTATGGACTGGGTCGCTGAGCAATCGTACTAATGCTGGAACGGCCTGTTGCGCATTTGTTCCAAAGCGCCCGAGACCCCTGCGGCATCTGCTCGAATAAAGCCAATGGTATCACTCAGCGCCTTGACCAATGCAGGCACGACCTGTAATTGCTCAGCATCAAGCTGAAATAGCGCCAAAACCGCATTCACTCGCACAGGGACGTTGGAACTGGCAGCCCCGCGCAGGAATGATGGAATCGCCAGCCTCTGTCCTGCTGGCCCAATCGAGATTAATGCGTTGCTCGTTGTGTCTTGAGAAACCAGTGAAATGTCCTGCTCATAGAGTTTTATCAACGCGGGCACCGCCTGGCGGGCTTCGGCACCCAGAATCCTGAACCCGATTTCGGCCTCTCCGTGAGCAAGCCCAGCTTGGTTCCGAAGCCAGCTTGGTGGCCCAAGCCACGCTGGGAGGCGGTCCCACAGGTCCACTAGTTTGGAGACTACCGGAGGGTCCTTCTTGATGAGCATTTTCAGCAAAGTCGGGAGTGCATTGGTACCGATTGTTCGGACAGCGGCCTCTGCTCTCCGCGCCTGTTCGGCGTCGCCTGTATTTCAAGCCTTGAGCATACTCGCGCAGCCAGAAGCTCAACGGTTTGCCCTGATACATCGGCTCGCGTTCGCGCAGCACCTGCCAAGCAACCGCGCCAGCGAGGCCGATAAGCAAAATGGCGAGCACGATTTTGACCCGCTTTCCCGTGGCGGCATGATGAGCCAGGAGTTGGCGGAAACCGAGAAAACTTGCGGCTGACCGGCACGCGCCGGAGCAAGGGCTGCCGCCAGCGCGCCTTGAGGTCGGGCCGAGCGGCTTGGCTGGCCAATGCCGTAACCATCACGCCGGTCGGCCACCGGCTCCGGCGCGGTGGCGCTGGCCCCGGCCTCCGCGTTTACACGGCGAACAGGAGAACCATCCCTTGGCACCACGCCCAACGGTCAAAGTTTACAGTTGAGGCTCTGCCGCCGGACTGGGTGCTGCCGCCAGCGTGATGTTAAGCCGGGCCGTCCGGCGACGATGGCCCGACACCGGGCCTTGGGTTGCTGGCCGAGCCTCTGGGTGTCGGGGTTTTCGGTGTTGATTGAAAGGTGCCGGAGCACACAAAAACTAAGCAAACTAAGCGTGTTGCATGTCGGATTCGCACGGTTCAATATACCGACGGATGGTTAGCTGGATATTGTTCGACGGAGTTCGTTCGCATCACACGAAAGAAAGGAAAGCCTCATGAAGAAAGTAGAAATTAAGAGCCTGCTTATTGGTGCAGTACTCGCAGTGGTTATTATGTTTGCGGTTGCAGCTACTCCACGCAGGGGTTACAAGACCGTCTGGGAATACAAGGTCGTCACCGAAAGTGCCTTTAAGGACGAGCTTGGGAAAGCTATCAACAACAGCGTAGGGGAGGGTTGGGATTTCGTCTCGGCTTCTGGACCTAATAACGAGAATTGGGGCATGGCGGTGTTGAGGCGAGAGAAGAAGTAAGCGTCACACCGCCGAACAAAATCGGTCGAGCGAACCGCCGCCCCGCTCTCCGCTCAACGCCGGGCGGGGCATCCCCCGGCTCCGGGGGCGGCGCTGGGCCATTGCCGGGGCAGTCAGCACAGAAGCCGCAGGCAACTCGGAGCGCCGGACGCGGCCCCGCATCTACGGCGATGTGGGAGCCGGAAGGACATTGCTACCGTCGCGCCGGTTAGATGAGTCATGCGGATGAACTTGTGATGATTTTGCCGTCAACAAAGTCGAGCACCTTGCCCTTTAGAAGTGCTTGCGCTTCCGGTCCAATCTCAACCGGCATTGGGGTCACGTCTTGGGTCACGTCTCCACATTCACATTCCACATTTGTCCATTGGCAGGTTCAGAGGGCCTGGGCATCCTCCTCCCATGGCTCGGCCCTTGCGCGCTCAGTTCAAGCACGGCTGGTATCACATCACGGCGAGGGGAAACAACCGTCAGCGGATTTTCTATGACGAGCGGGATCGGAGGCATTTTCTCGACCTGCTTGGGCGCATGAGCGACCGGCACGCGCTGGAGGTGCATGCCTACGTGCTCATGGACAACCACTACCACCTGCTGGTGTGCACGCCGCAGGCCAATTTGAGCGCGGTACGTGGCACGGCAGCGCACCGGCTTGACGCTTCGGGCCTTGGGGCAAGCCGCCGGGGGAATGGACTACACCGCAGTTGGGAATGCCATCAAACGCTTCGAGCAGCGACTAGCGACCGACCGGGTCCTACGCCGAACCACTGACCACCTGCTAAAGCAACCCGAATAAATTTCAAATGTGGAATGTGGAACGTGACCCCGTAGCTACCACCACTTCATGTATCATTTCAAGAACTGTCAGTTCTGGAATTGACATTTCCAAATACAATGAGTGTATTCGGCACGCCCTGGCGTGCAAGCGTCCCATTTAACCAAGGCGCTGGCTGGCCTGATGGAAACTGCTGAATCGCTGGCGCACGTGCTGGCGTTCATCGGCGCGCCCAACACCCTTAGGCTGCCGCCGGGGTCGCGGCCATCACGCAGGACGGCCCAAGCGGCGGCCAGACTACGCGGCCCTTTTCTCAATCCTCCAAACTCCTCGCGTCTCAGGCGTGTTAAACGCCAGCCCATCTCATCTGCGAGCACGTGCTGCGGGCGTGGATGGGAACGGTTTGCGCTCTCACTGGTTTGTGCTAGCGTTTAAAGAAGAGGTTATGAGAGCGAGAGTAATGGTTTGCCTCGGCTGTGCGGCCGCCTTGAATGCTGGCCAGTCAAGCGCGACAGACGCCACTGTCCAATGGCACCGCCTCAGCCTCGGCTCCCCACCACTGGGTTTCGCACTGAATCCGACGAACCTCACCACCACGAACACAATCAGCTTTGTTACTCCAACGGATGGCAAGATTTACGCCAACGCCTGTTTTGCATGTGTCTCATGCGGTAGCCCAGCCATTACGATTGATACGACGAACCAAACGATAACCGTCTCGTTTTCCGCGCCGCTCTCCAATAGCGTGTGCCCGGACATCGCCGCCCCAGTCAGCGGAGTTGACGGACAACTCGGGCCGCTGAGCGCCGGGACGTGGGTCTTTGGCATTCTTCAAAACGCCTACCCATTTAGCGTTGCTGAGGCTCCGCTGCTGTTGTCAATTCAGGCACTGACTAATTCCTCCATGTTCCAACTTGACTGGCCTGTATCCGGGGACACTTTTGTGCTGGAATTCAAAGAGGGCCTTGCTCCGGGGGACTGGCAGGCGGTTACCAATCCGCCGACGACATCAAGCAACCGAAACATGGTCCAAATCCAGAGTGACTCCGGCAGCCGGTTCTTTCGATTGCGTCGCCTGCCTCCGTGACTAGTCGCGTGGCCGGTTTCGCTGGGCGCACGCGCTGGCGCTCATCGGCGCGCCCAACACCCTTGGGCTGCCGCCGTGGTGGTGGCCATCAAGTTGGTCGCCCAGGCGCCGGGGTGGCGCTGGCCACCTTCTCTTCACGCCCGCCTTGGCGGCGGCTTCGGCCTCGATGGCTTTGAGGGCATATCGCAATGAAAATGCAGAGTGCCGCGTGCGCTTGCGATGGTTGGGATGGGTTCCTTTTCTCACCGTTTGGTTTGTCCGCAGCCCCCAAAAAGTTTCGGGGCTGCGGACAAGCCAAACGGTGAGAAAAGGAAGGGGAGTTTTTAGGGCTTCTTACCCAGGGTAGCACCCCGCCACCCTCAGCAACCCTGGGCTGGCTTGCACAATCCCTTCAGGATTGCAGGCGTTCGACGAGCGCGATGGCGGTTGGGAGCGCCGACACGCCGGCAGTTCGTGTGGCCTGCCGATTTGGAAATCGGCGATAGGCTCGTTCGCTCCCGGTAGCTTGGCCCTTCGGGCCTTGCCCCCACTGAGCTCCGGCAATCCCTTTCGCCGCTTCCCAAGGGGCTCAAGTCAGCAGGTTTGGAAATCTGCGAGACGGGACTCAGGCCAGCGCAGCCTCAGGCTGAGTTCGCCGCCCAGTCTATTCGCGCCGTATCTCATGAGTGCGCCCTACCGTCATTGACGGCACCGGCGGTTCTGCGATGATGGCTGGCAGCGATGCCGCGAAAAATTCGCACCCTTCTGCTCGCGTTGGCAGCCGTTCTCGTCCTGGCTGTGCTGGCAGTGCTTGTCTTATCCGGGGGCCGGAATCCGGCGCGCTCAGCGCCTCTGCCAAATCCGAACGGGTACGACGATTTCCTGAAAGCCGCAGGCTTGGTGACCGGGGATGTCGGCGGTTTTCTGACGCTCGACCACGAGGGTCTTGGAGCCTTGGTGTCCACCAACTTGGAATCACTTCGCCTGGTGCGTCTGGGCCTGAGCCGCCAGTGCGCGCTGCCCGCGGATTCTGCGATGACGAACGTTGCGGGTATGCTGAGCGATTTGGCGGCTTTGAAACGAGTGGCTCAACTGCTTGTGGCGGAGGGGCGGCTGCGGGAAATGGATAACCGGCTGGCAGACGCCGCGCAGAGCTATGTGGACGCCATCCACTTCGGAAAAGAAATGAGCCGAGGCGGATTCATCATCAATCGACTTGTAGGCATCGCGTGTGAGGCGATTGGCGACAACCCGCTCACCAAACTTGTGCCGAAGCTTCATTGCGAAGAGGCCCGCACGGTCATAACCGAGTTGGAGAGAATCGATCGTGCGGGAATTACGTGGGAGGAAGTGCGGCGGAACGAAAACAGTTTTTCCCATTATCAACTGCGCAAGGGGTTCAATCCAATTACTTGGGCGATGACCCGGTGGCAACGTTGGCGCTCACTGCAACGAGCGGCAACGAGGCATAACAGAGTTATCGCCCATGAACGCCTGCTGATGGTTGAGCTGGCTCTGCGCTGCTACGAGTCCGAGCAGGCGCGTGCGCCCCTGGGTCTGGAGCAACTTGTTCCACAATATCTCCAGGGGGTGCCCTTAGACCCGTTCAGCGGCGGACCGATGATTTACCACCCGCGAGGCACTAATTGGCTGTTGTACAGCGTTGGCGAGGACGGCGCAGATGACGGCGGCAAACGCGTAGGGCGTTCGGTCTCGGGGACCGTTACGAAGGGCGACCTGTTTTACGATTCGCCGTATTGAGCGCGGAGGATGGGGTTAAACCACGGAATACGCGGAATACACGGAGGGAGGGGCCGTCACCTCTCAGTAATAAGATAAGATAAAAATGTTGTGACATGAGCGCAATTCGCCAACCATCAGTCCGCAGACGGGGTAGTGCCTGCAGTCCGCTGCCCACCGACGAGCACGTCGGGAAGGTGTTTGTTCGGGACCGGCCGAACGGCGCGCACGGAGTGACGCGCCCTACCAACCATCGGTGAGATGCTGGGCGGCGGCAATCGCTCGGATTGTGCCTAGGCAGCCCAAAAGAAGATGCTGGCTGGATTACGGTCGGGGCTGTGCCGGCTTGAGAGTCGGCAGGTCTTGGTTTTACCCTTTCACGGAACAAAACAAACGAACGAAGAAAGATGCAAACTCGACACGGAGAAGGATCCGGGACTAATGAGTCAAAGTTGCCAACCAACGATGCAAACCAGCTTCAGCCGGCGGGAATCCGAATCGCTGCGATGAAAGCTGGGTTCACGATTCGTGAAGCGACCGAGGCGGACGTGCCGCTCATTTTTTGGTTTGTGCGTGAGTTGGCACGATATGAGAAGCTCTCGGATGAGGTCAGCGCGACGGAAGAGTTGCTGCGCCGGAACCTCTTTTCCGAGCGTAAAGGAGCCGAGGTCCTGCTGGCATTCGAGGGCAAGGAGCCAGTCGGCTTCGCGCTCTTTTTCCATAATTTTTCGACCTTTGTCGGCAAGCCCGGACTGTACCTCGAGGATTTGTACGTGCGGCCCGAGTTTCGAGGCCGAGGCTATGGCAAGGCGCTGATGGCCCGCCTGGCCCGCATTGCCCTGGAACGGGACTGCGGCAGGTTCGAGTGGTGGGTTCTCAACTGGAATACGCCGTCCCTCAAATTCTACGAATCCCTGGGCGCCGTTCCCATGAGCGAGTGGACCGTTCAGCGCATGACCGGCGAGGCGCTGCGCGCCCTGGCGGCGCAGGCGGAGAGCTGAGAATTGGCGCAGGGATCGGACTCGGACCGATCTGACCGATCCGACTGATCGGATGTGCTCCGGAGGAGGAGGGAACTTCACTAGGCACTAGGCATTGGTCATTTTTGATTGATCATTCGAAGACAGGCAGAATGGAGCCGCGTGGCCGCACCTCGCCGAGCGGTTCATGGGAAGCCCGCTTTCGCGCATGCATTGGGACCATGAACCTGGGGACGGCTCGGCGGGAGCCTCGCCTTACCGGGCG
>Ga0209517_10007118_pt1 | contig 13537 bp, 13 predicted proteins | sample PeaSoiMetSII2010_FD_187695 | JGI IMG/M metagenome (GOLD analysis project Ga0209517, IMG submission 187695) | Peat soil microbial communities from Weissenstadt, Germany - SII-2010 (SPAdes) (version 2) | ecosystem: Environmental > Terrestrial > Soil > Wetlands > Peat | place: Germany...
GCGAATTATGGTTCGCCTCATCGGTCTTGCGGTTGCGAAGATCCGTCGCGCGCAGTTCGGGAGCGCCGGCGAGCAAATCATCAAGCCGGCCTTCCCAAAGAGGTTCGAGATCGAGCAGGTGGCCTGCGTTTTCTTGCACGGACCACTTGCCTTCGTAGCGCTCAATCAAGACGTGAGGCGGCGGTTCCTGAAGGCGTTCCTCCAGGCGTGCAGGCGTCCCGCGCAAGCGTTCGATGATTTCAGCGATGGCTTCGGGCGGAAGACCTAATTCGAACTGGCGGTTGAACCATTCGCGATGTGTAGGCATCGGATTCTCACTGCGAAGAGGATGCAGGACGCAGGACGCAGGGCGCAGGGTTTTCCTGCCTCGTTCCTCCTGCATCCTGCCTCCTCGTGGGGAAGGGTGGGGATTTTGACTTGTGCGCTCTTCATCCCCTCGGCTACGATGAAACGAGGAGCTGGCAATGAATATCGAAATCCGTGATGCGGCGCTCCAGGCGAGAATCGAGAAACAGCTCCAAGCCATCGGTGCCGGCAACGTCGAGGAAGTGTTACTCCACCTGCTGGAGACCCAGGAAGAGCAGGACCGCTGGCTGGCAGAGAATCGTGACGCGATAAACGCCAAGATCAAGCGCGGCATTGAACAACTCGACCGCGGTGAGGGAATTCCAGAAGCTCAGTTGGATGCTCATCTGGCGAGACTGAAAACTGATCCCGAATGAGGGCGAGCTATGTGCTTGCGCCGGAAGCGGCGCTCGACCTGGTCGGAATCTGGCGCTATCTCCGGCGGCAAGCCAACGTTTCGCTGCCAACCACGTAGAGTCCGTCATCCGTAGCAGGATCGCGTTCCTGGCGCAGTCCCCTCGGGCCGGGCACCGGCGCAGGGATCTGACGGATGAGGATGTAAGGTTCTTTCCCGTATATTCGTACCTGATTGTCTATCGTCCCCGGACAAAGCCCCTGCAAATCGTTTCGATTCTCCACGGCCGTCGGGATGTGGAACAAATCCTGAAACGCCGCCTGTAAATTCGGCAACCCAGCACAAATTGGAGGGTGCCGCGTCCCGCCTGCGAAGAGGAGGCAGGATGCAGGACGCAGGACGCAGGACGCAGGACGCAGGACGCAGGACGCAGGACGCAGGACGCAGGTTTCCCTGCCTCCTGCCTCCTGGTCCCAACCACCCCACCCTAACGTCGAACAGCACGACGTTAGGATGGGGCACCCTCGAGATTCCTGCTGGAATCAGGGACTCCGCTCACTCGAAACTTTAGGACGGGCCACCCGCCCAGGGGGAATCTGCTAGCATGTGTTCGTGCTCGAACAGGCAACGTCGGATTGTTCTTGCTGCTAGGGTTCTGGCCGCAGGGCAGCTCGCAGAATATCAGCGGTGGACAAGCCGCTCGTTGCTCGGGACGCCGCCCTGCCGATACGGTGGGTAAGGCCGAACCCATTACTTGAAAGCCGATAGCCTTACCCGCCCACCTGTTAAGCGCTGGCCGGGAGTCTAGGATGAACTCTGTACCCATCGTTATCCATAGGCTTACGAGATTTTTACTCGCCTCCTTCTTGTGGCTTCACGCCCTGTTCTTCTGGAATCCACAGACGCGTATTCTGGCGGCGTTGTCACGCGACATGCGCCTGACCCTTTCAGAAGTGACCCTCGTCGTTCTTCTGTTTTTATTTTCCGTTCTCTGGCTCGTCTGGATGGTGGAACACAGCTAAGAGTGCGCTTTACATCTACTGCTTTCCCTTTGTCTTGTTGGGCTATTTCTTCCGCTTGCTCTTTCGGGCGCTCAAAGGAATCAACGCTTGGTTTAGTCGCGACCAACCGGCAGAGAATGAGCCCACCCTTACAGAACTTATTGTGTTGCCTAATCCCTCCGTCCCTGTGTCTCAACAGTCCACCGTCGTGCGGCCAGCCGTTTCCGCGACTCCTGCGACTCCCGCGGCAAAGAAGAGTCCCACCCCCCTTTCCATGGTCACGCGCCCATTTAGACACTTCATAGTACTGTGGTGTGCCCTTCTGCTATTTGCCACACATAAACTTGTCCTCTGGCTAAGTTTTGCCGTGGTTCTGTGCGTTCTTGCGCTGCGAATCCTAACGATCCTAAAAATGACTCTCTTTTCGCGCTCGTGGTTAGAGAAGATCGGCGCAGCCATTTACACCCGCCTGAACGTTATGCTCGCCATGCTCGCGGCGGTAACCCCCAGGAGTGAGGTCACCAAAGAGCTCAAAGATTTATGGCAGCAGCTTGGCTTGTGGGAGAAAGTGGCGCGCTTTTTAGGAAACAAATACCTGTTATCCCGATGGGCTGGCCTTCTTGTGGGAGCTTTCTACGTATGCATTTACGTCTACGTGGCTCTGCTGTTCTCTTTCGTCTACTTCGGCATCGCCCGGGTCACAGGCCTGAAGGTAGCATGGTCGGAGGCGGCTCTGGACTCGATGTTTATTCTGGTGTACGTCACCGAGCTGCCCAACACCTTCTTTATGAGAGCGGCTGGGGGCGTACAATGGACCCTTATCGTCGTCTTAGGCTTCGGAACGTTTTGGAACTATTTCCATAGACGGCTTGAGGCGGTGCACACAGGTGCAATCGAAATTGCCGGTTTACTCGCCAGTGAGAGCGTACGCGCAAAATACAAGCTGCTAGAATCAAAGGTGAAGCCAGCGAAAACGACGACCGTGGCACCCCAGGGGCGAGCTCCAGACAAACCAAAAGAGCAAGGGAAAAGTAGGAAGAGGCGACGCAAGCGGTGACTCCCGGCGACACCCGAAGGCAGCCCCCCGAGCCGCTCCCCGCCGCGCAAGCCTCGGGATTGGTGATGGAATTCCAATGAGCAAACCGACGGCGCTGCGAAAAGGCACGAAATGTAAGGCTAACATCGGAAAACATGCTGGAGCAGTGCGGAACCGCACGACGTTTGCTCAGGCATACGCCCATGTGCTCGCCAATCCTAACGCGACATACCTAACCACGGGGGATCAAACGCCCTTCATGGTGCGGGCCTATGTCGTGCGCAAGGGGAAGCATAAAGGGGAAAAAGCGCTTCGGTTTCTCCCCAGCACTTACGTATACGAATGCTGCTGGGGCTGCAAGACTAACTGCTCCGGAAGTCAGATAGATTGCTATACCGCTGCCATCTGATTCCGGGGCAGGGCGGGTGGCCCAACAAACATCGCTTACAAGAAACCGCTGGGTGGCCCAGACGAGCGTTGTTTGCTCGTCTGGGAGTGGGGCACCAGGCAGAGTCTTGCCATACAACAGCGATTTTCCTCTTGACACAACGTTGATGTTGTGATATTGTGTGCTGTTGTTGTATATCTGTTTGACAACTCAATACACCGCGCCGTTAACTCCTTTGTCCGACGGTTCTTACGTGTAAGTCCCTTAGACGACAGTATCTGCCCATACCGATGATCTAAAGGACTTAAAGTCCTTTATTTGACGGTATTTGCCCGAACCGATGATTTAAAGGACTTAAAGGGCAATAATATACTTGACAAATCAGACGGACTAGCGCATAATTCTTCTCATGGCACGCAAAAGCAATAAACAGATGGGCTTGCAGGACGCCATCAAACACTTCTCCGATCCTGCCAATGTTCTGGCCTACATGACTCGCCTTCGCTGGCCGGATGGCGTCGTGACCTGCCCGAACTGCGGACGCACTGACTCCGTGTTCCTGAAGAATCAGAACAAGTGGCAGTGCAAGAGCGTCCATCCGAAACGCCAGTTCTCGGCGAAGGTTGGTACCATCTTTGAGGATTCGCCTATCCCGATGGACAAGTGGCTCGTCGCCGTGTGGATGCTGTCGAACTGCAAGAACGGGATTAGCTCTTATGAACTGGCCAAAGCGATTGGCATTACTCAAAAGTCTGCATGGTTCATGCTGCACCGCATCCGTACTGCGATGAAAACCGGCTCGATTGCGAAGCTCGGCGGGAACGGAGGCCCGGTTGAGGCAGACGAAACCTTTGTTGGTGCCAACGTCCAGAAGATGCACAAGTCGCGCCGGGCGAAGATGCAGGCGATTGCCAGCAACACCTACGGCATGAGCCGTCACGCGATTGGGAAAACCATCGTGATGGGAATGCTCGACCGCGATCTGCGCGAAGTTCGTGCGATGGTGATTCCTGACGTGAAGCGCGCGACTCTGCAAGATCAAATGCTGAATCACGTTGCTGGGGGCGCGACCGTCTACACTGACGATGCGACCGGATATCGCTATGCGCTGGCCGAAGGCTTCGCCCATGAAATCATCAACCATGCGGAAGAGTACGTTCGCGGCCAAGTTCACACTCAGGGCATTGAGAACTTCTGGTCGCTGTTGAAGCGCGGGCTTCGCGGAACCTACGTTGCTGTTGAACCGTTTCATCTTGAGCGTTACGTTGACGAACAGGTTTTCCGTTACAACAATCGCGGCAGCAAGGAATATCCGGTTAGCGATTTCGCCCGCTTCACAATGGCCATGTCCCAAGTCGCCGGTAAGCGCCTCACTTACGCAGAGGTCACCGGCAAGGTGGGAGAAACGGCTAACTAGCCCTGCTCGCGGGAAGCGCGGCCCAAAGCGGAAGTCCTAGACTTCCGCTTTTTCCTTCGCGCCTTTGCTTTCTTCTCCGCGTCCAGCTTGGCCTTAATCTCACTGTGTGACACGCGGATGAGCCGCTGCATCATGTTGTCGAACCGTTCGTATTCGGACGTGCGTGCGGATCGCTTCATCCTGTCACCCGTTCGGGTAGTCCTTCACGATCTCATCATAGTCATAAACCCACGTGAAGTGCTGAACCATCAGCTTGGCGGAGAGGGCGAAAGCCGATCCGAGCACATCGCCGGTGCAGTGACAACGATTGACGCTCCACGCCAAGAAATCTGCTGCCTGAATGGGAAGATAACTGCGGTCAGCCGGTATGATGTTGCGAATCTGATAAGGCCAGCCCCGCTTGGTTCCGAAATATTCTCCGCCGTGGGTGGCCTTCTCCCATACACGGTTGATCGTATGCATGAATGGCTCACCGCGATCAAAATAGAGCAAGATTGGCTTTGGCAGGCTCAATTCTTCTTCCGTGAGTTGCAAACCGCCCACACAGTAATTCACGCATATCGCTTCGGGCTCGCGCAGTGTCAGAATGGTATTTTTGGCCCGTTCATAGTCTGGCAGCAGTACAGTACAGGAATATGCCCGCATCCTCGTGGGGCGGTGTTTCCCGAACACGTTCCACAGACTAGCCACGAGCTTCATCTTTTCAGCATGGCCGAAATCTGCGAAGTAGCCTTTGTTGTGCATGAGTTCACGCATGTGAAGGTCTTCGTAGACGTGGTTCTCAACAAGCGCCGCATCCCAATCTTTTTCAAATGCCTCCCACACGGACTCCGGCGCTGCGAGCCCGGTCAGCGTAAGAGCCTGCTCGCACCGCTCATCATGCGTGCCGTCGTAAAATGCCTTGGTCCCTGCGATGGCTATGTGCAACCGCCTTTCATCGGACACGTGGATACCGGCCAAATGCGTCAGGGGGAAATAGGGGCGCTCTCTCATGCAGCGCCCCCATCCGACGCACCGTCGTTATCTCCATTGGAATCAGTATCCTCCCCTTTCCCTGATTCGGCAAGTATATTATTGCCCGTATAAGTCCTTTGTTTTAATGGGACCCGATGGGATCAAGCTCGCTAAGTCCTTTATTTCATCGGATCAGTGGGTGGGGGAAGTCCCATCCTGAGGCTCGGAGGCCGGCTTCGCGGGGTAACGCAGGGGTAAACAGCTGCAGACGGCGCAATTCAAAAACCGAGATCCCTCGACTCGGGTTTCTCGCGCCGGGGAAAACGCGCGGGAGCCCTCCCCTCGCTCGGGATGACAGATCGGCTACAGCAAGGGTGAACTGGTCTATGGTTCCGGCTGCGGTTCCGGCTGGGACGCCGGTTGCTCTTCTTCCTCCGGACGCATCAGGCCGAACTTCTTCATCTTGTAGCGCAGGGCGTCGCGGCTGATGTCGAGCAGCTTGGCGGCGTGAGTCTGGTTGCCGTTGGCCTGGCGCAAGGCCATCTCCACCAGCGCGCGCTCCACTTCCTCGAGCGATGTGCCGCCGTCGGGGATGGAGAGCCGCGGCAGGCTGCGGCCGTTGGACAAAGCCGTGCTCGGACCGGCGCTGGGCGACATGTGCTCGAAGGCAGTGACGTGCGCGTGCTGTTGGGCCACGGAGAAGGGCATGTAATCGGGACGCAACACCGGCTCATCCTCCAGGATCATGGCGCGCTCGATGGCGTTCTTCAGCTCGCGCACGTTCCCCGGCCAGTCGTGGTTGAGCAGCAGCCGGCGAGTGTCGTCGGCGATCCCGCGAATCGCCTTGCGAAACTTGCGGTTGTAGTGCTCGATGAAGAACTCCACCAGCGGGAGAATGTCTTCCTTGCGCTCGCGCAACGGCGGGATGTAGATGCTGATGATGGCCAGCCGGTAAAACAGGTCCTGGCGGAAAGTGCTTTCCTGCACGGCGCGCTCCAGGTCACGGTTGGAGGCGGCGATCACGCGCACGTCCGCCTGCATGTCCTTGACGCCGCCGACGCGGCGGATCACCTGGTCTTCGAGCACGCGCAACAGCTTGGCCTGCAGGAAGGGTGACAGCTCGCCGATCTCATCGAGAAACAAGGTGCCGTGATCGGCGATTTCGAACAAGCCTTTCTTCATGGCCTTGGCGTCGGTGAAGGCGCCCCTCTCGTGGCCGAACAGCTCGGCTTCCATCAGGTTCTCGGGGATGGCCGAACAGTTGATGGCGACGAAGGCCTTTTCCTGGCGCGTGCTCTGGTAGTGGATGGCTTTGGCGATCAGGTCCTTGCCGGTGCCACTCTCGCCCTGGATCAGGATGGTAGAAGCCTCGCTGGCCGCCACCTTGCGCACGAAGCCCATCAGCTCGGACATTTTTTTCGACACCGCGACCACGTCGCGGTAGCCGACGCGCCGCTGCATCTCGCTGCGGAGTGACTCCACTTCGCTGCGCAGGCGCGTGGCCTCCAGAGCGTTCTGTGTGGTCACGTGGAGTTCGTCGAAATCGATGGGCTTGCCGATGAAGTCGAAGGCACCGAGTTTGATGGCGGCCTTGACGTCGTCCAGTTGCGGGTCGGCGGTGATCATGATCACCGCGCGGGCGTTGCCGGCGTCCTTCAGCCGCTGCAGGACCTCCAGGCCGCCGAGATCGGGAAGGCGGACGTCGAGCAGAATGAGGTCGGGATTCGCGCTCTGCGCCATGCGCAACCCGGACGCGCCGTTGTCCGCTTCCAGAACGGAGAAGCCCCACTCCTCACATTTCTGGCGCAGCGACCAGCGCACCAGTTTCTCATCGTCGATGATGAGTACGGTCTCGTCTGCCATATGCCTACTCTAAATCAGGACACCTTTCGCGGGGCCTCGGCGTGGTGAAACGGCAGCCACACCATGAATTGGCTTCCCTGCCCCGGAGTGCTCGCGACCTGCACCCGCCCGCCGTGGGCCTCCACGATCCGGGAAACCAGCGACAACCCCAGCCCTGTGCCGCGCTTCTTGGTGGTATAGAAAGGACGGAAGATGTTGGCCAGGTGCTCGGGAGGAATGCCACGGCCGGTATCGGAAATCGCCACCGTGGCAAAGCCATCCTCGGAACTGACGCGCACGCGAATGTTGCCGGCATCTTCGATCGCCTGGATGGCGTTCAGCAGCAGGTTCAGCAGCACCTGCTGGATCTGCCCGGCGTCGTGTTCCACCGGCGGCAGTTCGTGCGCCCGCGACAGTTTGATCTCGATCGGCCGCGAGATGGTCTGCTGCCGCGCCAGCGATACCGCGTGTTCCGTGGTGGAGTTCAGGTCGGAGGCGCGAAAATCAGGCGGCCTGGGACGCGCCGTCTCCAGCAGGTCGGAAAGGATGCGCTTGATCTGCAGGATCTCCTGCTGCACTTCGCCCAGGACCTCGCGCGCCGGACTGGACTCGGGCAGGTCGCGGCCGATGATATCCATCACCCCGGCGATCCCGGCCAGCGGATTGCGGATCTCGTGGGCCAGGCCGGTAGCCAGCTCCCCCAAGGTCGCCAGGTGCTCGGCGCGCGACATCTGCGTGCGATAGAGGCGCTGGATTTCTTCCCGGCTCTCCCGCAGTTGCCGGACCATTTCGTTGAAGTTGCGGCCGAGGTCGCCGATGTCGTCGTTGCGGGCGGCAAAGTCCACCGAGACGTTGAGGTCGCCCTCGCGCACCAGCGCAATCTTCTCCTGCAGTTCCCGCAGCGGATGCTGGAGCAGGAGCGACATGACCGCAACGATCACGGCGAAAATGACGACCGCGCCGCCCACGGCGACCACACGAACCTGGTGCCGGGCCGGTCCCTCCAGCGACAGGGTAACCAGCAGGAACACCAGCAGCCCGTTCACCAGCACTACCAGGACGGGCAGAACGGCCTTCAGTCGCCAGTTGACGCGCCACGGCATGGGAAGATCCCCGCTGATTATCCCATTATGGGCGCGGCGCGGGGGCCTGGGTGTGACCGCAGTCACAGCGGGTAGTGATTGCCAGCACACCTGGGGCGCTGAAAAAAATAGGGCCGGTCGTCGACCGGCCCCGCAAATCTGCCGTTAAGCGTAGGCGTGCAGTCCCGGCAGGAGGTAGGTGACTCCGAAGAAAGTGAACATCACCACGGCGAATCCCAGCACCGCGAAGTAGGCGGCGCGGCGACCGCGCCAGCCGCGCGCGATGCGCATGTGCAGGTACCCGGCATAAACCAGCCAAGTGACCAGCGCGGCGGTTTCCTTGGGATCCCAGCTCCAGTACGATCCCCAGGTCTGGTTCGCCCAGTAGGCGCCGGCAGCGATCATCAGGGTCAGCAGCGGGAAAGCCACGCCGATGGTCTTGTAGGTAAGACGGTCGAGGGCGTCGGCCGCGGGGAGCATCTGCTGCAATCCTTCGCGGCGCCAGCTCAGCATGAGGTAGAGCGCCGAAGCCAGCAGCCCGCTCAGTAGACCGGCCAGCAGGAAGGGACTGGTCACCAGGGCCGTCGGGAAAACGCCCTCGGCCATAGGTGAGCCGTATTGCCCGCCCCGGACCCGCATCACGAACGCCGCGGCGGCCAGCACTTGCAGGACCATGGCTACAACAAAGGTGCGGTTGGCCCAGGCATAGCCGCGGTCGTCGTGCTTCCAGTTCGCCCATGCGCACAAGGCAAGCGGGACAAGCAGGGCTACAAGCACGATGGCAAACAACCATCCCAGATCGGGGATAACCACCATCAACGGCATGCCGCGCTGGATCATGAGATCGCGGCCGGTCTCCGGGTTCTGCGCCACCACCGCCAGCCCGCCGCCCGCGAACCGGGTCAAGGCTCCGGCGTAGACCAGCGCAATCAGCGCACTGGTATTGGCCAGAAAGCTCTCGGTGCGCATCTTGTCCTGGATAAGAAACATCATGGCGAGAGCAAAGCTGACGGCACAGGCGGCGTAGGAGAGCATCGCCAGGGTCACATGGATGTGCAGCCAGGTGGATTGCAGCGCGGGCACCAGCGGGTGCACGTCCGAAGGCAGCAACTGCATCAGCACCACGCCCACCACCGCCACCGGCATGGTGATGGTGCCGATCACCTTCACCCCGTACCTACGCTGCACGAACAAGGTCAGCGCGGCCACCGCCCAGATGAACGCCAGCAGCATCTCGTAGACGCTGGAAAAAGGCGCATGGCCAGCGGTGTACCAGCGGTGCGCGCCCGCCAGCGTATTGCTCACGAACCCTGCCCAGGTCGCCAGCCAGGCGAAGCGCACGAAGCGCTCCGTTCCGGTCATGGCAAACCCGAAATAGAGCACGGTCGAAGCCGCGTAAAAGGTCAGCGCCGCGAACAGCAGGTTGGCCTCGTTGAAAAGGACCCCAGTCTTGACCGTCCCTAACAGCCCCATCAGCAGCATGAAGAGGGTGCCCAGCGCCACCAGGCCCAGCAGCAGATTGCCACCGGGAGTCGTGGGAGCCGCGGAGCGTTGTTCCATCACTCGTACTCGTGCCATTGCTTCCTCCGATGCCTACTTGATCACCATCATTTCAGCGCGCTCGAGTTTTGCGGCTGAGGTTTGTGATTGGAGATCCTGCTCGACCGCGTCCGCCAGATCGCGGAATCGCCGCTCGAAGTCCTCACGGTTCTTGCTGGCCGAGGCTCCCAGCCAGAGCACCAGCCGTCCCTGGCCATCGTCCACCGGCAGCGCCCACAAGCGCAGGTGAACGAAATAAAACACCAGGGCCAGCGCCGCTCCCATCAGAACCACCCCCGCCCACACCGCCCACTGCCCCGGTTCGTGCGAGACCTCCAGGCCGGTGAAGTAGCCCATCCTCAGGTCCGCGACGCGGAAATCGAATCCGGTATTGTTGCCGTGAGCGAATTCCGGAAACTTGGGGAAGAGCCAGATCTTATTCTCCCCCGCCCGCTTCGACTGCACGCTGATCTGCACGGCGGGATTGACCGGCTGGTCGGAGCGGCTTTCAATATGGTTCTCCACCACCACGAAATCGGGGATGAACTGGGCGATGCGGACCGTGGCATCCTGATCGAGCGCAACTCCCTCGTCGAGTTTCAGCCAGAACTCCTGTTTCGGGCTGCCGTCCTTGGGAGTGGCCAGCAGTTTCACACCGGCAACCTCGCCGGTCGCGCCGTAGCTGGCCTGGTAGAAACGCAGGCCCTGATAGGTAAGGGGATCGTTGACCACAATCTCCTTGCTCCGGATATCGCGCCCGTTTTCCAGCACGGTCAGGCGCGACCACCAGCGCTTGGGTGTGCCGTCGGCATAATTCTCCTGGCCGGCCCCATCACACCGGATGGCGAAGGGCAGCGCCTTGTGGGTGCCGTCGCGCAATTCGAGCTGGTTGGTGCTCTCGTTCTGCCCCAGCGCGATGAACCCCTTGTAACCCCAGACGGCATCGATGATGCCGCCGGCGAGGATCAGCAGCAGGCTGGCGTGGACCACGAAGGGCGCCATGCGCGCGATGCGGAAGCGTTCCGCGTAAAGCGAGACCGAACCGCGGTCGTCGCTGACGTATTGCGGCTTCCAGCCGGCGCGGCGGAACGCAAGTTCCACCTTCTCCATGTCCACCCGCGGGCCCCGCAACGGGATCGCCTGCTTCATCGCCAGCGAAGTAAAGAAATGAGGCTCCGCCCGGCGCGCCGGATGTGAGAAATAACGCCAGGCGGCGGGAAACCGCTCGATCGAAGCGACCACGATGTTGGCGCTCAGCAGCGACAGCAGCAGCACGAACCACCAACTGTGAAACACATCGGTGAGCCGCAGGGTATCGAGCAAGCGTAGCGTCTCGGGCGAATAAGCCTGGTGCAGCTTGTCAGGTTCGGTGATGGGCCGCTGCAGAATCAGCGTCCCTGCCAGTACGGCGAGGCCGGAAAGAATCAGTAAGATGATGCCGGTACGTACGGAACCCAACACCTGCCAGAGCTGACGCCGGGTGGAACGAGCCTGTGCAGCCATAGAACCTCCCGTAGGGGGTAATGCAGTTGAACATCCAGAACACCCCCGGGGTGACGGTCTTGAGATTACAGAGGGTTAGCGAGGGGAATAAGTGACGGCCGTCACTCTAGGGTGTGTCATATCACACAGCTCTGGGCATTAGCCCCCGGCCGCAAATCCCTACCTGCGGGATCGGTGGATTCCCCAAAATGCTCAGCCGGTTTCGAAGATCCCACGCCCTAGCTAGCCGGCCAATGACGTTCGTAACTTGGGATCGAAGTTCGACAGGAATAACATTATTGGCGAGAGAGGCGCAGATGGGACAGCGTACACAACCGCGCGCCCAACGCGTGCTGACGGTGCGCGTGCTGGGCATGGACGCCAACGGCCGTCCAATTCTTCAAACTGCGTGGACGGTGAACATCAGCCGCAGCGGGCTGGTGATCTCGGGACTCCGTTCCAGCGTAAACATCGGCGAGGTGGTGTCGTTGCAGTACAAGGACCGGAAGGTCCGTTACCGGGTGGTTTGGACGGGAGAAACCGGGAGCGGGCAGGCCGGCCAACTCGGGCTGGAACAACTCAACCCTCAGGATGATCTGTGGCAATTGGACTTGCCGCCGGAAACGGATAGCGACCCACGCGAACGCGGCGCGGACCGCAGGCAGCAGCGCCGCTTCGAAGCTTCCTTGCCGGTGGAAGTGAAGTCCACGCAGGGTGCGCCGATCCGTGCCGAAATATCCGACATCAGCCTCAGCGGATGCTACGTCAACACCCTGTTCCCGACGGCGGTCGACGCGGTCGTGCACATTGTGTTCTGGGTCGAAGACCAGAAGCTATCCGTGAAAGGCAAGGTGCGCACCTGCGTTCTTGGCGTCGGTTGCGGCATCGAATTCATTGATGTGTCGGCGGAAGCGAAAAAGCTACTGGCCCAGTATTTCGCAAGCGGTTGCCGGCCGGCATCCGATCGGCGAGAAGGAAGCCACGGCACGGCTACGGAAGCTGAGATCACCATAGCTCAAGCTCCCTCGCGCACCACTCGCTAGGCCAGTCTCGCAATTGTTATATCCCAGGAACGCTCGGTTGCCGCCAGGGTGTTGTCAATCAATCCGTGACGTTTCCGTTCTCCGCGCCGCTGTCCGAGGTGGGACACGGGTCTATTGGAAGCGCCCCCTCCGGCAGGTACCATCAGTCGATGAATCCTTGAAGGGGGCACTATGCCGTATTACGCGCTGTTCTACGATGTTGTGAACGACTATGTTGCGCGCCGCGGGGCATACCGCGAGGAGCACCTCCGTCTGGGCCGTGCCGCCCAGGCTCGTGGTGAACTCGTGCTCGGTGGCGCGCTGGCCGACCCCGTGGACGGGGCACTGCTAGTATTTCGAGTAGCCGATCGCGCCACCGTCGAAGCGTTTGCGAAAGCGGACCCCTACGTAATGAACGGTCTGGTTGTCCGCTGGCAGATCAGGCCCTGGACTGTGGTTATTGGAAACGAATAGCACATGATCTGTCGAATGTGGCGCGGATGGACTGCGTCTGCCAACGCAGACGCCTACGAGGGATACCTCAAGGATGAGTTGTTTCCGCGTCTTCAAGCCGAACTTACGAACCAAGGCTACCGAGGCTACCACTTGTTGCGGCTTGAAACCGGTGCGGAAACGGAGTTCGTGACGCTGGTGTGGTTTGAATCGCTTCAGTCCGTTCAGTCTTTTGCAGGCACAAACTATGAGATCCCAGTGATCTCGGAGAAAGCACAACGTTGGCTGCTGCGACATGCAGAGCGATGTGAACACTACGAATTGAGCAGCTTCCATTGGCCGGTACAGACGAGCTGAGTCCTGCGCAGTCGCCGGTGGCGCAAGTGAATGGTGTGACTACTGCTGCTGCTGTTGTTGCGGCTGCTGAGGCCGCTCTGGGATGGATTCTTCCGCCGGTACGGCGGCGGTCTCCTGCAACCGCTCGTGGCCTTCGTCGTCCACCACCGGGCGTACACGCACATCCACCGAGAGCCGCTGCCCGGCATGCCCCTTGTACACGCCCCGCACCGGGGGCACGTCGCCGTAATCCCGGCCATAAGCGACCCGGACGTGCCGCAACCC
>Ga0209517_10007119_pt1 | contig 13537 bp, 10 predicted proteins | sample PeaSoiMetSII2010_FD_187695 | JGI IMG/M metagenome (GOLD analysis project Ga0209517, IMG submission 187695) | Peat soil microbial communities from Weissenstadt, Germany - SII-2010 (SPAdes) (version 2) | ecosystem: Environmental > Terrestrial > Soil > Wetlands > Peat | place: Germany...
AGACCTACTTTCAGGCTGCGTTCCGCGTGCAGTCGCCGTGGTCCATTAAGAACCCCAACGGCGACAACCCAAACGAGGAGGAGATCCTCAAGCCTGTCTGCTTTGTGTTCGATTTCGCGCCCACTCGCGCGCTGCGGCAGATCTCTGAGTACGGAATCGGCCTGTCACCCAACGAGCCGAACCCGGAGAACGCGGTCAAAGATCTCGTGTCGTTCCTGCCCGTGCTGGCCTTTGACGGCGCGAATATGACGCAGATCGACGCGGGCGGCATTCTCGATATCGCGATGACGGGTACCTCGGCCACGCTGCTGGCCCGCAAGTGGGAGAGTGCGCTGCTCGTGAACGTGGACAACGATACCCTGCGCCGCATCCTGGACAACCCCGAGGCGACGGCCGCCGTTGAGCGTATTGAGGGCTGGCGCGCGCTGGGCGACAACATCATCGAGACGATCATCAACAAGAGCGAGAAGGTGAAGGAGCTCAAGAACAAGGCCAAGGAACCGCGATCTGACGGAGACGCAGAAGAAGCAGCTCACCGAGGAGGAGAAAGAATACAAGTCCAAGCGCAAGCTCGTCCAGGAGAAGCTGATCAAGTTTGCGACGCGGATCCCCGCGTTCATGTACCTGACCGACTTCCGTGAGAATACGCTACAGGACGTGATTACCAAGTTGGAGCCGGATTTGTTTCTGGCCGTTACGGGCCTGACGGTCAAAGACTTCCACCTTCTTGTGCGACTCAAGGTATTCAACACCGAGCAGATGAACCAGGCTGTGTTCGCGTTTCGGCGGTACGAAGATGCGTCGCTCCACTACACCGGTATAGAAAGTCACCCCGGACTGGTAAATTACGGGCTTTACGACACTGTGGTTGCGAGGGAGTAGTAGCCAGCCATCCAAGCGTGTCGCGGTCGGGAGACCTTGCGAACGGCGATCCGCTACGACTCCATCGATAGGAATATTGGCCTCTGGATAAAACCTTCGAGTGCCAGTTGGGATTCGTTAGATTCGGAACGTAAGTGCGTCGTTTGGCGCATGAACCAGATCCTGCTTCGTTCCGAGATACCGTTCGGTCGTCTGAACTGAGGCGTGCCCAAGGAGCATCTGAATCTGTTCCAATTCGCCGCCGGCTGCGCGGCACAGCTTCGCGCAAGTGCGTCGAAGGTCATGAGGCGCGATGCCTGGAACGCCGACCTCGGGTGCAAACTCGCGGAGCATCTGCCAGACCATTTTCTCGCCCAGACGTTCTCCAGTAACGCAGCCGGCGCGGTTCACTGGCCGGAATATGCGCCCGGCATCGACCCCGGCAGGCATGGTCCAGGCGTCGATCGCCAGCTTCACCCAGGTCGGCATGGGTGCCGTACGCACGCGCCCGTGCTTGCCGACCAGATCGACGATGCACCAGCGTCCGTCGCGCTGTTGGACGTGCGCGAACGTGAGCGCCGCCACTTCCGATCGGCGGAGTCCGCAGCCTAGGAGGACAGCGAGGATGGCGCGATCGCGCAGGCCGCGCACTGTCGAGATGTCCGGCGCGCTCAAAAGCGCCTGCGCCTGCCGCTGCGACAACCAGTTGCCGACACGGATGCCAGTTGATTTCACGCTCTTAACCCGGCTGATCCCCTGGGCGAGTTCAGGCGCGAGCAGCCCGTTGTCGGCCGCCTCGGCAGCCAGCTTGCGGATCGCAGACATTCTAATAATGATGGACGACGACCCGAGGCGACGTTCTTCCAGCGATACCCGCCAGGCGCTCACTGTGGCCTTGGTGAAGCCGGGCCGCGGCGCCTGCTGGAACCAGGCGTAGAACTCCTCCAGCGCCATGTTGTACACGCGTTTCGTAATCGGCGACGAGACGCTGTCCAGCACGAGCGCCTTCAATTTCTGCCACTGCGCAATCTTCTCAACCGCAATCAAATCATGCATTTCAGGTCCTTTTAATGGGCATTGTCGGTAGCTACGTCATGTGGACATTACCTTCAAACCCAAGTCCAGATCAAGGCCGTCGCCGCATAACGGGAGTGATTTCCGGCCCCTGAAACCCAGGGTCATTCGCTATCTTTTCTACGCTGATCCTCAAAAAAATCGCGAACGAGCTTCGTTATTTCCGCATCATAAGGTTCCACTGGGACCTCAAGCGCTGGAGGAGACAGCGATAGGAGATCGTACGCGAGAATGAGTAGGGTAACGATCAGCCGGTGAACGTCGAGGCGTGAAATCGAGGCGCGATTATGTACACCTTTATGCGAAAGTCGGTCGATCGCATCGATCCGGCGACCCACATCATCTAGATGGGCGAGCGCGAGTTCTTGCTCTCTGCCTGCCAGCTTTGCCTCGACGTACGCCCAAAGCCTGTTCCGGTACTCGCCCTGTCCCAGCTTTCTTCCCTTGGCCGAAGTCGCGCGCGGTGGATACAAGAGATCTGCCAATCCTTCCTGGAAGCGTCGACATGACAGCGCTATTTGAGCCACATCTTCGGGGGTATTGACGCGATCAAATGTTGCCAGCGCAGAATAAAGCGTATCATTCAGTCGCGGATCAGCAGCGCTCAACCGCATCAGAATTTCGTCGGTGATGCGGCTAAGATGCTCTGAAAGATATCGTTCCAGAGCGGCTATCCTCTTTGAATGCTCGAACGACTGATACCGATCAAAAATCGTATGTCGTGGACCGGTATCTTCGAAAACGACTTGAAACCCGCGTTTCTCGAACGCGCCAGCGGCCGCAGTATCCTTTGCGTCGGCTCCCTCCGCTTCTTCGAACTTCCTATAAAAAATTCGGATCTCTCCATTAACGAATCGATACCGTGGGACGAGGCTCTGTTTGTAGAGCGCCCAGTGGACTTGGTTGGCGGGATCGATTTCAATCGCACCCAGGTAGTCTGCACGTCGTCCGAATCGGGCGTCTAGATGATCCTGCAGTTTTTCTGTCAGCCCCTCGGCAGCCAGCACCCAGATTCGCACCGAAAATATGGCTGCGGCGAACTCTTCGACATCAACGGTTCGCCATTTTCGCGGATTATAGCCGAGCAGTCCGTTTAGGATAGTGTCTTTGGCCTTCGCGTGCTTCGGTGCGAGAAAATCGCCAGTGAAAACCTCAACGTGGACATAGCTGCCAGGCTCTTCACTGATGTATTGAAAGAAATCCTCTTTCAGCGTCTGAACCCAAACTGAGGTGTAGATCCCTGGATCACCGCGAAAATGAAAGGCTACCATCCGTGCTCAATTCTAACGGACCGCCGCGGGGCGTGCCTTAACGTCAAGCTTGCAAGCGAGGCCTCAATACTGCCTGATGGCAACATTGTCGGAACTATGCGAGTGTCACTTGCACGGAATGGGCGTTTCGCACCAAAGTACACGAGAGCTCATGAAGGTAGTGATTCCCAAAGGCCAGTTGACTTTCGGTGAGCATTAAACTGTGACTATGGATAACGTTGCCGTGCCAACGGAGTCGTCACCGCGCGAACCTTCGCGTCAGTTCGATGTCCGGTTCGCCGCAGGCGCCATCCTGATCTTGCCGGTCATATGGTTCACTTGGCTGACCGTTGACGGTCTTGGGGCGCGGCGCCAGCTTCGCACCGACTTGGCGGAGCTAACTCACGTCCGCTACGGGCTGCTGAGCGCCAACCGCTGGCGCGATATCATCGGGCCAATCCTAAACGCTCAAATCGACAAACTGGATTTAAAGGAGCAAAGCAAGAATCTCCGGCCCATGGTCCAAGGGGCGCTCTACGCCCTTCTGGACAACATCAAGAAGCAGATGAGTGCCCCGAGCCCTAAGGGGTCCGGCGTACCCGGCCAGGGAAACCCCATGCTGGTGAACATGATCATTGCATCCTTGCGGCCCCACGTTCCGGAATATACCAACGTCGTGATGGCGGAATTGGCGAAGCCCAAGAATCAAAGGCGCTTTAAGGAGTCCATCCGCAGTGTCCTGGCGGAGGGGATCAAGAACACGTTCGGCACGGTGGACATGACAACATATTCGTCCATTCTGAAGCGGTATGGATGCGCCGGCGACGCTGTTTGTGAGCAGACTCTGGGTAAACAGATCGAGGAAGCTGACGATAGAATTACCAGGTATTACCTGATCGCGCTCGGCTCGGTGGTGGTCGGGTTTGCCTTGCTCACCGCGGGAAGGCCGGTGGTCTCACGATCCGCCGTGGCCGTGCTGATGTTGTTCTCGATCGCGCTGCTGGCTGGCGGCGTGCTCAGCCCGATGCTCGAAGTGGAGGCCCGGATTACACGCTTGGACGCGACCTTCCTCGGCGCCCCAATCGAGTTTCGCGAACAGTCGCTTTACTTCCGAAGCAAGAACGTGCTCGAAGTGTTTCAAACGCTGATCGAAATGGGCCGGCCGGAGATGTCGGTGGTCGCCGTGTTGGTCCTGCTGTTCAGCGTGGTCTTCCCTGTGCTGAAGATGCTGGCTCTGGGCGCCTGTCTTTTCCGGCCGGCGATGCTGCGCACCAGCCGCATCGTAAAGTTTCTCGCTTTCGATGCTTCCAAGTGGTCGATGGCCGATGTCATGGCGCTGGCGATCTTCATGTCCTTCGTCGCGTTCAACGGCCTGATCGGGAGCGCGATGGAAGGTTTGAAGGATACCGGCGGACAACTGGCGATACCGACGAACAGCTCGAAGATCCTGCCGGGCTATTACTTGTTCACCGGATTCTGTCTGGCGAGCATCTTTCTTTCGAAGAAGCTGGAGCGCGGGATCGCCTCCAGTCCCGCTTCCAACGCGGTCGCCTCGAGTGTGTGAGCCCCTGGTTCGTCCCAGATCGCCGGATCGAGCGGGCCTTGGAAGGGCAATAGTCCAGTTTCGACAAGGACGGATCTGGCGGATTCGTGTCACGTCCGCCAGAAGGTCAATGGGCGACAGCAGGCGGCGCCCAGATCAAGGAGCGAGAAACGCGCCAGGATCCGGCGATCTAATCAGCGGGACGCGTTGGAAATCATGCCTGATACCGCGCATTGTCGGTAGCTAGTTCCCCTGGTCGGGCCGCCGCGCAATCGACAAGCGGTGCGTTACTCGGCCAAGTGTCCGGCCAGGAGTGGACCATTACGGAAAAAGCCCGGTAGCATCCACAGCGTGCTGCGCGCCAGACGGTTCACTTGATGGATGGGTAGGCTATTGCACTCTTCACATCCGCGTGCCGGAAATTCTTGTTCACCAGGGAAATCGAAATTGTGCGCTTATACAGGAAGAGCCCCCGAATCTCGAACTCCCCGCCGAAGCTCACCGGGAACCAAACTCCATCTCCGAATCTTTCGTAGGAAATCGAGAATCCCAGGCCTTTGACATCGCTTCCCAGCAGCACTTTGACCGCTAGTGGAATCTTCGCCGCCAGATCGATGGTTACCCTGACCGGCTGGTACTCGGCTGGGTCGATGAGTGCAACACCCTTCCACGCGGCACCGCCATCCTCGTCGTCGAAATCCAGGTTGAGTGACCCGAGGTTATGCCGGTCGTGTAGCTTTGGCTCGAAGCGGATGCGGTACAGGGCGCGTCCCCTCACGGTTTCGGTTCCTTCCAGAGAGAAGTTGTACTTGGCCTGCTGGGCGGCGGTGAGCGGGAAATAATTGTGCGAAATGCCGTCGAGTGCTTTCGATTCGCCTGTCGATCCCTCCAAATCCGCCATAAAATCACCGTCCAAGTCGAGATTCTTGTACTGGTAGCCAGGGGCTGAGTACGTAAGGAAACCGTCCCGAGACGCATACTCGCCTTCGAACTGCATCAGTTCCTTCTGAATCCCGTCCTCCGACGGAGTGACGGTATAGCTCAGGCGCTCCTCCCGCACGAGTCTGCCGCCAGCACGATGCATCCGAAGCCGCTCCTCCTGGTCGTAAACATACGCGCGCCGCGCGTCGAGCGATTTGGCTTGACTCTCCGCCACGCGGGCCATGATCTCCTGAATGCGGGGCACCTGAGCGTGAGCGCACCCGGCGAAAAGGGCGACCAGAGCTGAAATCCTCATCCCACACCCTCCTAGAGAATAGTACGCGCCAGCGGGCCGGCGAGGATGCAAATCTCTTGGTCTTGACGATGACAATCAACTTCGCCTGACACGTGGTGATATCGGCAGGCACTTCTCGGAAGGATACTGCATGAAGAAAACTTCCGGATGCGCCGTAAGCCGTCCTGAACCGCCGCCTACCAAATCAACGAGTCGGCGACTATACGTCCACATGGATCTGCTAAGCGCTGCGGCGTATACGAGGAGTAATCCCGTGCCGCACGCCGGTTCTGCGCCTATACTGACCCCAAAACATCGACCCTTCCGCGCGTGTCTGGTGGAACTGACCTAGGGAGTAATGCGTATCCCACTTCATGGGATCGCTGTTGCAGGACCTACGTTACGGTCTCCGGACATGGCTGAGGTCGCCGGGGTTCACCCTCGTGGCGGTGGTGGCGCTGGCGCTCGGCATCGGCGCCAACTCGGCCATGTTCAGCATCGTAAATGCGGTGCTGCTACGGCCGATCCCGTATCCGCAGCCCGAACGCCTCCTGAAGGTTTACAGCAGCACCGAGCATTTCAAGCAATCCTCGGTCTCCTATCCCAACTTTCTCGACTGGCGGCCGCGCAGCCGGTCGTTCGACGGAATGGCCGCGTACCGCACCGACAACTTCAACCTCACGGGCCAGGCGAATCCCGAGCGCCTGCGCGGCGAAATGGCGTCGGCGACGCTCTTCGACATGCTCGGCGTCCGCCCGATCATCGGCCGGACGTTCACCGACGCCGAAGACCAGCGCGGCGGCGCGCCGGTCGCGGTGCTGACGTCCAGCCTGTGGAGGTCGCGGTTCGGCGGCTCACCGGCGGCGCTGGGCGCGAGTATCACGCTCAACGGCAGGCTCTACACCGTGATTGGCGTGGTGCCCGGCGACGACGTCGTGTTCCGGCGCGTTTCGCTGATCGTTCCGATCGGACAGTGGGAAGAGCCCCTGTTCTGGGATCGCGGCGTGGGCATGGGCCTGCGCGTGATCGGCCGCCTAAAGCCGGGCCTATCGCCGCAGCAGGCGCAGGCTGAGCTCGACGGCATTGCAGCGAGCCTGGCGCGCGAATATCCCAAGGAGGACAAAGACAGCGGCATCTACGCCTTGGCGCTGCGCGAGGATTTTCTCGGAGACGTGCGCACGCCGCTGGTGGTTCTGCTGGCGGCGGTCGGATTCGTGCTGCTCATCGCCTGCGTGAACGTCGCCAACCTGCTGCTGGCGCGATCGACCGCTCGGCGTCGGGAGTTCGCGATCCGCGGCGCGCTCGGCGCGGGACCGGGCCGGGTCATTCGACAGCTGTTGACGGAGGGGCTGCTGCTCGCGGCCGCCGGCGGCGCGCTCGGGCTGGCGGTCGCCACCGGTTTGAACGCGCTGTTCACCTCCAAGCTGGCGGGGATGCTGCCGCGGGCGGACCAGATCCGCCTCGACGGCGCCGTGCTCGCCTTCACCGCCGCCATCTCGATCGCGGCCAGCCTGCTGTTCGGTATCACGCCCGCGCTCCACAGCGCCCGCGCTGATCTGAACGACACGCTGAAGGAAGCCGGCCGCGGCAACACCGGTCACGGGCGGCCCCAGCGCATCCTTGTCGTGGTGGAGGTGGCGCTCGCGCTCGTACTGACCGCATCCGCCGGCCTGATGATCCGCACCATGTCGCGCCTGTGGCGTGTGGACCCCGGCTTCGATCCCGCCCACGTGCTCGATTTCGGAGTCGCCGGCTCGCCAGCCGTGCACGGCACGCCGCAGGCCGTGCGCAACGGCTTCGACGACACCATGCGACAGCTTCGCGCCGTCCCGGGCGTGCAGGCCGTGAGCATCGTCGTCGGCAGCATTCCCATGAACGGCGACTCCGAGCTGCCCTACTGGGTGGAGGGCCGCCCGAAACCGGCCGAGCAGAACCAGATGGACCAGGCGCTGTTCTACGGCGTTGCCCCGGACTATTTCGCCGCGATGCGCATCCCACTTGTGCGCGGGCGTCTGATCGAGCCGCAGGACAACGAGCACTCCGCGTGCGCCGTCGACGTGGACGAGGAGTTGGCGCGCAGGGCCCTCCCAGGTCAGAACCCGCTCGGCCAGTACCTGAATCTCGCTCTGCTGCCGATGAAATGCGAAATCGTGGGCGTCGTCGGCCACGTGAAGCACTGGGGACTCGACGCGGACGCGACCGCGAAGGTCCAGTCGCAGCTGTACATCGCGTTTCGGCAGTTTCCCGACAGCGTGATGGACCTCGCCTCGACGCAGGGCAACTTCGTGGTGCGAACCTCCAGCAATCCGTACTCGGTCGTGCCGGTGCTCGGGCGCGTGATCTCTGGCATCAACAGCCGGATGGTGATGTTCAACGCGGAAAGCATGCAGGACATCATCAACGACTCGCTCGCAGGGCGCCGCTTCACGAGCCTGCTGCTCAGCGTGTTCGCCGGCCTGGCACTGGTGCTCGCGGCGGTCGGGATTTACGGCGTGATGTCGTACGCGGTCAGCCAGAGCATGCACGAGATCGGGCTGCGCATGGCACTCGGAGCGGATCGCCGCGAGGTGCTGGCGATGGTGCTGCGGCGAGCCATGAAGATGGCGCTGGTCGGGATCGCGATGGGTGCGGTCGCGGCGATGGCGGCCACGCGCGCGCTCAAAAGTCTGCTGTTCGGCGTCAGCGCCTCCGATCCCCTGACCTTCGGCGCGGTCTCCGTAGCCCTGGTGCTGGTCGCCCTGCTCGCGAGCTATCTTCCCGCGCGGCGCGCCACGCACGTGGATCCCATGATCGCACTTCGGTGCGAATGAACGGCACATGATAGCCGACAATCGGAGAGAGGTCGACGATCGGTAACGGCTGGTCGCCTAGTGTTTACCGATCCCGCTCCAAATGATTTACCTGGGGGTTATCCGCTTTGCTTGCCCCGACTCTTAAGCATCGAATCCCCTCGCATCTCGATACGATGGGCGTTGTGCACGAGCCCGTTGGAGATTCCGACGAGGCCAAGACTGATTCCAGGATGAACCCAAGACCATCAGAGCGAACCTCGCTCACGTTGCTAAGCTCGCCTAAAGAACCTTGTGTTCAACAGAGACGAGGCGTCTCGGGCATCGACGCTCTGAACCGGCACCGAACCAGAGAACTCGTAAGAGCGGCCAGTACTAAGTCCTTGCACTCGAACGGGAGAGGTCTCCAAATAGTAAATCTGTACCGAAGCCTGCTGATCGACGACAGCTTGTACTGCGACCGTCGGCATTTCCGGCGACGGCGACGGTTGGGTTCGAACAACCCGGCCTTGGTTAAAGGGAACGTGTGGGTTCCGCAGCGGCCTTTGCGCAGGGCTATTCAGCAACTGCGATCGTTTATTTCCGCAACACATCGTTTATGCCTCTTTCCGCCGATGGCGGCATGGGTTGAATCACGACGGGGTCTTTTACCATACGTTCCAGTAAACACGCGCCACCCGAAAGCGCCAGCCAACTAAGCAACCACTCTATCGGCGTCTTGGATACAAACAACGCCGCCGGCGCGGCGATCCACAGGCTGAGGCAATTGAAGCAGTCCATCAGTTTGCCAGCGACGCTCTGGCCGAACAGGGCACGAAATCGAAAAATCAGATCGCCCGGACCGTCCTCGCTCGCCAGCAGGTGTGTCGCCCGCCAGGTTGCGAGAACGGCCAAGACAAATTTCAGCATGAGTGATTGCAGATAGCGAAGGTTAGCAGGTTATTTAACGCCTCGCGGTCCTCCAGCCCTGTTGTGAGCGCAGGTTGCGTAGTGAGCGTTGCCAGGTAGGAGCAGTTGCACCATGTGCTCGTGTCCTCAACAATGGTCCCCGAAGCCCCCCTGCCTCCAGCGGTGAAGGTTACGCCCGGAGTCGGATTGGGCGGGGTGATGTCGCCCGGCGCTGATGGACTGCAGCTGGTGATCTTCAACGACCACGTGCCGGCGTCCATCTCTTCATGGTCGACGGTAAACTCCACGGATAGCGTTTTGTCGATAGGCGTGCAGCAACCAGTCACAAACTCGCCGAAATCTAATTCGTTCACCTCCAGCCAGTTGTTGATGTGGATCTTGCATAGCGAGTTCGAGTAATCCACTGTCGCCGCTCCCACGCGCGTGGCTTGGAAGATGATCGTCATGTCCGTCCCGGCCTTCTGGAGGGCGACAGGCACGGGGCTCCCCGCTGGCACGCACCCGGGGAGACTAGAGCCCGTTCCAAAGTTGCCAGCCGGCACTGGCTCGCCTCCGGGTACGGCTCCGACTTGGGTCGTGTCAAAAACCAGTAGCGGTGTGAAGCCACCAAATTCTGAAGTGGTATCAACTAAAATCCAGCCGTCGGCGTCGGGAGCGATGTAATGTGCGGTCGGTGCGACCCACGGCGCTGGAAACACAGGCGCAACGGGGTCTGGTGGCAGAGGTGGCGGAGGCGTGGGGAGGATAATCACCTGCTGCGACTGAGAATTCGCTAACGAGGCGGGGCCGGGGCCTGCGATTCCGGAGTTGTCCTTGGTCCAGGGTACTTGTCGAAAGCAAACCGGGACCAGAGGCGCTGCCGTGCTAACCAGCGGGCCGGTGATCGGCGACGGATTAATCCACAGCGTCGCTCCCGCGGACGCCGCGGCCCCCGTCGTGCCATCCTGGCCACGAACCACGGTCCAGATGGTCCCCACCACGCCGGTCACCGTCATAGTCTCGCCACTCTCGCCGGCACTGCAGACCGACACATCGAAGGGTGTGGGCGGAGCAGCGGCACTGCTTATCACGCTGATGGTGGTCTGGAAGGAGTTTATGGCGGCCGCCAGCGTCGTTGAAACAGTCGCGTAGAGGAATCGATACTTCATCTGTACGCCCGGAAACATCGGGGAGGTGCTGGGACAAAACCCGCCCAGCTGCAGTTGGCCGAAGAACGCATAGTCCGGTCCGCCAAAACCAAGGGCGCCCGTGTTGGTTTTTCCCGTTGTGCCGTCGATATCCGAGTAAATGCCGAAACTCCCAACGCTGGTGAATATAGGCTTCGGAGCCGGCGGTGGGCATACGCACACGCAGAATTCGAAGCACGCGACCGAGCCGACCCAAGCGCAAACTTGCCAGCAGTAGGGACCGAGACCGAAGCGGGAGATGATCGCGCGATAGGCCTCGGCGTCCCGGGTTTGCACCGCGTTTACGAGGTCGCCCAGGACCCGGGGCTGGCCCGCCAACTGCCGGGCTGCCAGCGCGAAACTCTGGGCCTCTTCGATGGCGTACGTGCCAGTCAGGATCGGCGGCGGAACCTCGCAGAGTTCCCGGCACACCAACACCCACCGCCAAATACAGATCAGACGGCAGATGATCTCGCACCCGGACGCAAAACCAGCAGCGCCAATAGCCGACTGTAACGTTTCGCAATTGCTGCTCTCCGCGGCTTTGCCGATGGCGGCGAAGGCCTTCTCGTTTTCAACGACGCTGGCAATAAGGGTTCCGGCTGCTCGCAACTCGCTCGCGGCATCCGTGGCCACAGCCGGCTGAGGCCTGCAGACCACTTCACAGATGCGGTCGTAGGTGGTCGAGCAGATCCAGTAGCATAGCAGCTGGCAGTAGTCGCCGAGCTTCAGTTCGTCGAGAGCGGTGCGGTAGGCGCTCGCATCGCCGCAGGAGATGGCATCAACCACGCGCCGCAGGACTTTTTCGTTGGTCGCGAGATGCGCAGCCGCGCGCGCAAAGCTCTGGAGATTGGGGACGGGCGTCTCTCGCGGCGCTCCGCAGATTTCCACGCAACGCAACACACACAGTTTGATCCGCACCCACTCGCAGATCAACTCGCAATAGGGGAGCATTTCAAGTCGGTCCAGCACCCAGCGAAAAGCGTTGGCGTCCTTTGACTCGAAGGCTGCGACGACGGCGGCGAATCCGCCAGTGTCTTGGGCAAGGCGTCCGATCGCGTCGGACTGCGAGGCTAATCGGCCGACAGCATTGTCATTCGAACTCAGGCTATTCATGATGTACCTCCGCAAATGAGATCGAGGATCTGGGTCCTACACAGTGGTGAGGGCCGAGGCAATTTTGTTTCGGTAGTAAGTAAAGAATCCCGTCTGGTCGTATGCAAGCTGCGCGCTTGAGAGACTTGCGTAATCGTGCGACATTGAATGAAAAGTTGGACAACGTGGCCCAGGCGCTCGAAGCCGAGGAGGAAGAAGAGGAAGAGGAAGAAGACCTCGACGACGGCGTAGAGGACGATGACTCAAACGGAGATTGACCCGCCCCGGAGCGCGACCTCCGCAGCCGGACGTTGCAGGATTTCATTTGTTTTGACTATGCTCAGACGTTGGAGGTTCGTGCAGAAGGAGTGGGTGCAAGTAGTCGCATGACGGCTTCAACGGTACTTGTGGCTACATGGCGCGACGGGCTGTTCGTCGTCTCCGGTGGGACGCGCGACCAGGAGCTCGCCAATCACTCGGTGAGAGCGCTCGCCGCTGACGGGCATGGCGGCGCCATCGCTATCGTCGACCGCTCGCTTCAACGTCGCGCGCCCGACGGCGCATGGACCATGATCGCTACTGCGGAGTTTGATCTCGCTTGTTGTGTGAATGTCGGCGACGTTGTCTACGCCGGGACCGACGATGCACGCGTCCTGCGTGTCGGCGCATCCGGCGAGATCGAGCAACTCAGAGGCTTCGACCAGGTCGCCGGTCGCGATAAGTGGTACGCGGGCAGCGCGATCATAAACGGAAAGCGCGTGGGACCGCCGCTCGGCGTGCGTTCCATAACCGCAACGTCGGATGGGACGGTGCTCCTCGCCAATGTCCATGTCGGCGGTATCCCGCGATCGGTGGACGGCGGCGTAACCTGGCAGCCGACGATCGAGATCGATAGCGATGTCCATGAGGTTCGCGCGGACCCGACCCGTCCGGGTGCCGTGGCGGCAGCCGCGGCAGTCGGGCTCTGCACCAGCAGCGATGGCGGGGCGACATGGGTGGTCGAAAAGGCGGGCCTTCACGCCCCGCATTGCTCCGCGGTCCAGTTCGTGGGCGACGACGTATTCGTATCCGCAGCGGTGGACCCCTTCGCCCCGCAGGGCGCGATCTATCGCCGGACGTTGGATGAACACTGTCCACTGGTTAAGGTCGCCGGCGGTTTGCCCGAATGGCTGGACGGGAAAGTCGACACGGGTTGCATCGCAACGCACGGCTCGGCAGTCGCGGTCGCCGACATGGGAGGCAACGTCTACGTATCGGCCGACACTGGTCGCACCTGGTCGCGTCAAGCTGACGGTATTCCAACTCCGAGCAGCGTCCTAATCGTCTAAGAACGGGATGCGGGGATTCAGAGTACTCGGAAACAAGCCTCGTAGCGCTCCTTTTCACTCACGCGATAGCTATGCGTTCGACTTCCCGCGATTCTTACGCATCGAATCGCCGCGCATCTCAATGCGGTGGGCGTTGTGAACCAGCCGATCGAGGATGCCGTCGGCCAGCGTGGAATGGCGGATCTGTCCGTGCCGCCGCGATACCGCAGTCGAGACGCGAGGATCACCCGGATCGCGTTCGGAATCAGCCTGGGAATCGCATCCATCTTCAACCGGATTCCCTAACAGGGTGGCGGTCGAGTACCC
>Ga0209517_10007122_pt1 | contig 13533 bp, 11 predicted proteins | sample PeaSoiMetSII2010_FD_187695 | JGI IMG/M metagenome (GOLD analysis project Ga0209517, IMG submission 187695) | Peat soil microbial communities from Weissenstadt, Germany - SII-2010 (SPAdes) (version 2) | ecosystem: Environmental > Terrestrial > Soil > Wetlands > Peat | place: Germany...
CTTGATGCACGCGCTGATGACACTCACTCGCTGCAATTCCTTCTGACTCAACGGAAATGTCTCCTGTCTCATAGGGTGACATTTTCACGTTGCCGTTAAGGGGTGACAGAATTATGGAGCTAAGACAGCTTCAGGCTCCCGCCTTGGATTCGCCACGCAATCGTGACATCATGCAATGTTTTGGGAATTGCGGGGCAACGCGCCGTACGGGCGGAGGAATAATGAGAAATCGCATAGCAATGCGCAGTGGAGTTCTGGCCATCGCGCTGGGCGTAGCTTTGGGCGTACACGCACAGGCACCGGTGCCGGCGAAACGCGCAATCACTTTTGACGACCTGATCAAGATGCATCGCGTATCGGATTCGCAGATCTCGCGCGACGGCAAATGGGTGGCCTACGCCGTGTCCACGCCGGACATGGAGTTGAACCGCGGCGTCAGCAATATTTGGATCATCCCCGCGACGGGCGGCGAAGCCATTCAGGTGACCCAGGGCGGCCGCGACACTTCTCCCGCATGGTCGCCCGATGGCAAGACGCTGGCGTTTCTTTCCGCGCGCGACGGCAATTCCCAGGTCTATCTGCTCTCGATGAAGGGAGGCGAAGCGAAGAAGCTCACGCAGCTTTCAACGGGAGCCGATGTGTTCAAATGGGCGCCGGATGGAAAGAGCATCGCCTTCACTTCGTATGTTTATGTGGATTGTAAAGACGATGCTTGCAACGCCAAGCGCGATGAAGATAAAGAAAAGAGCAAAGTAAGAGCGCGCATCTACGACCACCTGCTCTACCGTCATTGGGACCACTGGTCCGAAGGCAAGCGCAGCCACCTGTTCGTCATGGCGGCTGATGGCAGCGTGCCGGCGCGCGACCTGACGCCGGAAGCGGACTACGATATTCCGCCAGATGGGGAGCGAGGCGGTCCCGACGACATCAATTTCTCGCCTGACGGCAAGGAGATTTGTTACACGGCCGTAACGGACAAAGTGGAAGCCATCAGCACGAATGCCGATCTGTTCGTCGTGCCCGTCTCCGGTGGCGAAGCGAAGCGCATCACCTCCAATCCCGGGTTCGATGGAAATCCCGTGTACTCGCCGGATGGCCGTTCGATCGCCTACCACGCACAACTCACCGCGGGATACGAGTCCGACCGGTGGCGCATCATGCTGTACGACCGCCAGAGGGGGAAGAGCACGGACCTTACGGCCGGATTCGATCGCAGCGCCAACGAACTGGCGTGGTCGTCCGACAGCAAGACCATTTATTTCACCGCGGAAAATGAAACGTTACAGCCGATTTATGCCCTGGAGGCGCGCGCCGGTGCGACGCCGAAGAAGCTGCTGGATGGCTACAACAGTGCATTCTCCTTCAACGGCGATGCGACCGTTTTGGTGACTGAACGGACCAGCCTGATCTCACCCGCGGAATTATTTGTTGCCGCGGGCGATGGCAGCGGCTTGAAGCAATTGACGCATCACAACGATGCCCTCCTCGCGCAATTGGAGATGAACGCGCCGGAGCGCTTCTGGTTTGAAGGCGCCGAAGCTACGAAGGTGGAGGCGATGTTGGTTCGGCCCCCGAGTTTTTCGGCCACGAAAAAGTACCCGATGCTGGTGCTGCTGCACGGCGGGCCGCAGACCATGTGGGATGACGCCTGGGGCTACCGCTGGAATGAGCAGGTCTTCTCCGCTCCGGGCTACGTTACGCTGATGATCAACCGCCGCGGCTCGACGGGCTATGGCCAGAAATTCACGGACGAGATTACCAACGATTGGGGCGGAAAAGCGTATGTTGACGTAATGAAGGGAATCGACGCAGCCATCGCGAAGTACCCCTTCATTGACAAAACGCGCCTGGCCGCAGCGGGCGGCTCCTACGGCGGATACATGGCGGACTGGCTGGCGACGCACACGGACCGGTTCAAGGCGATCATCAGCCATGCGGGCGTGTACGACAAAGTGTCCATGTTCGCCACCGAAGAGCTGTGGTTTGAAGAGCACGACATGCAAGGCACGCCGTGGACGGCGCCGGAGAATTACAAGAAGTGGTCGCCGTCAAGCTATGCAGGGGAACTCGGCAAATACAAGACGCCGACACTGGTGGTGGGGGGCGAACGCGATTACCGCGTGCCGTACACGCAGTCACTGGAATTCTTCACTGCCTTGCAACGGCAGGGCGTGCCCTCCAAGCTTCTGATTTTCCCGGATGAAGGACACTGGGTACTGAAGCCGCAAAACAGCCAGCTATGGTACAAGACGTTCCTGGATTGGCTAGCGGCGTATATGAAGTAGTCCCTCGCCGCGTTCGGAAAAAACGCTGGCGTCTCGCCAAAAAAATGGAAGAGGGACTCCTCACTTCGCGGACTCCGTTCGGAGTGACGGAAGGGGAAGGCGCCCGCTACACGGTCAGGATAAGCCCAAGAGCCAATCTGAAGACCGGCCACTACATCCACGGGAGAAATACACACTTGCGAAGTTGTTTGCGGCGTTAGAGCGGCGGCAAGCCGCCGCACTCCAAAAACGCGGCTAAATCTCCACGAGTTTCCGCAGCGCGCGCCGCAGAAATCGAAACAGGTGATACAGCAGGAACAGCGACACGCCGACGAGCACGCTCACCACGATGATGGCAGCAGTGGGATGCGCCGTGGCAAACCAGACCACCCAGACCGCCAGCACATCCTCTCCAAAACTCAGCGCCCAGTTGCTGAAGGGTTCCGGGCTCAGGTTCACGGCGGCACGGGCGCTGGCCTTGGTGCCGTGGGAAGTAAGCGCGATGCCTCCCGCAAGCAGCGCCGCGCCCCAGCGCCAGACCTCGGGGGCCGCTGCGGTTGCGCCGAACGCCAGAAGCGCGGCGGCCGGTGGCCGGATGAAGGTATGGACGGCCTGCCAAATCGAATCGAGATAAGGAACCTTGTCCGCCAGGAATTCCAGCAGATAGAGGACAGCCGCGATTCCCAGCACCACGGGATGGGAGAGGATGCGGAGGTGCTCGGGCAACTGAATGACGCCAAAGCGCTGGAGCAATCCCAACGTCGCCACGGTGGCATAGAGATTCAGGCCGGAAGAGAAGCCGGCGCCAAGGACCAGGCTAAGGGTTTCCAGAGGGTTCATGGCCGCGCACGTGCGTTCGATCAAGTTTAGGCGGTACGTTTCAAAGTATCACGAAAGCGCAAGCTCGTGCCGGGGCAGGGAGCGGCCCACAAAGCAAACGCCCCGGCGGTAAACCGGGGCGCTTGCGGAATTTTGAAGCCGCTGCGATTGCTTTTACTGGGTTGGCAGCAACAACCGCGTCCAACCCGTCGTGTTGACGTCGCGGAAGAGCGGCGTGCGCGGCGGCAACAAGGCCGGTGTGAGGAAGTTGGTGTCAAAGTTATAGCCACGGGTGGGCGGCTGGTAAACTGCGTTGGCGGCGCCGCATTTATAGGTGCCATTGGCTTGGCGGCTATAATACAAGTCAACGATGGACCCCTCATAGTTCAAGGTGCCGTTCCAGTTTTCGAGGAAGCGGAGGAAGTTGTGCACGCCGCCATCGGTGCCAAAGTCCTGATAGATCACGCCGGAGGAATTCTGGAAGTAAGGTTGCGCTCCGGCAACGACGGCCACGCGGTAGTCGGTAGTGACACCGCCGCGGTTCGTTGAGTCGTAGGGGAAAGCAAAGGAATTGACGTCATTCCATCCATCGGATAGCAGCGTGACTGCGTCTGCTGCCACCGATGCCGCGATGGACGGATCAGAGAAGTCATTTCCGGCGGAGTTGGAATTGAAGTCACCCTGGATGTAGGCCGGATTCTCCGTGGCGATGGTCAAGCCGCAGTTTGCGCCACCCGGGCAGGTGCCAATGCCCGTCAGGAGGCTTGCGTTGACGATCTTGACGGCCCGCCGGAAGAAGAGCGGAGCGTTTTCGCGGGCCGCATTGGTATTCGCGGCGACCATCATGGGCCAGATGTTGTCTGTGGCGGAGTAAGCGGGAACAGCAGTACAAACGGAATTGGCCACGACAGCGTTGCCCGACAGCAGGTTGTTGAACACACCGATCTGGCCTGGTTGTAATGGCGTGCCCGCGGTGTTCTGTGCGCCAATCGCATGGATATACTTCTGGCTCGCGCCGTAATAGTAGAACTGGCCTGCGAAGGTAGTTCCCACGTTCGGGTCCTCACCGTTGTTCATAACACCGTCCGGGCAGCCGGTCGTCGGGTTTGAGCTAAAATTCACGATGTCATTCCAACCGTACTCGCCCGTTTCATGGAGTGTATAGGAAAGCGGAGGCCAGCCTCCTGTGATCGTCTGGACGGAAGAATCTTCATAGTTCCCGCGGCGGTCCGAAATGTACACCACGTAATTGTTTGGCGCCACGTTCGGATCTCTGGTGCTCTGTCCGGAGGTGGTCATGGTGTTGATTTTTCCGCCAAACCAGTTCGCCAGGTTTTTGCCGTCGAGTTCAATGTAATGCATGGTGCCATTCAACGTGGGAAGGTTCGTGGCCGATATCTGGGCGTCACGCAACGTGCCTTCGCGCGAATCGAAAAGTACGTTTGGCCAGAAGTCGTAGGTCTGGGGCGTCCAGCCTGCCAAGATAGTGCCTGTGGCCGGGTCTACGCCGCAGACTTGCGCAGCCGTGGATACCTTGGGATTGTGAACGGAAATATTGCCTGTTTGCACGGCGACAGAAGACGGATTGTCGCGAATGCGTTCCAGGCGAATGACCGCCCATGGATGAGGATCCTGACAAATGTACTGAGTAGCCGAAGAAGCCTGAGAGATGGCTGTAAAATTACTCCCTGCTGTGAAGTACTTCAGAGCGGTCGAATTCGCGTTCAGATTCTGAGCGGCCAGGGCGGTCTGAACGGGGGTACCCGCCGGCGGATAGACCGGCGTCACCGGCAGACGAAGGGGGAGGTTCGGCGCCGCACCTGCATCCATGGCGGTCGTGTTCTGCACCCACTGTGGATTCAGGTGAACGCCATCCAAGGATTGAGAAACCGGATCAATATTGCGACCGACGTAACCGTAGCTGAGGATCTCCAAGGTCACGTCTTTCCAAGTGCCGCAGGGGCTGCCGTAAGCCGTTTGCTCGTCGATCTTGATGAACCCCTTGATGACCGGCCAGGTGTAAGCCGTCCCACTGGGCCCTGTGCTCGGCGTCCAGTAACCATCGTTGCTGTTATAACCGCCTGCTGAATTGTAGAGCGGAGCGGCCGCGCCCGAAGCCGCTAAGGGGAGCGGCGTCACGCCGTTCGCCACCAATTTTGTATAGAGGGACGCCGCAGCTCCGGTCCAGTTAGCGCCCGCAAGGCCAGGCTGAATGGCGATCGAGCTCAAGTCAAACGGCTGCGTGCTGCCGTCGATGCACGGCATGTTCATGATGTCTTGCGCGTTATCGGAAAGAAGAATCTTCAAGCTGGCTTGCGAAAAATAGCGCTCGCCGGTGACGTTGGGGTTTTCGTTAGGGATAGAGCGCCGGATGAGGTCGATGGACTGCGTGGTGTTATTGCCGATCGTGACGATGCCCAGATTCAAGAGTTTTGAGCCGGTGGAATACTGTGGATAGGCGCTGCCTGCCCCGTTGGTGAGATTGCTGTTGTAATCTGTCGGGGCGTTGCCTGTCGAGATGGTGGGCCAGCTTGCATCCGCTGACGAGCCTATCGTTCCCGTGAGGCTGCCTTCCGAGGTTGCCAGAGTCCTGTAGTTGCTCCCCCCGGGCTGCGTGGTGATTTGAACCGTACCCGTATAGTTCGTACTGACGGGCCACCCATTCTCCAGATTTGTGCGGATGACATCCTTGTAAGCGTCCACCTTGTCGGTCATGGTCAGGGTGTTGCCATTCCCCTCGGCCAGAAAAAGGTTTCCGTTGGTATGCGTGCGGCCACCGAATTGAAAGTCCGGGCCGGCAAAGAAGCTGAGGTCGGTATTGGAGAAAATGCCGAACTGGAACATCGGAATGCCGACCGTCTGGACGGTGCGCTGCAATTTCACTTCTCTGCCATCAGTGATGGTCCGGGCATTCACATAGACGGTGTATTCCGTGAGCATGGCGGTCATACCGGCATAGGTGCCCGATTTGACGGTGGAGATAGTCGGAGCAGGATTGCCAAAAGCGTCGAGGGCGGCCGGGGTGATCGTGTACCCGCTCGCGCCGCTGCTGGTCAGATATTGAATATTGGGAAGAAGTGGCGGGTTGAGCTGCACGGCATTGATCTGGGCCATCGTCGGTGAATAGGTTTGTCCAAACAGGTCTCCGAGATTGGCGGTCATCTGCTCCATGCCGGCCTCCGCGGCGTAGAACGCGGTCACATCGTCATTGTTCGAGCCGCTGAGCTGCTGGTTGGTAATCAGCAGCATGCAGAAGCCCACCAGAAGGCTGGACATGAGAAAGAGCAGGAGAAGCGATGTGATGAGGGCAACGCCCGCGTCATCACGCAAAAACCTGGATTTCTTGATTACATTCATGCTCATTTCCGGCTCCTCTTATTATTGGTAACGGTTGACGTAGGCCAAACTCCGCAGGCTGACCTGTGTCATCAAATTGCTTCGGGAATAGATGGCTGAGTTGGCTTTTTGAATCGCGTGACTCGAGCGCGCCCCGAGATACACGTTCACCGAGCGAATATTCGCCTCGGAATTCCCCGCGGGCACGGTTGGCTGGTTCGCAGGATTCGTGACCCCATCAACGAAGTTATAGGTGAACTGCAGGTTTTCCAGGGTTTCTCCGACAGGCGTGGGAGGGTTCATGTTGACGTGGCGGATCAACCTTGTGTACGGAGGGGCAGTGACGTTGTCCAAATAATAGGTAATCATCCAAATCCGCGTGGCGAGAGTCGTGGGAAAGCAGGTAGAAGCGCCGCCGCAGGTGGTGGAGGTCTCCAACTGCCTGATTGTGCCGCCAGATTCGGTGCGGCCGTTCAAATTGAACGCGTCGCCCGCGGCAAAGGTCAGCACTTGACCCGCGACGCTGGTGACCGTCAAGAGGGCGTTTCCCTTGGTGTTGCTGAACATGATGAGGTCGCCGGCATTGATCGTGACCAAATTTCCTAGGGTGGTGTTGGAAATATTCACGCAAGTGATATCGAAAGTGGCTGTAAGCGTCGTGCCGGACAATTGAAGTTTGCCATTCGGGCATCCCGCGACTGCCGGGGGGCCCGCCGTAGCCGGCTGATTGATGGGCACCTGATCAAGGCCGGCGGTATTGTCCGCATAGAGCATGGTGATTTCGTCGGTAATGCTGTTGGGATTCGCCGCCGTGCCGGCAATCGCGTCGGGAGCCGTGATGTAGGGCCCCATCTCGTTGCCCGGCTCGACCGCGGGTATCGTGGATTCGCAGGTCGCCCCGGGGTAGGGAAAGGTACTGGTGTTATTGAGCATGGGCCGATTGATCCGCGGGGTGGTCCCGCAGGGACCAGTAAAAGGGATGGAGATACCGCCGGTGGGAATGCCCGTGCCCGCCTGCTGCAGGTCCAACTGGATCATGTTCAACCCGGACCGCAGATTATCGGTCATGTCCGACCCTTGGGAGACAATCTGGTTCGACTGCGACGCATCGTGGAATGCGATCACGGCGGCGTACAGCAGGATCAGGGTGACGCTCATGGCAATCATTAATTCGATCAGGGTAAAGCCCGCGATTTTTTTCTTTAGTTGGACTGTCATCGTAGGCCTCACGAAAAATTGGAGATAAAGCTGACAACTTGATACTGCGAGGTTTGCCCTTGATACGTCCAATTGACGGTCACCGTGATGGTTTTCAAGTTGGTGGTGTTGGCGGCCGGGGCGATCACAATGGTGCGCGTCATCCAGGGATTCAAATTGATGGACACGTCGTCGGCAGTCCCGAAAATTTGGTCGGGCCCCGGCGCGACTACGATGGTGTCAGGGATGTTGCAGTTATCGTCCGCCGTCCCGAACAAGCCGTCCTGGCCTGGGTCGCACAGCGGCTGCGCATTATCCATGAAAATGCCGCCGTGTGATACGTTGTTGATTCCCGCGCTGCTGACCAGCCGCGTGTCACGCGCAGTGAATATGCTTTCCATCGCTTCTTGTGCTTTTTGTTGTGCGATGTACTGAATCTGGGTCTGGAAGGAAGCCCTGAGACCCTGGGTGAAAATGGAAACGAGCGAGAGAACGCCGAAGACCAGGACGGCCGTGGCGACCATCACCTCGACGAGCGTAAATCCTCTTTGTTTGCGTTGCCGATTCTTTTTCATGGACTCTACTCCTATTCCATCCAAGCCACTGATGGCGCCCCGTTGAGAGGACCGATGAAAGTGTAGGGGCGCACCCTGCCGGTGCTGCCCATTATCGTGACCGCACGCGCTGTCGCGGGCTGGTTCGGGATACCGATAAAAACCGTTCCGTTATAGATCGTGGTGCCAAATTCATCCGCGCTGAATTGACCTGACGAGGAGAAATACATGGTTGTCGGGCAGCAGGTGACGCCTCCGATACATACGGGTGAACTGCCGCCACAGGTGCCAAATCCCATCGGCGTATCGGGAACACCGCTTTCCATGACGAACTGTGTGTTTGTCGGCAGGGGCATGGTCATGATAGGCCCGGCAGCGTCTCCGTTGACATTCGGACGCGCCTGGACCTGGTAGCTGACCGTGAAAGGTTCGAGAGCTGTGGAGTAGGTGTTGAACCAGACTCGAACGGCGCGGCGTTGGCTGATGGCCAATTGTCTGGCCACGCGCAGTTGGCCCCTGACTACGTCCATGGCCGCGGTCGCCTGATAACTCTCCGAAGTGCCGAAGCTCTTGAAGATCGTGATGCTCGCTAAAATGGCCATGATGCCAATGACGATGAGGGTTTCCACCAAGGAGAAGCCCTGCTCTTTTCTGTTTCTGTGATTCATGGGCGACTCCCTTTCGCTTAGACATTCGCTTCCAAAATGGCGGTATCGACGGACTCTCAGGTGTTTCCCGCCGCCCTTTCCCGGCCATTTGCTGGGCTAAGGGGCATCACGTTAGACCGCGGCGTCGACTACACCCGCTCCGCCGATACTGGAACCTAAAGTAGAGATAGCGCATTGAAGTGTGTGCCAGCAACTGGACGAAGGTACTGCTTTGGAGCAGTGGGAATGTACCCGTCCGTGCTTCCTAGTGGGACAGTTACCAAGGTTTATGAGCATGAGAACAAACTCACATGGGCAGGAGAGCGCGACGCCTTTGTCTAAGCGATTGGTTCATAAGGAAATGCGCGGCTTGCAACGCCACCCTGTCTGTTCGTGCACGAAATCCCGAATCATGCGTTTGCTGGGAAGTCTGCCGGAAGTTCCAATTGCCGTAGTACTTTCGTTGTTGCCGCTCTGACACCGCTCAAGGGGGAATTGCGACAGATTCAGGCCGCTTTCGTGCAAACTCGAGGCCGGAGCCAAGGCTTCGACCGGCGCGAGTGAAGGCGCGGGCAGATGAATCCGTTGCGTGAACGGCCGCAGTTCGGAAAAGAAATGCAGACTCAGGTTCTCCGCTGAACTGATGCCACACGCTTTGCCTGAAGACACAAGGCCACATCGAAGGAACGTTTAACTTTGCCGCTGCCGCTGGCCGTGAGCTTGTTCGGGATGCTTCTGATTCCTTGCGCTCACCAGGCGTAATGCACCTGATAGGTGACGTCCTTCTCCCCATCCGGAGGCACTTGCACCGTAAACGCCGCTGTCTGCGCATCCACCTTCTTGAACGGCTCCGAACTCTTGCTGATTTCCCACGAACTCCACCGGTACAAGTGCTCCACAATGCGCACTTCCACCGGCGTGCTCTTGTGATTCCTTGCGGCCGGCGCCCAGGTCATTGCTCTTGGCGATCAAGCCAAAATTCCCCTGCAGCCTCTCCTCAGCCGCCTTCATGCCCTTCACGATGAGTGGGCGGACTTCGACACGCGGAGCGATACCGATCCCGCGTAACTGAAAAAATGGAATTCGGGTTACAACGAACTTGAACGCATTCTCTCCATCGACTTCGTGAATGCCGGAGACTCGCCCGAGAATGCCATCATTTGGAAACAAGCCTTGGAACTCTGCATCACTGATTTCTGCCGCAACAAGCTTCGCCAACGCCTTGCTCGCAGCAGATTCTGACCTTCTCTGCCTCTCGCTGCGCACGCATTTTCCGCAGACCATGTCTCCGTAGAGTTCCCGCCTTAGTGCAAACCCATTTGCCGTCCTGGAGTCCTTTTCGAGAATCGCCTTGCTGCGATGCTTCCGCCGATCGCATTTTCACCCGGGGAGCGCCATCGCCACGAGGCCAGCAACACGTTCGGTGGTGTTTCGCTCCTTATTTCCCGCGCGCCCACCGTGCACGATTCCCTTGACGAAACGGACTAGATTGTGGCGTAACTCTTGGTGATGTGAGAAATTAGGAAAAGCGCGCCCGTAGCTCAGTTGGATAGAGCGTCTGCCTTCTAAGCAGAGGGTCGCCCGTTCGAGTCGGGCCGGGCGCGCCATTTACTTCTTGTCTATCCTTTACTTACAGAGGGCCATTTCCTGCTCGGCTTCAGCTCTCCTGGACTTTGATGTGATCGACGTAGAGGAAGGGGTCCCGCAATTTTGGCGTGCGGAGAAATAGACTTAGTTTCCCTGCGGCTTCTAGATCAAGTGCTCGATTCGCACATGTTCTTGCGCATAGGCGCGGCCTATCTCCCGCAACGCGGGTATCGCGGTAACCGCATCGATGCTGGCGAGCTGCGGATTCTGCCGCAGCAACTCTTCCGACTCCCGGCCCAGGTAAGATTTGTTGTAGCGGACGTAGCTGAACCAACTCCGCCCCGGAAGCGCTACCCCTTCCAGGCTGCCGATCTCCGAATCCAGCTCTTCTCCGTGAATACATTGGCCGAGGCAACGGCACACGTAGTCCTGCTCGAGTGCCACTCCTTGCATCAACGCAGCAGGAATCTGAGCGGCGTGGTAGCCGACCCACATTTGGTCAGTACGGATCTTTTTCGCGGCCAGGGAAAACCGCAGCGTGCCCACGGAAATCAATCGCAGCTTGTCCGGTCCGGCTTCCCACATCAACCGGTAGCATGGCAAGACTGCGGTTAACGCGGCGATGAGCGCCGGATTGTTGTATGGCGTGATCGCCCCATCGACAAAGACGTGACGCTCGCCCGCCAGCGTGATTTCTTCGGGATCAAAAAACACCGGTGCAGCCGCACTGGCCCTTACGAGCTTCCACAGCGGCACTTTCAGATTGCAGTCCGGCAGGGCGGAGTCGTTGTACATGGCCGCGGGATTGTTGGTGACGGGCCAGGCCGACCCCGTCGAGTGGTTCCTCATGATCAACAACAGGAGAGTCTTCAGACGCTTGGAACCCAGCAGGGCGGGAACTTCCCCTTTCCCGTCTTCAGAAAGAAGACGGCGGAGCATGTCCGACAGAGGTTTCGCTTCGTATTGCGACACCAAAAAGCGCCTCACCGGGTGGTACCACGGCACGTGTTGAAACATGGTCGTGCCATGCTCCACGTAGAGTTCGAGGACCTCTTCAACCGTCATCCCCCAGCTCAGGGCCGTGGCAATGATGGCGCCGGTGCTGGTTCCCGCGAAAAACTCAAAATGGTCGGCCAGAATAAGCTTGGGAGCTTGGAAGTGTTCGCGCAGTAGTGTTTCGATACGCAGCAACACCTCCAGGCTGAAAACGCCCCGTATCCCTCCACCATCCAACGTGAGAATGTGTTTCATGATTTTATTTCCTCGCCAACTTTTGATTTCGAAGAAGGGATCGCCACTCGATCAGCTCAGCCAGGAGAGCGCGCTCAATGCGTCCGGCAACGCGCAGTACGCTGGGCCATGTTTGTAACGCCTCCAGCTGCGCGTCCCATTTCCCGAGCTGTTCGTACATCTTCCGATAGTGTTGCCTGCGCCGATCCCAGTCATTTACTGCGAGCAATGCTCCGGCCACCGTTGCGATCTGGAATGCAATCGAGGCACTCAGCGCCAGCCAGTGCTTCCAGGGTCCCGGGCCAAAGTTGCGGGTCACGTGGGAGCCCGCGAACATCCACACGTTCAAAGCTGTCGCCAATCCGATGCAGGCCCAGATCGCGGCTCGATATTGGCGCGCCTGAGAGGCCGATTGCGCCGCATGGTGGGAGAAATATTCGATCTGGCCGGCCACGCGTTCCTGGCGATATCGTTGTTTGAACTCCTCAAGAGCTACTTGACTGCGCCCGCGGTCAAGCATTTTCAAGAGATTCAACGACATCAGCATCCCGGAAAGTTCGGGGAGCACCTCCGGCCCGACAGCGTCGTAGGGAGCAGGTGTGCTCCAGAAAGCCAAGACGGAACGGCACACCTCAGCCGCAGTTCGCGTCCGCACCCACAGGACTTGCCGCTTGTTTAGCTGCAACACCGTTGGCAGGATGGCAGCCAGGAGTCCGAGGGCGGTCCCGACTGTCAGCCATGTTGCAAATCCGTGCGCCCACGACGCGGCTCCGCTGAACAGAGCTGCAGCCCCTGTAAAAAGGATGGGAATTGCCGCCAGGCGCCGAAACTGCGGCGCGAACCGGGCCGCGCTCTCGTCCACCTTGCGAAACCACGCGCGTGCCAGAGCTTCAGGCCCCAGCGATTCCGCGGACGCAGTGGGATCCGGCAGATGGTTCAGAAACTCCAGTTCCGGATCGTCCAGGAGATCCCTTTCCGTCTTTTCATTGAAGACTTGCACCTCTCCGGTTTCGGTGTGCAACCAGATTACCGGCCGGCCAAGCCCTCTCGCGAACGAGACAACATCTTCCGTCCCGCCCAAGCCATGGGAGGGTCCGCCATTCCAAAGCGCAAGCAACAGCCTGCTTTGCAGGACCGTTTCGATGCCACATTCGTAGTAGCACGCATCGCGCGCCTGATTGCCGCCCGCCACTTCTACCGAGGCGGCCTTGCGCAAGACTTGCTCCGCACGCAACCAACTGCTCTCGTCGAAATCCTTGCGGAATTCATCCACTGGCAGTGGCAGCAAAACGCGGAGCGGCAGGCCGAGTTGAATGCAACTCTCGGCAAACAGTAGATCGCCTCCCGCCGCGACAGAGGAAATTCCGTACACCAATCCCAAAGCAGATTTTTTCCGCTGCTCGAGGAACTCCAGGATCGATTTTCGGCACCGGGCTTCATCCACGAGCGCGCGGTGTCCCGTAAACCCGATTGCTACTGTGGCCGGCAACTCCATGGAAGGTCTCATTGCGCTTGCCTTGGGCGTCATCCTTCGCTGCGGAAGCACACTTCGCCCGCCTCAGTCCGTGTGCAACTGCAGGATTTGCGGCAGCGGGAACTTGGAAATGTCCACCGTCACCTGTGCGGTGAGCTGCGAGATGAGGCGAAAGACATCCCGATTCCACGACAAATCCTCGGCCGTCTTCGGTACGCTTAGGTCGGTAACCATGTATCTTTTCTCCCTGTAGGCCAGTTGCACCAGCGGCGGAATGACGCTTTCTTCGTCCTTCCATGCCACGCGCAGAATGGGGCGTTGTTCGACGGCAGGCACGGCTTCCGTGAAATGCAGCGGGGCGCCTTCCGTCGGCGGGATTACCGGGTTTTTTTCGAGCAGTTCGTCGAACCCATCCTGTTCCTGGG
>Ga0209517_10007125_pt1 | contig 13530 bp, 13 predicted proteins | sample PeaSoiMetSII2010_FD_187695 | JGI IMG/M metagenome (GOLD analysis project Ga0209517, IMG submission 187695) | Peat soil microbial communities from Weissenstadt, Germany - SII-2010 (SPAdes) (version 2) | ecosystem: Environmental > Terrestrial > Soil > Wetlands > Peat | place: Germany...
AACATTCGGCGGCAGATTCTTCTCGATCATCGACGTCGGCACCGACGCCGCCACCGAGATGATGACTTGCTTTGCGGTGATGTGCGCGCTGATCTCGCGGACCACCTCCTCGACCACCTGCGGCTTCAATCCAATCACAATAATGTCGGCGCCCTTGGCGGCTTCGACGTTGTTGGTCCCGACTTTTATTTTCAGCTTCGCGGCCAGAGCCTTGGCGCGTTCTTCATGGGCCACGGTGGCGCAGGTGGACTTCGCCGAGAGCAAGCCGTTCTTCAGCAAGGCCTGCAGAATGATGCCGCCCATCTTGCCCGCGCCCAGGAACGCCACTTTCTTCCCAGTCAGATCATTTCCCATAGTTCCCTCGGATCCTCGATCGACACAAATCTTAACCACAGAGGACACAGAGTTCACAGAGGGAGAACCCGAATGCAAAATTCCTCTGTGTCCTCCGTGTCCTCTGTGGTTAAAGTTTTTATTTTGCCGTGAGCTTTTGCTGCCGCTCCATCCAATTCCATGCAGTCGACACCACATCGCGCAGGCCGCGCGTCGCTTTCCACTGCAGCAGGGCCTGGGCCTTTGCCGGATTCGCCACCAGCGTCGGAGGATCTCCCGGTCGCCGCGGAACCATCTTGTGCGGCACGCGCTTGCCGGTCACTTCCTCGACGGCGGAGATCACTTCCTGCACGGAAGCTCCGGTTCCGGTTCCAACGTTGACCGCAAAACTTTCCTTCCCCGCTGCCAGGTGATCCAGCGCGTTCAAATGCGCGCTCGCCAGATCGTTCACATGGATGTAGTCGCGAACACACGTTCCGTCGGGCGTTGGATAATCGGACCCAAACACCTGCAACTCAGGACCAAGCCCCGCGGCCGCGCACAGCGCCCGCGGAATCAAATGAGTCTCGGGTTCGTGTAATTCGCCGATCTCTCCGCTTTCGTCCGCACCCGCCGCATTGAAGTAGCGCAGGCTGGCGTAGCGGAAACCGTAGGCCCGGTCATACGCCTCCAGCGCGTTCTCAAAGAACAGCTTCGACACGCCATAGGGATTCACAGGCTGGCGCGGCGTGTTCTCCTCGATCGGAACTTTCGCCGGCTCTCCATACACGGCGCAGGTCGAAGAAAAAATAATCTTCTTCACTCCCGCATCGAGCGCCGCATTCAGCAGAGAAAGGCCGCCCTCAACATTGTTGTGGAAATATTTCTTGGGATTTGTCACCGACTCGCCGACATAGGCATGGGCCGCGAAGTGCATGATGGCATCGGCCCGCGGCAGCACTCGCGCCAGGGCAGCGGCGTCCAGCACGTCGCCCTTAACCAGTTCAAATCCCGCGGCCAGGAATTCATACCCGGTGCTGAGATTATCGAAGATGATCACTTCATGCCCCGCGCTCTTCAGCGCCCGGGCGGCATGACTACCAATGTATCCAGCACCCCCGATAACTAATACGACCACGTATGATCCTTTCCGTACGCTCGTTTCTTCGTGACTGCGTTGCTCAGCGCCAGGAGCGCGTTAAGCGCCGGCGTCCACAGCGATTTCCATTGGCGACATGGTTGCTGGAGTAACTTCCAGAACCGGGAGGGAGCAGAAGCAACATTGTACACAGAACGGTAATGATAATGATGAGGACATCCGCTCCCTGTCCGTGCGAAAGAGAAAATCACGTAGGGGCGGACGCATTCGTCCGCCCCACGAAGTGTAACGAGCCGCCCGGACGAATGCGTCCGGGGCTACATTCCGCCGGCCTGCTAAGATATTCATTCTTCCTGGGAGGTTTCGTGGAAACTGCCCTGCCACCAGATCCCGGACCAGCGCCGGAACCAGCAACGCTTGTTTCACCAACGGCTCTGGTAGCTACAGCACCACCGACTCCGGATGTGCCAGCATACCGCGACCGCGGCACTGGCTTGATGATTTTCGGCATAATCCAGATCATTCTGGGGTTGCTCGCCGCGCTGATGGTGCCTTTGATCACGCTGGGTGCATTCATGTCCAAGCTCGCCCCGGGCGGTGCGATGCGTCCCGGTCAGTTTGCCTCTGGCGTCGCCACCTACTCCTTCATAGCGGCGGCGCTGCTTGGGCTAGGAATCGGATCGGTGCAAATGAAGCGGTGGGCACGAGCGCTCACGCTAGTCACCTCCTGGTACTGGCTGATCATGGGCGTGCTGGTCACGGTCCTGCTGACCGCGGTGCTGCCGGTCACTGTGAGGGGGGCGCTGGCGCAGATGCAGAAGAATGTCCCTGATAGCCCGTCGGCAGATATGTCCACCGGCATCATGGCGGTCCTGCTTACGCTCATCATCGTCGTTCTTGCATTCTTTCTTGTGCTGGTGCCGATCGCCTTTGTCGTTTTTTACAGCCGCATGGATGTCGCCGAGACCTGCCGCCATCGCGATCCCGTTGAGCGCTGGACCGACCGCACGCCTCTACCCGTGCTCGGCGCCAGTGTCGCGCTTTTCGCGGGAGCGCTCTACCTGTTGCTGACGGGACTGACGACCCCGCTGTTTCCCTTCTTCGGACGCTATCTCACGGGGATCCCGGCGGCCGCGTGCCTGGTCGCATCGGCAGCTCTCGAGGGCTACCTGGCCATCGCATTCTTCCGGCTGCGCTCTTTCGGTTGGTGGATCGCCGTTGTTGCCCTGGCGATCAATCTTCTGTCGGCAGTGCTTACTTTCACCAGGGCCGACATGATGCAGGCTTACTCGAAGATGGGCATGTCGGATGCGCAGTTGCAAATGCTCAATTCGAATCCCATGTTTCGCGGCCACCTTCTCTTGTGGTGGAGTCTGATCTCAACGCTATTGTTCTTCGGGTACCTGTTGTGGCTGAAGCGCTACTTCAAACCGCCAGCAACCGCACCGGCGGAAGCGCTGCCGGCACAGGCCGGCTGAAAGCCCTTCCCTGCTGCGATGGACGGCTTGAGTTCAACAATTGGGGGACATCATGACCGAACAGCTTGCCGACAAGACCTGCGTACCGTGCCGCGGCGGCGTTCCGCCGCTCAAGGGGAAGGAACTGGAGAAACTGCACCAGAGCGTCCCCAAGTGGATGGTCTACGACGAACACGAGCTTCATCGCGAGTTCAAGTTTCCCGACTTCAAGCAGGCGCTGGAGTTCGTTAATCGCGTGGGAGCGCTGGCGGAGGAGCAGGGACATCATCCAGATATTCTGCTGGCGTGGGGCAAGGCCGGCATCACACTGTGGACCCACAAAATTGACGGCCTCACCGAGAGCGACTTCATCATGGCAGCAAAGATCGACCGGCTAAGCCGCGATTAAGTCGGCGGCGTTCGTTCGCAAGCTTGCTTAAGATCGTCGAAGAACACCTGAGTGCTGCGCTCAATGGCGGTCTCAATTGCAAATCCTGCGATCCGCGAAAAGACTCCCACAAACTCCAACTGCACGCGAATCTCCGTCTCGTTCTCAGATTGGGCGCGGAAGTATACCCCGGTCTGCAGCGTGACGCCCCCGAAATGGCTGAGGAAGTCCACACGGCGGTTAGGCTCGAAATGCATCAGCACTTGATCCACCGTTCTGACGGCACCATCAAGTTCAATCTGCAGGCGGCTCGCCTCTTCCCAAGGTCTGCCCTGAACCCAGCGAACATTGCGAAGGTACGAGCACCAACGCCAGGTGTCCGGCTGGGTATAAACCGCAAAGACGGTCGCAACCGAACGATTGATTGCGACCCGTATCTCAAAGGAACGCATGGAAGTGCCACGGAAGGTTATCAGCAGCGCGCAACGCTTGCGCGCGCTCCGACCCCCGAAGTGTAAGCGTAAAACCGCGCTGAGGGCAATCACGAAGCCGCGCGGGCCTGGCTCGATCGGCCAACATGCAGCACCCACGCCAGGATCGTAGCCGGAATAAGCATCAGCACTCCTGTGCTGAAGGCGAGCGTTTGCGCCGAAATTCCTGCATCCAGAAAGCGGCCAGCCAGAAACGCGGTCACGGCGAACGTCAAGCTGGCCAGGCCAAGGTCCGCAGAGAACACGCGTCCCCGAAAGCGGTCTTCGGTATTGAGCTGCAGCAAGGTCGTCGAGAAGACCCAGACGGTCGAGCCTCCGGCATGGGCCAGCATGGCGCAGGCGGCAGCCATCCACACACTGCGGCTCACGCCCAGCAGTCCGTAACCGCACGCAATGGTGAGATAGCCAAACAAAATTCCGAGACGAAGGCGGCGGTCGCTCTCGCCCGCCCAGCGCGCCGCCACCAGCGGGCCCACCATCGCTCCCAGACCTCGTCCTCCGAGCAGAATGCTCATGCCGAGCATGGCTCCGCCAGCGGCATCGATGCCTCGCCCGTGCACGGCAAACTCGCGCGCCCCCATCACCGTAAAGATCACCCAACTCGGTCCCACCATGAATTCTCCGGCCTTGGCAAAAACTGCGGGCAGCAAAGTCGGATGACTGCGGATGTAGCGAATCCCTTCCAGCACCGGAGAGAAGTCGACCAGATCGCGGGGGCGCAGCGGGGCCGCTGATTCGGCGTGCGGCTCGGCGAAGCGCATCCCGCTGATCAGAAACGCCGAGGTAAGAAACGAAAACGCATTGAGGATGAATACCGTATCGCGCCCGAAGAACGCGGCCACCACTCCGCCGACCGACGCTCCAATCAGCAGGTTCACCGACCAGGTCGCCGACGAGAGAGTATTGGCGACCAGAACTTCGCTCTCGGCGGCGATGTTGGGAACCACCGAACTGCGGGCCGGTTCGAAGAAAGCGGTCATCGAAGTCTCCGCCAGCAGCAGGGGATAGACCAGCCAAACCATCGAGCGCGAGCGCACCAGCAACATCGCCAGCACCACCACGCAGCGGATGATGTCGGCGGCGATCATCACGTGCTTGCGGCGCAGCCGGTCGTTCACCACTCCCGCCGTCGGCCCCACAAACGTCTGCGGCAAGACTTGCAGAACTAACGCCAGAGCCACCGAGCCCGCGTGCCCGGTCAACTGCAGGAGCAAGGTGTATATAGAGAGCGTGTAGAACCAGTCTCCGATCTCACTGACGATCTGCGCCAGCCAGAGCCGCCGGAAATTGCGGTTGCCTCGCAGCAGGCGGGCGTATGAGCCGAGCGAAATGGAAGAGACAGCACGCTCTGGTTGGGGTTCCATGCGGGGTTCCAGTGTAACCGGGTGCGAACGCAATCGGAGCGAACATGCTCGAGGTTCCGTCTTATCGGCCTGCAGGCTTATTGCTGGGAAGCGAGTCCGCCCTGCCGGGAGCTGGGACGCAGGTTTTTCTTCAGGTCTGCGGCGATCTGTTTGCCGTGGAAGCGGCCGTTCTCGATGAAGATCTCATTGGTGCGCGACCCCGCGACAATCACTCCCGCAACATAAATTCCTGGGACGTTGCTTTCGAGCGAAACTGGATCGCACACCGGGCGGCACTGCTCGTCCGACAGTTCAATCCCCATGCTGCGCAGAAAATCGTAGTCAGGATGGTAGCCAATCAGGGCGAGCACGAAGTCGTTCTTCAGGCGCATGGGGCCGCGCGGCGTGTTGATCACCACGTGGTCGATTCCAATCTCCTGCACCGAACTGTTGAAGTGGGCCTCGATCTCCCCGTTCTTGATGCGGTTTTCCAGATCGGGCTTGATCCAGTACTTGACATGGTGATGCAACCTCTCTTCGCGATGGACGATCGTCACCCGTGCGCCATGCCGCCACAGGTCGAGCGCCGCAATCGCAGCCGAATTTTTCCCGCCGATCACCAGCACATCGGTGTCGTAATAAGGATGCGGCTCACCATAATAGTGCGAGACCTTGGGAAGATCCTCGCCCGGGATGCCAAGCTGATTCGCCAGATCGTAATACCCGGTCGAAACGATGACCTTCTTCGTGTGGTAGTCATGCGGCCGTCCCGCGCGGTCGGTCGCGGTGATGCTGAAGTTTCCGTCCTCGCCCATCACGGTCTTGACCCACTCATACTGGCGAAGATCGAGTTCATAGTGCTCTGCGACTTTGCGGTAGTACTCGAGCGCTTCTTCGCGCGTGGGCTTCTGCTGCGCGGTAGTGAACGGGATGTCGCCGATCTCCAGCAACTCCGGAGTGGTGAAGAACACCATGTTCGCGGGATAGTGGAACAGCGAGTTCACCAGGCATCCCTTGTCGAGGATGACGACCTTGAGGCCAATCTTCTGCGCCTCAATGGCGCAGGCCAAACCCGTAGGCCCGGCTCCGATGACCAGAACATCCGTGTTCATTTCACGGTGAGGCTTGGCCTTGGTCTTGGGCTGGGTATCGAGTTCTTCGGCGGCAAGGAATTCAGGCATGAGAGTCAGGGCAGAGCCGGTCGAGGCAACGAGGGTTCGAGCGCAACTCGGAAACGGATGATTCTAGCATGGGGAGGATTCACACCTTGCAGTTCGGAGTTGCAGGAGTCCGGTGCTGTCCCAACTTTAGGACAAGACCAGGAGGTCCGGTGCACGGTCTGGTCCGGCCTGCAAGCGCTATAATTTCCGGTTGCATTCATCCCTCCGCGCCAGTCAGGAGCCGTCATGTCTACTCTTACCGAACCGGCCGCCCATACCCAAGGCCAGCCCCAAGGAAAGACCCGCATTGAATCCGACAGCATGGGTAAGATTGAAGTCCCGGCGAATGTTTACTGGGGAGCCCAGACGCAGCGTTCATTGCTGCACTTCAACATTGGCCGCGACACCATGCCGCCGGAGCTGATCCGCGCTTTCGGAACTCTGAAGAAGGCCTGTGCGCTGGTGAATCAGGACTTGGGCAAACTCCCTGCTGACAAAGCCAAGCTCATCGTGCAGGCCGCCGATGAAGTCATTGCCGGCAAGCTCAACGACCAGTTCCCGCTGCGCATCTGGCAGACCGGCAGCGGCACCCAGACCAACATGAACGTGAACGAGGTCATCTCCAATCGCGCGATTGAGATTGCGGGCGGCGAGCTGGGATCGAAGAAGCCGATCCATCCCAACGATCACGTCAACATGTCGCAGTCGTCGAATGACACATTTCCGGCGGCCATGCACATCGCGGCGGCCGACCGCGTGAAGAATGCGCTGATTCCGGCGATAAAGACCGTGCACCACGCGATCGTGGCCAAGGCGAAGGAATTCGACAGCATCGTCAAAATCGGCCGCACCCACCTGCAGGACGCCGTGCCCTTGACCATCGGACAGGAATTCGGCGGCTGGGCCAGCCTGCTGGAGCGCGACATCCATCGACTGGAGCAGGTGCTGGAGGGACTCTACGACCTTGCGATTGGCGGAACCGCGGTGGGCACCGGCCTGAACACGCATCCCGAATTCGCCGAGCGCGCGGCCAGGAAAATCGCCGAACTCACCGGACTTCCCTTCCGCTCCCATGGCAACAAGTTCGCTGCGCTTTCAGCGCACGATGAAATCGTGTTCGCGCAGGGCGCGATGGAAACTCTGGCCGCCTCGCTGATGAAAATCTCGAACGATATTCGCTGGCTGGCTTCGGGACCGCGTTGTGGCCTTGGCGAGTTGTCGATTCCCGAGAACGAGCCGGGCTCATCCATCATGCCGGGTAAAGTCAATCCCACGCAGTGCGAGGCCATGACCATGGTCTGCGTGCAAGTACACGGCGCGACCGCCGCGGTGGGATTCGCCGGATCGCAAGGCAACTTCGAACTCAACGTCTACAAGCCGGTCATCATCTACAACTTCCTGCACTCGGTCACGCTCATCACCGACGCCTGCCACGGCTACGTCGAGTACATGCTGAAAGGAATTGAGGTCGATCGCGCCAAAGTGGACTGGTACGTGAAGAACTCGCTGATGCTGGTCACGGCGCTGGCCCCGAAGGTGGGATACGACAAAGCCGCGCAGATCGCGCACACGGCGCACGTAGAGCACAGCAGCCTGCGCGAGGCCGCGCTGAAGCTGGGCTATCTTACGGGTGAAGAATTCGATCAGCTGGTAAAGCCGGAGAAGATGACGCATCCGTAAGACTCACCGTCTCGCGCGATCTCTGGAGGCGTCATCCCGAAGCCCCGCGTTTTCTCCAGCGGGGAGAGGGATCCGGCGTGTAGCGTCTGTTCTCTATCCACAGGGTGATGTTCGTCCGTCACCGACTTCAATTCCCCTCAATGGTAGAAAGGAATCGGCCGTGTAACTCGGCGCGAGATCCCTCCAGCGGAAGTACGCCGAGTTCCGGGATGACGCCTCTGACTAGATGACATCAGTGCGAAGACGACAGATCAGACCCGGCCAATCTCGGACGTCCGCGCCGGATGCGCTGCGTCTGCTTCTCTTACCGGAGGTGGGAGTTCGGGGTTTCTTTTTGGCGTGGTCGTAATCACCACCACGCTCACCAGCACCAGCAGTGTCCCTGCGATGGTGCGAGGGCCGACCGACTCTCCGCCGACGAAATATCCCAAGAGAACGGCAATCACAGGATTCACATACGCGTACGTGCCAACCCTGGTCGGCGATTCGTGGTGAAGGAGCCAGACATACGCCGTGAAGGCGACGATCGATCCGGCCACGATCAAGTAGGCCAACGCGAACCATGCCCTGCCCGAGACTGCCTGCATATGGAAGCCGCGGAATTCTCCGAGCAGCGCTGCAGTCAGCGTGAGCAGTACGCCTCCCGCGAGCATTTGTGCTCCGGAGCTCATGGCTTTGGCGGCGGGTGACGGCAGTTTGCGGCTGAGAGACGCGGCCACCGACCAACTGACGGCCCCGACGAGCAACGCGCACGCACCGGCAGTGTCTATTGGAGCTTCGCCCAGGATCATCGAGTGTCCCACGAGAAAACGTCCCACCAGAACGGCCACGCCGGCCATCCCCACGAGCAGGGCAATCGCAAGGCGCAGTGTGAGGCGTTGAGTGCGCAGGAAAACAATTTCCCCCAACGCCATAAACACCGGGATCGTGGCCATTATGACTGCGGTGATGCCCGAGGACACGCGCCGCTCCGCCCAGAACACCAGACCGTAGTCGAGAACAAAAATCAGGATCGCGAGCAGCGAGGCCGCACCCCATTCGCGCGCAGTCGGAGAGGGCGTGCCCCGCACGCGCATCCAGCCGTATAGCACGAGTCCGGCCACCAGAAAGCGCATGCCCGCGAGGAGAAATGGAGGAACCTCGCGCACCCCCACCCGAATCGCCAGGTAGGTCGAGCCCCAAACGAAATAAATAATGGCGAAGGCGAGCAGAACTTTCCAGGCTCGAGGTTGGGAAGCGGCATCCATGGGAGACGACCTTAGACCCGATTAGATACCCACAACCCGCTCTGGACGCGGAATTCGCGCATAAAAAGATTTTATGGGCCTATAACGGCGGACGAAGTTCTGCAGCGGAGTCCGTGTTAACAGAAAATGTGGGCGGAAGATTTGGGGTGACTACTTCTTCAGCAGGCTGGTATGGCTGGCCACGCACTGCCACTTGCCGAGGTCCAGGACCCACGTGTCGGTGAAGCGCCCGACGTGGTCATAAGGCTTACCTTGATATGTTCCTTGAGTGTGATAGACGCCGGTGACTACCGCAGTGTCGCCAAAGAAGTTCATCTTGACGTCTTGAATGTTTGCGATGGTGGGTTTGAAATGGGGATCTTTGATGTCGGCCAGAAATCTCTGCTTGTCGCTGATTTCGCCGTCCCACTCGGTGTTCACAAACCGGCTCGAAACCAAAGCGTCGAGAGCAGACGCATCGCGTTGCACCTGCGCCTCATTCCACAGGCGCTCCAGAACCAGCAGCTTGCTTTCGCGTGGATCGGCCTGCTGGGCGGCCAGTCCGACCGAGCCGAGGGCCAGCAGAAAACAGCACCAGATTGTGATGCGATTCATACCCGTACACGCTCGCCAGCATCCCTACGTGGGGCGAACGTTCCAAAACGATAGCAGCGCAGCCGCCAGTCACACTATCGAAATGCAGTTGAGAGAGGTTACGAACGTCATGGACCGTCTAGCTATCGTAGAGACGTAGCTTGCTACGTCTTGCAGACAGCATTCCGAATCGTGGCGGGAAAGACGTTGCAAGCAACGTCTCTACAATTCGGTTTTAGAATGCCCAGCGCAGCAATGTCGCGCCCACGGTAAAGCCAGCCCCCACCGAGGCCAGCATTACCAGGCTTCCCTTCTTCAGCTTGCCTTGCTCAATTGCCGTATTCATGGCCAGCGGGATCGTTCCGGCCGTGGTATTGCCGTAGCGCTCGATGTTGATCACGATAGCCTCGGGACGCAGGCCCAGCCGATCCGCAGTGGCATTGATGATTCGCAGGTTGGCCTGATGGGGAATGAAGGCATCGATGTCAGAGCCTTTCAGTCCGTTGCGTTCGAGCAGCTTCTGGCACAGCTCCGTCTGCTTGCGGACGGCGAACTTAAAGACCTGCTGGCCGTCCTGATGGACGTAGTGCATTCTCTTCGCAATCGTCTCTTTGCTCGTCGGGTGCAGGCTGCCGCCGCCGGGCATGTATAGATACTCGCCACCCGATCCATCGACTTCGTGAATGTAGTCAATCAGCCCGACCGAGTCATCTTCGGCAGGCTCCAGAATCGCCGCGCCCGCGCCGTCGCCGAAGATCACGCAGGTGGCGCGATCGGCGTAGTCGATGATCGACGACATTACGTCCGCCCCAATCACCAGCACGCGCTGGTGCGAACCGCTGCCGATGAACTGCGCCCCCACCTGCACGGAATAGAGGAATGCCGAGCAGGCGGCGGAAAGATCGAATCCCCAGGCTCCCTTCGCTCCGAGCTTGTCCTGCACCAGACAGGCGGTCGAGGGAAAGAACATGTCGGGGGTAACGGTGCCTACAATAATCGCGTCAATGTCAGTCGGGGCAAGGCCGCGCTGGGCCAGAGCCTTGGTGGCGGCTTCGACCGCGAGATCGCTGGTGGCTACGCCTTTCTCCGCAATGTGGCGTTCGCGGATGCCCACGCGCGCCATGATCCACTCGTTGTTGGTGTCGACCATTTTTTCCAGGTCGGCATTGGTAAGCACGCGCGGCGGCACATAGGTGCCGAGGGCGCTGATTTTGGCGCGAATCGGTTTCGTCAACAAAGAACTCCTGGATGCAGGCTCAAGTATTTTGAAGGATTGGGAGAAGAATGTCTAACGGCGGATTTTGTCATCCTGAGCAACGCGAAGGATCTATGCAGTTTGCTGGCGGTGGCTGAGTGCACAGGTCCTTCGCTTCGCTCAGGACGACAAAGAATGCTAGTACGCCCACCGCAGCAGCGTCGCTCCGGATGTGAACCCCGCGCCCACGGTCGCGACCAGCACTCGATCTCCCTTCTTCAACCTTCCTTCTTCCAAAGCCGTCTGCATCGCGATCGGAATCGTCCCTGCTGTGGTGTTACCGTAGCGGTCGATGTTGATGATGACCTTCTCCAGAGGCAACCCCAGGCGCTCCGCAGTCGCGGTGATGATGCGCCGGTTCGCCTGATGCGCGATGAAGCAATCGATGTCTTGACCTGTCAGCTGGTTTTTCTCCAGGATGCGTTCGGTCATCTCCGCCATCTTCTTCACTGCATACTTGAAGACATTCTTGCCATCCTGATGAATACAATGCATCTTCTTGTCGACCGTCTCGTGCGTCGCCGGGTTCAAACTCCCCCCTCCCGGCATAAAAAGATACTGTCCGCCTATGCCCTCGATCTGAGCCACATGATCGACGATGCCGAGTTCCCCATCCTCCGAGGGTTCCAGCAAAACCGCACCCGCCCCGTCGCCAAAAATAATGCACACGGCTCGATCGGTGTAGTCGGTCATGGATGAGTTTACGTCCGAGCCAATCACCAGCACTTTCTTATATTGCCCTGACTCGACGAACTTCACCCCCGTGTTCAACGCGTACAGAAACCCTGAGCATCCGGCGGAAACGTCGAAGCCCCAGGTATTCGCGATGCCCAACTTATGCTGCACCAGGCAGGCGGTCGACGGATACATCATGTCGGGCGTCACCGTGCCCACCACGATCAGGTCCACTTCCTGCAAGTCGAAGGGATGCGATGCCACCAAATTCTTCACGGCCGCGACCGCCAGGTCGCTGGCCGCCACTCCTTTGTCGACGATGTGGCGCTCGCGGATTCCGACCCGTTCCATGATCCATTCGTCGGTGGTGTCGACCATTTTTTCCAGGTCAGCGTTGGTGAGAACTCGTGGCGGCAGATAGGTGCCGAGTGCGCTGATTTGGGCGCGGATCGGTTTGGTCAATGAGGGCTCCTAAAAGATGAAAACTGAATATTCTCAACAATTAGGGGCAGAATGTCTAACCGAGAATGTCGTAACCCAAAATGCCTAACCCAATCCGCTCCTGTGGCGACGGCCGCCTCGGCCGTCCCGCCAGGCGAAGCCGGCGGAACGATTCTAGAATGTGTAGTCCGGCGGCTTGATCCCCTTCGCACGCATGTAAACCTCGCACTGGGCACGATGGTGAGCGGTATGAACGAACATATTCAAGATCATCGCGCGCCCATCCGGGTCGTTGCGCCCCTTCCACGAAGGAATGTGCCAGGTGTGCTGAAGCTGCTCGGGAGTGATCTTTGGCAACACGTCGATCACGTAGTCAAACGATTGTTCCAGCAATTTCAGGACGCTCTGCTTGTCGGATGCAGGCGGCTTCTCCAGATCGAGCGCGAAGGGTGGCTTGGTATCGGTAATCTGGTTAAACCGGAATACGTTCGACATCGCGATGTGAATCATCTGCTCGCCAAAAGTCATTTCCTCTGGATTGGGCTTGAAATCGTAGAGGTCGGCGGGCATGGCGTTCGCCACGTCGATGGTGAACTGCCTGGAAATCTGCCAATCGCGGACAAACTCCGCCATATACAGCACGGAGTTCACTTTGGCGGTCTGCGCAGCGGCAGCGACCACGAAGGTCAGCACACCCAGTAGCACACAACTACGTAACACACAACCACGGCGAAAGATGATCACAGCATTCCCCCCAGAGTCGGTTCAGACTCTGCAACCAGATTCTGCAACAGATTCTAGACGGACGAGAGAAGGATGTGTGACCAAACTCCTTCCTCAGCCCCTCAAGCGGCGGCGGGGTTCCTTTCATGGTCCATCCGTTCGCGGATGAAGCTCGGACAGGAAACGATCCCGAAGTCGCGATTTTCCCTCTCGATCAGGTACAAGAGCGCGGCGCGGTCCAACTCTTCCAGGTGTGACAGATTCAGCACGGCCCACAGGCGGCACTCCAGAGCAGATTGCACCAACTGGTCCAGATACGGCAAATGTCCTTGAAATAACTGACCGGATACGCGGATGGTGATATTGGGAGCAGTTTTGGGGGAAGTGCCGCGACTCTTCATTTCTCTCCTCGCGCCGGACTGCAGATTGAAGCCGGCCTACTTACTTGATGCGCGAGGAAGCGATTCTTGCGCAAAGAGTTGTAAAGAACGGGTAAATCTTGGTAGTCACAAGGGCAGCGGCCTAGCTGTGGAAAAAAATAAGCCAGGCACCGGGGACTCACTGCACACGCAAGAGCCCGTTACCGTTGCTTCCTTCCGGACCTGGCGGGGTTGGCGGGAGTACGTCGCGTAAGACCGATGCCTGACCTGAATCATTCTAGCATTCTGCGAATGTCGCTCTTGTAA
>Ga0209517_10007130_pt1 | contig 13517 bp, 11 predicted proteins | sample PeaSoiMetSII2010_FD_187695 | JGI IMG/M metagenome (GOLD analysis project Ga0209517, IMG submission 187695) | Peat soil microbial communities from Weissenstadt, Germany - SII-2010 (SPAdes) (version 2) | ecosystem: Environmental > Terrestrial > Soil > Wetlands > Peat | place: Germany...
ACATTAAACGCAAAGTTAAGCATACGCCTCGCAAATCTCCAGTAAGGACTTGTCCGTAAATCTTCATGGAAAATGGAGTCCAGGTTTCTTGAACCGTGCAGCACCTATCACTTGAATGTTCCATTGGGAAATTGTATGGTTTTGCGGGGTTTGGGCTAGTTTAACACCAAGCTACGTTCAACGCGTGTGCATCCATACCCAGGGTGGCGTCCACAGGGATAGCCTTGCTTCCGCTTCGCGGTGCTCGTTTCGTGAAAACCCGCCGCCTCACAGGGGGAGTGACTTGTATAGGGAACTTTTACCCGACAGATTGAAGAACTTGTGGGAAAGTGTTGAAAAAGGACTGCTTTCCTCCGAGGAGTTCCACAAATGCCAGGAACTCTACACACTGGAATACCGCAGCGAATGGCAGGATGCACTTCTGCTCGATGGCTTCAGCGATTTTCGGACGAGCATTCTCTCCGAGATCGCCGCCTACACGGGAAATCCGGACCTGAAGGAGGTGGAGGCCCTGTGCATGCAGGCACTGGCCAAGGTCAAGGGAGAATGGCGCGAAAAAATCGCCAGTCCCGATAAAGAGTCAGTGGAACTCTTCTACAACCAAAGCCAAGGCATGCTCTACGAGTTGATGTGGTGGCACACCCTGATTGAAGACCTCTCCCCCCTTGCCTACGTGGTCGCGTTGCATTTCGCCCGGCTGCACGGATGCGGGAACTATCTCGATTTCGGTTGCGGGGTGGGCTCCGGCGGGCTTCTTTTCGCAAGAAGCGGAATCAACACCACACTTGCCGATATCAGTTCAGCCGCTCTGGACTTCAGTTCGTGGCGCTTCTCCAAAAGTAGGCTTTCCGCCCGCCATATCGATTTGAAGGAGTGTGCGCTTCCTGAAAACAGCTTCGACTTTATAACGGCGATGGATGTTTTCGAACACCTGGTGCAACCGGAAAAGACGGCCCTCGATCTCCGGAAGGCCCTCAGGCCGGGAGGGTTCCTGTTCGGCCGCTTCCACGCCGAGGCCGATGAAGACCGGCCCCACCATATCACTCTCGATTTCGGCCCCACGCTCGCAGCTCTGGCGTCGCTCGGCTTTTCCAGGGTCTGGCAGGACCGATGGCTTTGGGGGCATGAGGTTTTTCAGGCTAGGTAGCGTCTTTTGATTCCCTCCAGTTTGCGAATGGATCTTAACTTTATGATCCGATTCGAAAACCTGCACAAGAGTTACAAGCAGGTGGAAGCACTCAAAGGCGTCAGCCTCCAGGTTGGCGAGGGTGAGCTGTTTTCATATCTCGGACCGAACGGTTCGGGCAAGACTACGACCATCAAAATACTCACCGGCCTTGCGGTCGCTTCTGCAGGGGATGCATGGCTAAACGGGTTTCATGTCGAGAAGGAAAGCCTGAAGGCGAAACGCCAATGCGGGCTTGTATCCCAGAACATCAATCTCGACCACGAACTGACGGTGGGCGAGAACCTGCACCTGCACGGAAAACTTTTCCAGATGGGCCGAAAAGAACGGGTGCAACGCATCCGCGAACTCCTGGAATACGTTGAAATCGCAGACAGGATGGACAGCCCGGTAAAGTCGCTCTCCGGGGGCTTGAAGAAAAGAGTGATGATCGCCAGGGCGCTCATACACTCGCCGAGGATCATTTTTCTCGATGAACCTACGACGGGTCTCGATCCCGCCATCAGGCGCCGCATATGGTCGCTTGTCAAAAACATCCAGCGAAGCGCGGCGACAATATTCCTGACCACCCATTACATAGAGGAGGCGGAATTTCTGGCCGACCGGGTCGCTTTCCTTGACGAAGGCAGGATAGTCACCCTGGACACTCCGCAAAACCTAATGGAGGCCTTGGGGACATGGGCTTTGGACCGGGTGGCCGACGGCGGCATGGAGACCCTGTTTTTCCGCGACAGAGAAGAGGCCAACAGGCATATCGCAGAGCATGAAGGCAGCTTTTCTCTGAGGCGTGTAAACCTCGAGGACGTTTTCATCTCCCTTACCGGGAAAAAGGTCATGGCATGAGAGGCATGCTCGCAATCTACCAGCGCGAACTCCTCATCCTGCGCAAGAAATTTTTCAGGCAGTTGGCTTCCATGTCCGTGAGCCCCCTGCTCTATCTGTTCGCCTTCGGATTCGGCATGGGGCGGAACGTAAGGGTGGGCGGGCATTCCTACCTGGAGTTCCTGATTCCGGGGCTTGTGGCGATGAACAGCATGATCCAGGCTTTCGCCATAGCAAGCGAGATAAACATTGCGCGTTTCTACTGGCACATATTCGAGGAATTTCAGGCGGCGCCACTCAGCAATATATCTTATGTCACCGGCGAGGTGCTGGCGGGAATTACCAGGGCGCTTTTTTCGACCGCCCTGATTCTGTCGATCGCGGCCCTGTCGGGCGTGGTCCTGTCTTACAACTTTTATTTCTGGCTCGCGGCAGCGCTCAACAGCTTCGTCTTCGCATCACTGGCCGTCGGGTTGGCGATGCTCGTCAAATCACATTCCGACCAGGCCCTTCTCACCAATTTCTTCATCACTCCAATGGCTTTTCTGGGCGGGACTTTTTTCCCCATGGACACAATGCCCCAATGGGTGCAACACATCCTGCAATTTCTGCCGCTGACCCATGCCTCCAGAGCGATTCGAGCCGCTGCATTCGGCGATCCACCCGATTTTTCATCCTACCTGCTGCTCGCTTTGCTTGGCGCCGTTTTTTTCGTCCTCGCCTTCCACTGGGTTAACCGCGCACGCGAGTGAGTGCGATTCCACCACAGAGAAGGGGCATGGTCCGGTCAAGGAGAGAGCACAGGGCGTTCACCGCAGAGAACGCAGTGAAAACACAGCTTGGCCCGATATGCTTGCCAAAATGTTAAGAAACTGCACATAAGTATTACACGGAGAAGCCTTGACGGGATTTACAGGATTAACAAAAATTGCTATTTCTGAGTCCTGACCACTGTTGATTTTGTTGAATCCTATTTTTCTCGGTGTTCTCTGCGTCTCTGCGGTGAAAATGTTTTATCCGTGAGCCTACGTGGCGTATTTGAGCGTGTCATGGCGAACGCTTACGAGATCGCTACATCTGTCTTTTCCAGAAAACAAGCACGCCGTCTTTTGCGAAATTCGCCTGCACCAGTTCCCAACCCTGCAGCCCCCCTTCGTTTAGCAATTTTTCCATTTTCCTTATCTGTTCGGAAGCGACCATCTCCACTTTGCAGCCCTCATCATGGGAACAGAACAAAATCATCTCCCTGAAAGCTTCGACCGGGTGGAGGGTAACTCTATATTCAAAAGAACCCATTTTGCTCTCCTGGCAGTTATCGAAAAAGAAACCGCAATAGCTCACAAAAGACAGAAATTTTCATTCCACAAGATTAAAGTAGTTCTTGCCGCACTTTTCCCCTTAGCGGGGACATTATAACATCGTGGGGCAAAAACAGCGACGGGATGTGACGGTACACAGAGAATTTCAATCGGGCGGGCAGGCTCGTTCACGATCGCACGTTGGTTAAACGATTTATCCATGTGCCCCTTTTTTCAAAGCGCGGGCATGAGGAACGGCTTTATTATTTTTCTTTTTCGCAGCCGTTTTTGTTTGCTCTTTATGGTATTTGTCTGATCTTACCTTGTTATGGTGGCCCGTTTTGCCTGTGGCTGCGGCATACTTTGCACCGGCGGACTTTTTACCTGAGACTACCCCCGATGGTTTGTTCTTCCCTGAAGCGAGTCGCCGAGGGGTTTTGGCATTTTTGGCCTTAGATTTCTTAGCTGCGTTATTTATTTTTTCCTTATCATTTAAGGCCAGCTTTTTCGACGCCGATAGCCTTGTGCGGCCGTTTGCGGCGATACTGCTATGTTTGCCGGCCCCTTTAGCCCGCGCTCTTTTTACCCCACCGGCATGGCGGGGCCCTCCAGCGCTCTCCGTCCTTCGCTTCGGGGTCGTTGTGAACGCAAAAGTTTTAAGATCATTATAAGGGCCGCCGGTTTCACGGAACCCAACTTCTATCAGCCTCGCAGCTTCAGAACACCGGACCCAGGGATTATGCGCCCCCATCACAACGGCAAGTATCCTCGTATTACTCCGCCTTGCGGTCGCCGATATATTATAGCCGGATGCGCAGACAAAGCCGGTCTTCAGGCCGTCCACTCCCGGACACTTCCCGAGAAGCCTGTTGGCGTTATGATGCGAGCGTCTGCCATAGGCGTATGACTGCATCGAATGAATCTCCAACGCTTCAGGAAAGCGGTGAATATAGGCTACCGATAGCCTTGCAATATCGCGCGCCGTGGTAACCTGTCCATCGGCAGGCAGTCCGTTGGGCGTCATGAAGTGTGACTTGGTCAGTCCCAATTCGCGAGCTTTGACGTTCATCTTTCCAACAAATCGTTCCACACTTCCGCTGATGTGCTCTGCGGCTGCGACACAGGCGTCATTGCCTGAAACAACGGCCATTCCTTTGATGATTTCCTCCATTGAAACCCGCGCGCCTGCCTTCAGGCCCATTCGGGAACCGCCCGCAGATGCGGCCCTCCTGCTGACCACGACTTTGTCGGTAAGTCTGACATGGCCTTGCTCGATAGCTTCGAAAACCAGATAGAGAGTCAGGACCTTGGTAAGTGAGGCAGGGGCGATAAGATAGTCGGCATTTTGCTCGAAAAGGACCCTGCCGTTTCCCATATCCAGCAGGATAGCCGAACAAGCATTTACACGCCGATTTACCGAAGCCTGTACAATTTGGGGAATAAGCAAACAAAAAGAAAAAAGAAGGAGAACCCACAGAAACGGCCTTTGGCGCTTCATCAAATTCTCTCCTGTTCGTTATTCCCGATTTCGGGAACGAGACTGGGGAAACATTTTATAACCGGACCCCTGAGGTCGTCGGCCATCCAGCTCTTTCACAGGACCGAAACATGTGTATCTATGGAGATATAGAAGCTATTTGTCAACTGAAATCATTCAACTTTCTATCTAAAAGCCGCCACAAGGGTTAATTTTGGTTCGGAAAGTATTTTTTGTAAAGAACACCGCTCTTTTGATATATACTTCGCCTACCTTGTACACACGGAACAGCGGCCTGCCACCGCAGGGACCCAGGAGCACGGGGCAGAGAGCAGCAACCGCCGCCCGGCCCTCTCATTGCCGATCCATGTTTGCCGTCCCTGAGATCAAAGCTTATGTTTTAAAGCCGCCGTTATGCTTATGACGTAGTTGTTGAGCGCGACGACACCCGATTTTCGAAAACTGGAGCGAAAGGGGATCGTGATATGTTCGGCCGGATGATGGATTTCCTGTCCAAAGATATGGCGATGGACCTTGGCACCGCCAATACCCTCATATATGTCAAGGGCAAAGGCGTCGTTCTGGACGAACCATCCATGGTCGCTATGGCAACAGACTCCGGCGAGATAATTGCCGTCGGGCGGGAAGCAAAGAACCTGGCCGGCCGTCACACGAAGGGAACGACCGTAACCAGGCCGATGCGCGACGGGGTCATCTATGATTTTGAAACGGCCTCTTTCATGGTCCGGTCATTTCTTGGAAAAGTATTCAGGCGCTTCCCACTCACCAAGCCCAAACTGGTTGTGGCCGTCCCGGCTGGGATCACCTCGGTTGAGAAGCGTGCGGTAGTGGAAGCCGCGCAGATCGCGGGCGCAGGCAAAGTGTTCCTTATCGAGGAGCCGATGGCCGCCGCAATCGGAGCAGGTCTTCCTATCGATCAGCCCTTCGGACAAATGGTCGTTGACATCGGCGGGGGGACAACCGAAGTGGCCATCATTTCCCAATTTGCCGTCTCATGCAGCGAGTCACTCAGGGTGGCGGGCGATGAGGCCAACACAGCCATTTGCCATTTTATCCGTCAGCAACACGGTGTAACCGTCAGCGAAATGATGGCCGAAGTGATCAAGATGAAAATAGGTTCGGCAGTACCCCTGAAAAAAACACTCGAGGTAAAGTTCCGGGGCAAAGACCTGGTGAGCGGCATGCCGAAAATCATCACCGTAACCGATGCAGATATCAGGTTGGCCATGACGGAGCCGACACGGGCAATAATTACAGCCATACAGCGCGTTCTGGAAAAAGCCTCGCCAGACCTGGCCTCGGATATAGGCGAAAACGGCATTTGGCTGGCCGGCGGCGGTGCCCTGCTCAAAGGACTTCGATCGTTGATTCACCAGGCTGTGGGTCTCGAGGTGGAGAAATCCGAAGACCCGCTTCGAGCGGTAATCCGCGGGGCAGGCTCAGTAACGGAACATTTTGATTATTACCGTGATGTGTTCCTGAACTGATTTTCAGACTAACCTGTCTGCATTCCTCGTAACATTCATCTCAAATACAGCTCCCCTCTGCGCTTGGCTCTAAAAGTACTTAAGAAGCACCCTGTTTTGACCGATGTATGTTTCATGCCATAGGGACACTCCGCTGCCATGGCAGCTATAGGTGCAGGCAAAAAGGGAACCAATTACGATGAGAATGCATACAGTGACCTCCGGTTCTTACATGATCAGTCGGCAAAAACCCGAGATCATGCAAGCATACCTGGGGAGTTGCGTCGGAGTCACTTTATACGACAGGGAGGCCGGAATTGGAGGTCTCATCCATCTTCTTCTCCCCGAACCGCCCAGCGTGGACCTTACATGGAACCCTGAAATAAACGCCGTTACCGGTATGCCGATTTTCATCGACGCGCTTTGCAAACAGGGTGCTCGAAACCAAAGGTTGCAGGCCTGTATTGCAGGCGGAGCGCTCATGAGTCCGGTTTCACTGACCGATTTGAGGCTCGACATAGGCGGGCGCATTGCGGAGATGGCGCAGCATATTCTTCAGAGCGAAAAAATCCCGATCCGGCAGGTCGAAGTAGGCGGGTGTTCCTCGTGTTGCATCAGTCTTGATCTAACAACATGGGAAACAACGATCAAACCCTTTGCGATTCCCACCCCGAAGACTACGGCAGATAATTTCAGCCGCCCAACGGCTGAACAACTCGAGCAAGTGATCGAAGCACTCCTTCCCATTCCCCAGACGGCCCTTAAAATCATCCGCATGATCAACGATGACTCTTACAGCTTCGGGGAGGTCTCGCGGGAAATTCTTCAGGACCAGGTCCTGAGTGCAAGAGTAATCAAGATGTGCAACTCGGTTTCCATTGACCCCGGGATGAAAGTTGATTCAATAAAGAAGGCGTTGCTGAGAATTGGGGAAAAGAACCTGCTGCTCCCGGCCCTCTCATTTTCACTACAGAACTTTATCACCCAGGCAATGCAGGGATATTCTCTATGTAAGGGAGGCATCTTTCACCATTCCGTACGGACAGCGGGCATCAGCAGCAAGCTGGCCAAACTTACCGGCAAGGCGCACCCAGACCAGGCTTACACGGCTGGTCTGCTCCATGATATCGGGAAGGTTATTCTTGACCAATACGCATACAGCGCTTATCCGCTCTTTTATCGGCAACTTCAAATTCAGGGCAATAACCTGGCAAGCCATGAGAAGACATTGTTCGGCATAGCTCATACTGAGGCAGGATACCTGCTCGCCTGCCGCTGGGGGCTGCCGGAGTGCCTAAGCGAAACGATACTCCATCACCATGAACCGCACAAAGCTAAAGACAACCGGTGCTTGACGCACCTGGTTTACGTCGCTGACCTGATAAGTTCCCGTCTCGTTAATGGACACCATCTGGATAAGATGGACGCCTCGCACCTATGCTCGAGTCTTGAAGTGATCGACTTCAACACCGGGAGCCTTCCGGTGTTGCTGGCCGGCGCCTCCCCCAGGGCATTTGCTTTTACCGGCAGTCTATAACGCCGGCGTCCGATCCAAATTTCTTGTAAATAACCGTGCCCTCGGGAGATTTTCAAAATCATAAGACTCGCAGGCTCATCCGAATAGGATGATTATAGTATAAACAATGAATGAAATCTTAATGGAGGGACCCATGATTATAAGGGGATACGACGCTATCAGCGCGGCCAAAAACATGGCATTGCCGCTCGGCAAATATAGTGAGGAATCTTATAGAGGCTTCAGGCTCGATCTTTCGATTGAAGAGGCTTACAAGCTGGCAGGTCAGGACCAAAACCTCATCTTCCTCGAACTCGATATTCCAAACCTTTCGCTGGAGCAGCTCCTAAAGCTCTCGGCAGCGTTGGGAGCCGAGCCTGGAAACACTTGCGCCCAGCTCAGAGATAAATTCGACTTCGATGGAGATGACGACAGGGCATCGATATTTGATGCCATTGCCAAAAGATGGTCCGAGCTGAAATCGAAATCTCATTGAAGCGCCCGGCGCCCGCTCAAGGGCTGGTTCGCAGCAGACCTCAATTAAGGACTTGTCCTTAAAGGGAACCTTTGCGCTCGCGTCCGGCTTTGGCCGGCTTTGGCAGCTCTTCAAGCGCAGCACCCTCGACGTAGCCCAACTAGTTTCCATCCGGAGTTTCCGGATGGGCACTAGTAATACTAGGTTAAGTTTTTGGTTGACATTTCATTTTCATGAGTCCACAGTGGAACTCATGAAAAAACAACAACTAAAATCTTTGGACCGAAGGTTGAGCCTGTTCCTCCGGGAGCTTCTTGAACCAATGGGCCGGAGTGAGCGGCGGCATTGGGCGCGAGTGTACTTGCAAGGGCTGTTGCTGGATGGGGACCGAAAATCCATCGAGCCGATTGCGGAACGAATCCCCGGGGCAGATGTCCAGGCTTTGCGACAATTTGTTGGACAAAGTCCCTGGGCGGTCCATGATATCCAGCGCCGCTTGGCCAAGAAAATCGTTGATCTTTTCTCCAATGCTGAAGTCTGGGTTGTTGACGAAACCTCTTTCCCTAAAGCGGGCAGGCACTCCGTGGGCGTAGCTCGCCAGTATTGCGGGTCTTTGGGCAAGGTAGCCAATTGCCAAGTTGCTGTAACCCTTCACTGGAGCAGTGATCGATTCAGCTGCCCCATTGGCTGGAAATTGTATATTCCAGAGGGATGGTTTGAACACCCTGAGAGGGCGGCGAAATCCAAAATCCCGCCCGAAACTGAATTCAAGACGAAATCCGAACTGGCCCTGGAACTTATAGATGAGGCGATCGATTGGGAGGTGCCTACCCGGCCTGTTGTCGCGGATTCCCATTATGGTGATGAGTTTCATTTTAGGCAGCAATTGCGAAGTCGCGGGATTTTTTACGCGGTACAAGTGGAGCCAACTACGGTGGTGTGGCAGGAAGATCCCAATGATATTGCGCCCCAACCTCAAAGGACCGGGCGTCCCAGAAAATACCCTCCTTTGGCAATGCTGCCTAAACCCAAGGGTCTGGCTTGCGTGGCAGCGGAGTTGCCCGAGGATTGTTGGCATCAGGTAGAATGGAGACAGGGAACTAAGGGACCTCAAAGATCGCGGTTTGCACTGGTGCGAGTATGGGCCGCGCATGGCTGGGACAAACCGCGGCATGGACAAAGGATTGCCGAGTTGCTCCTGATAGAATGGCCCCAGGGAAGGAAGACCCCTACCAAATACTGGCTGGCCTGGTTCGGACCAAAAAGTATGGACATTCTTCAAGTTGTGCGAATCGCGAAAGCGCGATGGCGCATAGAGCTCGACTACCGCGAAATGAAAGAGGAGCTTGGGCTTGATCATTATGAAGGCCGACACTGGCTTGGGTGGTATCATCATGTAACTCTTGTGACCATCGCCTATGCTTTTTTGCAAACCGAACAAGCCCGCTTTAAAAAAAACTTCTGGTGCGACCTTGCCTCAGACGAGGAGGTCACTGCAAATGGCGCTGATTAGGCTTGCCGGGTTCTGCCCCTGGTGTTGCACGCAGTTCCCAGCACTATTTGATACATCTTAAATACGTAACCTAGTATTACTAGATCGGGACTACTTCCACGTTCCCCCAGATCCCCATTTTGTCCTTAATCAGGATCAAGACCGCTTGAATCGATGGAATTCGGGGCGCAAGCTCCAGGGCTTTGTCAATATCGGCAGGAGTTTTCACCATGTTGCCAAGCCGGGTCGCAGCCGCGTCCGCCAAGGCGGCGTCATGAGAAACGATCGTTACCGCATCCGCTTTGCCAAAGCTCAAAGAGTGGCCGACCGTTCCCGATGAAGTGCAAATTCCGACAGGGAAGCGCTCGGGGCCGAGTTTAATGGCTATTTTACCCGTGAAGGGCGAATCGGGTCCGGCGAAAATTCCTACGGTGGTTTCCTGCTGCAACTGAAGGTAGCAGTCTCCTCCGTTTTCAACTATTACCGAATCGGAAAACGGTTCAAGGGAGACCCCGACCGCCTGGGCAATAGCGCCGGCAACGCTCGCCATCGGCCCGACCCAGGCGGTAATCGCCGCCTTGAGCATCCGGTTGACGAGGGGAGGCGCGAGAGGATCGTCGGGGAGAGGCGCAAGGGACCGCAGGAAGTCTCCATGGGAGGCGATATACTGCTCCAGTTGAAGACGACAGCTCAGAACTGCCTGCATCGCTTCCCGTTCGAGGTTTAGCCTCGCCCGTATCCAGAGATCGGTCTCCCGGTACTTTACCCGGAAGCTTTCCCAGCCTTTTGGGGCCTTATGTTGATAGCGGTAGAAGCGGTGGGTTTCGGTGTACACATGCTATTCCCATTCAATCGTACTTGGCGGCTTTGATGAAATGTCGTAGACGACGCGGTTTACGCCTTTTACTTCGTTTATGATCCGGTTTGAAATCCGTGCCAGCACCTCGTAAGGAAGTCTTGCCCAGTCAGCGGTCATGGCGTCCACGCTTTCCACCGCCCGAAGGGCGACCACCTGCTCATAGGTGCGCTCATCGCCCATGACCCCGACCGACCTGATCGGAAGGAGCACGGCGAAGGACTGCCAGACATGTTCGTACCAGCCGGAGGCCTCGATTTCCTCCTGGATAAGGGCGTCCGCCTCGCGCAGGATCGCCAGGTTTGCCGGGGTCAGCTCCCCGATGATCCTGATCGCCAGGCCCGGACCCGGAAAAGGGTGCCGCATGATGATCCTCTCGGGAAGGCCGAGTTCTCTACCAACCAGCCGCACTTCGTCCTTGAAAAGCTCCCGCAGCGGCTCGATCAGCTCCAGTTTCATCCCTTCGGGCAAGCCGCCGACATTGTGGTGGGTCTTTATGGTGGCTGAGGGGCCCTTGAATGAGACGCTTTCGATCACGTCCGGGTAGAGCGTGCCTTGCGCCAAATAGCGGGCATCCTTGATTTGCGCGGCCTCCCGCTCGAAAATAGCGATAAAGAGATTGCCTATTATCTTTCGTTTGCGCTCCGGGTCTGAGACCCCCCTCAAACGTTCGAGAAATTCAGCGGACGCGTCGATGTAAATGAGATTTATTTCGAAATGATCGTGGAATACTCTCTGAACGGTCTCGGCCTCGCCTTTTCGCAGAAGCCCGTTATCGACGAAAATACAGTGAAGCCGCTCACCTATGGCCTTGTGAAGAAGCACCGCAACGACCGAGGAGTCCACGCCGCCGCTCAAAGCGCAGATCACCTGATCGTTGCCGACTTGTTGGCGAATCGAGTCAATGGCCGATTCCACGAAAGATTTCATGGTCCAGGACGGGCGGCACCGGCAGATGCGGAAGAGAAAATTTTCCAGAATGTCCTTGCCGCACGGTGTGTGCGCCACCTCGGGATGAAACTGCACCCCGTAGAGATGCCGCTTCGAGTCCCCCATCGCAGCGGCGGGAGAATTATCGCTGCGGGCCATTGTCTCAAAAGAAGGCGGGAGCTTGAGGATTCGGTCGCCGTGACTCATCCAGACCCGCACCCCCTGTTTTTCAATGCCGTAGAAAATATCTCCAGGCGTGTCTATGTCTATCGCAGCGGGGCCGTATTCACGGTTCGGCGCCTTTTCGACTGCCCCTCCAAGCTGGTGAGCCAACAGTTGCATGCCGTAGCAAATGCCAAGCATGGGAAGGCCGAGTTCGAATATTTGCGGATCGGCCAAAGGAGCGCCTTGGTCATGCACGCTCGACGGCCCTCCGGAGAGGATAATTCCCTTGGGCTTGAAGTTTTTGATCGCCTCCAGCTTCATATTGAAGGGATGGATCTCACAGAAGACGTGGCTTTCCCTAACCCGGCGGGCAATCAACTGCGTGGTCTGGGAGCCGAAATCGAGGATCAGTACCCGTTCCTGGTGTAAATGGCCGGACATGTTCTTTGGCTCCCCCTGCGGGCTTAATTCAAATCCACCTGGTAGTTTGGCGCTTCTTTAGTGATGATGACGTCGTGCACGTGGCTTTCACGAAGTCCGGCGCTAGTGATCCGAACCATCTTCGTTTTCACGCGAAGCTCGCCCAGGGTGGCGCACCCGAGATAACCCATGCCGGCGCGAAGCCCTCCGATCAGTTGGTGCACGATATCGGAAACCTGCCCACGGTAGGGCACCCTTCCTTCGATTCCTTCGGGCACGAGCTTTTTGGGTTCGAACACGTCATCCTGAAAATAGCGGTCCTTGCTTCCTTCGCGCATGGCGCCAAGAGACCCCATTCCGCGGTAAACCTTATAGCTGCGGCCCTGGAAAAGAATAGTTTCACCGGGACTTTCGTCGGTTCCGGCAAACAGGCTGCCGATCATTACGCTGTCACCTCCGGCGGCCAGGGCCTTAACGATGTCGCCGCTGTACTTGACCCCACCGTCGGCAATGATCGGTATCCCATTTGCGCGGGCCACCCTGGCGCACTCGATAATGGCGCTCACCTGCGGAACTCCGACTCCCGCCACTATTCTCGTCGTGCAGATTGAACCGGGTCCAACGCCTACCTTGATACCATCCGCACCTGCGTCGATAAGGGCTTGTGCCCCTTCAGCGGTAGCCACATTGCCCGCTATCACCTGAAGGCCCTCTAACTCGGCCCTGATTGCTTTCACCGCCTCCAGAACGTTGTGGGAGTGACCGTGCGCGCTGTCCACAACAATCACATCAACGCCGGCGCCGCGTAGAGCGGCCGCCCTGGCAAGCATATCTTTGCCGATCCCGATGGCCGCGCCGACCCGAAGCCTGCCGAGATGGTCTTTGCTGGCGTTGGGATATTTCTTTATCTTCAGTATGTCCTTTATGGTGATAAGCCCTTTTAGCCGGCCGGCCTCATCGACCACCAGCAGTTTTTCGATCCGGTTTTTCTGGAGCAGCCTTTTCGAATCTTCAAGTGAAATGCCCAGGGGCGCGGTAACAAGATTATCTTTGGTCATTATATCCGCTACCCTGATTGTTGTGTCGGTTTCAAACCTGAGGTCCCTGTTGGTTATGATCCCGACGAGCTGGTCTCCCCTTACCACCGGCACCCCGGAAATACGGTATTTGGACATCAGGTCGAAAACATCGCCGATCTGCTGGTCGGGGTTTACCGTGACCGGATCGACGATCATGCCGCTCTCTGATTTCTTGACCTTGTTTACTTCCTGTGCCTGTACGGCGATGCTCATATTGCGGTGAATTATTCCGATTCCGCCTTCGCGGGCGATGCTGATCGCCGTATCGGATTCGGTTACCGTATCCATGGCGGCGCTCACCAGAGGGATTCGCA
>Ga0209517_10007132_pt1 | contig 13514 bp, 12 predicted proteins | sample PeaSoiMetSII2010_FD_187695 | JGI IMG/M metagenome (GOLD analysis project Ga0209517, IMG submission 187695) | Peat soil microbial communities from Weissenstadt, Germany - SII-2010 (SPAdes) (version 2) | ecosystem: Environmental > Terrestrial > Soil > Wetlands > Peat | place: Germany...
TCGTCCATGGTAAGGAGAAGGTCTACGGTTCGATTCCGTAACGGAGCTCCGCAGCTAGATGGTATTATTCGAAAAGAGTTCGCATGAGTCATGAGCGCGCCGGTGGGCCCTAACGGCTGCCGGCAGGGGGCATGGACAGCTCAGCCAGCGCCGCTCCCGCGAGACTCTGCCGGCAGGTCCGGGGATGCCTGGACAGTCCGTGAGATCCCAGGCCCTTTCGTACCCAAGAGAGCAGTAACGCCGGAGGACCGCTGTGTCCGAGCGGGCCGGTGAGCTGCTTGTGCGGGCTTCGGCCCGTGGCCTGGCCAGTTCGTGATCGTCGTTGACACCAACGTCTGGTGAGTGCTGGCCGATCGCCGGGATGAGCACCACGCCGGGTGCACCAGGTGGTTCCGCGGGACGATGAGGTCCTGCTCGTGCCGCCCACGGTGGCGGCCGGGGCCTGCTACCTGACCGGCAGGTACCCCGGGCCTGCGGCAGAGGCCGCTTTCCTGGACGGCGCGGGCATCGGCGACAATAACGCTTTCCAGCTGGCCGGATTGGCCGACTCAGACCTCGCCGCATAGCTAAGCTCGCGCGACGCTACGCCGACCGGCACCTCGGCGGGACCGGCGCTGCTGTGATCGCGGTGTGCGAGCGGTCGGCGATTGTCACGGTCGGCACCGTCAACCCCCGCCGCTTCGCCCATGTCCGTCCCCGTCACATGGCGGCGTTGGCCGCAGTCCCTCAGGACCCTCTGGCGGTGTGTGACGGACACCGACGATGTGCAGTAAAAGGCCTGCCGGAGCACCGATTCCGACCATGCTTTCCTTCACGGAACGACGCAGCGTCGGGCCTGACCGCTACCGAGAACAAGCAAACGGCAGCATCCGGGGCGCAACATGCTGACCTGTCTGGCAGGGACACGAAGGCGACCGCACATGGCCGATGAGCGGGTGTTCTCAGGGCAGCACGAGGCGCGCGATGACCTCGCCGTTCATGTCGAGCTGGCCGGAAGGTACGAACCCGAGCCGTTCATAGAACGCGGCTGGGCCGCCGTCCTCCGGCACGTAGCTGGTCAGCAGCTCGGTAGCGCCCTCGGCCCGGACGAGTTCCGCGACCTGCCGGACGACCTGCGAGCCGTAGCCGCGGCCCTGGTGCCGCGCGTCTATGAGCAGCTTCCACAAGAACCACGGCCCGATGATCTCCGGCGGCTGCGGCTCCACGTCCCAGCTCACCATCACGAACCCGACCGGTTCGCCGCCCGCGCAGACCGCCCGGTACCACGGCTTGGCGTGGGGGTACCCGGCCGCTTCCGCCAGCGCGCTTCGCACTGACCCGACGAACCGCTCCTGCCCGGGGGCGACGCGCAGCGCCACCGCCTCGCGGTTCCGGTCGGTGATCTCGCCGAGGGTCACGGCCACGGCGGTCAGCCTATCCGCGCGGCGCCGGCCTCGGCGGCGTCATGGAGGTCGATATTCCTGTCCATAGCGGGAGACCTGCCGAGCGTCCGAACGCACTCTCTTCTGACCCCGTGAGTTGCTTCAAGAACCGATCCGCTCATAGCCGCTGTGGGGGAGTTTGGCGAGCCGCCGCGCCCTGTACCGAGACTCGTCCGCGGGAGCAGCTGGGCTATTCGCGCGTTTCTCCATGGCGGCTACGTTGGCGTGGTGAACGTTCGTCCGCGGGAGACCGCCGACCAGGCGGCGGCCCAGGCGTTTCTTGCCCAGCACAGCAGTCTGCGGGTGGCCCGGCTGGGGGAGGTGGTCCATCCGCTGAATTATCCGGCTTTGGGCTCTCCATTTAGCCGGAGTAAGATCTGCGATCGACATTACAGAACCCGCACGTCCGGCCCGGATCCGGCCCCTGCCACGCCGACTCTGGTGGCAGGGCGCTGACCTGCGTAGCTCCGGTTAAGTGGAGACCCCATATCCGGCTTTTGTCGCCGAGACCGCCGGCGGGCAGCTGCTGGGCATGCTCACGTATGTGCCGGGGCAGGACTGGCGGCAGTGCGAGATTCTCACCCTTCACGCGGGGGAGCAGTGGCACGGGGCGGGGACGGCCTTGATCGAGGCGGCAGGGCAGCTGGCCAGGCGGCAGGGGTGCAGCCGCCTGTGGGTCATTACCACCAATGACAACGTTGATGCGCTGCGTTTCTACCAGCGCCGCGGCTTCTGCCTGGTAAGGGTGCATCGCGGTGCCGTTGATCGCAGCCGTGCCAGCCTCAAGCCCGAGATCCCCACGGTGGGCGCCTACGGGATCCCGCTGCGCGACGAGATCGAGCTCGAAAAGCAACCATGAGCCGTTGATGTCATCGGACCAAAGACCCCCGCACCAGCCGGAGGCTTCCGACAACGCGGGAACGTCCGCACATGCGTGCCGATGAGAGGAAGTGTGGTGCTTTGGTCTCGGCAGACCCAGGTACGGCTGGTCAGACTCTTTGCGGTACCAGGATGTTTGTGCACCAGGAGCCGATGATTTAACTTCTCGCGAATTTCTTCGTTCCGGCCGGGCGCTCTCTGCTCGAGGTTCTGTTGCAGAGGTCAGCAGCCCATCAGCCAGGACCTACGGCCCTAGCCGCGGATGTCCATGCGCTGGAAGATGTCCTCGTCTTCTGACCGAAACGACGCCTCGGAGCTGCGCGCGGGTTATTAAGGCTATCCGCAGACGGGTATTCCGGGCAGAGATTGTCAGCTAGGAGGCAGATAGGGGAGGTCTGATCACCATGGTTCATAGGCTACTGCCGACAATTAACTTGGCCATCGCGCTCGGTGCCACGCTTGCGTCCATTGCGCTGACTGTCCTCTCTGCGGCAGGCTCGCTGGGAACCGCACAGGCTCTCAGCGCCATCCTTGGTGTGATGTCGGTGCTCCTGTTGACTACCGTGGCTGATAGAGCTCTGGTGCTGGTGGGGCCTCCAGCAGCGAGTCGATCAAGTTTATGAAGCGCTTCACAAGCCATTCTCGCTTAAGCCGTGGTCACGTGTGACACCTTTCGATGACTTCGTTCGCGACGCCGACGCCGTGCTTATTGTCGGGCTGACCAAAGCCGGCGCGCTAACCGAGGGGACAGATCGACTGAGCCGGTTGGTAAAGTCGGGCTGTCACGTGCGGCTGGCGGTGCTAGATAAGACTACCCCATCCCTTTACGAGCTAGTTGCCCCTGCGACCACGCATACAGCAGCGCGCTTCAAGGGCGACTATGACCGTTTTGAAGAAACGATAAAGACCATCCGCGTCGGCTTGTCAGGCGAAGAGAATCAAAGGCTCGAAGTCAGGGCCTACCCTTTTGCCCCTACAGCAGGTGTGATACTCGTCTACCGCGGTAGGTCCGCGTCGGCGCAAGTCTACTTCTATCCCTACAGGACGGACCCAGCAGAGAGGCCAACTTTCGAGCTTAATGACGGAGAAGGAAGCGAGTGGCTGTCATTCTTCCGGGAGAAGTACGAACTGCTTTGGAGAAACGTCACCGAGACGTCACCCGATCCCTCCCTATGACTGCCCACCGGACATCTGCACCGCAATTTAGTAGGGGCGCAAGCAGCCTTGCTCTGACTTAGAGCCAGATATCAAGCGCATGCCTCGCTCAGACTATGACAATCGGTATCGCCTACAATTATCGACCTGAATAGAGGATTTGGAACAGGCCAACTTTGGATGGACGCCACGAGCGAACTCGCACTCATTTGCCGCTGGGAGTACGATGAGATCTCACGCGACCTGCATCAGGGCTTGCTGGCGCGTATCAGTACCGCTGTTGCGGCTGGAACGGTGTCTCGTCGGCACGGCGGCTGCGGCAGAATACCGGTCATGCCGCGTTGCTATCCGCTTGAGCCCGGGTTCGGCCCTGGCCGCATGGCCGAGCGGCAGGTCTGGGAGGTTCTGCGCGACCAGCTCCCCGCTGACGCAGCGCTGCTGTACTCGGTGACGATGATCGAGCGTGCCGCCGAGTATGAGGCCGACCTTGTCGTCGGCTGGCCGGGCGTCGGCGTTGCGGTCATCGAGGTGAAGGGCGGGCACATCAGCCGCGACCAGGGCCAGTGGTACCAGTCGTCCGGCGGCGAAACCCATCCGGTTAAGGATCCCGTCGCGCAGGCCCAGGACTGCAGGCATGTCCTGCTGCGGCTGCTGGCCCAGTACGGCAGCGAAGCTGCCACCGCCCGCTTTGCGCACCTGGTCGCGTTCCCTTTTACCGGCATCGGCCCCGGCTGGTCTTACGCCGGGTGCACCCGGGACATGATCCTCGCCGACAGCGACCTCCCGGCGGCCGCTGAGCGGATCCGCGCCGCGATCGGCCGGCGCGGTGCGGGCTACGCCCCGCTCACCGGCGCAGGGCTGGAGTCGCTGGTAGAGGTCCTGGAAGGCCAGCTGCCCGGGCAGACGTCGCTGCTGTCGTGGGCGGAGGAGAATGAGGCCTACGTCGACCAGCTCACCCGCGACCAAGCCAAGGTGGCCCGGATCCTGCGCGAGCAGCGGCGGCTGAAGGTCATCGGCAGCGCGGGGACCGGCAAGACCTGGCTGGCGCTGGAACACGCCCGCCTCCTCGCCGCCGCCGGCGAGCGGGCCGCCCTGGTCTGCTACTCCCGCGGCCTAGCCCGGTTCCTGCAGCGGATGACCGCGCAGTGGCCGCCGGCGCACCGGCCGGCATATGTCGGCTTGTTCCACGCCCTGCCGCTGGCCTGGGGAGCGGACCCGCCGCCACAGGATCCGGATCCGGCGGCGGCCAGCACCTACTACGAGGAACGGCTGCCCGCCCAGATGCGCGAGCTCGCGGCGCACCTGGGCGAGGAGCAGAAGTTCGACGCGATCATCGTCGACGAGGCGCAGGACTTCGGCGCCGCCTGGTGGCCGCCGACGCTGGCGTGCCTGCGCGACCAGGAAACCGGCAGGCTGTACGCGTTCCTGGACGAGGCGCAGCGGGTGTTCGAACGCCACGGCGAGGTGCCGATCCCGCTGCCGCCGATCGTGCTGGATGAGAACATCCGCAACACCAAGCAGATCGCCCAGGTGTTCGGCTCGCTCGGCGCCGGGCAGGCCAGGTACCGCGGCATGGACGGCCCGCCGGTCCGGTTCGTGCAATGCTCACCGGACGAGGCGGTCCACGAGGCTGATGCCCAGGTCGACCGGCTCCTCGGCGAAGGCTGGCAGCCGGGACAGATCGCGCTGCTGGTGACCGGCACGCGGCACCAGATGCAGAAGGAGATGCTTGACTACCACGGCTGGGACGGCTACTGGGATGCGTTCTTCGCCGGTGACGACGTGTTCTACGGCCACGTCCTTGGCTTCAAAGGACTTGAACGGCCAGTCGTGGTCCTTGCCGTAAACGGCATCCGCGACCAGAGCCGCAGCCGCGAATATCTCTACGTCGGCCTGTCCCGGGCGCGGACCTGCCTGGTCGTGTGCGGCGACCTCGACTACATCGCCGCAGTAGGCGGGGAAGGCGTACGCCGACGGCTCGGCGCCCGCCGACAGCAGAATAGCCACGCCTGAACCGCCTAAGCGCGGCCATCGGCCTCTTGGCGGCCATCAACAGAGGCGCGCAGATCAGGTCGATTGGCGCATCTCTATTTGCTGTCGGGGGCGGCTCGAAGTCGACCGATCATGCCGATGAGCGGGCGTTTTGCGTGCACTTACTCATATTCGTTGCCGAAAAGCCATTGAATAAATCAACCAGCCCCTGCTACAGGCGGGATCACAGGCCCCGTTTGCCGGATCTCGTCGAGGAGTTTGCGTCGGAGCTCGACCTCCGGGCGGCCGGGCGGAAAGTGCAGCGCGAGCTTGGTCCTCAAATAGTTCGGCAACCCGGACTGCAGGACGGCGGAGCGAACGACAGGGATGTATTTGGGTGGGGCGTCCTCGGGCCGATTTCGGTACATATCAGCATACATATCTCCCTGGACGATCATCGTCTCCCATCCCACTCCACCATGTCGGCGATCCGCCCGCGCGGCGTACTGCTCATCGCAAACCAAGATGACTCGATCGGCAAGATCGAGTTCGTTGCACATCCACTGCACTGTATCCATGCCGGGGCGCAGGAAGTAGGTATCCAGCCGAGCGTTAATGCCATTAGCGCGAAGGTAGCGGAACAGGTCGTCCACCCACTGCTGGTTGTCTGGGCTACTGCCTGTGTAGCTGATCAGGACTCGGGGCGGGACCTGGCCGAGCGTTAGGCGTTGCTCATCCTGCGAAAGGCTTGGCTGCCCCACTGCTGGCTCGGCTTGGCCCGCCACTGAGCGTCTCACAAGCCGTTCATAGACAGCTTGATCCAACACAAAGATCTTAAGCACTGAGCCAGCTTTTGATTCATCGTTGAACCCTTGGCTTAGTTCATCGACGGCCGTCTCCGCGAGCAGATGGCCGGCTCCTGTACCCAGCAGGGGGCAGTGGATCACCTGAATACTCTGTTCTTGCGTCGCGCGACCGAGCCCCTTACCGATGTGTCTGATCGCCTCGGGCGACGAGACCTCCTGCAGGACCGAGGCCGCGTAGGCTACAAATTGTGCAACGTGATCTGCCCCCGTCAGCGGCAGCAACCGCAAGTCGCCGAGCGCCATTGGTGCCGGTACTTGTGGCAATGCGAATCGCTGCATCCGCTCACGAACGAAAGCCGTTACAGACCCGCCTGTTGCGCATGGGACCACGATGAGATCCGAGGGGCCGTCGAACATGTCGCCACGAACCAGCTGTATAGCTCCGGGCACGTTCCCTCCAAACGAGACTCAATCCGCCTGCCAGAGCGGTAATGGTCACTAGAGCGGACGTTACCGCGCCGATGAGCCTCTCTTCAATCGCTCGTTGTCTACGAGGTCCTGCGTTCCGACAGAAGGTTCCCCTTGCGGCTGACCAGCGCTGGCCCGGCCAGGCGGATACGTAGGCTTGTTCATCATGACGCGCTGCGCGTACTCACATGCCGCTGACCGGGTGGTTGCGGCGGACCGGTGCTTCTTCAGCGGCGCTGCGCCTCGCCATCGAATGCCGGGGGCGGCTCGGGAGCGGTGGGAGGGTCTTTGGGCTCCTGCCGGGAGGACGGAGGGCCCGGGTATGGCGGCCGAACGCCGCTGCCGGGGCCGCGGCCGGTCCCCGATGCTGCGGGCGAGGGGTGCGAGGCGATGGGTGTCAGCTACTACGACGCGCTGTTGCCGGTACGTGAGCCCGGGGCCGGCCTCGCGAGCGTGCTGGCCGGTGTCCGGCTTCCTTACCGGGTGCTCGCGTCGATCTGCGTGCCTGCGGGCCGGATCGTTGTGGCCTTCGTTTCTGATAGTGCCCGGCTCAGTGGCATGTTCGCGGCCAACTGGGCTCCGGCGGGGGCGGATGCCGTGCCGGACGCCACGCTGTATGCGCTGGCCCGGCCGGCCGGCGCCTACGGGCTGGATGGGAGGTGGGACGGGGCGCGATGGTGGTCGCGGGATCACAAGATGATGGTGGTCTTCGGATTTGGCTCTTACCGGCTGGCCAAGGTGTGCGTCCGGGGCATTTGCTCGGCGGTCAGCGGGGACGACATAGTGTTCTTGCACGGATGCGCATTGTCGGTCAGTGCGGGAACTGACCGGCGGGGTGTGGTTATCACGGGGAGTTCGGGGGCGGGGAAGACCACGCTGGTGGCGGGGCTGCTGCGGCATCCGGAGTATGCAGCTGCGGTGCTGAACGACGACTGGGGTGCCATTTCGCTGAGTCGCGGGGATTCGGCCGGCACGGGAGAAAGGATGCTGCACATGAAGACGGGCAGCGTGCTGGCCCTTCGTCCCGGCTTCTTCACCAGCGCGCCGGCGGGCTCGTATTCGCGTGATCTGTCAGAGCGGGATCGGGCGGCCCGGATGCTGGTGTCACCGGAAAGTGTGTACGGGACGGCATGGAGCACCTCGGCGACGGTGGTGGAGCATGTGGCCGTGGTTGTGCGGGAGCCGCCGGACTGGTTGCCGCCCGGCCGGGAAGGCGAGGCGATAAGGGCGCTGGAGAGCGAGGGTGAGGTGGGTCTGGTTCACCATCACGAGGCGTTCTTTAATGGATCACTGATCCTGACGGCGGAAGATGATAAGTTGCGCGAGGAGCGGCACTACAGGCAGCTTCTTGGTCGCACGACGGTGTCTTGGATAAATAATTGCGGGACAGCCGAGGCTCTGGTGGGCAACTTCATCTCCGCAGTCATGGGATGAGGTAAATACAGCATCCGGCGGTTTCTTCGGCCGATAGCGTCAAACCGGCGGCGGCGATGCCACTCACAGGCTTCTGGGCCGCGCTCTCATGCCGAGAGTGGTGCGCGTATCTGCCGATGAGGGCGCAATGCGGGGTCTCAGGTGAACGGGGACAGGACTGTTCTGGCCAGGTGGTGGCGTCAGCTGCCCTGTACGGCGGCCAGTATGAGATCGGTGGTCTCCTGCGGGTGGCTGATGAAGGCAACGTGGGAGCTGCTGACCTCGACCGTGTGCGCGCCGGCCCGGGCTGCCATCGCCCGCTCCGCCACCGGCGGGATCGCGTTGTCGTTGCGGGCGACCATGTACCAGCTCGGCAGCGTCTTCCAGCCCGCCGGACCTGACGGCGTGCCGAGGCACGACAACGTCACGGGCCGCTGGCTCACGGCCATCACGGCCGCCAGCGCATCCGGCAGGTCGGCGCAGAACTGCTCGTGGAAGAACTCGGGGTTGATATAGGCGTCGCCGTCTCCGTCGGGCATGCCGGGGTAGGGACGCACGAGGAGGTGGCCGGCCAGGTCGTTCGATGCTCCGTCGAGCGCGCCGGCGGCGGCCAGCGTCTCGCCCTCGTCGGGCGCGTACGCTGCGATATAGACCAGGGCCCGGACGTTCGGCGCGCCGACGCTCGCGTTGGTGATCACCGAGCCGCCGTAGGAGTGCCCGGCGAGCACGACCGGGCCCTGGATCGTGCTGAGGAATGTGCGCACGTAGTCGCCGTCGCTGATCACGCCCCGCAGAGGATTCGCCGGCGCGTACGCGCGGTAGCCCAGCGCGGACAAGCGCTGGATGACTTCTGACCATCCGGAGGCATCGGCGAACGCACCGTGAATCAAGACGATGGCCGGCTTTGCGTCTGGCTCCATCATGGCCCCCGTCAGTAGGCAATCGGCCATGGACAGCATCGCGCCTGCGCGCACTGGATGTCCATACCGGCCCTTCTCGCGCGGCAGCCTGAATAGGCGATCTCCGCACGATCCCCCGCCGCATGCCGCGACAACGCGTCACAAGTGTCGAACGTACGCTTCTGCAGCAAAAGTGTGCGCGCCATGTCAGGCGCGATCTAGTCAGGGGCGGCCGACCCGTTTGTGCCCAGCATCGGCGGCCACCTCGCCCGGCGGCGACCTCCAGGCAGGCCACTCGGTCCCGACTCGACTCGGCTGGCACCAGGTTACGCCGACAGATGGCATCACGCTGAGTGATGGAGAAGGTCGGGGAGAACGCACACAGTCCCGCCCTGCGCGTCTCTCATGCGCTCATTCTCAGTCGGTGCAGTCACACATAAATGGGCATTCTGTGCCCGTGCGGTACGCAGGTGATCGAAGGTCACCCAGATGATGCGGCGATCGGGATGCGCATCGCGCCGGTAGTGGCTGCCGCTTGGCGGTGCCCTGTCATCGGCGGCAGATTTTGGGCAGTATGTCAGGTGAGCAGCCTATGAATCGGGACGGGCGATGAGTACGCACCAGGCAGAACGTGGCCGGCGGGTCGGCGAGCGCGAGGCACGTCAGATAGCGGAGGAAGCCCGGGAGACCGGGTGGGATCAGCCGAGCTTTGGTAAGCAGCTGTTCCTGGGGGACTTCCGGCTGGACCTGATCCATCCGCATCCGCGTCCCGATGAGGAGTCCAGCCGCCGCGGCGAGGAGTTCTGCGCCCGGTTGCGGGAATTCTGCGAGGCCTCGGTGGACGGCGCGCAGATCGAGCGCGATGCCCGCATACCCGATGAGGTGGTCCGCGGACTGGCCTCGGTGGGCGCGTTCGGCATGAAAGTAGCGCCGGAATACGGCGGGGTTGGCCTCAGCAACCTGTATTACAACCGGGCGCTGATGATCGCCGGGTCCGTCTCGCCGGCACTGGCCGCGATGTTGTCGGCGCACCAGTCGATTGGCGTGCCGCAGCCGGTGGCGCTGTTCGGGACCGAGGAGCAGAAGCAGCGTTACCTGCCGCGGTGCGCGCGAGGCGAGATCAGCGCGTTCTTGCTCACCGAGCCCGATGTCGGCTCCGATCCGGCCAGGCTGAACACGACGGCGACGCCGTCGGCTGACGGGTCGGAGTATGTGCTCAACGGGGTCAAGCTCTGGACCACGAACGGGGTGGTCGCTGACCTGCTGGTGGTGATGGCCCGGGTGCCGAAGGGCGACAGGCACCGCGGCGGGATTACCGCGTTCGTCGTGGAGGCCGCTACGGCCGGGATCACCGTCGAGCGGCGGAACGCGTTCATGGGCCTGCGTGGCCTGGAAAACGGGGTGACCAGATTCCACGGGGTCCGGGTTCCGGCCGCCAGCCGCATCGGCGAGGAGGGCCAGGGCCTGAAGATCGCCTTGACCACGCTGAACACCGGCAGGCTGGCGCTGCCCGCTAGCTGTGCCGCCACCGGCAAGCTGGCGTTGAAGATCGCCAGGGACTGGTCGCGGGAACGGGTGCAGTGGGGACGGCCGATCGGCGAGCACGAGGCGGTGGCCAAGCAGATCTCGTTCATCGCCGCGACCACCTATGCCATGGAGGCGGTGCTCGAGCTGTCCAGCCAGCTCGCCGACGACAAGCGTAACGACATCCGCATCGAGGCGGCACTGGCCAAGCTGTACTGCTCGGAAATGGCCAGCAAGATCGCAGATGAGCTGGTGCAGGTCCGTGGTGGCCGCGGCTATGAGACCGCCTCGTCCCTGGCTGCGCGCGGCGAGCGTGGTGTGCCCGCCGAGCAGATGCTGCGGGACATGCGCATCAATCGCATCTTCGAGGGATCCTCGGAGATCATGCGGCTGATCGTCGCGCGCGAGGCGGTGGACGCGCACCTGTCCGCGGCCGGCGAGCTAATCGATCCCGGGCTGCCGCCAGCCCGCCGCGCCCGTGCGGCTGCCCAGGCGGGCGGGTTCTACGCCAGGTGGCTGCCCACACTGGTGACGGGCGAGGGGCAGCGGCCCGGGGCCTACAGCGAGTTCGGCCCGCTGGCCGCGCACCTGCGGTACGCGGAACGAGCAAGCCGGAAGCTGGCCCGGGCCACCTTCTACGGCATGGCGCGCTGGCAAGGGCGGCTTGAGCACAAACAGGGCTTCCTGGGCCGGATCGTAGACATCGGGGCGGAGCTGTTCGCCATGAGCGCCGCCTGCGTCCGGGCGCAGCTAGATGCGACCGCTGGCAGCGGGACCGAGCGGGGCGCTGCGGCGCCTGAGCTGGCCGGCCTGTTCTGCGCCCAGGCGCGGCTGCGGGCCGAGGAGCTGTTCAGCCAGCTGTGGAGCAACACCGACACCGCCGACTCGGCGTTGGCGCGGCGCGTGCTGACCGGCCGTTATTCCTGGCTGGAGGACGGCATCATCGACCCGTCGATACCCGGGCCCTGGATCGCCCCCGCCGAGCCAGGGCCATCCAAGGCGGAAAATGTCCACCGCCACATCAGATGAAGCGCGTTAGCAGGCCAGCACCATCACGAACGCCCAGATCGTCACCGGCTTCCCGCCCGCCGGGTCCAGCCAGCGGCCCAGCCGCCCGTAGTCGATCTGCGCCTCCGCGCCCGGCTCGGCCGGATAGGGGCGCAGCACCTTCACCTGCGACCGGCGCGTCTCCTCCGGCAGGTTCGCCGCCACATAACGGCGCAGGCTTGCGAGCCGGGTCTGCCGGGCTGATGGCCGGGGCAGCCTTACCGCCGGCGCGGCGTGCTGTCAAGAGGACAAACGTCCCGCCCCAATCAGGCCGGTCGACTCTACGGATGCCCAGGTCGCCGTGTTCCGGTGAACCAGCAACGATGGCTGGCTCCAGTCGGCGCCTTGTCTCGCCGGAGTATGGCCATTTTCACATGGTGGACGTTAAGGACGTGATCACCGTGGCGGCTGCAACGCCTACCGACGCGACCAGGAACACTACGCGCACGGCCGGGGAGTCGGCGGACACCGGCGGCGCTGAGTCAGCCGGCGCCGGCGCGCTGGATCTGCTCCTGCCCCAGGCTACTGTGGGCGTGCTGCGCAGGTTCCGGCCGGATGCCAGCATGGCGCGCTACGCGTTCCGGCTGGCCCGCCGTCCGGGGACCGTGGCCGCGCGGTCCGCCAAGCTGGGCGCGGAGCTCGCCGGCATCGCGGCGGGCCGTTCGGCGATCGCTCCGCAGCCCCGCGACCGCCGGTTCTCCGATCCCGCGTGGAGCGGGAACCCGTGGCTCAAGCGCACCCTTCAGACCTACCTGGCCGTCGGGCAGGCCGCCGAGAAGCTGCTGGCTGACGCCGAGCTGGACTGGCGGGACAATACGCGCCTGAAGTTCGTGCTGACCAATCTCATCGCCGCGTCCGCGCCGAGCAACAACCTGCTGATCAGCCCGGCCGCGTGGAAGGCGTTCATTGACACGGGCGGGCTGAGCGTCGTCCGGGGTAGCCGTGCCTTCGTCTCCGATATGGCCTCTTCCCCGCGCATCCCGACGATGGTGGCACCCGACGCGTTCGAGATCGGCACGGACCTCGCGGTGACGCCCGGGGCGATGGTGGCCCGCACCGACGTCTACGAGCTCATCCAGTACCAGCCGGCCACGCCCACCGTGCACCAGTTCCCGCTGCTCATGGTCCCGCCGATGATCAACAAGTACTACATCGCCGACCTCGCGCCCGGCCGCAGCATGCTCGAATTCTTTGTCGCACAGGGATATCAGGTCTTCGTGATCTCCTGGCGCAATCCCGGCAAGCATGCCCGGGACTGGGATCTGAACACCTACGGCAATGCCGTCATCGAGTCGGTGAGCGCGGCGCGCGAGATCACCAAGGCCCCCAAGATCAACATCATCGGCCTGTGCGCCGGCGGCATCCTCTCCTCGATGGTCGGCGCGCACCTGAGCGCGACCGGGCAGCTCGATCAGGTCGCCAGCCTGTGCCTGGGCGTGACGCTGCTGGACATGACCGAGGCGGGCACGACCGTCTCGATGATGGACGAGGGGACTGCCAAGGCGTCTATGCTCGCCTCCCGCGCCCGCGGCTACATGGACGGGCGCACCCTCGCCGAGGTGTTCGCCTGGCTCCGGCCCGATGACCTGATCTGGAACTACTGGGTCAACAATTACCTGCAGGGAAAGGCCCCGCCGCCGTTCGACATCCTGTACTGGAACGCCGACACCACCAGGATGCCCGCGGCACTGCACCGCAACTTCATCGAGATCGCCATGAGCAACGCGCTGACCAAGCCGGGTGCCGCCAGCATGCTCGGTTCCCCCGTCGATCTCTCCAGGATCGATGTCGACAGCTACGTCGTGGCGGGCATCGACGACCATATCTCGCCCTGGCCGTCGGCCTATCGCGCCACCCAGCTGCTCGGCAGCCGCAACATCCGGTTCGTGCTGTCCAACAGCGGGCACATCGCCGCCATGGTCAATCCGCCG
>Ga0209517_10007133_pt1 | contig 13513 bp, 11 predicted proteins | sample PeaSoiMetSII2010_FD_187695 | JGI IMG/M metagenome (GOLD analysis project Ga0209517, IMG submission 187695) | Peat soil microbial communities from Weissenstadt, Germany - SII-2010 (SPAdes) (version 2) | ecosystem: Environmental > Terrestrial > Soil > Wetlands > Peat | place: Germany...
GGGAAGAATCTCCCGGAAAAGAGAAGAAAGCCGAGATGAATCTCGGCTCAGCAGGCTTGACAGCCTGCGCCACGCTTAAGTGAACAGTGTTGGGGCTAGCGGCGCTTGCACGACGTACTTGCGACATCCTTGAAAAAAGGTTAGATAATATTGATATCCCGAGGTATCATATAGACACGAGGAACCTATGAGAACTCCTCACTGGCTGGAATCCGATATTACCTATGTCAGGAATTTGGCTGAAGCCGGAGTGAACGGTGTAACCTCTGTCAGGAGCGAGCCTGGCGACCGAGCCTTCGCGCCGGTTCTGAGGAGCTCGGTTTGGGTGATCGCCGCCATCGGCGGCACGATCGGGGTGTTGAGCGCGCTTCTCGTCAGGCGCCGCCGGTCGGCATACGGCACGGCTTTGGGCGGCCTGGTCGGGAGCACCATCGGGTTTGGCGGTGGCGTCGCATGGACGTCCCGGAATTTCACCGGAGCTGTCGCGCGGAATGTCGTCCAGAAGGTGAATGCCGTCCGCGACGAGCACTGGCTGGAGAAGAATCCCATTAACTACGCGTGAGCCCGAAATCACGCGCCCGGGGCATTCCAACCGTGTCTCCCCCGGCGCCAGGACCGATTCGCCGGCCAAGCCCGGTGGTTGCCCTTCCCTTCCGAGAAGGCCTCACAACCGTTCCAGGCGTGTGTCGGCGTCGCCGAACCGATCGAGTTTCACGCCCATCCGATCCATGATCGAGAGGTACAGACTGGACATCTTCCGATTTTCGTCGCCGGCTTGCACGTAGTCCAGAGTGCGCCCTGTTTCGAGGGTTCCACCCAGACCGCCTGCGAGCACGAGAGGCAATCTCGTGTTGTCGTGCTTCCGGCCAATCCACATGTTCGAGAGGAACATCAGGCACGAGTTATCGAGCACCGTCCCGTTGCCCTCCGGCATGCTGTCCAGCTTGGTTGCGAGATAGGCGAGCTGGCTCAGGTGGAAACGCGCGATGCGTTCGTAACCGTCGGAAAGGTTGTTGTGGGATGCGGAATGGTGCCCTTCGCGGACCTCCAGGAATGGATAGTAGAGCGCGGAAAGGTCCCGCGCCAGCAGCAGCGTTGCGACCCGAGTCTTGTCGGTCTGGAATGCGATGGCGATGATGTCGCACATCAGGCGCGTGTGCTCGCGAAGGTCCTCAGGCAAACCGTTGGCGGGCCGGTCCATCGTAAAGACGGGGCGGTTCCGCTGTTTGGCGAGATCGTCCGCCGTGTCTTTATTCTTCCGCATGCTGTCGATGCGTTTCTCCACTTGGCGCACGCTGGTCAGATACTCATCCAGTTTGGCTTTGTCGGTGCCGCTGATCGCCCGGCCGAGGCTGTCGGCGTCATCGCGCACCCGGTCGAGAATACTCATGTTGCGCAGGCTGCCGCGGTTCTCAAAAAGGTTGTCGAAGGCCAATGAAGGGTAGACCTCATTGGGGACCGGCGAGTCTGGAGTCTGCCAGGAGATGTGCGAGCTGTAGGCCATCGAGAAGTTCGTCTCGTGGTATCCGGTCATCGGCTGCTCGCAAGCCAGGACGATACTGGGCTGTGCGGTATCCTGGCCGATCCGATTGGCGATCGTCTGATCGACGGTGGTGCCCGCTTTGATGATGGCCCCCTTCTGAATGATCGCGCCGGAGAGCAGGCTTCCCGTCTGCGCGGGGTGTATGCCGAGACCGACAGCCCGCTTGTGGAAGAGGCCGTGAATCACGTTGATCTTATGCTTCAACGGCTCAAGCGGCGCCAAGGTCTTGCTGAGCTTCATCTCGGAGCCCGAACCCTGGGCGTCCCAATGATCCTCATTCACTCCATTCCCCATGAACAGAACCGCGAAACGTTTCGGAAAGGCGGCCGGGGAGGTGGAGTCAGCGAAAGCCGGAAGGGACTCGAGCCACGGCAAGGCCATGGTGACACCGGCGCCACGAAGAACCGCGCGGCGGGAAATAGGAGTGACGGATTTCGGCGTTCGATTGGGCATTTTTATTCACCTTTCTGCTGTTGGGAATCGATTCGTCGCTTGTTCAAGAACTGCGGGCTGGTAACAATTGTCTCAACCAAGGGACTGAAGCGGTAACCATTCGCCATCAGCTTGGTCCGCATTCGCTCAATGACGGTTTCATCGGATAGCAGGAGAGACCGGTCAAGAGCGAAGGCCAGCAATTTGCGGCTGAGACTGTCAAGGAAGTCTTTCTGGCGATGTTCGCGAATGTAGGCGAGCACGCCTTCGAAACCGGCGCCCGGAACGCCGCCGGGAAAAACCGCCTGGGAATCGACCGGCCGTCCAGCGAGGTCCTGGGAACGCCTCTCACCGATGGGCCCGTAACCTTCAAAGGCCAGGCCGAGGGAATCGAAGCGCGCATGACAAGCGGCGCAGCTCGGATTCTCCCGATGTTTGGCCAGCATGTCGCGCAACGGCAAGTCCATTTTGGCCTCGTCGTGGGGCAGTTCCGGCACGTTCGCAGGCGGCGGCGGGATGGTCTCGCCGAGCACGCGGCGAACCACCCAGTATCCTCGCTTCACCGGGCTCGTCCGCAGACCGGGCGCGTTCTGGGTCAGGAATACCGCCATGGGCAGCAGACCGCCGCGTCCGTAAAGGTGCGCATCGTCCACCCGGACCCATCGATCCGCGTCGCCTGCGACTTCGGGCATCGCGTAGTGCCGGGCCAGGACCGGGTTCACAAAAGTGTGGTCGGCGTACAGCAGATCGAGCACCGAACGGTCGTTTCGGATCACGTCTTCGATAAACCGGACCGGCTCCTGGAACATAGCCTCGCGCAGCTCGTTGTTGAAGCTCGGGAAGCGCTCCCGATCGACCGCGTTGTGTTCTTCAAAGCGCCGGAAATCGAGCCAGTTGCCCGCAAACTCCAGGGCCAGCCCACGCGCGCGGTCATCCTTCAGCATGCGGCGAGCCTGCGCGATGAGAATCTCCGGCTTCTGCAAATCGCCGGCCTCCGCGCGGGCCAGGAGCTCCTCGTCGGGCATGCTGGACCAAAGGAAATAACTCAATCTGCTGGCAAGAGCATTGCCGGAGAGCGGCTGGACCGGTGACGTGGCAGTTGCGGCGCCCCCGCTTTTCGCGGAGTCGTCGAGGAGATCGATGCGATAACAAAACTTGGGCGACATGAGCACCCGGACGACGGAGTCGCGCACCGCCTCCTCGTGTGTCAATCCGCTTTTCTCCCGAAGCACACGGTAAAAGGCCAGCACGTCATCGCGCTCCGCCTGCGACAGCCTCCTGCGGTAGGCGCGCGCCGCGAATTGGAGCAGGGCGTCCAGGTGGCGGGGCTCCGCTTCCACCCGCATGCGCTCCATCGACCGGAGCGTGCCGTTGACCCACTGGAAGTGGTAGCGGATCGCCTCCATGGCGACGGGATTGTCGCTCGCTTCGGCCTTGGCGAGATAGGCGTCCCGCAGTCCGAAAATGACCGGTGGGGCGCTGACTTCTTTATCCGAGGGGCGCGCCGTGCCGGACTCGCTGCCTTTGCCTTGAACCTCGCCGCTCTGGTTGAAGTAATACTGGACCCACGTCCGTGCCGTGTGATCAGCGATGAAGTCGAATTCAACCCACAGCCGGTCCAGCTCCTTCTGTCCCTTCTCGTCGAGGATCAATTCCACGAGTGGGGTATCGTCGCGCCAGTACCCCATCACGTTGTGGTAGCCGGCGCTCAGGAGACGTCCCTTGTCTTGCGAATCGTCGGGAAAGTAACGGCCCCGCTCCTTGATGTAGAACGCGTCCGGGAAGACGGACGCGAAACGCGCGAACGAGGCTTCATAGCGGGACCGTTCGGCGGCCGGAACCACCAGATCGGGATCGCCGGCGCGAGCCCTCTCGGTGAGGTCGGCCCAGCGGAACGCCGATTCCTGGTGGAGGCCGGGATATTTCGGCATGTCGGGCACCGCCGGGGACGGGTCGGTATCGTTGCGCAGGGCCTTGGGATCGAAATCGCGCCGGTGCGAGTTAAACGCGCGGAACTTCCAGTTCATCAAGGGTTGCGACGTGGGGGGCAATCCGCGCACGACCGGGGCTGCGAATTGCATGGCCGTGTGGCTGCGGATCCTCACCACCAGATCTCGCATCTCTACGCATTTGGCGCGGAGCAGGTCCGGTTGGTCCGTGCCCGGCGCTGGGAGAGCGCGCCACATGGCCTGGAGTTTAGCGATCGGGCCGACCTCTGGTTGCGTGGCCTGCGGAGCTTCCTCTAGCAACTGCCAGATCATCGGCAAGTACTTCGGGCTTATCTTGGCGTCCGCGGCGACGCTGGCCAGCGTGGCGCCGGGCCTTCTGAGAGCGGTCCGATATTTGAAGTGCCACGCGGCCCGGAAGTACTCGGCATAGTCGGTAGGCTGGCGCTCGTAGAAGTCCACGATCCGCTTGATCGCATACCGCTCGCGATCCGTTTCGACGAGCATCGGGTGGGGCGCGAAGTCGAACCCGCCGGGCGTGAGCACGATGTGATCGCCCACTTCGCGGGCGGCCTGCAGGTATTTGTTGAGTAGGGCGGGCGACATGGACAGCGACTCGCCGGAGTTGTCGAAGCCGGCTGTATTGGCGGGATCCACCGGAAATTCGCGTGTGGGACGCAGGTCCACTCCGGTAAGGTCCCGGATGGTGTTGTTGTACTCGGCGTTGCTGAGGCGGCGCACCAGCACCGGCCCGGGATCGCTGGCATTCTTCCGCGCCTCGTTCATGCGCACGGCCAGGACCCAGTCGATCACCTCCTGGCGGGCGTCGGCCGGCGGCTGTGGCGCCACTTTCGGCGGCATCTCCTTGGCCGAAAGTTTCTCGAGCACCAGGCTCCAGCGGGGATAGTCCCGGATCACCGCGTCCAACGTGAAGTATGACCGGAGATCGAACTGCGCGGCCGGCGTAGCGCCGCCATGGCATCCCACGCAATAGCTGGTGAGAAAGGGTCGCACGGTTCGCGCAAATCTCTGTTCCAGATCGGAATTGGCAGGGTCGGCTGCGCCCGCCCAGGGAAGTGCGATACTTCCGACTACCAACAGCCGTGTGACAGCAAGGGCGCTTCGTCCCATGGGCCTCCAGTGCGTGTAGCCATCATATTACGAAGGGCATCCTGGCTGAAAGGGGGTCCCGTGGTCGCGGTTGTCGCTCCTGCCCGGCGTCAGAATCTTCGCTGGTAATTTGGGCGGATCCCGGGTAAACGGCCAAGTCTTTGGAGAATCGTTTGTTCTACAGAGCTTGGGTCAAAGGGTGGAGTATATTACGACAAGATGCTCCGCTGCCGCTCTTGTTCGACCGAGGTGCCCGAGGAGAGCCGATTCTGCCTGGCTTGCGGCGCGCCGGTCCTGCCGCTGGCGTGCTCGGAGGCCGCCACCGTTGCGCTCCAGCCCAGTACTTCCAGCGGCTCGGTGGATGAGGGACGCTTTCCCGCCGGGACCATGTTGGCGGGGCGCTACCGCGTTCTGGGGCTGATCGGGCGCGGCGGCATGGGTGAGGTCTACCGCGCGAACGATGTCAAGCTCGGACAGTTAGTCGCGTTGAAATTCCTGCCGGAAGCTGCCGCGCGCCAGCCGGCCATGCTGGCCCGCCTGCACGCCGAGGTGCGCATCGCGCGTCAGGTTTCGCACCCCAACGTGTGCCGGGTGTACGATATCGGCGAGCTCGACGGCCTGCCGTTCCTCACCATGGAATACGTGGATGGTGAGGACCTCGGCTCGCTGCTGCGGCGCATCGGGCGGCTGCCGGGGGACAAGGCCATGGAGATCGCCCGCCGGCTGTGCGCGGGTCTCGCCGCCGCGCACGACAAGGGCGTGCTGCATCGCGACCTCAAGCCCGCCAACATCATGATCGACGGGCGCGGGCAGGTGATCATCACCGATTTCGGGCTGGCGGCGCTCGCCGCGACGGCGCACGAGGGAGACATTCGCAGCGGCACGCCCGCCTACATGGCGCCGGAGCAGATCGCGGGGCGCGAAGTGACCGCGCGCAGCGACCTCTATTCGCTGGGCGTGGTGCTGTACGAAATGTTCACCGGCAAGCGCGCCTTCGAGGACTCGCGCCGCCCGCCGCTGGCGAGCGTTTCGTCCCAGGTGAAGGACGTCGATCCAGCGGTGGAGCGGGTGATCGCGCGCTGCATGCAGGAGGACCCGCGCGGCCGCCCGGCTTCCGCCCTGGCCGTGGCCGCGGCGCTGCCGGGAGGTGATCCGCTGGCTGCCGCGCTGGCCGCGGGCGACACGCCATCTCCCGAGATGGTGGCCGCCGCCGGAGAAGGCGAGCGGATCTCGGTGCGCGCCTGCGTGTTGTGGATGTTGGCCGTGGTGGTTGGCCTGGTCGTGGCGGTGTTCTTGGGAAGCAAAGTGAATCCCCTCTCGTCGATGCCGTCCGAATACTCCCCGGAAGACCTGGCGCAAAAGGCTCGGGATCTGGCGCGGTCGCTGGGTTACGCGGCGCGGCCCACGGATCGGGCGTGGGGATTGTCCCATGACTCCGACTACATGCGCTACGCGGAGAGCCATTTGAAGCCCGAAGAGTACCGGGCGCAACGCGCCAGCGGGCGTTCGCCGTACCTCTACTTCTGGTACCGCGAGAGTCCCCGGTACCTGGAACCGTCCAATGTCGACGACGAGGTTTATCAGTCCGACCCACCGATGGAGGTCACCGGGATGATCGCCTTGCGCCTCGATCTGCAGGGCCGGCTGATGCGCTTTGTGGCAGTCCCGCCCCAGGTGGAGGAATCGGCGTCGGGGTCCGGCGCGCCGCCCGATTGGAAGGGGTTGTCCGCCGCGGCTGGTTTGGACATGGCACGCTTTTCGCCGGCCGATCCCAAGTGGGCGCCGCTGGCGAGTTTCGACGCCCGTGCGGCCTGGACCGGTGTCTATCCGCACGCACCCGATGTGCCGCTGCGAATCGAGGCGTCCTCCTGGCATGGAAAGCCGATCTACTTCGATCTGATTGGGCCATGGACGCGGGCGGGCCGCATGGAGCCCTACCAAAACACGGTGGGCCAGCGTGTCGCCAACTGGGTGTACTTCGGTCTGATACTCTCGGTTCTCACCGCTGCGGCCCTGCTGGCCTGGCGGAATCAAAAGCTCGGGCGGGGAGATGCGCGGAGCGCCACGCGCCTGGGCGCGTTCATTTCCCTGTGCGTCCTGTTGAGTTGGGCCCTCGTGGCCCACCACGTCCCCACCATCAGGGCTCTGATCTATTTGTACTGGGCTGTGAGTATTGCGCTCTTCTGGGGCGTGGCCTATTGGGCTCTATACGTCGCCCTGGAGCCTTACGTGCGGCGTCGCTGGCCCCAGTGCCTGGTTGCCTGGACCCGCCTCCTCGGGGGCTCTTTCCGCGACCCGCTGGTGGGCGGACACGTGTTGGCGGGGGCTGCCTTTGGCGTCACCACGGTAATCATCGACTCCTCGCGTGGCCTTGTGCTGGAACGCTTGGGCGAGGTGCCACCGTACTTTTCGAGGTGGCCGACCGACGCTCGCCTCACCGTCTCCCATGTCCTGAATCTGTTTTCTGTGGACACCGGTTTAGCGCTAGGTAGCTTGTTCGTTTTCTTTCTGGTGCGCGCCGTTCTACGCCGGCAGTGGCTGGCGGTGGTAGCATAATGTCTCCTCCTGGGCGCCGTCGGTTTGGGTTCAGCCCACCCGCGGGTTTTCGTGACACTCAATCTGCTGCTTGCGGGGTTGTTGCTGGTGGTTCTCATCCGGTTCGGTCTCCTGTGCCTTGTGGTTGCACTCTGCGTCTGGGAAGCGCTCAATGCGCCCTTGACCACCGATTTCTCCACGTGGTACTCCGGCATTACCGTGTTCACCGTGGGAATCGTGCTGCTCCTGGCGGGGTACGGATTCTATGCCGCGCTGGCAGGCCGGCCGCTGTTCCGCGAGGGGTTTTTGGAGAATTGAGGGCGGGTGGATCAGGCCAATAACGGGCCTGGTTTCTCCGGGTTTACTGCCGGGCAGCCGGCCAGCGCGGCTATGCGGCAGAGTCGCTGGTCGGCAGCAACGATCACGGCAATAAGCCCGATCTGCTGCAGGTCGAGCGCGATGACTAGCTGCAACGCATCCAGAGTTCGAAGACCTTCGGCGACGCCAAACCTGACGAGCAGAGTCCTGGCGGTCTGATAGTGATGTGCCCGAATGGGCGGGCCAACCGACAAGCGCTGATGAATCAAATCCCCACGAAGGCATCGTCTCGCGATCTCCGCGTCCTGCTGGCTAGCTTCATCGAGATCCTGGTGCTGTAAGAATGCGGTCCATGAGTTCGGAGCCGGCTTCCCTGTGGTACAGCTTCGCCAGGGCACTGGTGTCGAGAAAGTAGTTTGGCAATTAGCGCTCTTGCCGTTGAGCAATCACGGCGTCAGAAAGGGACCCCGAGATTCTAGTAAGGGCCTCTCTGACGTCATCCCATGTGACGTCATCACGTGCGGCCGCGGCTCATTCTTCGGGAGTGAAATATCCGGCGAGGTCATCGTCGATTACCGGGGAATCCGTGATGGCCACCGTGACTTGCTGCATCTCCCCAAGCGGCAGTGGCTCCAGAGGCTGGAGAACGCCATCCTTGAACACGGCTTGAAGAGTTTTCTCCATATGCCTTCAGTCTAACCGATCTGGACCTGACCGCTGCCGACACCGAGGGTACCCCGGTCGCGGCTCTTCGGCAAGAATGCCGGTGCCACTCGGACTCGTGTACACTCAGGAAGATCAGGGGGTCACGATGAAGCTAGGGTTGATGCTTGTGGCGATTGCGGCGCCCGCGTGGGCCCAGGTGTCCGCCTCGATTTCGGGAAAGGTGGAGGATGCCTCGAACGCCGCGGTGCGGGGCGCGACGGTCACGGTGAAGAGCCTGGAGACCGGCGCCACGCGGGTGGCCGTCACGGACGATGCGGGGAACTATCGGGCACTGGCGCTAGCGGTGGGGCCCCACGAGGTGCGGGCGGCGAAGCCGGGCTTCAAAACGGCGATCCGGGACCGCGTCAATCTGCAGGTGGGTCAGAACGCGGTGGTGAATCTGCGTCTGGAGGTCGGCGAGATCGCCCAGGAAGTCACTGTCTCGGAACAGATCCCCGTGGTCAATACCACGACGTCCTCGGTTTCGGGAATGGTGGGCGAGCGCGAGGTAAAGGACTTGCCGCTCAACGGGCGCAGCTTCGACAACCTGATTACCCTCAACCCCGGGGCGCTCAATTATGGCCTGAAAAGCGCGAACACGAGCACCAGCAATGGAAACACGTTCACGGTGGCGGGGCGGCGTCCCATGGACAACGTGGTGCTGCTCAACGGCATCGAGTACACCGGGTCGAGCCAGCTCGCCATCACGCCGGGCGGCGTGAGCGGGGACCTGCTGGGAATCGACGCGGTCCGCGAATTCAACGTACAGACGGACACGTACGGCGCCGAATACGGGAAGCGATCGGGCGGGCAGGTCAGCGTGGTGACGCAGTCGGGGACCAATGCGCTGCACGGCTCGTTGTTCGAGTTTCTGCGCAACAGCGCGGTCGATTCGCGCAGCGTGTTTGCGCAGACGTCCTTCGTGCCTCCTTTCCGGCAGAACCAGTTCGGGGGCGCGCTGGGAGGGCCGCTGAAGAAAGACCGGCTGTTCCTGTTCGGCAACTACGAGGGGTTTCGCCAGGCGCAGACGCTCAGCAGCGTGAGCGTGGTGCCGGATGCGCAGGTGCAGCAGGGGTTGTTCCCGAACGCCGCGGGCGTGTATACGCCGGTGGCCAATCTGAACCGCTCGATGCTGCCCTACTTCTCGTTCTGGCCGCAGGCGAACGGTCCGGAGCTGCTGACCAACGGCCTCGCCAGCGGGACGGCATTTTCGTACAACAATCCCAAGCAGAGCATCCGGGAAGACTTTGGGACGGTGCGGGCGGACTACACGATTCGCGCGCGGGACACGCTCTCGGGGACCTACACGATCGACGACGGCAACAGCCTGATCCCGCTGGCGGACCCGTTGTTCGGTTCGTATAGCACGCTGCGCATGCAGGTGGCGAGCCTGGAGGAAACGCATATCGTCTCGCCCGGCATGCTCAATACCTTCCGCGCCGGCTTTTCGCGCGCGGGGTTCAATCTGGACTCGGCTCTGCTGGCGCCGTTTGCGCCGAACCTCTCGTTTGTGGCGGGCGACGGGCCGGGAGGGATTGTAGTCAACGGCGGTGTGACCACGACCGGTCTTTCGGGGATCACCGCGGCGGGCCCGAACAACGCAGCGGGCGTATGGAACCGGCGAAACCTGTTCACCTTCACCGACGGCTTCGAGATCGGCAAGGGAAGGCACCAGATCAGCGTGGGGGTCTGGTTTCAGCGGCTGCGGGACAACGAAGACTCGGCGTCGCGGCAGCTTGGGCAGGCCACCTTCGCCAGCCTGACGGGATTTCTGCAAAACACCGTGAGCAGCTTCCAGGTGGTGCCCACTGCCAACGAGCTGGGATGGAGGAGTCTTTTCGGCGCCTGGTACGTTGAAGACGCCATCAAGGTGCGGCGCAATCTGACCGTTCGGGTAGGCATCCGGCACGAGTTCACTACGGGGTGGAACGAGTCTGACGGAAGGGCCGCGAATTACATCACGGACGGGACCGGTGTGCTGTTGACGGCTCCGCGCGTGGGCAGTTCGGTCTTCACCCGGAACCAGGCCAAGAAGCTGTTCGGTCCGAGGGCCGGGCTGGCGTGGGACCCGTTCGGAAAGGGGAAGACCGCGATCCGCGCCGGGTTCGGGACATACTATTCGCTCATCGACGATCTCAGTTTTCTGCTGAATTCGCTGCCGCCTTATAACGGCTCGATTACGGCTTCCGGCTCGTTGTTCTCGATCACGCCGGTGGTTCCGGGCGCGGCGGTCCCTCCGTCGTGCGGACCGGGTGTTCCCACGCCGTGCACGACCTACGCTCCGCAGGGGGTGCAGGCAAACGCGAAGACTCCCACGGTCGAGGAGTGGAACTTCTCAGTGGAGCAGCAACTACGGTCGACCACGGCGCTGCGCGTGGCCTACGTGGGGTCGTTCGGCTACCACGGGCTGCTGAGCGTGGATCCGAACGACATTCCGGCGCAGATCTGTTCGGCCGCGGGCGGGTGCCAGGCGGGCGGCGCCGCAACCAGCGGCACTCCGGCCGCGGCGGCGAGCCAGAGCCACGTGGCGCAAGGCGCGCAGTACATTCCGGTGGGAACGCGTCCGAATCCGTACCTGGGCGCCGGCTTCTTCTGGTACACCGAGGGGAATAGCAGTTATAACGCGCTGCAAACGGAAGTGACCCATCGCTTGAGTTCGGACTTGCAGTTCCGCGCGAGCTACACGCGGTCGAAGAACCTGGACATGAATTCGGGCCTGACGGGGGCGCAGTCGCAGAACCAGTCGCAGATGATCATGGACCGGAACGCTCTGCGGAGAGACTGGGGGCCGTCGGCGTTGGGAGTGGCCTCGCAGGCCAGCATCTCGGCTCGTTACGAGTTGCCGTTCGGCCGCGGCAAACGCTGGGGAAAGAATGCCGGCGGGTTGGGAGGCAAGCTGATGGGCGGCTGGCAGCTCAATGAGATTACGACCCTGCTGAGCGGTTTTCCCTTCACGCCGGTGATCGGCGCGAACCGCTCGGGCGATGGCGATACGAGGAATCCGGACCGGCCATCCTTGAATCCGATTTTTACCGGACCGATCGTGCTCGGGCAGCCCGGCCAGTGGTTCAATCCGAACGCGTTCAGTTTGCCGGCATTCGGCACTTATGGGAATTTGGGGAGAGGCGTATTCACGGGGCCTGGACTGGCGGATCTGGATGTGTCGTTGTTGAAGAACACCGACGTATCGGAGAGGGTCCGCCTGCAGTTCCGGGCGGAGTTCTTCAACGTGCTCAATCATACCAACCTGGGCACACCCAATCCAACGGTTTTCTCGGGCAGCGCGTTCAATGCCTCGGCTGGATTAATCACGACGCTGGCCACGACGCCGCGGCAGATTCAGTTCGGGTTGAAGCTGATTTTCTGAAGCCTGCCTGCCGTGCCCGAAGTGCCAGAGCAACGCGCGCGACCGCTGGCTCGCGGCGCGCGATTTCCCGAACCGTTGAGGCCGTTGACCGATCCGTGTGCAGGGTCTCCCAGTAGAGGCGGACGGCTTCCTTGGCGCGGGCAGTCAGGTCGTCGATGGAGTTCCCCGTCACCAGAATGGTGGGGAGCCCTGGCACGTACCCGCTATAGCCGGCGCCGTCCCCTTCGATAACCAGAGAATACTTTCGGGTCATTCTTCAGGCTCCTTGACACCAGTTTGCCGCAGAACCGCTCGGTGATGCGCGCGCCACGGGCTCGTCTGGATTTGCACCTAGGGCCCGGCTCGCTGGAGCCCGCTTCACTGGAATCGCCGCGGCGCTACCTCTTTTCGAGCGACCCCGTACCGCCGCGCGAAGACGATGGCCCAACAGATCGAGCCGGGCGCGCAGACGCTGCATGACCGGCTCGGTCATTTGGCAGATTTCTTCCTTGCTTCGAGCCGGGCCATCGCCTCGCGTTTCAGCTCAGTCCAGAATTTCGCATTCACAGGAATCGCATCGCCTGAATTGAGACCTTCGAGCAGCAGGGCGTCGAGCCTTTCCTTTGCGCGCCGTTTCCGGTCCTCGCGAATCAACTCGCGGACGTATTCGCTCGGGGTGCTGTACCCGCTCCGCGTCTGCTCTTCGACGTATTCCTTCAACTCTTCCGGCAGGGAGATGTTCATCGAGGTCATGCCCATAATCGACTCGCCTAACAGATTCTGTCAGTTATTGCCATTCTGGCAGGTGGGAATAACGCCATGCCTGGCACCATCGCCCGCAGGGCGCTTAACCCATCTGGGATCTCAACCCGCCGCGAGTGGCGTTTCACCGGTGGAATCCCAGCATCCTCGAATGTTTGATAGGACCTTCGTCTGCCGTAAACTGGACATATGGCGGCGTGGCAAAAGTTCCTTAGCAGTAGCCCACAGGTCTGCGGCGATGAGATCTGTGCAACGGAGACCCGAATTCCCGTCACGGTGATACTCGACAGTCTTGCCGAGGGTGCCACGATGGATGAGGTCCTGGCGAGCTATCCCTGCCTTGGAGTCGACCACATCCATGCGGCCCTGGCCTACGCCGCGGAATTGGCGCACGAAGAACGTCTCGTGCCGATCAGGGCACTGTGAAGTTCAAGCTTGACGAAAACCTCCCGGTGGAACTGGTGACGGATCTTCGCGGCTTGGGCCACGATGCCGACACCGTCACCGACGAAGGACTTCGCGGTGCGGCAGACCCTGCGGTTGTGGATGCCGCCCTTGCTGCCGATCGGATCTTGTTCACACTCGACTTGTTTCGACCGGACACCTCGGGACAACGCGCCGTCATCGCGTTTGTGCGTGAACGGCTAAGCGCAACACTGTTCACTTAAGCGTGGCGCAGGCTGTCAAGCCTGCTGAGCCGAGATTCATCTCGGCTTTCTTCTCTTTTCCGGGAGATTCTTCCCCATCCGCAACCACTAATGAGTCATGGATCAACTGCGGCGTCGACTTCCCCACGTATGGGCGGAAGGCAAGCGC
>Ga0209517_10007134_pt1 | contig 13513 bp, 9 predicted proteins | sample PeaSoiMetSII2010_FD_187695 | JGI IMG/M metagenome (GOLD analysis project Ga0209517, IMG submission 187695) | Peat soil microbial communities from Weissenstadt, Germany - SII-2010 (SPAdes) (version 2) | ecosystem: Environmental > Terrestrial > Soil > Wetlands > Peat | place: Germany: Weissenstadt...
CCTCGAACTTGCCCAGCTGAAGATACACATTTACGAGGTTGACGTAAGCGTACACCATGTCCGGCTGGATTTTCAGAGCACGGTTCCAGAGGTCGACCGCTTCGCCACATCTGTTCAGCATTCCTGCCTGGATTGCGAGCTCGCGGAGAGCATCTACATTGTCTCCAGTTTCCTGCAGTTTCTTCAAGCCGAGTTCGTAATACTCCTGTCCTTTCGACAGGTCCTTTCCATGATCGAGCTTTCCGTAATGGTGAATGGGAATGGCGCTGTTTTTGATGCGTATATTGATCTGGTGGAGCGTCGGCTCCACGAGCTCATGGACCGGATTGACGAACTTGATTCTGGCATCACGGGGGAAAAGCCTTACCTTGATGCTGTAGGCCCAGCCAGTGCCCGCTTCCTCATCTGGGTATTCGCCATCATTAGCTTTCCACCCCGTGATGTGAACAGGGAGGATATAATTTCTCGTGACAAAATCATAGGCTATGGGCGGGGAGCTTCGTCCGGCGATGAGTTTTCTCACCTCCTCATGATCCCGCTTGGCAATGATTTCATCCGCGTCAAGGATCAGGATCCAGTCGCCGGTGGCGCGGGCGAGAGAATAGTTGCGGGCGGCTGAAAAATCACCTGTCCACGGGTAATCAAACACCCTCGCGCCGAAAGCCGTGGCGATATCCTTTGTCCTGTCGCTTGACCCCGTGTCGACTACGATCATTTCATCAACCACGGGCTTTACGCTCTGAAGGCACCGGGCGAGGTGCTTTTGTTCGTTTTTGACGATCATGCAGAGCGAAAGAGTTTCTTTCTGCGGAGAAGCCTTCAATATCTGTAAAGGCCCGAGATTCTGCCTCACGGCAATGGCTGCATTCAGGAGATCGTCGTCGATGCCAAAGACAATCATCGCCTGCTCAATTTCATTCATGGCGAGGTCCTGCTTTTTCTGCTTGAGCAGGATATTGATCAGCAAAAACGCTATTCGGCGGTTCACCGGATATAGCGCTTTCGCCTCCTTAAAGATCTTTTCGGCACGGGGAAATGCCTCCAGTTCCGTGATTGCAGAGAAATACCTGGTTACTATATCGGACAGGAAGGGAGAAAGAATAAAACCCCGCTCAAGGAGATCGATCGCTTCGTCCCGCTTTCCGGCAGACCATCGCAACACGCCTAGGTTAGTGTAGGGTTCGCCAAAACCCGGATCCGCGTCGACAGCTTTTTGGAAGTAGTTTCCAGCTGCCGGGCGGTCGCCCTGCTTAAAGGCGACAAGGCCTTTCAAGTTAAGGGCCATGGCCGTCCACTGGCCTGAATCCAGCGCACGATCCGCATCGGCAAGCGCTTCATCAAGGAGCTCCATTCCTTCTTTACAGTATCCCTCCAAGACAAGCGCTTTGAAGTCGGATGCATGGTCCGGCATTGCATTAAGAATATCGAGGGCATGCTTGAATTGCTTTCTGTCGATAAGCAATTCCGCAAACACGTAATAGACGGTGTGATCGGTGGGGACTGCTTTGATCGCGTCCAGCAGCGCTTGGAAGGCCTGGTCGGCCTGTCCGCGATCATAGAATTCCCGCGCACTTGCGATTGTGTTTACGAGCGCCAACTGTTTTCCGAGCAAGCTTTGCATATCTATTCCGCTCCATTTATTCATGAGCGCATTCCGCTTCTCTTTCCAGCGCGCACCGGTTTTGTCGCCTGCGTAAAAGAGGAGCACATCTCCGCATATCATATTGCCATGGCCCAGGAGAAGCGACCGCATGCAATAATCATCGATAGAGAGGTCGGCTGTCTCGAGGGCCTCGTCGAGTGGCCCGATCAGCTCAAACAGGGTGCTCCGAAAGAGCAGGCAGGATGGATGGAGATTTTTAGCACGAATGCGGCGGTGGATATTGCGAAGTTGGAAGTCCCGGGCGAATCGTCCCCTGTCACCGTTACGCGGGATCTCTCCAATTTTGACTTGCTGCAGACCATCAATGCCGTGGATCAGGGGGCCCACGATACCTGTATCGGTCACGCTATTCAGGGACTTTAGCATGCCGTGAAGCCATCCGTCGGTAACGTCCACACCATCATCGAGGAGAAGAAGGTATTCTCCCGAGGACGTATTTATTCCTTTATTAATAAGGCCAGAACGGCCATTGTTATGGGAGACTTCAAGAACGGAGCAATTTTCCAGTCCCTTGATAGCTTTTTGCAGAGTCTTTCCCGTGGCTCTATTCGCGACGACGATGATTTCGTGAGGTTCCGGCGTGTTGCGGGAAATGCCTTTGATGCACTGACTCACCCGTGTATGCGGTTTCGAAGGTACGATGATGATGGAGGTCTTCCCTTTGGTGATAGATCGGTGAAGTCTTTCCTGACGAGAAACAGCCGAAGCATTCACGGTGTTCGTTTCCTCAACCGTTTTTGGGTCGGACAGATTAAGGTCTGTTACCAGTAGGAATTTCGAGGCGATTCTGATAAAAAGAGGGATGTATTTACTGTGAAGGCCTGTCAGTATCGCTTTGGTGAGAAGATGATACGATTCTAAAAAATGATTGTCTCTCATATGCGCGTTGAGTAGTTGCTTGTCCTCATGGGTCCAAGGCGAGCTTGCGTCGTGCCGAGCGCTCGCGATGTGCGCACAATCGTCGATGATGCCAATTAATCGAATCAGTTCAGTTCGCGAGATTGGGTCCTTCTTTGCCAGTTCGGCCAGCTGTTTGAAGGGCCTGAATTGAAGCAGCTTCTTTCTCGCAGCAGGCCGATATAGAGTGAAGATTCTGCTATTTTCTTTCTGTGCGATCTCCCGATTGCGGTGCTCGACACTTGTGGGAGACGCTAGATAGAGACCAAGAAATTCCTTGATATGATGAAATTTCAGGGTCTGCGATATCCTCAGCCAGAACTCATAATCCCCCGACGTCACCATCGATCCATCGAAGAATCCGTAGAGATCATGGACTGACCGCCGCCACATAGGCTGCGGCCCCATGAAACACCCCTTTCCAAGAAGAATGGTCCTGTCCCAGTCATACCAAGTATAAACGCCGCTTGGCGTATGTTTCTCGAAAGTCTCATTCTCCATTTCCGTGACGATGACATTTGCATACACAAGAGCTATTTCATGATGCTCCTCCAGGACTTTGACCATCATGGCAAATGCGTCTTTGCGGTGCCGATCGTCGGTGTTTGCACTGGTAATATACCGTCCCTTCGCAGCTTGAATCCCACGATTCCAGGCTTGATAGACCGTTTCACGCTGTTCCGTGCGGATGTATTTGATGTTGGAATATCGTTTTTGAAACTCCTCAACGATGGCTCTTTCGTTTTGAGGGGAACAACTGTCGATGACGATGATCTCCACCTTGTCTGCGATCGTCTGTGCCTCCAAGTCCTCAAGACAGCCCCTGATGAACCGTTCGGAATTGTAGGTGGAGACCAGCGCCGTGACGAGGTAATCCTTCGCGCCGACGTCAGGCCGAATCATAACCTCCCCATCATCTTTATCTGTGCCGGAGTCCGGTTGCTGTAAGAACTGATGCGACCGTTCTGCGTTCAGCGCCGCGAGCGTTTCCCGGGCAACAGCATTGTCCGGATCGAGAGTGATGACGCGGGAAAAGAAAAACTTGCCATCGTTGACGCGGTTCAGATCCACAATGCAGATATGGCCGAGCAGGGAAAGCGTCTCCACATCATCGGGCTTGATGCTAAGCGCTTTGCTATACTGTGCGAACGCGCCTGCGATGTCGCCTCGTTCCGCATATTGAAAATCGGCGAGGTTCTTGAGAAAGGTGATGTTAGAGGGATCAATTTTGACGGCCTTCTGATAGGCCGCGAGTGACTTTTCCTTATTTCCCAGCCGTGTGTACAAGACCCCGAGATCGTTGGCGAACAGGGCGATGCCGGGGTTGTTTTGAGCCAGGCGCTCCAAGCCGAGAACAGCCTGGTTGACATCACCCTTTTCGGCAAGAGCGAGGATTTCTTTATATTCTTTTTTGAGTGCCTCCCCCGTGGGTGAGGTGACGCGCAGTACAGATTCATCAACCTGCAATTCCCAGAGCATCTTTTCTTTACCAGCCGTATCAGGCGATTTCGCGCGCCATTCTGTGCCATAGGAATCGACCCGGGGACTCTGGAATGGGAACGCACGCCTTCGATCACCCGCTGCTTCAATATGTTCTAGAGCACTCCGGTAATCTCCGCGAGACGCTTTGTTCAGGGCGACCCAGAACAAAATGACCCCGTATCGGAACGAGACGCCGTGGGAGGCGATTGCCACCTCCTCCTGGAAACTGCGAAAGAGGATGTCATCCATGGATCCAATGTGGCGGTCGGCTTCTAATATGCGGTCTCTCTGCTCCGCATCCGCGTAATCTCCCCTGAGGGAGAGGAGGAAGTCCTGCTGGCTTACGCTGTCCGCGTTTGGTCCGCCATGCTCGTTTTTTTTGCCGAAGAGAAATTCGCTGATTTTTGACAAGGTGTTCAAAGCGCGCAGACTGACGTCAAAGGGGATCTCAAGTTTGATGAGGTCAGTCGCGTAGGTATACACCTGAACGAGGCTCAGGGAATCCAGCAACCCCGAATCTACCAATTCCGTTTCGTCGTCGATTGTCATGTCCAGGCCCCGATCCCTGAGCAGGCCGGAAATGAACTGTGAGAGCTCTTTCTTGAAATCCGAGGGCGACAGGACCGCGTGGAACGGGACTCCCAGTTCGTCAAGCAGGAGAGAACAGAAGGATTCCACTTCGGATGCCGGCTCAAAAGGCGCTTCGCGGTTGATCAGCTTCATCGTCAAGCCCGTGAGAGCAGAAATGCGGTCAAGATAGATCTTGATGCCTTCCACATTCAAGTGGATGCCGTCGCGCTGGACAAGGTGCGATAAAGGCTCGCCATTCCTGTCAACGATCGAAGCGCATGGATCGATGACCGGGATATTCTGCTCCAGGCACAGGGACTTGATGGTATCGTAAAAAAGGTTCGCGATGGTGAGGATGTCCTTCGACGTGAGACCGGGAAAACTGACCTGATGGAGCGGCTGCGGAAAAATAAGCCATGCGAAGCGGCCGTCCTGTTGGAACTCCGTGAACACCTGGTGGTAGAGTTCCCTTAGCGATGCAAGGGATTCTTTCTGTTTGTTCTGGGAAGAGAAATGACAAAGCGCGAAGACATCATGCGTTCCGATGCTTAGAAACTTCCAACCCTGCTCCGCAGCAAAAAGCCTGCGAACCTTGGCTCCAGCTGGATGGTCGTCGAAAAAATGGTTTATCTGGAGAGCGCCTACCCAGTGCACCGATGTCTGTTCATGGGAGGCAGCCTGCAGGCCGTGCTGGCGAAAGGATGTGATGTTGCTGTTCCCGGCTAATATCATAAGAGGGCAAGCTCCTTTGTTTGGTACCGATCCCTGTTTCTCGATCTGGACAGTTTTCCGCTGCTCGTTTTGACCAGGGACATGTGCTCGACGATTTCTACGCGCTTTGGCACGATGCCGATCTCGTTCTGCACGGCCTTCTGAATCGCTATTTTGAGCTCTGTAACCGGCTCGCCAATCTTCCTCTCAGCGACCACGATAAGGTCCTCGCTGCCCGCGTTATCATCCCAAAGGCCAAAAGCTACCGCTCTGCCGGGATAAACACCCGGGACAGCAGTGAGTGCATATTCAACATCCTGCGGAAAGATATTCTTGCCGTTCACAATAATAATATCCTTCTTTCGGCCCGTGATAAAGACTTCTCCCTGCTCGTCAATGAAACCCAGGTCTCCCGTCAGGTAATACCCATCCTTGGTCAGGGGAACGCTGCCGTCCATGAACCGGGAGAAGAGGCTCGGCGATTTCACGCCGATTTCTCCATCCTCGTGGTTCTCCGAGGGGAACGCCCTGACCTCGACCCCGGGAATGGGCCTGCCGCAGGAGAGTACTTCCTTGTCAGGATGGAGCCTGGTCGAATTGCCGTGCCATGGTACTGTCTGAGACACGGCAAAGGTGTTCTCCGCGAGTGCATAGCATACGGTGAACGCCTCAGCATTAAGGCCTGGAATTTTATTTTGAAACGCTTCATGGCTGCGCATGCGCGCAGGTTCGGAGCAATTGATCCATAAACGAATGCTACCGAGGTCATGGGGTTTTCCCTTGTTCGCAAGCACCTGATAGGCAAAGTTCGGCATAAAGCAGATTGTCGGCCGTTTTTCCTCTATTACTCTGAGTAGAAGGTCCGGCTGGAGGATCCAGTCAAAGGGATCCATCTGATAAAATGAAATTCCGCACATCAACGGCATAAGATAGCAGGCTATCAGTCCCATGTCGTGATAGAGTGGCAGCCAGGTCACGACAGCGTCATTCTCCGTGAGCTGAAGCGTCTGAGCATAATTTCGCATGTGCGCGATGATCCCGCGATGGGACAGGATGACGCCTTTCTGGAGTCCAGTGGAGCCGGAGGAAAACTGGGCAAGGGCGTCTCCCGTCTGGACAGGAGTGACCCGCTGCGCATGAGCGGGCAAGTCCTCGGGCGTGAACACATCTCCAATCCTCATTTCTGCATATCGCGCCTTGTCCGCGGCATCGGTAAAGATGGCTCCGTATCTTGTGATTTCATGAACATGCCTGATTTTTCGTGAGTACTCGGTTTCGCTCATCTTGATGGTGGGCGGGCTCATCTGCGCAGGCGTATGGCCGGCGCGCATCGCGCCGATGTATGCTGCAAGAAGATGAATGTCAAATTTCTTGACGAACAGAACGAGTGTCGATTTCGGAATCGAGGCAAACAGCGTTGCATAGCGGTAAACGTGATCGCGGAATTGCTCTCGAGTAAAAGATATCCAGTTGCCGTTCATACGGAGGGAGCAGCAGTGGGCGTCGGGCCGCTGGTCGCAATGGTACTCTATGCAATCCGGCACCATGCATTGATCGGGACAAAGGGCATATTGGAGGCCATCGTTCATAGGTGAGGAATCCCTCCGGTTTGCACGCCAAACATGCTCTCCAGCTGCCGGACGAGCTGTTCGCTCTTCTCCCTGTTCGAGGGATTGCTGGCATAATCGGAGCGTGCAAAGAGCAAGGCCTCCGAACAGTTTCCGAGCTTGGCCAGGCAGAGCGCTTTAAGGTAGTAAAGGCCCTCGACACGGCGAGGTGCGTTGATACTGCATTTGATCGCTACGTCGAGCAGTGCATCGGCTGACTCGTGGTCTCCGGCGCTCATTAGTCGGATTGCGGCCGCTCCTAGGTGATGTGCGTCACGCTGGTTCCGATCCTCGGTTGTGGTCCCAATGTTGAGAGGATTCCGTGAAGGCGTAAAGAGCGACTCGAAATCGATGCGGGGAAAGTTGTCGAAATATCCGCCCTCTGTAGCGTTATAGACGTTGAAGTGGCGAAAACTGGCATATTGTTTCAGCTGGTCATATTCGTAGTTCATACGTGCCATGGCCGACTGCCACTGATCCCACGTCAGGTGTTCGCTGGCTTTATTTTTGGTCTGGCTGGGAATCGCGTAGAAATGCTGCACGGCCATCGATTCGTAGTCTTCCTTCCTCGTCTTCATAAAGTCATGGTCGCAGCCGATGAAATAGATAGGATTACACCCGAGATAGAAGGCGAGCATCAATGCGACGATGACGACATTTTGGCCGAACGGAGGCACCCCGGTCATGAAATCGATCGCGCTTCGGATGTCCTTCGATTGGTCATAGTGAAAAAAGTGAAGGTCGATCAGCGGGCCGAAATTAACACCACTAAAATAAGAAAACCCGCCTGTCGGTATGAAAAGTTTTGTAGCAATTGCTTTATCCAATGCAACTTTAATCAACGGCAAAAAAAACATCTCGGGCTGCAGCCAGAAATTAGGATCAGCCAAAACCCAATAGTCGGGATTGACCGTTTGTGCATCGGGGTGGCGAAAGAAAGAGCTGACGGTTATCGTTATTTCATCTTTCAAGAGCGTAATGTCTTGGGAATTAAGGGACGGCCCATTCCCGATGATGAAACACCGTTTTCCTGCATGGGTATTGCAGAGCGGTTTATTCTTTTTAAGAACATCTTCGAGGTTCATAGTTATCTCTCAATGAGTTTCATAGCCCTGTACCGGGCTTTTCCGATAGATTGGAAAGGCTTATGTTCTATATTTAATGATTCGCGCAGGAACGCCAGCGGCTATAGCATTAGGAGGTATATTCTCCGTTACGACTGCGTTTGCTCCGATGACAGCTCCGTCGCCGATATGAACATCTCTTAGAATTTTCGCTCCAGCGCCTATCCAGACGTCATTCCCTATTATCACTTCGCCAATTTGAGCGTTCTGCTCTCTAATTATTTTTCCCCCTGCTATGCCGTGATCCGTATCAATGATCTGGACAAAGGAACCGATCAGCACGTCATTGCCGATCTGAATAAGGTTCTTGCTTGTGAGCATAGAGAATCTACCCACAACAACATTGTTCCCAATGATTAGTTTAGGGTGTGGTTTTGTGAGCGCGATCATCGCGTAGTTCAGTATCGTGCAATTATCACCGATTTCCACGTACGCGCCGTCAGTAATCCAAAAATCGGCATTGTACTTTATGACATCCCCCTTGCCAGCTTTTGAAATATGGCGCCATATTTTATATCGTGTGATAATCTTCTGAAATACGCCGCCCCTATTCCTATAGGAAGCTTTATCGATTTTCATCTCGAATGCCCCTTACTCATTTAGTAATAACAATAAACTGCCTATACGCGTCATCTTCGCGTTTTTAAAACTACTGCTGGTATTCCCGCTGCAACAGAGCAGGGAGGGACGGATTTATTCACCAACGACTTCGCTCCTATCACAGAATTTTCACCAACGGTTACACCTTTTAAGATGGCAACCTCAACTCCAAGCCAGACATTTTTCTCTATTTTTACAGTCTCTGATATCACTGTAGCGTGCTTTGTCAGTACCCCGACGCATTCGGTATTATGCGTGCTGTCAGAAATATAGACATTGGGTGCAAAAATGCAGTGATCGAAAATTTCCACACGCGCATGCCCCGATACGATGTGTGAAAGTGATCCGATCAGAACATCATCGCCGATATCTACTTGCCCATCCGCGTAGGTATTGATATACGTATACGAACCGATTCTAACATTATCACCGATGCGAACATTCCCGGAAATTCTCACGCCAGAATATATGCGGCACTTACTGCCGATCTTAATGCCCGATAGGCGAAAATGAACTATTTTGAAATAGTTTAGAATGCCATCCAAGAGATTCCACAGACTACGGTATATGTGCGTTATCCTTTTCATTAACTCTCTTTTATTTAGCCTTCCAGCCACTTGATAAGCTCGAATACCTCAGCGTAGGGCACCCCGATCCGCTGACCAGCGTTCTGTGCCTCGTTGGAAAAAAACTGTACCCATTTTTCGCGTGTTCTGTCCATCTCGGACTTGTGCGCGCGGAGGGCGTCCATTTTTTTTTCTAGATGATCGGTGATGTCCACATAGAACGCTCCCCGAAAGTCCTGCGTGGAGTGATACCAGTTGCTTCGGTACATGAGCATTCTACTCACATGCCTGCAGGAATGAAGTGATGCCTTCGCTACTGCTTGGTGGTCGTGGTGAATATCGCCAATCCAGTGAGTATAAACCTTATCGATTTTCTTGTCCTGGACAATCCGGACAATCTGTGAGTTGAGTGACTCATTGAATTCGACCTCGAGCGTCCGGAAGTAACCGCAGGTGAGTTCGACACCGAGAATTTCCATAGCCTTTCGGCCCTCCTCGAGTGCGACCTCGCTCGCCCGCACGACATGATTTTCCGGGTTCACAAATCCAGATACCGTCGCAACATAGGCGCACACGTTGTCCCCCTGAGCTACATGTTTTGCGAGCGCCCCTCCGCAACCGAGTTCGATATCATCGAAATGTGCCCCAATAGCCAGAATATTCATAGACAGCTCCTTAGTATTTCCCTCGATTTTTCCGTGCCACAGTTCAGGAGTAGGTCGAGACTGCTGAGATAAGGTGCGAATTCCCCGTGTAGTTGGTGATATACAGGGTGGGTGAAGTTTTGCCAGATCACGCGTATGTCCGCTGCGTCGAAAGGCTCTGGCTTGAAATAGTCAAGCGCTCCGACGCCTGATAGGTAGGCCGCGGCCCCGACTTTCGTCAGAAGACTCACGAGCATTTCATTGCTTCTGTCACGCGGGGCGAGTTCGGATGAAAGTGCCATTGGCACAGTGATTCCGAATTTCGTCATCAGCCACTTGAGCGCGTGAAGATTGAAATCGACCATGCGCTCGCATTGAAAGGCGTAAACTTGCTGCAGCTCCGGAAAAATTTCATCAAACCCCGCTCCGTCGGAATAACATCGTATTATCTGGTGAAGATGCTCTTCCCTCCAGTTTAGTTGGTCGTTCAACAACGCCTCGCGGATCGGCGACAGGCGGTTACCTGTGAAGCGGATAGGGAGAGTCAGCCACTTGATACCCTCCGGCGTCTTAATCTTGTCCCGGTGGTGCCAGGCTCTCCCCCGAGAAAACTGTACATGGTCGAGCGCGATATACAGATCGCACTGGAGGAGGCGTTGGAAAAAACCGAGATAGGGCATGAAATCCGGCTGGTGAATGACAACGGTTTTTTTATTCATGTCCGCCCTCCTTGAGTAGTGTCATGACACGAGAGAGGCCATTACCGTCAACCAGGGTTTTTCCGCGCCAGGCCATTTCGTTCCGTTTCGCACCGGCATTCAAGAGTGTCGTCAGACCGGCTGAAAGTCGGTCTTCAAACCGGTCTCCCTGAAAGCCGGCGTAAATACCGAATCCCTGTTTCACGAACCAGCGGGCCACGGGAACTTCGTGCGGTTCGTTCGCGACGATGACAGCGGGCACTCCGAGACAGGCGGCCTCATAGAGCGTAACGCCGCCGCCGCAAATTACGATATCCGTTGAGGCGAGAAACTTATATAAGTCCGGAACGAATGTATGAACAAGGACGCTTTTGCCGCCTTTGTTCGGGAGGTCAGCGAGCTTCCGGCCATGACGGAAATTCGGTCCGGTCACCACATCAACAGAAAAACGCCCTTCGTGCGAAGCGGCAACGTCAACCGCTCGTGGTGTAACACCATATGTGTCGCTTCCCCCCAAGGTAACGGCGATCCGCAGTTCACTTTTGCCGGCCCTCGGTCGGTCCCGATATGTTGTTATCCCGGGATCGAGGACCATGTAGTCCGGCCCATAGAAGCCGTTCGGAGCACGGATTTCAGGGCAGGGATCCATAGCGAGAAAATTATACTGCGCAAGAACGGCGCCTGCCCCGTGATCATCAAAGGTCACGTGGGAAACGTCTGCGCTTGCAAGCCGTTCTGCATGACTGCAATCGGTGTCAAGCCTGTCGTCGATCCACCAGCGAGGGGAAAACCTGTCCAGGAGGTTGCTTTCCCACGAGGTGTCGCATTCATTGGACGGTGCGAGTTCCAGCGTGAACCGCTCCTCGTGGATGATCTCTTCCGAGCGATGATCGTGATTGCATACGATCAGCACCTCATCTCCAGTGGTCCGCAGCGCCTTAGCAAGACGCAGTCCCCTGAATAGGTGTCCCATGCCGCGCTGATGCGAGGCCTCGAGCGCTAGTATGTGCCGCATAGGCCTATTGCATCCTCTGTCGTGATATATGCGCCCGCACAATAGAGCTTCTCATAGATCCTTGTCATCCTGTCGAAGTCGTCCTGCGTGTCCACGGTGAGCCGTACGCGGGGAGCTATTTTCGCGCTGGGGATCTCCAACTCTTCGATATGAAACAGTAACGGTCGCTCCTGGATGAACTCGTTCACGTGCTCTCGAATGTTCGGCTCGTGTCCCTCGCGCCATGACCGCTCCAGCGCGGCAAGCGCGAAACACTCCGCGCCAATGCCCACAGGAAGTTTTCCGAAAGAGTGGGTGTAGTCGGCATTGCTACGTAGATGCAGTTCGATGAGCCGTTCGATTTCGTCCGGATCCACGAGCGGGTTGTCCGCAGTGGCCCGGACGATTATTGCAAGCTTGAATTGGAGAGCGGCCCGGTAATACCGGTCGAGCACGTCGCCCTCATCACCCCGGAAACAGGCCACATTTTCCTGCACTGCAAAGGATTCGATGATATCGTCGCGCGATTTCCGTGTGGTGGCCACGATAAGTGCGTCAGAGTTCCTGACTCGCTTCAGCCGGTCTAGGATATGACCGAGCATTGGCCGGCCGCACAACTGATGCATGACCTTGCCGGGCAGTCTTGAAGAACCCATGCGCGCCTGTAGCACAATTCCGGTCAACGGAGATCCTCCCATGAAAAAACCTCATCCTGCGCTATGCGGCGTCCTGTGGTTCGGCCGGCAATCTGCGAAAAATACTTGGGTGCTATACCATATCCGGGTCGTTTGATAGTGAGATCCTCGGGCAGGATGACCTGCCCCGCCTCCAGTCCGCGCGCTGCGACGATGCTTTTGCGGTTATTCGTCCGCGTTTTCGCTTCCGAGTGAGCCGGCATCTTGATCCCGCTGCCCATCATTCGCTCAACCTGGCGCACCCGATCCACGAGGGTCTTCATCTCGCCGGGATCGGCGGAAAGCATGTGGTCCGGGCCGTCCGCATTCTTATCAATAGTAAAGTGTTTTTCGAGAACAACGGCGCCCAGTGCCGCCGCCGCAATGCATGCTGTGGTCCCGATCGTGTGGTCAGAATAGCCCACAGGGAGGTCGAACTCACGTATCATGCAGGTCATTGCCCCGAGATTCACATCGTCAGGATGGGTCGGATAGCTGGTCACGGCGTGGAGCAGGATCAATTGGTTATTTCCCTCTCCCTGGATAACGGAAATCGATTCGCGGACTTCCTCTAGCGTGCACATACCTGTGGCGAGGATGATAGGCATTTCCTTTCGCGCAATTGAGCGCAGAAACGGGAGATTCACGGCGTCATCGGAGCCTATTTTAAAAGCCTTTACACCGAGTCTTTCGAGCATGTCCGCGTCCGTTTCGTGCGACGGCGTGGAAAACCAGTCGAGTCCCTTTTCGTTGATATAGGAAAAGACCTTGCGATGCAGTTCTTCATTGATCTCATACTTCCGAAACAGCTCAAACTGAGATGTTACGCCTGTATTTTCCATGTCGAAGATCGCGGCTCTGCTCGCTATGGTCTCGGCTCTATAGGTCTGTAGCTTCACGGCGTCCACGCCGCAATCCGCCGCCGCATCGACCAAGGCCTTGGCCTCGTCGAAAGTCGTGAAGTTGCCGCCGATCTCGGCTATGATGTAGATCGGTTGCCGCTTTGTTTTTTCTAGCGGAAGACGCATCCCAGTTCCTCCTCCACGAAATCGTCAAGCTTACTCTTCGGCGACCAGCCGAGCGCTTTTTTGATGGCTGCGCAGTCGGCGACGGTATCCATGATTTCGTTCGGCCTCGTTTCGCCGAGGGACACGAACCGGACCCTATCGTTGCTGTGCTTACCGACCAGATCGATGATCTCCCGGACTGAAATTGATTTTCCCGATCCGACATTGAATATGGTGAAGCGTTCCTTGCGGCCGAGGGCAAGAACGCAAGCATCG